>Ga0105048_10002525_pt1 | contig 29792 bp, 20 predicted proteins | sample MAT05_FD_78382 | JGI IMG/M metagenome (GOLD analysis project Ga0105048, IMG submission 78382) | Freshwater microbial communities from Lake Fryxell liftoff mats and glacier meltwater in Antarctica - MAT-05 | ecosystem: Environmental > Aquatic > Freshwater > Ice > Liftoff microbial mat | place... | reverse complement strand
TGAATCGCTAGAGTCATTTGCCACACTTCCCACGCCCATCGCTAATCGCGCTAATCGCTTTGGGCGTGCCACACGTGCCACACGTGCCACACGTGCCACACGTGCCACACGTGCCACACGTGCCACACGCGCCACACGCGCCACACGCGCCACACGCGCCACACGCGCCACACGCGCCTAACCGCCGAAACTCTTGGCGAGTTCCGCTACCCAAAGGCCCACGTAGAGGGCCATGACACCTAGGACCACATTCAAAACGCATTCCAATAGTGCGAGTCCGATTTTCCCTCGCTGCAATTGCTCAACGAGCTCCAACGAAAACGTTGAAAAAGTGGTGAAGCCTCCGCAGAAACCGACCCCCATCAGCAAGTATATCGCTTGAGTGCGATCCGTAACGCTGCCTGCGATACACCCTAAGGTCAAGGATCCAAGCACGTTGACCGATGTCGTGGCAACAGGGAATTGATACGGCGAAGTGGCAAAATGGGCGAGCCAACAACCGACGCCGAATCGCAAGTTGCTGCCGATGGCTCCCCCGATTCCAACCAAGAAAACGGGATGCGAAAAAAGCGTTGGAACCCAGTTCATGTTGTAAAAAACCGGAAGCAGTTGGGGTATAAATTGTTGTCGCACGTGTACTGATTCGGACCAGATCTTACCATAGAGGCACGAAGTGCCGTGCCACAATGGGCCGAAACCCGAGAATCTATTCGGGCAACGCACTAGTTTATGCTGAATCTTCAGATCAGAATGGTACCTCGGTTTTGCTAGTGAAGCGTGCACTCATTTAAGGTCGTTACAAGATGCCAGTTATGCCCGCCGGGGTAACCCGAGTTTTTCTGATTGGGGTTCTCACTTTTTCCGCCGTTCCCTCACCCATCTGGGGGCAAGAAAAGCCGTCGGCTGATTCCAAGAAAGCAAAGGAGGTTGGCGAATCCAAGGAAAAAAAATCCGAATCCGAAAAAGATGCGCCTAAGAAAGAAACGATCGTAACCACCACGCATTCGATCGAGATTGCAGGCAAGACGGTCGCCTACGAAGCGATGGCGGGTAAGCTCCCAATCAAGGACGACGCCCAAAAGTCGAAAGCGGAAATGTTCTTCATCGCCTACACGAGTACCGGCATGAATGATCTTGGCAAACGTCCAGTCACGTTCTGCTTCAACGGTGGTCCTGGCAGCAGCAGCGTTTGGCTTCATCTGGGTATGCTCGGACCAAAGCGAATTCGGTTCCCAGATGACGCGACGCCATTGCGAGCACCTTACACGCTGGAAGAAAACTCATTGAGCCTGCTGGACGTAACCGATTTGGTCTTTATCGATCCAGTAAGCACCGGTTATTCGCGTCCTGCCGAGGGGGAAGAGAAAGGGCAATTCCATGGCTACGAAGAAGACTTGAAGAGCGTGGGGCAGTTCATTCACGATTGGACTACCAAGTACAAGCGTTGGTTAAGTCCTAAGTTCGTATTGGGAGAAAGCTACGGTGGCGTGCGTGCCGCAGGTTTGGCTGGATACCTTCAAGATCGTTACTACATGGAATTGAATGGCGCCATCATTATATCCGGGGTGATCAATTTTCAAACGCTTCGATTTGGCGGCAGCAATGATCTGCCCTACATCACTTTCTTGCCAACCTATGCCGCCACGGCTTGGTATCACAAAGCACTGCCCGCGGATCTGCAAAGTCAGCCGCTTGAGGTAGTGGTCAAGCAAGCCGAGGAGTTCGCAAACGGACGTTACGCGGCTGGCCTGCTAAAGGGAACGTCGTTACCAGCGGATGAATTTCGTGCGGTTGCCGAACTGCTGTCGCGATACACAGGTTTGTCAAATAGCTTTGTTACGAAAGCCAAGTTGCGAATCGATCAAGACCGATTTGGAAAAGAACTTTTGAGATCCAAGAGTCGAACGGTGGGCCGATTCGATAGCCGTTATGTGGGGATCGATCGCGATGACGCTGGTGACGGTTACGAATATGATGCCAGTGGAGCGGCCATTTTCGGTCCGTTCACAGCTACGTTCAACGATTACGTGAGACGAGATCTTGGATTCGAAGAGGATCGTGTGTACGAGATACTTACCGGCAACGTGCAGCCGTGGAGCTACAAACGATTCGAAGGACGCTATGTGGATGCAACAGAAACGTTGCGAAAAGCCATGACCGCCAATCCTTACTTGAAGGTGTTTTTGGCTTGTGGCTATTACGATCTAGCAACGCCGCACTTTGCGATGATGAACACGACCGATCACTTGTTATTGGAGCCAACGCTAAAGAACAACTTGGAGTATCGCTTCTATGAAGGTGGGCACATGATGTACATCTACCAACCTTCCATGGTCAAGCTTCGGGAGGATTTGGTGAAGTTTTATGAAAATGCAGTGGTACCGGCAAAGTAGATCCGAGTTAGCTTTAGGAGTGCCACCTGAGTTAGTTTTGCGTGTGGCACGTCCCTGAGATACGAAGGGCGTGGTGAATCGCTAGAAACATTTGCCACTATTCCCACCCCCATCGCTAGTAGCATCGAAAGCAATTGGCGATTGATACCGTCGGCAAATCACGGCAGGGACTGCCGTGCCACACTGGCTGCGTTTCGTAGGTAGCCGATCAACGCTGCGAGCTCGGCGTCGGTCATCAGCTCATCAAAGTTTCCTGGCATCAACGACAATTTGCTCGGCTTCTCTTGCTCAATATCGCTTAACAAGATCCGCCTTTGCTTGCCGGTTTGATCCGTAAGCAACAGCGACTCCGCTGTTCGATCGCTAACAAGCCCGCTTACCGATTCGCCCCCATCGAGCACCATCATTGTCATCTTGAAGGCTTCGTCGACATTGCGGTCCGGCCATAGGATATCTTCGCAGAGCCTGAATATGCCACGTGCACCAGCCCCCTCGAGTTGAGGCCCCACCACTTTACCTTGTTCGCCGAGTTTGTGGCACAATGCGCATCGGTCCGCAAACTGCTTAGCCCCAACTTGGAGGTCGACCGCCAATTTTTCGACGGCCGACGCTTTGCTTTCCACGACAATCAAACGGTTCGACGAAGGGCTCGGTTCTGGACGTAGAGCTTCCAGTCGAGCGATGTTTTCTGGCGGCAAACTTTCCCACCAACCCTTGGGCAACACACGCAACGCATCGCGAGACAGCGAGCCTCGCTCGCAAAGCGAGGCAATGAGGTCGATAGCCGCGCGGTGTTTGGACAGTCTTAGAACCAACCGTTCCTGTTCTAGGTAGGAACAGCGTCTGCAGATTGCATCTGCAAATTTGAGGAGTCGTTCCGGCTCGATACCCCAATCCCACGTCGGTGTTTTTTTCGTATCGATCGAAAGCACTGCAAACAAATCGGTCCAATTTTGCTCCACCGCAAAATCTGCTAATTCGACGATCTCAGCGTGGGCATTCTTGTCGCGAAGACGGTGAAGTCGAAATCGGCTGATCCAATCGGTGCTGTCGGAACGCATCAGAGCTGAAATATTTTCAAGACTCTTTGGTTGGCTTGGAAACCCACACAAGGCCACGACCGATACGATGCGTTCCCATTTGTCCCGAATCGGCCCGGGATTCAAGCCAGCCAAGGAACTTTCGCCAATGCCGATCCAAGCATAGCTGGCGGCCGAGTCACCATCCACGACACGCAATTGAAGGTTGGCACCCGCGTTTTTCTGCAAATCCCAATGAACCCATTTGCCAATGTCGCTTCTTGGCGGTAGCTCGCGAAATAGTTCTTCCGCAACATTGCCCGCTTCGTCTAATCGTACTAAGGAAACGTAGTTCTTTGAGTGGGACTCTTTGCCTGGCAGCCCGTTGTGCCCTACAACATAAAAATCCAATTGGCTCGGCGCGATGAAAAAACTGGACGACCAAGTGCCGGTATAGCTTTCGCCCAGTGGAAAACTACTAAAAAACAAAGCTCGCTTTCCAATGTCTTTTGAGTTTGGTGACAACGCTCGCGACTCTGGCAGCCAATCTCTGCGATCATCATTTTTGGCGGATCTACCGAACCAACTGATCAGTTTCAACTCAGAAGAATTCTTGGCAGAAGATTCGGATTCAGCCGACCATTGGCTTGCGAGATCACCAACCATTTCTTGGCAACGCGACACCAAGCTACCGAGAACTTTTCCGCGTTGTTGCATTTGACGACGAGCAACTCGCAGCAGTTGGTCGGCACTAGCATCCGCATCCTTGCTCGTCGAATTCAATAGGGCCATGAATCGCTCCATGTTGGATTCGTCCACAATGTCTGCAATCGACTGAATGGTTTCATCCAAGGCGCGACGTTGGTCGGTAGTTGGGTCGGTGAAGGCCGCTTGTTTCTCGCAAAGCGCAAGAACACCCGCGGTCGACCTAGCGTCTTTGAGAGCCAGCAACACGCGAGTCAGTACCCGAACATACGGTGCATCGATCGAAAAAGATTTTGGCTCGGTGGTTAATTCAGTCACTGCTCGACTATAAGCCACTTCATCGCGTTGCCGGATCCGCAACAAAATGTCTCGACACGCGATCAAAATCGACTGGTGAAGAACAGGGTCGCTCAGGCTATCTTCGCGCTCCGTTTGACGGAGAAGCCAACTGGACTGGTCTTCTTTCAATTCCCCCAGTGACTGGTTAAGACAAAACGCCCGCATAGCTGAGAGCGTTTCTTTAAGATCCGAAGATCCAACAATGCGAGCCATCGTGCCAATATCTGTACCAACGGGCTCTCCGTTCACTGTACTGCCCGCGAACAGCGATTCTGGATCGTTGATCGTTTTCGCTGCAACCCCCCGCTCGATCGTTTCTCCACCACCGATCCATCGTATTCGCCAAATGCGTCCACTTTTGCGATCGCGATCAGGGTGGTCGAGGGGCACTTCGTAATGGCCGATGACCTTGTTGTAGAAATCGGCAATGTACAAACATCCGTCTGGCTCAAATTGCAGATCCACTGGTCGGAACCATGGGTCGTCGCTTGTGAGCAGATCGGGCATCGCGTTTGCCTTTGCCGTAGCACCTTGGTAGGTCAATCGATTGCGGTTGATGCGGCAAGTCATAACGTTACCACTAAAAAAATTGTCGTCGAACGCTTGTGGGAATCGCGAGTCTTTGGAGTGCGCAAGTCCCGAGATCGCAGTGCTGCCATGCAAGTGGTCCATCATCGGGGGGACGAAACCCAGCCCGTCATCAGGACGGCCAAAGCTGGGATAACATCCACCGCGAATCAGTTGCGAAATTGGTTTGCTATGGCAATCCGCTGCGTACCAAAATCCCCATTTGTCCTGCGCCATTCCGAATGGATTCACCTGCCCCTGCGTAAAAAGTTCCACGCGCGAGCCATCGGGTCGAAACCGAAATACGTTGCCAGAAGTCATCGAGATCGCGTGCCCATCCTTGCCTTGGATGTGCGATTGGTTATTGAAACCGTGGCACGCGTAAACCCAGCCGTCGGTCCCCATCCGCAACGAATTGACCATTCCGTGTGTATCGCGACTGGTATCGAACGGCCCGAGCACAACTTCACGCTTGTCGCACACGCCGTCTTGGTCGGTGTCTCGCAGGTAAAAAATATTCGGAATCGAGAAGCATAGAACGCCATCGCCGTAGGGCAGGAGCCCGATCGGAATATTGAGTCCATCGGCAAAGAGTCGCGATGATTCGAAGCTGCCATCGTGGTCTTTGTCTTCGAGGACGACGACCGCATCGGTCCCTTTTTCGCCCTCTTTGGCCGGAAAGGGGTATTGGGTGGACTGGGTAAGCCAGAGTTTTCCAACGCCATCAAAATTCATGTTCATTGGTTTGGTGATGGTGGGCTCGGCAGCGATCAATTCCACTCGAAACCCTTCTGGAACGTGAAACCCAGCGAGTTCTTCGGCGGGCGTTCGAAAGTTCGAGGCTCGAATCGTCTGCCCGAAGAGTTCCTGCGGTGTGCTTGGCTCCGCCGGCGTAAATCGGTCCGAGCGAACCGGATCTGCAGCAAAGACATTGAAACTGGCTGCGATCAAATAGACACAAATGCAAAGCAACGCTTTGTTGCGGAGAAACATAGTGAATCCAAGTCTGGAAATTGGGTGAGATGAGGGGTTTTGGAAGGTAATTTGGCAGGTTCTCGTTGAACGAGAGACGCATTCTACTCAAAAATCTCTGAAAAAACTAAAGTCCTGATGGGCTGAGGTTGCTCTATGAAAGTTCTTTTGTGTATTGAGTGTGGCAGAACCGTTCCAATCACAACCCGACTGAGGCTAACCATGATCCGCCCGAGAGCAATGTTGATTCAAATGGTCATCGCTGCAAGCTGGATCTTCAGCGGATCGATGGCGTTGGGTCAAATGGGTGGCGGTGCTCCTGGCGGCAATGCGCCCGCGTTTGTCGATCCCAAGTTTAGCGACAAATTGTACGAAAACGGTGGTCCGCAAGGCCGTGAGACCAAAGACGGCGCGATCATTTTGTCGGTAAGTATAGAAGGAAACAGCAGCATTTCGCAGAATTTTATCTTGTCTACGATGCAGTCGCGTGAGGACCGAAACTTTGACAAGGAAACGTTCAATAGGGACATCAGCACCCTTTACCGAACCAACTTGTTCAAAAAGATTACGCCGTACTTTACGGAAGCCCCGGACGGAGTTCACATCCGCTTGATTGTGGAGGAGCGCCCGATCATCAAAGCGGTCATCTTTCGCGGCAACCAAAGGCTCGAAGACCGACAGTTGAGCAAGCATGCAGGTATTCAAAAAGGGGATCCACTCGACCCGATCTCCCTCAACTCTGCCAAGTCCCGTCTCACCGAACTGTATCAAGACAAGGGCATGAATCAAGTCGATATCCAAATTGCTCAAGGGCTCAAGCCAGGGCAACGCGAGGTCGAGTTCATTGTCAACGAAGGACCCGTCGAGAGGCTCAACAGCATTCGATTTATCGGCAATCAGGCTTTCTCGACCGAAATTCTAAAAACCAAGATCAGTAGCCGAGATGCTCGTCACGGGCTCACTTCGTACATGTTCAACAAAGCCTCCGACTACAAGATCGAAGGGGACCGCGATGCCTTGATGGGGTACTACCGATCACTGGGTTATTTCGATGCTCGGGTGGAATTTCGAAAAGACTACAATACGCGCGGTGATTTCATCGACTTGACCTTCGTCGTGTCGGAAGGCCAACGCTATAAGATCAAATCGGTTTCCATTGTTGGTACCAAGCGCTATCAACCCAGCGAACTGTTACCCTACATGAAACTGAAAGCCGGCGAGCCGTTCCATCAACCTAACAAGCTAAACGACGAAAAGTTCTTGCGAGATGTGTACGGCGCACAAGGTCACATCTTCTGTGAGGTGATCGGCGAGTTGGTATATCAACCCAACAACGAAGTGGAGGTCGTCTACAACGTTGGCGAGGGGGACGTTTACCGAGTGAGTGAAGTACGAGTGCATATCGATGGTGACCACACCAAGGAACGTGTTGTGATGCAGCCTTTGGGCAAAATTCGTCCTGGCAGCATTGCAAATGGTCCCGAAATTGACAACGCAGAACGACGCTTAAAGTACCTCAATATTTTCAACAATGACCCTAGTCAGGGAACCGTCCCTAACATTCGAATCGAACCACCAGCCGGCGTGGACCGGGAATTCGGTTCCAATCGTTAATTTATCGCCTGCAGGACTTACTAGCGCGGCTCGTACCTGTCGCGAGCATTGAAGTCGAAGCCATCCGTTGACTAGATCCAAACTATGCCAAGCCCAATCCAACCAATCCAACCTGCCATGAAGCAACGCGATCGTCGAAGGATTAGCATTGTTGCAGCGTTGTTTGCATCGATTGGATTGTGGGCTGTTCCTTGTTCGCCGATTCTTGGACAAGCGATTGGACCTGGCCCTGGTTACGGCTATGGTCCTCAACCTAACGGTGGAAATGGCCCAGCCTCTGGCTACAACGTCGGTTCACCCTATGGTTCGGGTCCCTCGTACGGTTCGGGTCCAGCTTACTCGGTCCAACCAAGTCCAAATCCGAACCTGCCAAACTACGGCAATGGTCCCAACATCAACGGGCAGCAGCAGGTTGGCCAGCCGATGTTTGGGCAACCGACGGGCAACGCGCCCTTCGTAGCTCAGCCACCCACCAATCAGCCCTACTATGGCAATCAACAAGATGTTGCACCGCCAACCTACAACAATCAGCCGTTGCCTCCGCCAGGCATGCCCCTACAGACGGCACCTCCACTGGAAGAGCCTTGGCAATTGGGCTCCACGTCTCCATTCATGGACAACTCACCCTACGGTTACAACCCCAGAATCCGGGACATTCCGGTCGACGTGTATGTACAAGAAGGTCAAACTGGACGATTTTCCGTGGGCGGTTCGGTCAACAGCGATTTAGGCGTTGCCGGAAATTTTGTTTTGGAGGAACGCAATTTTGACATTCGCAAATTCCCAAGTCGCCCGAGCGATTTGTTAAACGGGGCTTTTCGGGGCGCCGGCCAGAATTTTCGAGCTGAGCTCGTGCCAGGCAATCAAGTACAACGGTACACGCTCAATTGGACAGAGCCCAATTTGTTTGGCTACTCACCATTCAGTCTATCGGTCGGTGGCTTTTATTTTACGCGCATTTATCGTGACTGGACAGAAAAGAGAATAGGCGGACGCGTCGCGATTGGTTATGAAGTGACCCCCGACTTGTCGTTGACAACCGAGTTGCGAGGTGAGGACGTCAAGATTTCCAATCTTCGCGTGGCTGGATTACCTGCTTTGGATCGCGTGGCTGGAAGCAACGACATGTATACCGGTCGCGTCCGATTGGCACACAACACCAGAGACAGCCCGTTCCTGCCGACCGAAGGGCATTTGCTCGAATTGATCTACGATCAGACTTTTGGTGAATTCGATTTCCCGAGAGGTCAAGTTAACTTCAGTCGTTACTTTTTGGTACGACAGAGGGCGGACGGCGGCGGTCGACATACTTTTACTAGTTCCATACGGTTAGGCTTCACTGGCGTTGACACTCCGTTGTTTGAAAACTTCTTTGCCGGTGGTTTCTCAACCATGCGAGGCTTTGCTTTCCGAGGAGCAAGTCCTGTGGATAGCGATGTTCAAGTTGGGGGACGATTTCAAATGCTTGGTACCTTTGAATACATGCTGCCAGTCACGGCCGACGATATGCTCCGCATGGTTGCCTTCGTAGACTATGGAACTGTCGAGAAGGACATCGAATTGAATGCAAAGAACTTCCGGGTCGCACCAGGTTTCGGAGCTCGTATTGCGGTTCCTGCACTCGGGCCAGCACCGCTCGCATTCGATTTCGCGTTTCCAGTTTCCTACGCGGATACCGACTCTCGCCAGATCTTCTCGTTTACGATGGGGCTAACGCGATAACGTTGGATCGAAGCATGGTCTTTGGAGTCGATCTACCCTGTTACCACGGGCCACTAGAACTACTGTTCTATTTGGTCCGCCGCGAAGAATTGCCGCTCGAGGAGCTGTCGCTCGCCAAAATAACCCACCAGTACATGGCCTACTTGGAGATTTTGGAGATCTTGGATCTCGACGATGTCGGTGAGTTCATCGACATCACCAGTCAATTGATTGAGCTCAAGGCTAAGTGCGTATTGCCAGTCTCCGACGCGGATTCAGCCGATGATCTGGGCTCGATTGGCCAAGACTCATCCATGCCTCAATTGGTGGAGCGATTGGTACAATACAAGCGATTTCGAGACGCGGCCTGCTTGCTCGATGAGCAGAGCCGCCGATGGCAGCTTCGCTACTCTCGAATTTCGAGCGATCTGCCACCACGAAGGATCGATGCAAACGATCTGCCGATTGCCAAGGTTGAAGTATGGGATTTGGTTAGCGCGTTTGGACGGATTTTGAAAGCCAGACAAAAGGCTCCGCAACACAGCATCCAATTCGATGACACGCCGATTCACGTCTACATGCAACGCATTCACCAACGCGTGCAAGAATCAAACCGAGTCGAATTGCAAGATTTGTTCGAGGTAGGGATGCACAAAAGCTCATTGGTGGCCATGTTCCTGGCAACGCTAGAGATGACAAGGCATCATGGCTTGCACGCGATACAGGAAACGGCGGATGGCCCGCTCTATTTGCAACCTGGACCAGATTTTGCCGCAGAACTGGACGTAGCGCAAGTGGAGAACCTGCGTGTCGGTGACGTATCGAATTCCAATATGCCAGTCATGCCGCGCTAGAGATGTGGTAAGGCGAGCGGCAGACAGAAGACTACCAGGCCAGACCACTGTGTGGACGCCCAAAGCGACGGGTGTGGGGACCGTGTGGCACGCCCAAAGTGATTAGCGATGGGCGTGGGAAGTGTGGCAAGTGACTCTAGCGATTCACCACGCCCTTCGTACCTCAGAGCGTGCCACCCAGTTTATAGGTAGATTTCAAACTGCCCCTCGCCTAAGCATCCCCCGAATGAACTCGGGGGCATTGGCATACCGTCGGCATTAGCCAACCATTCAACCTTGAATCTTTTTTGAGAAGTTATCATGATTTGAGGTAACTACTTTGGGAACGATTCCCGGGTAGGGGATGAAACACCGGGAGCAAGGAAGCACCCAAACAATGCCCTACATGCCATATTGGTTTGAGTCATTTGGTCCATTCCTGACTTGGGTCGTTCCTTGTCTTGCCTTGGCAGGATTATGGATGGCAAAATGCTCTGACAACTTGCCGCTCCAACGAGCGGCGGAACGCATCTACTTTGCGGCCATGTTGCTGGTTGCTTGGGTAGCCCTGCGTACGGTAATGGCCAACGAAGGTTGTTGGCTAATTCATTTGGCCAGCATAGGAGCGATGGTCTTGGGAGCGACCTATCCGGCCTCTGAGTATCCAAACGCGGAACCTGAAAGCGAAGCGGAACTCGAGTACTAGGGCGAGGGGCAGTTTGAAATCTAAATATAAACTGGGTGGCACGCTCTGAGGTACGAAGGGCGTGGTGAATCGCTAGAGTCACTTGCCACACTTCCCACGCCCATCGCTAATCGCGCTAATCGCTTTGGGCGTGCCACACGGCGTGTGGCTACCGTTCGCCTACGGCGAACGGCCTTCCGAACTCCTTCATCGAAAACATCAAAATGTAGTGAACTTGGCGCTCTTGTTTTGCTGGACTTGTCGTTAAAATAGAAAGGTCCAGCGTCTCGCGTTTTTGCAACGGAGAGACCTCCCGCCTTTGTTTGCTTGTTTTCTCTCACTGTCGATGTGGATTTTTACCTTGAAGACTGTAATCCCTCGTCTTTTGGTTGCATTCCCGGTTATTGCGTACCTGATTGCGGGTCCGTTGGCCGATTCGCAGGCCGTTGGAACTGTCCAGTTCAACCGCGATATTCGGCCTATTTTGTCGGAAAATTGCTTTGCGTGTCATGGCCCCGATGCGAGCAAGCGAGCGGCGGAGCTTCGGTTGGACCAACGCGAGGACGCTCTCGCCAAAGCCGCGTTCATCCCAGGCAAACCGGACGAAAGCGAGCTCGTACGCCGCATTTTCTCGACAGATCCGGATATCGTGATGCCGACACCCGATTCTCACAAATCGCTCTCGGCTCAGCAGAAAGAACTTTTAAAGGTTTGGATCGCGGAAGGGGCCGAGTATCAAGGTCATTGGGCGTTTCTTCCACCCGTCAAGCCAGAGCTTCCACAAGTTAGAAACAACGCATGGATTCGAAATCCGATCGATCGGTTCGTTCTATCCTCTTTGGAACGCAAAGGGATCGAGACCTCGCCAGAATCGGAACAGCGATCGTTGTTGCGCCGAGTGTGCTTTGACCTAACCGGTTTGCCGCCCTCCCCAGACGAAATCGAACGCGTTTTGGCAGATCCTTCCCCGGACCGGTATGAAAACTATGTCGACGAATTGCTGAAGCGCCCAGAATGGGGTGAGCATCGAGGTCGCAACTGGCTCGACTACGCTCGCTATGCCGACACGCACGGTATCCACTTTGATAATTTCCGCGAGATGTGGTCTTACCGCGAATGGGTGATCCAAGCCTTCAATCGAAATCTTCCGTTCGATCAGTTTACGATTGAACAGTTGGCTGGCGACTTGCTTCCTGGTGCCGATCTAGATCAACGCATTGCAACTGGGTTCAATCGTTGCAATATAACGACCAGCGAAGGTGGAGCTATCGACGAGGAATACAAAGTCCTTTACACGCGCGATCGCGTTGAGACGACAGGCCAAGTTTGGCTCGGTTTGACGGTAGGGTGTGCAGTTTGTCACGATCACAAATTCGATCCTATCAGCCAACAAGAGTTTTATCAGTTGGCCGCATTTTTTAACAACACGACACAAAAGGCCATGGACGGAAACATCAAGGACACTCCGCCGATCATTCCAGTCCCGCGTAACGAGGATCGAGCCAGATACTTAGAACTCGACCCGTTGACCGAGCAAGCGAATAGCGCCTTAGCGGCACGTCGCAATAGCGCTCGCCTGCCTTTCGATGGCTGGATCGCGAACCCCGAAGAGCGTGCAAAGATAAGCTGGCAAGCACTACCCGCAAAAGACTCTTTGGAGACCCACATTCCGTTGACTGGAAGCGATACCAAATGGATCGGCGCGATCCATCAAAATCAATGGTTTACCATCCCATTGCAGCCTGATGCAACGCTGATCGCAGGTAAAGTCTCCGACTTGGCATGGCAGGTCAAAGAGTGTTTTCCGTCGTTGGCCGTCGGTGACTTCGAACGGGATCAACCTCTGACCTTTTCGCTATGGGTCAAACCTGCATCGGATAGTCAAAGTGGCTCATTGATCGCACGAATGGACGATGCAAACCTACACCGCGGTTGGGATGTTTGGACGGAGAATGGGGCCGTTGGAATGCACATGGTACACAAATGGCCTGAGAACGCATTCAAGACCGTTTCGAAGACGAAACTCACCGCTTCCAGATGGCAGCATGTGGCCATTTCGTACGATGGTTCCTCGAAAGCCGAAGGTGTAAAGATCTTCATCGATGGCAAGGAATCCAAGAAGGAAAATCCCAGCAACAAGCTTACGGAGACAGTGAAAACCAGCGTGCCCCTGACGATCGGTCGCCGAACAACCGGCTCCCCTGCTGCGGGCGCTCAAATCCAAGACATCCGAATTTATCGCAAGGTCCTGGATGAAAAAGAGATTTCGCAGCTCGTTGAAATCCCGCGACGGCAATACCTCGCTTCCAAACCGAGTCGCACTCAAGAAGAGACGGAAGAGCTCTACACCTGGTATCTAAATACGAATGACCCAGAATACCCTCAACTCAACGCAAAGGTCCAAGCCTTAATCGCTGAAAAGAACGAAATCAAGAGACGCGGCACCGTAGCGCATGTGATGAACGAAGCGGCAGAGCCAGCGAAAGCCTTTGTCTTGATGCGAGGTGACTATGACAAACGGGGACAAGAAGTGCAGCCAGCAACCCCCAAAGTCTTGCCTCCCATGCAAGATGGCGCTCCGCCAAATCGACTTGGACTGGCGCAATGGCTTTTGCAACCGGCGCACCCACTAACGGCTCGCGTTACGGTCAACCGTTTTTGGCAGGAGGTCTTCGGAACAGGCTTGGTAGGCTCATCCGGGGACTTTGGCGTGACGGGTCAGATGCCGACTCACCCTGAGTTGCTCGATTACTTGGCGACCAGTTTTCGGGATGACGATTGGAATATCAAAAATTTGTTCCGGATGATTGTGACCAGTGCGACCTACCGGCAGTCTTCCACTGTTACTAACGAAAAACTGTCGCTCGATCCAACCAACAAATGGCTTGCACGCGGCCCACGTTTTCGAATGGATGCCGAAATGATCCGCGACACTGCCTTGTTCACCAGCGGCTTGCTTGTGAACAAGATCGGTGGCCCTAGCGTTCGACCCTACCAACCGCCAGGAGTCTGGGAAGCAGTCGCAATGCCGGAGAGCAATACCCGAAACTACGTTGCCGACAAAGGGGAAGGACTCTACCGCCGCAGCCTTTACACTTTCCTTAAGCGAGCGGCACCACCACCGAACATGGAAGTGTTCAACGCGACAGCCCGTGAGGTATGTACCGTCAAACGAGAACGTACCAACACTCCGTTGCAGGCCTTGGTAACACTAAACGATGTCCAGTTTGTCGAAGCCGCACGGACTCTGGCGGCCCAAACGCTTTCGGACGCTACTCTCGGAACAGATACCAGCGCTCGGGTTCAATCGATTGCTAACAAGATCCTTTCGAGACCCTTCCGTGCCGAAGAACTCGGGGTCGTTGTGGCGAGTCTGAATGACTTGACGGCCATCTATCAACAGCAACCGGACGAAGCCAAGAAGTTGATTGCGATCGGTGAAAGCAAACCGGAGCCGAGTCTCAATGCGACTGATCTGGCGGCCTGGACGATGCTCGTAAATGAATTGATGAATCTGGACGAAGTCCTAACCAAATAGAACAAATCATGAAGCCTAACAAAATCCATCCGCTCCTCGAGCAATACGTACAAAGCGAAACGCGACGCCAATTCTTCCGTCAGGGGGGCAACGCTTTAGGTTTAGCTGCTTTGGCATCGTTAGGGATGCCAACTGCTATCCGCGGTAGCGATTCGAGCCCAACGGTCGGACAGGCATCTGGCGGCCTGGGGACATTGCCGCACTTTCCGGCCAAGGCCAAGCGTGTTATCTATCTGCATATGGTGGGTGGTCCCTCTCAAATGGACTTGTTCGATTACAAACCGCAAATGAACGACTGGTATGACAAAGAGTTGCCGGAGTCGATTCGCAATGGTCAACGACTGACAACCATGACGAGTGGGCAGGCACGTTTTCCTATTGCACCGTCGAAGTACAAGTTTGCACAGCACGGTCAGAGCGGCATGTGGATTTCGGAGTTATTGCCAGAGACGGCCAAGGTCGTCGATGAAATGTGCTTTGTTCGATCCATGCATACTGAAGCGATCAATCATGAGCCAGCCATCACGTTGATGCAGACGGGAAACATGGTTACTGGACGTCCTTGTATCGGTTCGTGGATGTCGTACGGTCTGGGCTCGATGAACAACAACTTGCCGACCTTCGTGGTGTTTGTGGCACAACCGACGAATACCGAACAAATTCAAGCCATCTCGGCTAGGCTTTGGTCCTCGGGCTGTTTGCCTGGCGAACACTCGGGCTGCAGCTTCCGCTCGAGCGGCGATCCAATCATGTACATCAACAACCCTGCGGGCGTATCTGCAGAAGTTCGTCGCAAGACACTCGATGGACTCAAGTCACTGAATGAAATGAATTTCCAGGCGGTCGGCGATCCGGAGATCCACACTCGCATTCAACAATATGAGCTGGCTTTCCGTATGCAGTCGAGTGTTCCTGAATTGACGAACATTGCGAGCGAGCCTGAAAGCACCTTTGAGCTCTATGGGGACGAAGCGAAGAAGCCTGGAACGTTTGCCAACTCGGTCTTGCTCGCGCGTCGGATGGTCGAACGCGATGTTCGGTTTATTCAGGTTTATCTCAACAACTGGGACCACCATGGAAACGTCAACGCTCGATTGCCGTCGCAGTGCAAAGACATCGATCGTGCGACCTACGGTTTGATCACCGACTTGAAAGCGAAAGGGCTTCTCGATTCGACGTTGATTATTTGGGGTGGCGAATTTGGCAGAACCATCTATTCACAAGGGGGTTTAAGCAAGGACAATTACGGACGGGATCACCATCCACGCTGCTTCACGATGTGGATGGCTGGAGGTGGAATCAAGGGTGGCGTCATCCATGGTGAGACGGACGATTTCTCCTACAATATCGTCAAGGACGCTGTTCACATCCGAGACTTTCACGCGACGGTGCTGCATCTGCTTGGCATCGACCACGAACGTTTTTCGTTCCGCAATCAAGGGCTGGATCTTAAGCTCACTGGCGTTGAACACGCCAAGGTCGTCCGAGAGTTGTTGGCTTAGCACCCGGAGGACTGGAGTGTTGGGCGAGGAGCAGTTTGAAATCTACCTATAAACTGGGTGGCACGCTCTGAGGTACGAAGGGCGTGGTGAATCGCTAGAGTCATTTGCGACACTTCCCACGCCCATCTTTAATCGCTTTGGGCGTGCCACACGGTGGCCTGGCTTGGTAATCTTCTGTCTGCCGCTCGCCTTGGAGGACTGGAGATGGGAGCAGGGCGCGAACTCCATCACTCCATTTCTCCATAAAAAAATCCACCGGCTTGGCAGTCGGTGGATTTTTGATTTTTGAAAAGCGTTCGTTTGACCGATTCGATCAGACCACGACGGTTTCCTTGATTTTTTGTAGGAAGTGGTCGCCGGTAGCCTTGGTCAATTCTTTGACGTGCTTTTCGGCCTTTTTCAAGTCCTCGTACTCAAACACAGCGACGCGTTTCAGGTTCTGATTGAAGACTCCCCAATAGAGCTTGATACGAGGCTCAGCGGCAACTTTGCGTGTCCGTTTTACTTTTGGTGGGGCTGGTGGGGCGTTCGGGTCGACTTCCTTGACGGCCTTCTTCTTGCGTGGGGTTTTCGGCGCGGTTGCCATGGAAATATAGCTCCAGTTAGAAATGAAGAAAGCAATGATGGCGTTAAGCCAATCGCGAACGAAGAATCATGCGGTGAGCAGTTGAGGCTGTGACAGCTAGGTAAGCTCCGTTCAATTCGACAAGAATCATTATAAACCATTCGGGGCTTTTTCAGAACTCCTAGCCGCAAAGATGTTCGAAAAAAGGGGAGTAGCTGCAAAACCCCTGCAAAAACGATGATCGCTTGGCCGTTGGTTACCGGTCTACGATCTTTCGACCACTGATTTTGCCGTTTGCAGTTCGCAGAGGATTGATTCATGTGACCGTCCCGATGTCACCACAGTTAGAATCGGATCGCCTATTTCGACCTCCGTCCCTGCCATGGGTATGTCCGCGAATTGGCTTCGATTACGTCTGGTCTTCACATCGCATTCCCATCTATTTTCCCACCAATGATCCGATTGAGCCTGGGAAACGGTAAATGCGTTTGGAGCATAAACAACTAGCTTGCCCATCATGGATTCAATGGACTCTCTGGCTCGCTTGCAAGCTTTCATCGCAAACTGCTCATATGCTGCTTGACTCAAGTTTTTGCAAATACACTCATAGTGCATTTCCACCAACCGAAGATCTAAGCAAACATCCAGTATGTCCATGCTTGCGCTCCAGCGTGGGTTGATCTCTAGCAGAGTTAATGATCCATAATGCACGAGAAAGTCAGCTTGCCATAGTCCGAGTAGACCAGACTCTCGGCCGACACTGCCTGCAAATCGCTGTAACCTGTCGATCTGTTCGTCCGTCAATGGAATAGGGCCGTACGAACCGCGGTAAATATAGCGCGATTTTGTCGGTCTAGTATCAGGCGACCACGCTGCAGCGGCACCAACAAGTGCGGTGCCAAATTCACTGCTGAGAAAAGTAATGCCGATCGCAACCCCAGGTAGTCGCTTTTGAATGTAAGCTTCGGCGGGTTTTTGGTGCAGTTGGTCGTTTAAAAAGACTGCGTTTGTTAGGTCGATTACGCCAATACCGCCAGCGCTGTTAAACGGTTTCAACAGCCAGTCGCTCCCAGCCAGTCGATCTGGAAACTTGGTGAAGTCTTGGATTTTTCGATAGGTGGCAGGCCAACCGAGTTCGGATGAAACCGCCCATTTCTCCCAGTTATCCAAGGATCGCATGGCGGAAAGCTGTTTCCCGTCAGGACCACCACGTTTTGCTATCGAGTGGCATTGGTCAACCCATCGGATTCGATGCTCCATGCCGCCCGTTAATAACAAGGGTACGCCAGGATGTGATGCATTCAGATCGTCAGGCCATTTGGGATCGCCAAGCCGATAGTGCTTTTGGCATTGGCTAACCAAATCGCGGTCTGCACATGTGTCGACCGCAATAACCTCAAGACCTTGTCGCTTGGCGCACTGGGCCGCCGATCGGGCGCTAAAGCCGACTACGGCAATGGTTCGATGGAGGGGATTGCAGCCATTTCGTGAGTTCATATTTTACTCAAGCATCCCATTTTGCGGGGGCGTTGCAATCCACAATGTCACACCGTCCAGCATGGTCTCTTTTGGAATCGATAAATATTGCATCGAATCAGTCTAGCAGCCTGCGAGTTGAAATCGATAGCATTGAGGTTGAGGGATCTGGGATGGAATCTGCAATCGCAAGACCAACGGAGAGCTGTATGCGAATCGAACGAATTAGGCTTTGTCGGCGCGCTCTTTTGTTAACGATTGCCCTTTCCTTTGCCGGTTGCCAAGGGTCTCAACTTGGCTCGAAACGCTGGAGTGGTGGCGTTTATGGTCAGGGGTCAGAGGAACGTCAAAAATACCGGGCGGCTGCTTTCGATCCCTACCCACTCAACGATATTGGACCCGAAGTCGTCGGAGGGAGACCTCGCGGTTTCATGAACCCGCTTCCAGAAGCAAAACGAAATCAGATCGAGCCTCTTGCAGCCCAACGGCGTGCGATGGGCAGTGGTTGGTAGCAGATCGGTGTTGAAATTGGAGAAGCCTCCCAACGAGTCCAAGTTACTTGTTGACCGAATACGCGAATGGGGTTCGGTCCTCGAACATGGAAGTTTCCAGGAAAAAGTTTCGTATGTGCATGAAGTCAATCGTCGCTACGACGCTTTGCCTAACTCCGTATGCGCCCAAGAACTAGTCGAACTAAGGCTTATCCGATCTCATTGGGCAAAGAAATTAGCTCGGTCCTTGATACTGTCCGTACCGGTCGCAACCTCCCTTGAACTGCAGCAAGCCAGCCACTTGATTGCAGCCTTGCGAACACTCGTACGGGGTGAAGCAGTGAGGAGTCTGATTAAACGGCAGACTCAAATTGGGGATGATTCAAGCGGCCAAGCGATTGTTTCGCTGCTCGCCGAGCATGCGATCGCAGAAGAGGCAAGGATTGGGCTGCATGAATTGGGTGCTCGCTCCGATTTGTTTCGTCGACTGGGCCCGGAACGCATCTCGAAATTCCGGCCTTCTCGAAAGACAGGAGGTTTTGATCCTGCGCATTGGTTGATGAATACGGAAACCACCGAACTCGATTTTGTGGATGGGAATCCAGATCGTATTCGGGTCCGTGGAATGGAACTTCGATCGGGTGACATGGGTATCGTCGAACTGAACCACCCCGGTGACGGACTTTTGGAAAGCTTTTTGCAAGAGCCTGGGGTGGCACCTCATGCCATGCTCTACGTGACACGTCGCGTAAGAAATTCGAAGACAGACGAAGTGCTTTTTCAGCCATCTGCTCTTGAAATTTATGAAGGTGGGTGGCGATGCGTCCCCATCACTACGGTACTGCATCCCGAATTTTCTTGGTACTCGGAATGGGTCAGGCCCAGGATCAACGGACAGGGCCTCCCACATGACTTGGGAGAGTCATTGAGCGCGGCGATTGACTCGATGGAGACTTTCGCCTTTGATTTTCAAGCTCGCCGCGCTCCGACCGGCGGATTTTTTTCCGAGGATTTTGGTGGCTCTTGTGCAAGCTGTACGAATTTATTGCGAGTGTCTTTCGAACGAGCAGGCATCGACGGCTTGCCTTATCCGACGACCAAGGTGGTTCCGAATGCAGCTAGAAACTTAGCTATCCTAGGATTGCCAGAGTTATCGGAAATTCATACTCCGACCAATATCCTCAACGACTCCGGCTTCGAAAAAATTGGCGTTGTCGACAACGGCGCACCGGAGTTCTCGTATGCGCAGGCGCTCGTGATCGGTCGCCCCGACTTGACAGATACGTTTGGCGGATGGATGTCGCAGAAGGAGTTGCAACTTGAGAATCTTCCCCATTGGAGGAGTGTGATGAACTGGAAGAGTGCTTGGGAATCCCTTCGGATCCGAATTGGGCAATCGGAGGGCCCGGTGGGCAACGCCTTTCGAAGGTTGATGAAGGTGGATGACGATGAAGTCCCCAGGTCCGCTTCGGATACAACGATTGCCTTCTATCTGAGATCCGATAGGGAAGCAAGTCACATCACCAACCGCGTGTATTCTGCGATATCATCCATTCTGGAAAACGCACAGGAGTTGCCGCTGCTGTCTCAGCTCCAAGTCCACCCAGAAATCGTGGAACTGGTTCGATCTGGACTTCGAGAAAGTGCACTGATGAAAGAGCATTGGTACCGCGACCTATAGAGATAACTTAGGGAAGTTTATTGAAACGAGGGAGTTCCGCTGCCTTAATTGGGGCAAGTCTCGGCTATCTACGAAGACGGCAATTTGTTGTGCATTTTGTAAAGTTCCGCAGCGTCGTCGTAGATTTCGGCAGCGGCGTTCAAATGCGGTAGCACATGATAGAACAACGCCTGCATTACCTGGTTCGCCTGATCCTGGTCATAATCGTCTGGACTGCTGAAAAGACGAAGCAACGAGCCAAGTTCTTCTTGCCAATCGGTCATGTGAAAAACAAACTTCCCACGATCTGATTCGTAGTTGTTATTTTCCTTTGCGAAAGCCATGTCTTTGAAAAACGCGAGTAGCTTGCTCTCCAGTGAATTTGTACTAGTAGTCGACATCTGCGATCTCCGAAATTCTTTTACGCCACTCAGCAATCTTTGCCAGAATATTCTTCAATCCGTTTTAGTGCTTGCTTGCGTGTGATCGCCATACTCACTATTCCGGAGCTTGGAGTCAAACCTCGACTACGAGCCGCGTTCTCCATTATTGTAGCCGCTTCATTGGCAAATGAACACGGAACGCCTGATGTCAATTTGCGATAATTACTTTAGCCCGGGCGATCAATTCTCTCGATTGATGGCCGCTGGGTGTTTCGGCGATGAGCCTTACGATGGGCTCGGTATTGCTTCCTCGCAGAAGCAACCAAGAATCGGACCAGTCCAGTCGGATACCGTCTTCGGTACTGACCGATTCCGCCTTGAGTTCGTCCGAAAGTTTGGAGATGGACGCGGTAAGCTGTTCCTTTGATAGGACCATTTTGTCTTTGATCATGGCCATGCGTGGCAATTCGTCCACAAGCTCGCTCAGAGTCGATTTCGTAGCCGCCATCAAATCGAGCACTTGCGCCATACCGACAAAGCTATCGCGAATGAATCCAACCCGCGGGTCGATCGGTCCGCCGCTTCCCTCGCCACCGTAGACGGCATTGTGTCGTTGCATTACGTCCACCACATTGGCTTCGCCGACCTTGCTCTGTTCGAATCGAACTCCATGTTTCGCGGCGAGCCATTTCGTCATGTTGCTCGAAGCGCAGTTCGTGACGAGCGGACCGAGCTTCGACATCAAAGCTCGTTTCATGCAAAGCACAGAAGTGTACTCCTCGCCAATAAAGTGCCCTGTCTCGTCGACGATCGCTAGCCGATCGGCATCGGGATCTTGGCAAAAACCGATTTGGAATCCTTGCTGGGCCACCAGGGGAGAAACCATGGTAAGGTTTTCAGCCAGAGGCTCCGGAGGGTGGGAGAATTGTCCGTTCGGGGATTCGCCAAGAATCAAAAAATCGCACCCCAGTGCTTCTAACAATCTCCGACCGAGAACGGAACCCGCTCCATGATTGCTGTCCAGAAGAACGCGAAACCCACATCCGCGAATGGCTTGCACGTCGACTGTTGCTAAAATCAACTGAAGATGAATTGAATGGGGATCCTCGATCAATTGTCTGGTCCCGAGGGAATCGGCAGATCGCCAGTCGGTCTGAGCTTGTCGATAAGCCTCAAGTACGCGTGTTCCCGGTTCACTTGGTAGAACCCGTCCCTCTGGGCTGAAAAGTTTCATGCCGTTGTAAGCGGGCGGATTGTGGCTGGCGGAAATTTGGATTGCACCCGCCGATTTCGACTTTCGGACGAATGCCCCCACGGTAGGCGTGCTAGCCACGCCAAGATCCAGGCAATCTCGACCGTGACCGACTATGGCAGCGGCGATTGCGTCAGCCAACATTGGGCCGCTAACGCGGCCGTCACGTGCGATTGCGATTGGACCATTTGGCGCTTGGGAGCACAAAGCGGCCGTAAAATTGCTGGCAACAGTTGGGGTTAGTTCTGCACCGACGATACCCCGCAAACCGCTGATACTAATGATGGGTTCAGGCATAGGAATAACAAAGAGTGGGTGGTTAAGCTGAAAAAAGCAAATAATCCGCACAGGCCGGGGGACTAGTATACTCAAAACCAAACCAATTACTTGACACTGCAATCTGCCCAACTTAACATCGGATTGCGGCGGGATTTGATGGAATTCTTCGCAAATCCAACTATGCTGGGGAAAGGCCCACTGCGTAGATGCTGTGCTAATATTGCTAAACCCTAGACCTTTGCGACAACTCTCACCCCAGGCAGACCTTCATGGAAATTTCCGGCATGCTGATCTGGGTATTGGTCCTTGTATCGCTGATTGTTTTCATTGTCCTGCTGGTCAAGGCGTTTAAGTCTTGGGGCGTTGCGCACACCATTTTGCTGTCGATCCTCTTCATCGAAGCGTGGACCTTCCTCTTCTTTGCTGCCGGAGTGGCACACTACCGAATTGCTTACACCAAGCAGCATGACAAACTCGCCTCGAAGGTGGAGGGTTTGTTGAAGACGGTGGACATGGAAATGTATGGCGATCGACTTGATCCAAAATTGAATCTTGAGAAGTTTGCGCCACTGACCAACGAGCTCAACCGATTGACGCTGGAACGGGGCCGCGTTTGGCGCGGAGCGATTTTGCAACGAGCAACTCCGGCAGCCGGAAAGGCTCCTGCCACTGCAGTTTTGCAGTTGCCCGCACGAGTCAGCAATCTGCCGGCAGCCGCTCCAGTCGGAGCCGCAGGTGGGGGCGCTGGCGAACCAGCACCCGCAACCGCAGCGCCAGTAGATTCGGGGCTGGCTATCGAAAGTGTTGTCTACTTGTTTAGCGAGAAAACGGATGTAGCTTCGGTTCCAGAATTTTACTTAGGCGAATTTGTGGTTACCGATATCAAGGAACTACTTCTGACGGTTTCGCCCACCACTCCACTTACGAAACAGCAGGAAAACATATTAGCAGGAAGTCCAACTTGGGCCATTTACGAGCTCATGCCGTTGGACTCACATGTGGCCTTTGCGGCTGCAGGATCTTCGCCCGAAGAAAGTGCGGTTTTTGGCCGGATGGACAAAGATGAAATTACGAAGGCTTTTGAAAGTTCTTTCCGAAATATGCCTGGATTGTCGGACGCAAGCAAAGCGAAACTCCTGGAAGCTTATATCAACGATGGAGGGAGCGCGTCGATCGAAACTCTGCCCGAGGCCCTTTGGTATCAAGTGAAATTCTTGAAAGACTATTCCGATATCGTAGATGCCAAGGGAGGCCGCAGTCCGTTGGAGGGTGGGTACCACGATTCCGAAGGCAATATGATTGATGCGCGGCTGAAAAGGGATTCAGCAGCCGAGAACATTTTCAAGATTGGCGATACCAAGATTGGTGAAACGTATGTTCTCGACGCACCGACCGCTAATCGACTGAAATCCCGGGGAATCGTCGAACTTGGGCAAACAGTATTCGTTCGACCCCTAAACGATTATGCCTTCGCATTCCGCGAAACTAGACGAATGACCATTCGTGCCAAACAAGACGCAGCCCTCATCACGCGGGAAAACAAGGAAGCAGAGAACACCACGAAGGTGACGCTTGACCAAGAACTGAAGCGCGAAGAAGAGAGTTCCAAGCTTAAGCTCGACAAAGCTCAATACGAAAAAGAGGCCGAAGTGATTTCGAGTGTTGCCAGCGAACTGGAAACGCAGATCGTTGACAAGAAAAAAGAGCTTAGCCAAGTTTACGGTTTGATCGTTGCCCTCCATGACCGACTGGTTAAGTATAAAAGAGAGCTGGCGGCGATTGCAAACTCGGGCGTCTTGACTTCTCAGCCTTAGTTCACGCCCTGTTGGGTAGGGCACACCCAACGCGTAATTCGTGTGGCACGCCCAAAGCGCTAGCGCGCTAGCGGTGGGCGTGGGAACTGTGGCAAATGTCTCCGGCGATTCACCACGCCCTTCGTACCTCAGGGGCGTGCCACCCAATTTGCAGGTAGATGTCAAACTGCTCCTCCTAAAGCGGAAATGCATTTCCGCACTCCAAATGATGTTAAGATGGGAGGATTGTCTTTCGGTCAAATCACCCGTGCGGAGCAAGTTATGTGCAGTACCTACTCAATCCTTGGGGAAAAGGTGTTTTGGAAAACGCTGCTTATCGCACTCGTTTGTTCAACGGGGCTACCAGCCCAAGAACCAGTCTTCTCCGGACCACAAATAAAGGAACCGCTTGTCCCATTTCTAGTTCGGAGCTTAACACAGCCCGACGTGGGCAAACAAGTGGATTACGTGTCCAACGCCAAAGGCAAGCCGCTGTTGCTCGTGTTCGTCCACGATGTTAACCGTCAATCGATTTCGATGGTACGCCTCTTGACGGCTTATTCTGCTAAGCGGCTAGGAGATGGACTGCTTACCGGTGTCATCATGTTGCACGAAGACGCAAATGAAGCCGAAAAGAACTTCCAACGCATGAAACATGCATTGAATGCAGAAACACCTACCGGTGTATCGCTTGAGGGACGCGAAGGTCCAGGGAGTTATGGATTGAATCGATTGGTGACGCTGACCATCCTCATCGGTCAGGATAACAAAGTCACGGCAAACTACGCCCTGGTTCAACCCAGTCTGCAGGTCGATCTTCCGAAGATTGTGAAGTCCATTACGGAAGTCGTTGGCGGCACAGTCCCAACGATGGAAGAGTTGATTGGAAAGGAGGCCATGCGGGCCATGCAAGGTGACAAAAAAGAAGCCGCAGTTGTGCCGGATGTGAGCGGTTTGGTTCGACCGCTTATTCAAAAGAAAGCCACCGACGAGGAGGTGACTCAAATTGCGGAAAAAATTGAGAAAGCGATGAAAGCCGACGAACTCGTCCGTCGCGAGATCTATCGAATCGCAACGACCATCTCAGGCAGCGGCAAGTTGACCGACTATGGTACGGCCAAAGCTCAAGAGTATCTTGAGAAGTGGGCAAAGGAGAATAAGGACAGCAGCGACTCGACTCCGACTCCGAGTCCGGACAAGGATCCGAAGAAATGACGATCGCGGCGTGGCTGATGGTGTCTGCGTTGCTCGTGTCTGAGCCCGAATCTTTGCTCGTGTTTGAGCCCGAATCATCGAGTGCCCCGCCTACGATGGTTGACTTTGATTCGCAGATAGTTCCATTACTAACTCATGCAGGCTGCAACGCGGGTGCGTGCCACGGAGCTGCAGCCGGACGGGGTGGATTCCATCTTTCACTTTTCGGCAGCGACCCTAAGTCCGACTACGAAGCCATAGTAATATTTGCCGAAAGTCGACGCGTCAATCTTGTCGACGTTAGCAAGAGCCTTGTTTTGGCCAAGCCTCTAGGTTTACTCGATCATGGCGGCGGCGAGGTTCTTGAGGAGGGTTCATCGAGCGTTCTGATTTTGCGGCATTGGCTCCAGCAGGGTGCAAAGCGAGGGACACAACGGCAGCTCAGAGAATTGAGAGTCGAACCTGCTGAGTCTATTGCCACTACGCCAAACCAACCCAAAACACTTCGAGCGTTTGCAACGTTTTCCGATGGTGAGGAAACAGATGTCACCGAGTGGACTGTTTTTCGATCGGACGATCCGGCGTCGGTAGAAATACTGCATCGGCCTACGCGAGCGCAGTGTCTTCGACCCGGTAAACACCTGATTATGGCTCGTTTTTGGAATCGCGTTGTGCCGGTTTCGTTATTGCTTCCGTACGCTTCCAACCAAGATAAACCCCAGCGCGCGTCACCATTGTCACCATCGGCTAGCTTTGTCGATGTCGAGATCGACTCGCAACTTTCCAAATTGAATCTGACAGCCAACACCCTTGCGGACGATGCGACTTTCCTCCGCCGACTGCGAATAGATTTGACTGGCCGCTTGCCGTCGCCGGAAGAACTACAGGAATTCCTAGCCGAAACAGGCGCAGGCAAACACGCACGGAAGATCGACGCTTTGCTTGAGAGCGAGGAGTTTTCGTCGTTCTGGGCTCTAAGACTTGCGCGATGGTTCAAGCTGCGGGGTTCACCGGAAGAGCCGCAAGCAGCTCGAGCCTACGGCGATTGGATTGTACGTTCGATGGAAAGTCGTCGTCCTTACAACGAGATGGTTCGCGAGCTATTGACCTCGACGGGCGATAGCCATGTCTTCGGGGCTGCGAACTTCACGCGTACGGCCAGCGATGCGCGCCAACACGCCGAACTTGTTAGCAGCGTATTCATGGGGACCCGCATCCAATGCGCGAATTGCCATAACCATCCTTTTGCGGCTTGGACCCAGGACGACTACCATGGGCTTGCCGCTATCTTTGCGAGATTCGATCGTACACGGACGGTTTCTCTGAAGAAGCAAGGATCGGTTACGAATGTTCGAACCGGCGAATCGGCTGTACCTCGAATCCCTGGTGTCCGCAATTTGGAGGATGCAGAGTCCGCCCTGGATACCTTCACGAAATGGATACTGGACAAGGAAAATTCGCACTTTTCCAAGGCCATTGTGAATCGGCTTTGGGATGCGATGATGGGGCGTGGCTTGGTCACAGGAATCGATGATTTTCGAGAGACAAATCCTCCCTCCCATCCACAGTTGCTCGATCGGCTTGCCACCGACTTCGTAGAACAGGGTTGTGACTTGCGGCATACTTTGCGGATCATTGCAACCAGTAATGCTTACGCTCGCTGCTCGAATCACCCATCGCAAAAAAATGAGCTAGAGCAATGGTATGGGGCATCCACCTCTAAGTCGTTGTTGCCAGAAGTGCTCCTGGATGCGATCGAGGATGTGCTGGAATCGTCGGTTGAGGATCTTGGCCAAACGCGAGAACGGGCCATCGCTTGGCTCGATCCAACGCACGCGTCTCCCGACTTAGACGCATTGGGACGTTGCTCGCGAAGCGAAGCATGCCAATCGGAAGGTCAACAGCAGGGGCTTGCCGCTAAGTTGCATGCAATCAATGGAGACTTACTCAATAGACGGATCGCCGACAAAGGACGGCGACTGCAAAGTTACCTTCGCGTAGGCATGAGTCCAAGTCAGATCATCGACGACTTTTACTTGAGAGCCATGGCCAAGCATCCCATCGAAGAGCAACGAAGCATTTGGCTTAGTGAATTGAATGCGATGCCAAGAGACGAGCAAGTACGTTGGTTGGAGGACTTTGTCTGGGCGCTCCTAAGTTCGCAAGAGTTTTCTACGAATCGATAACGAGAAGCATCATGGACTATTTATCAGGATTGCCAAAGCAAACTCTGCGGCGGGACTTTCTACGCATTGGTAGTTTAGTGTCGATGGGTTTAGGTTCGCAGTTGTTTGCAGCTAGGTCTTCAATGGCGAAAACGTCGTCAACGAGTGGAAAGGCTCGGTCTTGTATTCTGCTCTGGATGGATGGCGGACCGAGTCATCTGGAGACCTTTGATCCGAAACGCGATGTTCCTGAAGAAGTCCGCGGACCGTTCCAACCAATAGCCACGGTCGTACCAGGTATTGAGCTCTCCGAGTTGCTTCCATTGACGGCCCGAATAACGGACAAATTGGCGATCGTACGATCCATGACGTCACCCCTTGGTGAGCACGGAATCGCCAACCAATACATGTTATCCGGTTATCAGCCTGGATCGCCCGTGGCGTATCCTAGTATCGGTTCGGTTGTGGCCCATCGTCGTCAGTCACCGTCGCCACTACCGAGTTACATCACGGTTCCCGACGCCCGTTCGAGCATGGGTCCAGGCTTTCTCGGGGCGAATTACGGACCATTTTCCATTGCGGGCGATCCAGCCAAGTCAGACTTTCAAGTCAAAGACCTCGATTACTATCCGGGCCTGGATGGGGACCGTTTGAACCGCCGTCGCCAATTTCTACAAAACATCGAGGCCACCGATCGGGCACTCTCGACCGATAAAGTCACGTTGGACCCAACGTTTGAGCAAGCCTTTCGCCTCGTTTCTACACCTGAGGCGAAACGGGCTTTTCATCTTGGCGAAGAGAGCGATGCGACACGCGGACGCTATGGACCTCGCACGTTTGGTCAGAGTTGTCTCCTAGCCAGGCGTTTGATCGAACGAGGCGTCGGCCTGGTGACGGTGTTACAAACCGGCTGGGATACGCATCAAAATCTCATTCTTGCCTTGCGGGACGGGTTCAGCGGTGCCAAGGTCGGAGTCGGATTGGTGCCGACTTTTGATCAAGCGTTTTCGGCTTTGATCGACGATTTGCATCAGCGACAATTGCTTGACGAAACTTTGGTAGTCGCCATGGGGGAATTTGGTCGAACACCCAAGCTCAATACGAGCGGGGGGCGAGACCATTGGCCGCGTGTGTTCAGTGTGGTTTTGGCGGGCGGCGGCGTGCGAGGGGGCCAAGTCATCGGAGCCAGCGATCGAATTGGCGAGAGTCCTTCGGAGCGCCCTATCACACCAGCCGATTTAGCAAACACCATTTACAGTCTCTTGGGAATCGATCCTGACGGTGAGCTTGTTACGCCGGATGGCCGCCCGATCCGCATCAATCAGGGCGGCCAATTCATTTCCGAAATAGTGTAGGATTCGGTGACGTATGGCGAATCAACGACGAAGCCGACGATGGGGCTGGCTATTTTTAGGCGAGCGGCAGCATGAGTCATACCCTCCCCTCGCTTCGCTCGATCCTTCCGGAGGGAGGGTGAAGTCACTCTCCCTCTGGGAGAGTCGGCCTGAAAGGTCGGAGAGGGGTTGCATCACACTGGTGGTTTTCCGCCTGCCGTTCGCCTTAATCCTGTTATTCTTGTTCTCGTGTTCAACTGACAACCTTGGTGTTTGCAGGGCGGAGCCCCCTATAACCGCTTTGGCATTCACGTTGGATTGCCAGCGGGTGATTGCCGGTTCCCAGCGAGGAGTAAGTATTCATGACTGGCCAAGTCTTAGTCTCGTGCAATCGAAAGACTGCGAACTCGACAGTATTCATGACATCTCTGTGTCGCCCGATGGAGGGCATTTGCTGGTGGCCGGTGGGAGTCCTGGCGAAGTAGGTGTGGTGCAGTTGCGGAGTTGGCCCGCGTTGGATCTCGTCCGCTCGTGGCGTGAACATCAAGACGTTGTCTACAAAACTGCTTGGCGTAGCGACGGGAAAGAATGGGTTTCGGCTAGCTGGGACGGTTATTGCCGAGTTTGTCTCCCCGATGCCGAAGCGTCGCATATCAAGATGACCAGCCATTCGGGGCCGGTGTTTGCAGCGACTTATTTGTCGGATGGGTCCGTTGCCACGGCAGGCGGCGATCGGACCATCGTGGTTTGGAATTCTGGTTCTGGACAATCGACACGCGTTTTGCGGCAGCATACGGGATCGGTGCATGCGTTAGCATTGCAGCCCGCAAGCGAAGGAGGTTTGGAGCGTCTGCTGGCATCCGCCAGCGAAGATCGTACGATACGCTTTTGGCAGACCAACATAGGCCGTATGGTTCGGTTCCATCGCTTGACAAGCATTCCTCGTTCAATTGTGTGGACCCATGATGGACGCTGGTTGATTGCCGGCTGCGATGACGGGACCATCGTACAACTCGATCCAGTCACGCTTACGAGTTCCGTACTATCACAACAAGAGGCAAGCGTGCTTAACATTCTAACCGAACCAAAAAGGGAAAAGTTGTGTATCAGCTTGGGTCCTGAATTGATGAAGTTAAAACTAGAGAAATGATCGAACGTGGCGGCCTCCTCCATGACGCTGCTCACATTGTTTCGGTCCGCTAAAGAGCCATTGATAGGGGTAGGGAAGCCGGGCAGTCCGGCTCCCCTCCCTCCAAACCGTACGTGCGGTTTTCCCGCATACGGCTTTCCAGTTAGTAGGTTCCCGTGGATTGAACGAACTGAGCGTGGGCT
>Ga0105048_10002524_pt1 | contig 29797 bp, 27 predicted proteins | sample MAT05_FD_78382 | JGI IMG/M metagenome (GOLD analysis project Ga0105048, IMG submission 78382) | Freshwater microbial communities from Lake Fryxell liftoff mats and glacier meltwater in Antarctica - MAT-05 | ecosystem: Environmental > Aquatic > Freshwater > Ice > Liftoff microbial mat | place... | reverse complement strand
CTCGTCGGCGGCGGCCATGAGGACGAAGCCCGGCAGCGCGCCGAGGAAGCCGATGTCGAAGGAGCCGGCGTGCGTGGGGCCATCGGCGCCGACGAGGCCGGCGCGGTCGAGCGCGAAGCGGACGGGGAGCTTCTGGATTGCGACGTCGTGGACGACGCTGTCATAGCCGCGCTGGAGGAAGGTGGAGTAGATGGCGGCGAACGGCCTCATGCCATCGGCGGCCATGCCGGCGGCGAAGGTGACGGCGTGCTGTTCGGCGATGCCGACATCGAAGCAGCGATCGGGGAAGCGTTCGCCGAAATAGTCGAGGCCGGTGCCCGAGGGCATGGCGGCGGTGATGGCGACGACTTTCGGATCCTTCTCGGCGGCGCGGACGAGTTCCTGGGCGAACACCTTGGTGTAGGACGGCGGGCCGGCTTTCGCCTTGGCCTGTTCGCCTGTGATGACGTTGAACTTGGAGACGCCGTGATACTTGTCGGCCGAGCTTTCGGCGGGGGCGTATCCCTTGCCCTTCTTGGTGACGACGTGGATCAGCACCGGGCCGGTTTCCATGTCGCGCGCGTTTTCGAGCACGGGGATCAGCACGTCGAGGTCGTGACCATCGATGGGTCCGACATAGTAGAAGCCGAGGGAGTCAAACAGGTCTCCGCCCATGGCGAAGTTGCGGACGGAGTGTTCGGCCTTCTTGGTGAAGCGTTCGAGGCCGATGCCCTTGGCGAAGCGGCGACCGATGTTGCGGAAGCGGCGGTAGCCCTTCGACGACACGGTGCGCGACAGATAGTGGCTGAGGGCGCCGACCGGCGGGGCGATCGACATGTCGTTGTCGTTGAGGATGACGATCATGCGCGTGTGCATGCCGCCGATGTTGTTGAGCGCCTCGTAGATCATGCCGGCGGTCATCGCGCCGTCGCCGACGACGGCGACCACGCGGTTGTTGCCCTGGGTGAGATCGCGCGCGAGGGCAAAGCCGGCGGCGGCGGAGACTGACGTGCCGGCGTGGGCGGCGCCGAAGGGGTCGTACTCGCTCTCGTCCCGCTTGGTGAAGCCGGAGAGACCGCCGCCCTGGCGCAGCGTGCGGATACGGTCGCGGCGGCCGGTGAGGATCTTGTGGGGATAGGCCTGGTGGCCGACGTCCCAGACGATCTTGTCCCTCGGGGTGTCGAACACGGCGTGGAGCGCGACCGTAAGTTCGACCACGCCGAGGCCTGCGCCGAGGTGGCCGCCGGTGGTGGAGACGGTGTTGATGGTTTCAGCGCGCAGTTCGTCCGCGACCTGCTTCAGCTCGGCCTTGGACCTCCCCTTGAGATCAGCCGGGCTCGCAATCTGGTCCAGCAGAGGAGTCTGGGTGGTCATGCTGTGTGTCTCATCCCCAATACGGGTCAATTAGTGGCGGCGATTGAGCACAAAGTCGACCGTATGCAGCAGAGAAGTCGCCCGGGAGCCGAACGATGCCAGATGTTGTTTCGCCTGTGCGGCGAGATAACGCACCCGATCCCGGGCACCGTCGACGCCCAGAAGCGAGACGAAGTTGACCTTGCCAGCCTCCAGGTCCTTGTCGGTGGCCTTGCCCAGGAGGGAGGTGTCTCCCTCTACGTCAAGCAGATCGTCGACGATCTGGAAGGCGAGACCGAGGTCGTTGGTGTAGCCAGCGATGGCGTGGCGCTCGGCCTCGACCGCGCCGCCAAGCAGGGCCCCCACCTCCCCCGCCAGCGTGATGAGGGCGCCGGTTTTCAGGCGCTGCATCCGCGCGAGGATCTGGAGCGGCTCCTCGCCGTCCATGATGGGGTGCATGTCGATCATCTGGCCGCCGACCATGCCGCGCGGGCCCGAGGCGACGGCGAGACGTTCGACCAGCTTGCAGCGCATCAGCGCGTCGCGATGGGTTTCAGGAGAGACCATGATCTCGAAGGCGAGCGCCTGCAGCGCGTCGCCCGCGAGGACGGCGGTGGCTTCATCGAACTGCTTGTGCACGGTGGGCTGGCCACGCCGGAAATCGTCATCGTCCATGCATGGCAGGTCGTCGTGGATCAGCGAGTAAGCGTGCATGCATTCGACGGCGGCGGCGGCGCGCAGCAGCGCCTTTTCCGGCGCGCCGAACATGCGGCCGACTTCGATGGTGATGAAGGGACGCAGACGCTTGCCCTTGCTGAGCGCGCCGTGGCGCATCGCGCGCATCAGCTGCGCCTCCGGCCCGGTGGCAGGCGGGATCAGCTGGTCGAGCGCGACCGTGATGCGGTCGGCCACCTCGTTGAGGCGGTGCTCGAAATGTGGGTCGATGTTATAGATCATCAGCCGGTTCCAGTCCCTTGGGGCCATCGGCGCCAAGGACGATCTTCTCGACCTTCAGCTCTGCCTCGCGCAGGCGCGCTTCGCAATGCGCCTTGAGCGTCGCACCGCGTTCGTAGATGCGGATCGAGTCATCAAGCGGAACATCACCGGCCTCGAGCTTCTGGACGATCTGTTCCAGTTCGCGGAGCGCGTCCTCGAAACTCATTGCGGCAATGTCTGAGGGCGGCTTTGTCTGCGCCATGCAAGTCTCCAGAAGGTGGGCCAACATAAGCGCATCGATGCGGGAGGCAAGGGAAGTTGAATGCCTGCTGAGCCTTGTATTTTTCCTCCTCCAAGCGAAGCTTGGGGGAGGTGGATCGGCGCGTAGCGCCGAGACGGAGGGGGCAGCCACTGAAGACCACGTATCGCACTCGCCAGAGAGCGCGGGACCTGCGCTCAGGGCTGACAGAGGCCGAAGTAATCCTTTGGTCCAAGCTGCAACGCAAGCAGCTGCATGGATATAGATTTCAACGACAATATCCGATCGGTGCGTTCGTTACGGACTTCGCCTGTCGCGAGGCGCGGCTCGTAATTGAACTCGACGGAGCGACGCATTCTACTGTGGAGGAGCGCAAGCGGGACGCTATGCGCGAGGCGTTCATTGCATCTCAGGGATGGTCTGTGATCAGGTTCTGGAATGCTGACGTCTACAGCAATCTTGATGGTGTGCTGAACAGCATACTTCAGCGGCTGCCCCCTCCGTCTCGCTGACTACGTCAGCGATCCACCTCCCCCGCTGCGCGGAGGAGGAAAAGACAAAGACGTCGCTACTTCTTCTTGTAGATGCGGTACGACCAGTATTTGTCGCCGCCGTCGTGGATGCAGGTCCAGCCGCGGCGTTTGAGTTGGGGGCGGAGCATGCGGTTGAACCAGCCGTGTGCGGCGAGGACGACATCGCGACCGCCGGATTCGTTTGCCGTCTTCACCAGCACTTCAGCTGCGCGCGAGGCGCGGGCGCGGGCGTCTTTCACATTCTCGTCGCCGGGATCTGCGTGGCCCATCATCCAGACGAGACGGGACATCCAGTTCCACGTGCGCGGCAGGTGGCGCAGTTTCCAGTGCGGCGGCGGCAGCGTGGCTTCGTTGAAGATGGCGTCGCGCTTCACATTGCGGCCGCGCGCCATCTGGTCGGCAGTCTGCATGGCGCGGGGGCGGATGCTGGAGAGAACGATCGCGTCGTCTGACACTGCCTGCAGCAGCGGGTCGGGACATTTCTGATCATCGGCCAGAGGCGCGATTTCATATTTGGCCCACCAGCCGCGATAGGACCGCCAGTCCAGCTTGGGGCCGGCGTTGCGATCGAGGTTGGGACGGCCATGGCGCACGACAATAATGCGCCCCGGGGCGCCGGTGCGCGCAGTCCTGTCGAGTGGTTTGACGGCGGTATCCATTCTGCCCCGCTTAGAGCATGGGTGACTGATTCCAAACAACCATCTGCTTCAGGCCGCTTAACTCACGGCAAATAGGCGGATTTAGAATGCAGACGCCTTCACGGCAGCCTTGAGGGCCCGGGTCGTCTGGCTCATGGCCGGGTCTTCGCCGAAGGCGCGGACCAGGCCCCGGACCTGATCGCCCATACGGGTTTCGACCGCCAGTATGATGTCCATGCGCCGGCGGGTGCGCCCGGCGAAGCGGGAGGCCGGGCCGAACTGCCCCTGCTCCACCGCCAGCAAGAGGCCCGCCGCAAGCGCGCGAGCGCCGCCGGCAATGCCCGTGGCGGCGACGACGCCGTCGTCCACGGATTCGAAATGCGAGGTGTAGTGCTTCTTGTAGTGCGACTCCCCCGTGCCCAGCACGGCGCGGGTGACGCCTCCTGCGGCGGCGCGCTCGAGCAGGCGTTCCTGCAGGACGAGGCCGGGCGAGCAGGACGCGAAGGCGGGATCGTAGCCTGCGATCCAGCCGTGGAGCGTTGCGCCGCTGCGCAGGCCGAATTCGGCGGCGACGAGACGGCCGTTGTAGCGGAGTGTGGCCATGACCCCGGCGAACTCTTCCGACTGGCTGGCGGCGCAGTCTTCGAGAAAGGCACGTGTCCAGTCTGGGCCCAGCACGTCGTGGCGGCGGGTGCGGGAGTACTGCTCACGCTTCCAGTTGATCAGGCTGACGAGGTCTTCAGCGGACGCGGGGCCAAAAGTGATGGTCTCGGCGCCGTAGTCCTTCTCGCCCTGACGCGCGAGGCGACGCATCTTCTTGAAGTGCCTGGGGTGCGCGTTGCGTTGCGCTTCGAGAAAGACGTCGAAGCCGTTGGACAGATCAGCGACGGCGGAGCCTTCGCTGTGGCGGAGTTTGACGCCCTTTGCTTTCGGTGCGGCGGGCCAGCCTGCGAAGGCGTAGACGGCGAGGCCTGCGCTGCCGAGCGCACGGGAGAGCAGCTCGACATTCTCGTGCGATGCGATGGGGCCGGCGACGTCGCACATCGGCGCGCCGAGCGGACGGGCAAGGCCGGAGCGCGACATCTGGAGCGGGAGGATGAGTTGCGGCGCGCCGGCTCTGTCGCGAACGATCAGCACGCGTGCGTCGCCTCGCGCCTGCCCTGCGCAGCGTGCGAATTCGGGCGAGAGGAAAGGGCTTTGCAGTCGGGGATCAGCCGCGCGCATGGCGCGCCAGGCCGTGATCTCGGCCTCGGCGAGATCGCGTGGGTGAATGAGCGAGACGTCCATCGAACCAACCGTCGCTGCGATCCCCTCGCAGAGGCTCAACATAGCGCGGTAACGCTTAATTTCGGGGTAAGCGGCGGGACGGGATTTGATGGGTACGAGGTGGTGGAGATGCTGGGAGAAGGATTTCCGGTGTCGGTGAGCACCGCCTCGTCCTTCGACGGGCTCAGGTTGAGGCGTATCTACGGCTGGCGCGGGAGCGCCTCCCTACCCTATCGAAGGACGAGGATCGGACTGGCCTTAGAGGCCCTTCCACATGCGGCCTTCGGGGCACTCGGCGCCGGGGGCCTGTTTGCAGCCGTGGAGCGTGAACAGCACCGTCTCTGCGCGACCGATCAGGAAATCCAACGGGACCATGCCGACGGCATCATCGCGCGTGTCGGCCGAGAGGCCGGCGCCGCGATAGGGCCAGGCTTCCGGGAACTGCGCCGCGAGACGGCGGTGGCCGGATGGCGCGCGGCTGTCTTCGGAGTTGTCGCGGTTGTCGCCCATCATGAAGACGTGGCCGGCGGGCACGAGGAAACGCGGGGTTTCGTCGAGAGATTCCGAATCCGAGAACTCGTGGATGAGGAAGGACTTGGTGATGTCCTTGCCGTCCTTGTCCTTGTCGCCGGTCGGGATCGTCTGGGTGTACTCGACGGCCGTGGTGAGACGGCTGTTGTCATCGGGTATGTATGTGGTGGTGCGCACTTTCTCGCGGGGCACTTCCACATCGTTGAGATAGAGACGGCCGCCCTTGACCTCGATGGCGTCGCCCGGAAGGCCGACGAGGCGCTTGATCATCACGCGGTCGGAATGCGGATGCTGAAAGACGATGACATCGCCGCGCTTGGGCTTGGAGCCGAACCAGTTCTCGCCTTCGACGCATTCCTTCGCCTGCGCGGCGTTGGGCTGGTCGGGGCAATTATTGTCGCCCATGACGAAGAGGCCGAGACCGAAGGGAACCGAGTTGCGGTTGTAGCCATAGGCGAACTTGGCGACGGCCACGCGATCGCCGACCTGCAGGGCTGGCACCATCGATTCCGACGGGATCGACCGCAGCTCGTAGACGAAGGTGGAGAACAGCAGCCAGAAGGGAACGAAGATCGCGATGGTGAGCGCGGTTTCGCGGAACTCGTGCAGGATCTTCTTCTTCATGCCCTTCTTCGGGGCTGTAGCTTCGCCCTCGACGGCGGGCTCGGCGGCGCCCGGCTTATCAGTCGAGGTGTCGGTCATTATCCAGTCCCTGCGGGTTCAAAAGGCACGCAACCCCGCACGGGGGGTACGGGACTATACGTTATAGGTCTGCCTCTGCCGTCAAGACGCCCGTCTGTACAGGGTTGTCCCGACGTCCTGTTCCGACACGATCAAACCCCGGCCTTTCAGGCAATTCAGGTGTGCGACGGTCTCGCCCGTGGCCATGCCCAGACTGTCCGGCTCGATTGCCCGGGCAAAAAGGGCGACGAACAGGTCGACCACCCGTTTGGGCTCCTCCAGGCGGGTCAGAAGGCGCTTCAGGCCCAGTTCGTGACCGTCAATCAGGGCGTCGAGGCGTTTGTGCGCGCCGTAGAAGGGCTCGTTGTGGGACGGCAGCACCAGGACATCCGCGGGGATGGCGGCCTTGAGCTTGCGGCATGAGTCCAGCCAGTCACGCAGCGGGTCGGCCGCGGGCTCGGTCGGGAAGACGCTGACGTTCGAAGAGATGCGCGGGAGGATCTGGTCGCCTGAAATGAAGACGTTGATGTCGGGCGCCCAGAGGCAGGCGTGATCGGGCGAGTGGCCGCATCCCGTGACGACATGCCACGGCCTGCCGCCTATGGTTATCACGTCGCCATCAGAGATGCGGTGGAAGGCGTCGGGCAGTTGCGAGACGGAGCGGCCGAAGCCGCCGAACTTGTCGACATACCGATCAAGCTCCTGCTGGCTCCAGCCGGCGGCGCGATAGAATTTGACGCCGGCTTCCGGCGCTTCGCGTCCGGTGTCCGCGACGAGCGTGCGGCACGTGATGTATTCGAGGCGCGTGATCCAGAGTTCGCACTGGTACTTGCGGCTCATCCATCCGGCGAGGCCGATATGGTCGGGATGCATGTGCGTGACGATGATGCGCTTGACCGGGCGGCCGCCGAGTTCGTTGTCGAAGATCGTGCGCCAGTGCGCTTTCGTCTCCGAGTTCGGGATGCCGGTGTCGACGACAGTCCAGCCATCGCCGTCTTCGATGAGCCAGAGGTTGATCCACTTCAGCGAGAACGGCAGGGGCATGCGCACCCACTTCACGCCGGGCGCAACTTCGAGAACCGAGCCGGGGGCCGGCGGCTCTGCGAAGGGATAGTCGTAGCGGGCGCGTTCGGTCTTGCCTTCGAAGCCGTCCATGGGAGGCCTTCCTGCTCTGCTGTGAGGATCAAGGTAGGAGGCAATGGGGCGGGAGGCAAACGGGGGGCGAGCGATCGGAACGACAAGCGGAGATGGGTTGAAAATCGCTCGCGGCGTTGCCGCGACTGCCGGACGGGCGCCCGGCGGTCCGATCAGACCGGGCTTGGGATTGGCGAGCCCTCTGCCAGGTCCAGCACGAAGAGGGCGACGGAGTAGTCGATGCGGGCGCCGAGTTCGAGGGCCTCGAGGGCCATGTCGAGGACGGCGTCTTCGTCGGGCAGGCCTGCGCCGAGGGCGAGGTCGCGGAGGCGGCGGGTGAAGGCAAGGTCGCTGCGCCAGTCCTGTTCGCCGAAGCTTTCATAGTCGGCGTGCGACATTGAACATACGACGGCGTCAAAGACCTCGACAGCGGTGGCGGATGCGCCGGCTTCGGCGATCTTCTTCATCAGGTAGTCGATGGTTGCGCCGTAGAGGCCGACGTCTGCAGCGGAGAAGACGCGGCTCACGCTCCACTCATATTGCTCGGCGCAGCTCTGCGTGGCGAGGTCGAGAATACTGGCGGCCTGCCCGACCTGGCTTTCGGGGACGGTGTCATAGAGGAAGACTTCGGCGACGACTTCGTAGCCGCGATTGGCGATCAGCTTTTCATAAACGCAGCGCAGGCCATCGCTGATTGCCTCGGGCGGCTGGGCGTTGGCGGGTGCAGAGGCGAGCGTCGCAGCGCCCAGCGCGATAGCCATCGTTCGCCGCATGCTGAAGACCATCGGTCGTCCTCCCGCTGATTGCGGGATATCTTCATATTCAGGCAGTCAGGTCCAGCCCCGGGCTGTGATGACGGCGTGCGATTACTGATAGCACTGCAGCAGCACGGTGGAGGCGCGGGCGAGTTCGGCGAGGTCCACCTTGTCGAGACGCTCCGACGAGGCGTGACGGGCGTAGTCGACTTCATTCTTGTCAAGGAAGTCGACCAGGCTGGTCAGGGCGACGCCGAAGTTCACGTTCTGCGGGATGTCGCCGACCTGATCCTGGATGCTCATCGCGTTTAGTTTCGAGACCACGACGCCGATGACGTTGCCGGACATGTCGAGCACAGGGCCGCCGCTGTTGCCTGGCTGAACCGGGGCGGTGAACTGGAAGCGGCGCTCATCGTCGCCCATACCGAACTGGGCCGATACCGTGCCGACGGTTACGTTGATGCCCGAAGAGAGAATGCCGCCGAGCGGGAATCCGGCAATGAGCACGTCCTCAGCGAGGCGCACAGAACGCGTATCGCGGATGTGGAGCGGACGCTCCGAGTTTTCGCCGCGCAGGAGGGCGAGGTCTTCGCCATCGGCGACGTCGACAATTTCCAGTTGCGAGCCGCTTTTCAGCGTCATGCGCTTGCAGCCTTCGACTACGTGCGCGTTGGTGACGAGCAGGCCGCCATCGGCGACGTACCAGCCGGTGCCTGTGCCGGTGAGTTCAAGCTTGGGCTCGCGTGCGGCGGGCTTGCCGGCCGAGTCGGCGCGCGCTGATTTCGATTTCTTGGAGCCGGAGGTTTTGCCGCCGGATGCCTTACCGCCAGAGGGGGCGGCGGGCGCAGCGTCTGCGTCCGCCGTGGGGCCGACGCCAGTTTCGAGCAGCCAGTCGACAACGGCGTCTGCCGCGAGGATGGAGGACTCGAGCACCAGCATCGCGTTTGACAGCAGCTCCTTCTTGTTCGGAACGCCAGCGTAGACGAGCGAGCGGTTGATGCGCTTCTGGAAGCGCGTGTCGGAGAGCCAGGACGGAGACTTGAACGTGTCCATGTCCTTGTCTTCCATCAGGTCGAGCACGTCGAAGATGCCCTGGATGGAGTCCTCGGTCATGCCGTCGAGGGCGAGATCAGCGGTGACGACGTCGATCACGGAGCCGTGGATGCCGATGACGGCGGCGTATTCCTGAGCCTGCTCGGTCCAGTCGTAGGCGCCCATGCATTCGCCGATAGCCTCGGTGAGGATTGCGTCCGCCGCTTCGATATCGCTTTCGGCCGCGTCCGGATCGACGAAGACGTCTGCGATTTCGTAGATGTCGCCGGTCTGAGACAGGATGTCGTAGACGCAGTAGATCTCTGCCTGCTGCTCGGCATTCATCAGGCCGTCAAAGTCGTCCTGCGCGCTGGCGGGGGCTGCGTATATAGAGAGTGCGGCGATCGCGGTTCCGACCACGCCTGTGACGTTGCGCTTTGCCATGTCCCCTGCTCCCGGCGACCCCCGTCGCCTGTTTGTGTGCGGGGACGCTACCGCTGCGGGTGCACGAATAGAAGCGGCCGGGGGCAGTCCGCTGCAAAAAAGATCAATTTCACGTCAAGCTCCCCCACGGCGCGCCAAGCAGCCATAATCCGGGCACCGGCTTCCGCGTATAGAAGCAGCCAAGCAAGCCCGGCCACACGACTGGCCGCCCCCGGAGAATCATATGCGTTCGATGTTCCTCGCACTTTCCAGCCTGACGATGGCCGCCACGATGATGGCGGCTCCCGCACTGGCGCAGGGAGCCACGCAGGCTCCGGCCGGCGAGTATGTTCTCGACCGGACGCACGCTACGCTGGAATGGCAGGGGCTGCACAACGGGCTGTCCTGGTATTCGGCGCGCTTCACGAACTTCGACGTGAAGCTCAACTTCAACCCGACCGACGTGACCAAATCGAAGGTGACGGCGACGATTGACCCTAAATCGATCGAGACCGACTACGGCCGCACCCGCCCCGCAGGAAACACCACCGACTTCAATGCCGAGCTTGCGAATGGCGAGAAGTTCTTCAACTCGGGCAAGTTCCCGACGATCACCTTTGTCTCGACCGCTGTGACGAAGACGGGGACCAATACGGGCAAGATGACCGGCAACCTCACCTTCCTTGGCGTCACCAAGCCGGTGACGCTGGACGTGACCTACATCGGCAACCGCAATGACCCGCGCGCGCAGAAGCACAAGGTTGGCTTCCAGGCTGTCGGCACGATCAACAAGACGCAGTGGGGCATGGCGGCCGGCGGTCCGATCGCGGACAGCGTGAAGATCGAGATCAACGCCGAGCTTGTGCAGAAGTAGGCTGCGGCCTCTCTCTATATATATTTGACGTGTGAGACGGCCGCGGGGAAACTCCGCGGCCGTTTCCCGTTGATGGGCCATTTTCGACGCCCCGCACATTTCGTGGCATACACGGCCGCAAGCAAAGCCTGCCCGAAGGAAGACCGCATGACAGACGCCGTCCCACAGCCCGCCCCACTTCAGCAGCGTTACACCGCTGTGGCCATCGCCCTGCACTGGGCCATCGCCCTGATGATCATGGGGCTGATCGCGGTCGGGTGGATCATGGGGGATCTGGAGGGGACGGCGCAGTATAATGTCGTGCAGCTGCACAAGTCGTTCGGGATCACTGTGCTGCTGTTGTCGGTGGCGCGGATTGTGTGGCGGCTGATGAACCGGCCGCCGGCCGAGCCGCCGATGGCGGCGTGGCAGGCGTGGGTTTCGCGCGCGGTCCACATTCTCTTCTACGTGCTGATCATCGCGATGCCGCTGACGGGCTGGATCATGGCGTCTGCGTCGAGTGATGCGCCCACGCGTTACTTCGGGCTTGTGGATATCCGCCTGCCCGGCATTCCGACACTTGATGCGACGACGCGCGAGTGGATCGAGGAAGGCTTCGAGCAGGTTCATGGAAACCTTGCGTGGGTGATCATAGGATTGCTCGTTCTTCATGTGGCCGGTGCGGTGAAGCACCACTTCATCGACAAGGACGGGCTGCTCGCGCGTATGGCGCCGGGCGTGTTCGGGCGCACGGCGGGGCCGCCGGATGATGGGCATGGCGCATTCTGGGCGGCGGGCGCGGCGGCGCTGGTGTTTGCGATCGTCGCGGGGCTTTCGTTTGCGAGCGCGCCGCAGGCTGCTGGGCCTGCCGTGGCGGAGGGGGAAGCCGAAGTCGTCTCCAACGCGCCTGCGTGGGACGTTGATTATGGGAAGAGCAAGCTCGGCTTCCGCTTCATCTATATGGGCAGGCCGTATGAGGGCTCGTTCCCCGAGTGGACCGCGCGCGTGCATCTCGACACGGATGCGGACACCAACGAGCACATTCCGGCCGATGGCTATGTGCGCGTGGCGATTCCGGTCGGGAAGATAACCACAGGCGAGCCGCAGTTCGACGACAGCCTCGGCCAGGGCGACTGGTTCGATGTGGCCAGGTATCCGGAGGCCGTATTTGAAGTGAAAGGCGGCATCTACAAGCTCGGCGCGCGTGAATACGAGGCCACCGGCGTGCTGAGATTGAAGGGCGAGAGCATTCCCGTGCGCCTGCCCTTCACGCTCGATGTCGCGGGAACGACGGCGACGATGCATGGCGAGGTCACGCTGAAGCGTATCGACCTCGGCGTTGGCCGCGCGACGGCGGTGGAGCCGGATGGCGATGCGGAGTGGGTGGGCGATGACGTGGTCGTCGTCATCGACGTCGTGGCGACGCGGAAGTGAGCGCGCGCGATTCCGATCATCAGGATTCCGTTTGGAGCGATTCGACTCGGCGCGATTCGACTCCGATCGACACGTTGAGCGCGCGCGCGGAGTCGAAATCGAGGTCGCGAGACTGCTCTGAGGCGCCCGAAAGCGTGACCTTGAGGACACACTCAGAAATCGAAATGCGTATCGCGAGGGCGCGTTCAAGAGCTCGCGAGAGACATCATCGCGTGCTCCTCGCGACCCTTCGCGGGCGCCGCAATCAGGCGCCGAACGGAGCCGCGCGAACATGAAGGACGATTCAGAATTGGACCCGCGAGGCGTCGCGACGATCATCGGCACGGGCGACGATGACCTCGCTCGCGCGGCCTCGGTGATCCTCTCGGGAGGGCTCGTCGCGGCGCCGACCGAGACGGTCTACGGGCTCGCCGCGGACGCCACGAACGGCGCCGCGGTGGCCGCGATCTTCACAGCCAAGGGACGGCCCTCGTTCAACCCGCTCATCTGCCATGTGAGCGACCTCGCGATGGCGGAGTCACTCGCCACGTTCAGCCCGCTCGCACGCCGCCTCGCTGAAGCGTTCTGGCCTGGACCACTGACGCTTGTGTTGCCGCGCAGGGATACGTGCCCCGTGTCGGAGCTGGCGACTGCGGGTCTTCCGTCGATCGCGCTGCGCCAACCAAAACACGAAGCAACTCTGAGACTTATTCGTCTCGTCGGGCGGCCACTCGCGGCGCCATCGGCCAATCCATCGGAGCAGTTGAGCCCCACGACAGCCGCGCATGTGGCCGCCGGACTGGGCGCGCGCGTGGACCTGATCATCGACGGAGGCGCGTGCGAAGCGGGTCTTGAATCGACCATCGTGGCGCCTGGTGAAGGGGGCGCGGTGATGCTTCGACCGGGCGCTCTCGGGCGCTCCGACATCGAGTTGTTCACAGGCCCGCTGCTCTCTCCGGACGCCTCGAAGGGCATCGTCGCGCCGGGCATGTTGAGGCGCCACTACGCCCCTCGCGCGCGCCTTCGACTCGACGCCGAGAGACCACGCGAGGGCGAGGCGTATCTCGGCTTCGGGGCGCCGCGCGGAGGTGTTTCACCATCTCTCAACTTATCGATTCGCGGCGACCTCGCGGAGGCTGCGTCGAACCTCTTCGCGATGCTGCGTGCGCTCGATGAGAGTCATGTTGCGATCGCCGTGGCGCCGATTCCGAACACGGGACTCGGTGAAGCAATCAACGATCGCTTGCGCAGAGGTGCTGCACTCTGAGCGCAAGATGGTGTACAGAGTGAGTCGTTGAGTCGGATTGTCCGATCGGAAGCCGGTTCAACTTAATTGGATGCAGGTCCGCTAGCGGGCCTCATCTGAAGGGACCACTCAAGGAGACTTAAGATGGCCACTGCCAAAAAAGCTGCGAAGAAGCCTGCGAAAGCCGCCGCCAAAAAGCCGGTGAAAGCTGCTGCTAAGAAGAAGAAGTAGTAGCTAACTCTTCGCATTGGGCAGCCAGTCCTTGGCCCGTGCCTCGATCTACTGAGGCCGCCCAATTCCCAGAGACTAGTGTATTCCTCATGCCCGTCCGGTCATCCGGGCGGGCATGAACACGTTTGGGGGTAAGGTTTTGGGTGGAGTGCGGGCTTTCGCACCGCTCCTCGCTGACGAAAGTCAGGATCCGGGAATGATGCCCGTGCCCGAATTGACGCTGCAACCCAGGGCGAGCCGCCATGTCCGCGCTGGGCAATGACAGCCGTGGAAGCCTTTCAATCAAGGGCTTTTCAGGCGTTGTCTGCTAGGCCCTGCGGCGCAGGGTGGTGACGTTGGCGCCGTTGCGGGCCGGAACGTCTTTCTTCTCGAGTTCGGAAGCGGGGATCGGGCGGCTGTAGAGGAAGCCCTGCACTTCCGTGCATCCGAGACCCGCCAGAATGGCCGCCTGCTGCTCGTTTTCGACGCCTTCGGCCGTGACGCGCATGCCGAGATCGCGGGCAAGCGAGATGACGGCGCGCACGATGGCCTGGTTTTCCGTGCTCGAGTCGATGTCACGGACGAAGCGCTGGTCGATCTTGATCTTGTCGAAGGGGAAAGCCCGCAGATAGCTCAGCGACGAGTAGCCCGTGCCGAAATCGTCGAGCGCGATCTTCACGCCGAGCTCACGCAGGGCGTGGAGCGTGCGGATGTTGTGTTCCGTCTCGTCCATGAGGACGCTTTCGACGATCTCGATCTCAAGGCGGCTGGGATCCAGCTGCGAGGCGGCGAGTGCGCCGATGACGGTAGCGACCAGCGAGGGATTCTGCATCTGGGCGGGCGACAGGTTGATCGCGACGGGAACTTCTTCCTTCCAGTGCGCGGCTTCCTCGATCGCCTTGCGGATCACCCACTCCCCCAAGGGAACGATGATGCCCGTCTCTTCGGCGCACGAGATGAAGATGCCCGGCGAGACCAGGCCATGCCCGGGACGATTCCAGCGCAGCAAGGTTTCGTAGCCCGACGTCTTGCGCGTGCGACTATTCACGATCGGCTGGAAGTAGACGTCCATGGTATCTGTCGCGAGAGCATTGCGCAGATCAGTTTCGAGATCTGCGCGGACGCGCGCGGATTCTTCCATGCCAGGTTCGAAGAAGCGGGCGCAGCCTCGGCCCTGGGCCTTGGCGCGATAGAGCGCGAGTTCGGCGTTCTTCATCAGGATGGCGGGGTCGGTGCCGTTTTCCGGCGCGAGCGCGACGCCGACGCTGCAGCCTGTGAGTATCTCGCGGCCATTGAGGATGACCGGGGCGAGCAGCGCATCGACGATGATGTCAGCCAGCTCACCGGCCTCTTCGGCCATCAGGTCGCGCTGCATGACGGCGAATTCGTCGCCGCCAAGACGCGCGAGGAAGGCCGTCGGGCCAATGCAATCGCGCAACCGCTCGGCGACGACCTTGAGGAAGGCGTCGCCAATCGGGTGACCTTGCGTATCGTTGAGGGCCTTGAAGTTATCGAGGTCGATGACGAACAGAGCGAAGCCCTCGTCACGCAGTTCGGCGGCTTCCTGCGCGATTTCGAGTTGGCGAACCAGCATGGCGCGGTTCGGAAGGTCGGTCAGGCTGTCGTACTCGGTGGCGTAGGCGATCAGGGCCTCCGTATCGCGCGAGCGCGTGATGTCGGAGCCGACGCCGCGCCAGCCGCCGTCGGCCGTGGGCTGGCCGCTCATAGACCACCAGCCTTCACGAACGCCGATGGAGACGCGCAGGACCTCGTCCTGGAACGGCTTGCGCTGCTTGAGCAGGACTTCGAGCTGTTGGGCGGATTCCGGCGCGAACAGGGCGAGGAAGCTGCCGCCTTCGACAAGGTCGGCGGGGAGGCCCGACGCGTCGACGAAGCGCTGCGAGACGGGCCCGAGACGGTTCTGCGCATCGACACGCCACAGCCATTCGGCCGAGTGCGCCTCGAAATCGTGTAGAAGGAGCGCCATCGTCTGCTTGGCTTCCTTCAGTTCGGCGGCGTCGATCATGCGGCGGACGTCGCTGGCGTAGGTGGCGGCCGAGAAGCGCTGGAGCGCGGCGACGCCGCCGACGAGCAGCAGGGCCGCGTTGACGCCCCACTGGTGATGACCGAAAGCGAGACCGAGGCAGGCGCCGAGGCCGACAAGCAGCGAATATCCAAGGGACGCGGCCGGGAAGCCCGAATGCAGCAGCGCGCCGACGCAGAGGATGGCGGCGGTGAGGATGCCGAGCAGCAGGTGATGCTCCGGGCCGCTGGATGCGACGAGGGCGGCGACGATTGCGCCCCAGAGCGCGCCGCTGAGCAGCGTGTAGTTGACGATGTGGCGGTCTTCAGCGGCGCCTGTGCCAGCTGCAGGCGTGCGGCGGGCTTCGCGGACGCGGATGAAGACGAGTACGGCGCTGGCATAGCACCACACGAACACCAGCGGCATGGCGGGAGCGGACCAGAAGGCGAAGGTGAGCACCACGGCGGTGAGCAGGGAGTGCACGGCTGCCAAGGGGGCGAGCGCGTGGAAATTGCGGCGGCGGAATTCTGCGATGGCGTCGCGCTGGGCGGCGGGGATTTCCACCTCACCCAGGAAAAGCGCGCGAAAATTCTGACCAAACATGCCGGCCGTTCCCAACTACGCGGCAGGCGGATGGCCAACCCGTATAAGGTAACTCTGCCAAAACAGGGTCGATTTCTGGTCAAACCGATCGATGAAATTTCATCGATCTCGGCGGAAAGACGCCGTTTCAGGCCAGATTTGCGCGCACCGCCGCGATCTCCTCAGTGGTGGTGGCCCACGAACAGACGAAGCGGTGGGAGCCGTCGGGCCAGAGATAGAAGGTGGCGCCGGCGGCCTTGAGCCGGTCGCGCACGGCCTCTGGGAGGTGGACGAACACTTCGTTTCCATCGACCGGATGGGCAAGTTCGCCGCCGTGGGCGAGGAGGACTTCGGCCACCCCCTGCGCGGAGGCGTTGGCCTGGCGTGCGAGCGTGAGCCAAAGGCCGTCGCGGACGTAGGCCACCATCTGCGCGGCCAGGAAGCGCATCTTGGGCGGCATGTGCCCTGCCCGCTTGGCGCGGACGCGCAAATCAGACAGGCGCTGGCGCGCGGAGCCAAAGAGCACGATGGCCTCGCAACCGAGGACGCCGTTCTTGGTGGCGCCGAAACTCATCACGTCGACGCCGGCGCGCCAGCTCATCTCGGCCGGTGTTGCGCCGGTGGAGACGAGCGCGTTGGCGAAGCGGGCGCCGTCGAGGTGAACGGCCAACCCGCCTTCGCGGGCGATGGCGGCGCGTTCGGCGATCTCGAAGGGGCGGTAGGCTGCGCCGCATTCGGTGAGGTTCGAGACAGAGAGGACGTGGGCGGGGGTCTCGTGGACGAAGTCGTGGCGGTTGGCTGAGACGGCCTTGCGCAGGGTCGCGAGATCGATGCGGCCATGGAGGCCGGGCAGCAGCGATAGCTTTCCGCCGCCGGTGAAGAATTCGGGCGCGCCGCGTTCGTCGCGCTCGATGTGCGCTTCGGTGTGGCACATGATCGAGCCGTGTGGCGGGCAGAGTGTGGCGAGGCCAAGCGCGTTCGCGGCCGTCCCTGAGGCAACCAGCCAGATGTCCAGGTCGCATTCGAAAACGCGGCAGAGCGCCTCGCGTGCGCGCTCGGTCCAGACATCGTTGCCATAGCTGGGCGCAGCGCCCGTGTTGGCTTCCATCATCGCCTTGAAGATGTCGGGATGAGCAGGCGCGGACGTATCGGACGTGAAGTTCATCGCGTGGTCTCCTCGCGGGCTCCTGCATGGACGGCATGCGTAACGCAAGGGTCGATAGAAATTCGCGCCATCCGTCAGACTCAGATTGCAATTAACCTTCGGCTTGTGGATAACCGTTCCACGTGTTGGCGGGAACTGTTGGGGAATTTCGCTGTGCGACGGATTCAGGACGATCCGCACGGATGCGCGGACGCAATCAAACCAGTTTGATGAAGCGCGGCAGGACACGTTCGAGCGACGTCTGGCCGAGGCGCAGGCGTTCGGCGCGGCGAGCGATGGACTGTCCGGCCAGCGGCCGGAACTGAGTGCGCGGCATGGGCTGACCATAGGGCAGCGCCTGTTCGGCTGGCTTTTCGTGTTTGCGTTCGTGACGTCGCTGTTCGTGGCGACGCGGCTGACACTGGCGGTGAGCATTACAGCGATTGCAGCGGCGTTTGGCGCGCTGATCGTGATCAGGTTTCTTGCAGCTGCGTTTGCGCTGGCTCCGCGCAAAGCGGCGGCGACCCCGGCTGTTGCGGATGCTTACCTCCCGGTGATCACGTTGCTGATCCCGCTCTACAAGGAGGCGGCTGTCCTGCCCGACCTGCTTCAGGCGATAGGGGCGTTGGATTATCCCGGGCACAAGCTGGACGTGAAGCTGCTGATCGAGGCGGATGACGCCGAGACGCTGGGAGCGATCCGCGAGACGGGCGCGGATGCGCGATTTGAAGTGATACCGGCGCCGCCGGGCGCGCCGCGGACCAAGCCAAAGGCGTTGAACTACGGGCTGCATTTTGCGCGCGGCGATCTGGTGGCGATTTTCGACGCGGAGGATCGACCGGCGCCGGGCCAGTTGCGCGCGGCTGCGGCGGCATTTGCGCGGGGCGACAAGCGGCTGGCGGTGGTTCAGGCGCCGTTGAACATTCACAACGGGCGGGATGGCTGGCTCGCGGCGCAGTTCGAGATCGAGTACGCGATCCACTTTCGCGTGTGGCTGCCGTTTCTGGCGAGGATCGGCGCGCCGCTGGCCCTGGGCGGGACGAGCAACTTCTTTCGGCGTGATGTGCTGGTCGAAGCAGGCGGCTGGGATGCGTGGAATGTCACCGAGGATGCGGACATCGGCTTGAGGCTGGCGCGGCTGGGCTATCGCGCCAGCATGATTACGCCGGAGACGGACGAGGAAGCGCCAGCGAAGCTGAAGCCGTGGCTGAACCAGCGGACGCGCTGGATGAAGGGCTATCTGCAGACGTGGCTGGTGCTGAACCGTTCGCCCATCAAGGCAGCGCGGGGGATGGGGCTGGGCAACTATCTGCTGACGCAGGTGACGCTGGGCGGATCACTGCTGGCGGCGATGGCGCATGGGCCGCTGCTGCTGTGGACGGCGGCCAGCGCGACGACGACGACGGGCATCGAGGCGTGGCATGTCGCGCTGTTCGGCCTCGGATATGGCAGCGCGCTGATGGCGGCGCTCGCGTCAGGCATGAGGCGGCCGGCGATGCTGTTCACCCTGCCCCTCTACTTGCCGCTGCAGTCGGTTGCGATGGCGCGCGCGCTGTATGAGATGAAGCGAAAGCCGCACCATTGGGCGAAGACGCCGCACGTTGCGTTCAAGAGCGCGACTGAACGATTGCCCTCCGCGCAGCCGGAAGGCATGCGGGAGGACAATGTCATTCAGCTTCCGCTACCGTTCTAAGTCGGCGGGGCGGCAGGGGCGGGAGCCGCAACCGGCTTCGGCAGGCTGGCGAGGTAGGCGGCGACGGCGTTGGCGTCGGTTTCGTTCAGGCGGTAGCCCGGCATCGGCGGCAGAGGGGGCGAACCGTCGCCGGGCGTGCCGTCCATCATGAACTTCGCAAGACCCTCTTCGGTGTAGCCTGCCGGCAGACCGGCGATGGCCACGCTGACCTTGGCGAACGGAGCGCCGGGAGGACCGGCTTCGGGTGATGGCGCGCCTGCGAGATAGGTTGTCAGATCCAGTTCGCCGGTGGGCAGGCGGACCGTGTGGCAATCGCTGCACATGCCGACATTGTCGACGAGGTATTTGCCATGAGCGATGATCTCTTCGCGCGTCGGTTCAGCAGGAGCTTCGGCAACGGGCTTTGCAGCCTCGCCCGAGCAGGCGCCAATCATTACGCAGGCCGCAGCAGCGACCATCCAAGCATTGTTCTTCATTGATCCGTCCCTCGTCCGGGTTTCCCATTCCACAATTCCCGGCGCGTAACGCAGACTGCCGCAGGTGTCTTGCGCCGGAGCGCGGCGCAGGCCATGTCGCCGCGCATGGACTGGAACTGGATCATCACACTCACCGCCATCGTCGCCCTGCTGGCGCTGACGGTCTATGCCGGTTGGAAATCCGGGCGGCCGCGCAAGGACACCGTGAAGCCGCAATGGATTTCGTGGCCGTTCGTGACGGTGTTTGCCGGCGCGCTGCTGGCGTTTGCGATGATCCACGCCATAAACCTGATGGGATTTCATACCGGGCAGAACACGACGGGCCGTTACGGGGGCTGATCCCCGGTCGGGCGGTCGGTGCTTGACCCTGCGCTAGGCGATGGTAGCCGTGTTCAACCACCAAAGAGACCGGGGAAACACCATGGCCGACCTCGAACAATTCCGCGCTGAGACCCGCGCCTGGCTGGAGGCTAACTGCCCCGCCTCGATGCGTACGCCGATGGTGGAAGAAGAAGTCGTCTGGGGCGGGCGCAACCAGAAATTCGTGAACCCGGATTCGAAAGTTTGGCTTGAGCGCATGGCAGCCCGGGGCTGGACCGCGCCGGCGTGGCCCAAGGAATATGGCGGCGGCGGCTTGTCCAAGGGCGAGGCCGTCGTGCTCGACCGGGAGATGAAGCGGATCAATGCTCGCGCGCCCCTAGCCTCGTTCGGCGTGTGGATGCTGGGGCCGGTGCTGCTGGAATACGCGAACGAAGAGCAGAAGAAGAAATTCCTGCCGGATATCGTCGCGGGCAAGACGCGCTGGTGCCAGGGCTATTCCGAGCCGGGCGCGGGATCGGACTTGGCCGCGTTGCAGACCAAGTGCGAGGACAAGGGCGATCATTGGCTGATCAACGGATCGAAGATCTGGACCAGCTACGCCAACCACGCCGACTGGATCTTCTGCCTCGTCCGCACCGACTTCACGAAGAAGCACGAGGGCATCTCGTTTGTGCTGTTCGACATGACGACGCCGGGCGTGGAGACGCGGCCGATCCTGCTGATCTCCGGATCTTCGCCCTTCTGCGAGACGTTCTTCACGGATGTGAAGGTTCCCAAGGACCAGCTGGTCGGCACGCCGGGCAAGGGCTGGGACATCGCCAAGCGCCTGCTGCAGTATGAGCGCCAGAACATTTCGGCGACGGGCTTCGGCGCCGACCGCAATTCCGGCCCGACGCTGGCCGATATCGCTAAGAAGTATGTGGGCACCAAGGACGGCATCCTCGCCGATGGCGACCTGCGCGCACGCGTGACCAAGCAGATGATGTATGAGCAGGCCTTCATGCTGACCATCGCGCGCAACACGGAGATGGCGAAGGCTGGCGCGGACGTTGGCCCGGGCACCTCGATCATCAAGTATGCCGCCGCCAAGATGAACCAGAACAAGACCGAGCTTCAAGTCGAAGCCATGGGCCATCAGGGTCTTGGCTGGGAAGGCGAAGGCTTCAAGCCGGGCGAGATCCTTTCCACGCGCTCCATGCTGCGCGCGAAGGGCAACTCGATCGAGGGCGGCACGTCAGAGGTGAACCTCAACGTGGTCGCCAAGCGCGTGCTGGGTCTGCGGGATCACCAGTAGGAAAAGGCGTTGGTCAGACTCCCGAAGACGACGCAGCGGATCGTCGCGATGGCGCTTGCCGGCGTCATCGGGCTTGGCATCCTAGCCGAGGCGACGGCGCGCGTGCTTGGCAGCGATCGGCTGCTCTACAGCGCCGATCCTGAAATCGAATACCTGCCGCAGCCCAGCCAGGCGGTGTTCCAGCGCAGTATCGACATGCGGACGAACGCATGGGGGATGCGCAGCGATACCGTCGATGAGACGCGGCCTGCGGATGCGTTTCGCGTCATGGTGATTGGCGATAGTGTGGTGTTTGGCTTCACCAACATCCCCCATGCGTCGCTGGCCACCTCGCGGCTGGCGCAGATGAAAGCGGCGGACGGGCGGCGGCTTGAGGTGCTGAACGTCTCGGCGTCCTCGTGGGGGCCGGGCAACATGCTGGCGTGGCTGGACAAGTTCGGCACGCTGGAGACGGATGCGATCGTGCTGGTGCTGTCGACGCATGACCTGCAGGACGATCGCACTTTCAAGCCGCCGGAGCGCGATGTGTTTCCGCAAACGGCGCCGCTGATCAAGTCGGTGAACTGGGCTTGGAACAAGCTGACGCCGGACCCGGCGGCGAGTGCGCCGGACGATCCGCGATCCGCAGGCGATGCGCATGCGGCGCTGCCTGTGTTGCTGCAACGCGTGGCGGACGCGCCGACGGGCGGCTGCCTGATCATCCACCCCATGACCCAAGAGCTGAAGTCTGCGCAGGCGACCGCCGAGGAGCAGCGGCTTGAGACGACGGCGCTGGCCGCGGGGCTGTCGGTTTTCTACGGGCGCGACTTCATCAATGCAGACACGGGCTATGTCGATGACATCCACCTGTCGGCATCCGGCCAGGAAGACCTCGCGCGCGCTATCGCTGCCTGCCCCAACCTGCCGCGACTGGCGGGGGCTGATCTCTAGCGCATCAGGAAGCGCAACAGGCGGCGGGCGCGTTTGCCGTAGGGCGGCGCGAGCCAGTTGGCGGGGTTGACGAAGCCGGTGCGGAAGACGGCGCGCTGGTGGGTGAAGCGATCGAAGCCGGCCTTGCCGTGATAGGCGCCCCAGCCGCTTGCGCCGACGCCGCCGAATGGCATGCCTTCCTGCGCGAAGTGCAGCAGCGTGGCGTTGATGGTGACGCCCCCGGAGCGGGTATTGTCCATCACATAGTTCTGCTCGCGGCGATCTTCGGCGAAGACGTAGAGCGCGAGCGGATGGGGGTGGGAGTTGATCCAGTCGAGCGCGTCCTGCAACGAGTCGTAGCCGATGATGGGCAGGACGGGCGCGAAGATCTCGTCGCGGATCAGCATGCTGTTCTGGGGCGGGTTCACGACGACGACCGGCGGCAGGATGCGGCGCTCGCGATCTGACGGCGCGGGATGGCGCATGACTTTGGCGCCGCCCAGTTCGGCCTCGTTCACGGCGGCCGTCATGCGGTCAAAGGCGCCGACGCTGATGAGGCTGGAGAAGTCGGGGCCGAGATCGGGATAGAGCTTGCGGGCCTCCGCTAGGGCGAGTTCGGCGAACTCCGTGGCGCGCTCGCGCGGGGCGAGGACGTAGTCAGGCGCGATGCATGTCTGGCCGGCGTTGAGGAACTTGCCGAGCGCTATGGATTTCACGGCCTTGGTCATCGACGCCGAGGGGCAGATCACGGCGGGCGACTTGCCACCGAGTTCAAGCGTTGTCGGCGTGAGGCTTTCGGCGGCTGACACCGCCACCTTGCGGCCGACCGAGGTGGAGCCGGTGAAGACGATGTGGTCGAAAGGCTGTCGCGTGAAGTCGGCAGCGACATCGGGTCCGCCGAGGACGACGGCGACGACTTCCTGCTTGAAGGTTTCGCGGATGGCGCGCTTGAGCAGGTCGGAGAAGTTAACCGTGTGCTCGGACGGCTTGATGATGCAGCGGTTGCCGCCGGCGATGGCCTCGCACAGCGGGGCAAGCGCGAGCTGCAGCGGATAGTTCCACGGCGAGACGATTCCGACGACGCCGAGGGGTTCGGCGCGGACCCAGGCGGCGCCGGGCCAGAAGTTGAGATCGACTTCGCGGTGGCTTGGCTCCATCCACCATTTCACGTTCTTGCGGGCGTGGCGGATGCCGGAGATCAGGACGGCGACTTCAAGCAACGATGTTTCGAAGCGCGAGCGGTTGCCGAAGTCGGCGGAGATGGCGTCTGCGAACGCGTCGGCGCGTTTGCGGACCATGTCTTCCAGTTCGTAGAGCCGCTCGATCCGGATACGCGCGCGGGGCGGGCCTTCACGGCGCTGGGCGGCGCGCTGCTGCTGGAGCAGGCGTGCTGTCTCGCTCATGGGAGGATTGGTTCCGTCCATCCGGCTAGCCCCGTCTACTGGAGTGGAGTTGAACCGGAGGGACCTGCCGCATTCAAGAGAGAAATCAGGCCGGATGATCTATGCGAAGCAATCAGCCGGCCTTGTCCATCTGTTTCAGCCGTTGGGTGGAGGCCTGGGCGATCTGATGCGGTTTGGAGCCGAACTGCCGGTTGGCAAGTGCTGCAACGATTACCAGCGTTGCCGCAACGAAGGCCCACCATGTGACGAACCACGCGAGCACAGCGATCGCGAGGAAAAAGGCGCGCAGGCCGTGGGTGAACTGTCCCGCTGCCGCAATGTTCATCTCGGCAACGCCGGCGGCCGCCTCTTCCGCCCCGGGCTGGCCGGCTTCGGGTGTCGCGGCCAGCATGACGGCGGAATAGTTGAACACGCGATAGGCCCAGCCGAACTTGAAGAAGGCGTAGGCATAAAGCGCCATCACCACTGCAGTCTTGGCGTAGAAGGACGCCCGGTCGATGGCGACGTGAGCGACGCTTTCCTCGAAGGCGCCGATGATGGTGTCGGCGGCGGTTAGCAGGCCGAAGCCGGCGCCGACAGCCAGCAGGGCGGTGGAAGCGAAGAAGGATGTGGCCTGCTGCAGGCCGGTGATGATGTTGGCGTCAACGAGGCGCACTTGCCGATGCGCCATCTGGCGCATCCATTCGCGGCGCTGGACCTTCATGGCGGCTGAGAGCGAGTGCTTGTGCCAAGGCGAGGAGTCGATCACCCACGCCAAGGTTCTCCAGGCTATGATGAAGAAGGCGAGCGCTGCGCCGTCCAGCCACGTCATGAGGCCCCCCGGGATTCGAGGAAGGAGTTTCGGGGATGTGGAGGCGGATGGCTAGGGTGTTGTGACTGCGGAAAACACGGCCCCGTCCTTCGCCGTTCGACAAGCTCAGGGTGAGGCCTTCCCAACTGCTGTCATCCCGGGCGAGCCACAGGCGAGACCCGGGATGACAAGTTGTGAGTGCTACCTCAACCCCGCCCGAGGAAATCCAGCTTTCCGATCGGCACGCCGTTGTGGCGAAGGATGGCGTAGGCGATGCTGACGTGGAACAGGAAGTTAGGCAGCACGAAGCCGGTGAGGAACGCCAGGCCCTTGAACGGCATGTCGCCGCTGGGCAGCTTGAGCACGATCTATTTTTCTTCCGAACCGTCGATGGCGGAAGCGGGCACGCTCTTCACATAGTCGATGGTTTTCGCAATGCGGACGCGCAGGTCGGCCATTGTGGATTCAGTGTCGGGCATTGACGGGGGCGTACCGCCGGAGAGGCGGGCCATGGCGCCCTTGGCGCTGTCGCTGGCGAGCTGGATCTGGGACGAAAGCGGGCGCATGTCGGGCGCGAGACGCTGGTTCACGAGCACATTGGGGTCGAAGCCGCGTTGTTTGGCGTTTTCCTCAGCCTTGGCCAGCAACTGGTCGAGGTTGCCGAGCATGCGCAGGAAAACAGGCGCGCTGGCCGTGTACATCGAAATTGTCATGATCCGTCCCTTGATGGCCTGCCCGTCCGCAGGCCTTGTGGGAGTGGATATGGGCGCCGTTTTCACGGCCGCAATCTGCTAGGGTAACGAATCGCAAGGACGGTGGACCACGTGAAGCTTCAGTTCTGGTTCGAGTTTGCCTCGACCTATTCCTATCCTGCCGTGATGCGGATCGATAAAGCGGCCGCGGCGCGGGGCGTTGCGATTGAATGGCGGCCGTTCCTGTTGGGTCCGTTGTTTCATGCGCAGCAGGGCCTGAAGGACAGCCCGTTCAACGCCGTGCCCGTGAAGGGCTCTTACATGTGGCGCGACGTGGAGCGGCTTTGCGAGAAACATAACCTGCCCTTCCGGAAGCCGGGGCGGTTTCCCCAGAACGGCCTGATGGCGGCGCGGATCACCCTTTCCCTCAAGCAGGAGGAAAGGGCCAACTTCGTGAAGGCAGTCTACCAGGCAAATTTCGTCCACGACCGCGATATCTCCGACCTGCAGATCCTCCATGCCGCAGCGCGGCGCGCGGGGCTCGACCCGCTGGAAGTGCTGGCGGCGATGACGTCCGAACCGGTGAAGGAGCAGCTGAAGGAGGAGACTTCGAAGGCTGCCGACCTGGGGATTTTCGGCGCGCCGAGCTTCATCACCGAAGACGGCGAGTTGTTCTGGGGCAATGATAGGCTCGAGGATGCTCTTGATTGGGCCGTGCGCGGGACGCTAAGACCCAACACCCAGAACTAAAAAAGCGGTACGTCGGGAGTTTCGCCATGGCCTTCGCTCTTTCCGAAGAGCAGCAGATGCTGCGCGACAGCGCGCTGTCCTTCGCCAGCGAGAAGCTGCCGGTGAGCCAGCTGCGTTCGCTGCGGACAAATGGCCAGGGCTATGACCAGGGCGCGTGGAACGAGATGGCCGAGCTTGGCTTTGCCGGTGTCCTGGTCCCCGAAGAATTTGGCGGATCTGGCTTTGGCTATGTCGGGCTTGGGCAGGTGCTGGAAGCGCAGGGCCGCACGATTGCCGCCTCCCCCCTGCTCTCGACAGCGATGGTGGGCGCATCGGCGCTGATCCTCAACGGGACGCAGGCGCAGAAGGAAACGTATCTGCCGAAGATTGCCTCGGGAGAGCTGCTGGTCGCGCTCGCGGTCGATGAGACGCCGCATCACGATCCGGCGCACATCAAGCTGCAGGCGAAGAAATCCGGCGCTGGCTACACGCTGTCTGGCGAGAAGCGGTATGTGGTGGATGGCGGCGACGCGGGCCTGCTGATCGTGGCAGCGCGGACATCGGGCGATGCTGGCGACGCGACGGGGATCACGCTGTTCCTCGTCGACGCAGGCGCCAATGGCGTTAAGTGCACGGCGCTGAAGACGCTGGATGCGCACAGCGCGGCGAACATTGCATTCAGCGGCGTTGAAGTTGGCGCGGACGCCGTGCTTGGCGCAGTGGACGCGGGATATCCTGTTCTGGAAGGCATTCTCGATCGTGCGCGCATTGGCCTTGCCGCTGAAATGCTGGGCGCATCGGACGCGGCGTTCGAGATGACGGCGGAGTATCTGAAAGTCCGCAAGCAGTTCGGCCAGCTGATCGGCTCGTTCCAGTCGCTGCAGCATCGCGCCGCGATCATGTTCACGGAACTGGAGCTGACGCGCTCATGCGTGGCGGCGGCCCTAGATGCGCTGGATCGCAACGCCAACAACGTCCCGGAGCTGGCCTCGCTCGCAAAGGCGCGGGCGGCGGAGACGCTGCATCTTGTCTCCAACGAGACGGTGCAGATGCATGGCGGCATCGGCATGACCGATGTGCATGACTCGGGCCTCTATATGAAACGCGCGCGCGTTCTTGAGGCGCTATATGGCAGCGAGAGCTTCCATCGCGATCGCTACGCCCGCATCGGCGGATACTGATCTTCACTCACATCGCCTGAAACGAAACAAGCCGTCCGCTGATAGCGGACGGCTTGCTGTGGCGCGACCCGGAGGGATAGGTCGCACAAGTGGGGAGGAAAGCTCGTGCTGCCTACATGGGCGGCATGATGACCTTGTCGATGACGTGGATGACGCCGTTGGATGCGTCGATGTCGGCGGTGACGACCGTGGCGTCGTTGACCATGACCTTGCCGGCCATGCTGCCGTCGACCTTGACCGTGGCGCCCTGAACGGTGGCCGGGTTCAGTGTCTGCGTGCCGATGGCGGAGGACATCACTTCAGCCGGCAGGACGTGGTAGGTGAGGATGGCGGTGAGCTTGTCCTTGTTCTCGGGCTTCAGAAGATCGTCAACCGTTCCGGCCGGGAGCGCGGCGAAGGCGGCGTCGGTCGGCGCGAAGACGGTGAACGGGCCAGCGCCACGCAGCGTCTGCTCGAGACCGGCGGCCTGAACAGCAGCGACAAGCGTGTTGAACTGGCCGGCGCCGATCGCGGTGTCGACGATGTCTTTCGCCATCACGGGCGCGGGTTCCGGCGCGGGAGCTTCAGCGACAGGCGCCGGAGCGGGCGTTGCCGGGGCAGTTTCGCCCGAGCAGGCAGTCGCGAGAAGTGCAAAGGCGGCGACGGAAAGCGAAAGTTTGATCATGGAAGGTCCCTCAGAGTTTTCTTGCGTGGATTTGCCGCGACGTGGATCGCCGCAGCCGCAATTCTGAACATAGTACGAATGACGGCGGCGATCAGATCGGCGATAACGAAAGTGTAATTGCGTTCACGGCCGCGCGATGAGGTCAGTCGCCCGAGACCACCTCGACCATCGCCTCGTTGCGACGGAAGAAGGGAAGGATCCATGGTGGATCGTAGAAGGCGAACACGACATCGCCCTTTGTCCGCAGGCTTGCGCGCGTGACTTCCTGCAGCAGCCGCGCTTCTGCAGCCTGCATGTCGCCTACTGTTGCGAGGCCGGTGAAGGACAGAACAGCCATGGCGCGCGCAGGGACTTCCACGAGCTTCACATCGGGATCGACCGGGGGCGGCAAAGTCGCCATCGAGTAGCTGGCCGGCATGGTGAAGCCGATGACCCACTCTTCAGCCGAGCCGACGGCCTGTTGCGTGACGGGGGCAGTCATCGCGATCTTTTCGCGGGGAGCCTGGGTGACTGGCGCAGTCATCGCGATCTTCTCACCGGGGCGCTCGTTGGCGAATATGTAGTCAGCGAGCGGACCAAATCCCTCGAAGCGGGCCGACCACGGATCGCCCCTTACGGTAACCTCCGCGACGATTGTCGCCGCATAGTCCCGTACTTCGAAGTCGGGCGCTGCGAGGCGCGTGGTGAATGATGGCTCTTCAACGGGCTCAGTCGCGCAGGCTGAGACGAGCAGAAAGCCAGCGGCGAGGATGGCGCGACGCATGAGGAGGTTCTCCGTTTTGCACCTGTTACGTGAGCAGGGGCCCTGCCGGATCATTTCCCCTCGATCTCTCTGGTTTTTACCATTGGCGAGGCTAGGCTCGGAATTCGGCGTCGAAGGATCAGGCGCTGGGGGAGAAACGCCATGACAGCCAAGTGGAACGCGAAGAACAGCGATCCCGTCACGCGCGGACTTATGCTTGGCTTTCCGCCGCCGGCCGAGTTGCGGGTCGGGATTGAGGGCGACATTTCCGGCAGCTCGTTTCCGCAGACACGATGGGCGTTCAGCCATCAGCGTGAGCTGAAGGCGACGGTGAATGTGCGGCGTGGATCTGCGCCTGCGAGCGCCCTGCCCCGGCAACTGCGCGAGGATATCGATAGCGTCAGCTTCACCACGATGGATGGCGAGCAGATGACGTGGGCGCAATCGATCGATGCGATGTTCACCGATGGCATCGCGATCCTGCATCGCGGGAAGATTGTCTACGAGGCCTATCGCGGCGCCTTGAGGCCTGAGCTGCCGCATATTGCGTTCTCGATGACGAAGTCTTTCGTCGGCTTGCTGGCGGCGACGCTGGCGCACGAGGCCAAGGTCGATCAGTCCGCGCCGGTTGCGCACTACATCCCGGAGCTTGAAGGATCGGCATTCGCAGACGCCACCGTGCGGCAGGTTATGGATATGACTGTCGGGGTGAAATACTCCGAGGTGTATACCGACCCGGATGCCGAGGTGCGCACCTATGGCATTGCGGCGGGATACGGGAAGCCGCCGCAGGGATATGACGGGCCGCGCTCGATCGTGGACTTCCTGCGCACGCTGAAGAAGCAGGGCGAGCATGGCGCGGCATTCGCCTACAAGACCTGCAACACCGAAGTGCTTGCGTGGATTGTCCAGCGCGTGACGAGCACGCCAATGGCGCAACTGATCTCGGAGCGCATCTGGCAGAGGATCGGCGTGGAGGAAGACGCGAACATCATTGTCGATCCGGCAGGCATGGCGGCGTGCGGCGGTGGGATGAGCGTCGCGCTGCGCGATCTCGCGCGGTTTGGCGAGATGATGCGCAATGGCGGAAGCTTCAACGGACAGAAGATCGTGCCTGCAGAGGTGGTGGCCGATATCGCAAGGGGCGCGGAGCCTGCGCACTTTGCGAAAGCCGGCTATCAGACCATGAAGGGGTGGAGCTACCGCAGCCAATGGTGGGTGAGCCACAACGACCTCGGCGCGTATACCGCGCGCGGCATCCACGGGCAGGTTTGCTGGATCGCACCGAAAGCCGAGATGGTTATTGCGCGGTTTGCATCCCATCCGGTGGCGGCGAACGGGAATTCTGTTTTGGACAAGGTATCCCTGCCGGCTTACGCGGCAGTGGCAGCGCATTTGATACGCAGCTGAAATCACGCCTGCGCACCTCGTCCTTCGACAGGCTCCGGATGAGGCGCTGGCGACCGCCTCTAGCCTTTCGCGCTTGCGCCGCTAGTGTCCGCGCCATCAAAAACCAGAGACGTTCGGGAGACCCTCACCATGATGATCGACAACTTGTTTTCGCTGAAGGGGCGCGTGGCGCTGGTGACCGGCGGATCGCGCGGCATTGGCAAGATGATCGCGCGGGGGTTCGTGGAAAGTGGCGCGAAGACGTACATCTCGGCGCGCAAGGCTGATGCGTGCGATGCGACGGCTGCTGAGCTGACGGCGCTGGGTCATGCGGAGTGCATCTCGCTGCCGCAGGACATTTCCACCGTGGCGGGCGGCAAGATGCTGGCCGAGGAAATCTACAAGCGCGAAGGCAAGCTGGACATTCTCGTCAACAATGCGGGCGCTGCCTGGGGCGCGCCGTTCGAGGAGTTTCCCGAGCATGGCTGGGACAAGGTGATGGACCTCAACGTGAAGTCGCCGT
>Ga0105048_10002523_pt1 | contig 29805 bp, 19 predicted proteins | sample MAT05_FD_78382 | JGI IMG/M metagenome (GOLD analysis project Ga0105048, IMG submission 78382) | Freshwater microbial communities from Lake Fryxell liftoff mats and glacier meltwater in Antarctica - MAT-05 | ecosystem: Environmental > Aquatic > Freshwater > Ice > Liftoff microbial mat | place... | reverse complement strand
CCTCGCGCTGCTGCTCGCCGCGGCCCCCGCGCACGCCCAGCGGCTCACCGTCACCGGCGGCCCCGCCGACGCCGCCCAGGTGGTCGTGTCCACCCCGATCCCGATCGCCACGTCCGTGGCCCCCAACGCCGTCACCCTCCCCGACGGCACCCACGTCCCGGCCCAGGTCGTGCCGCCCGCGCTCCACGACAAGGAGAAGGGCTCGCGCCTCGTGTTCGTCCTGCCGCGGCTCAAGGCCGGCGAAACGGTCACCGTGCTGCCGACGACGCTCAACTACGTCCAGGCGCCGACGCAGTTCCAGCTCAACGGCGGGGACGGCACGCTGACCGTCCAGTTCGGCAGCCGTCCGGTGCTCCAGTTCTTCAACCCGAAGCGCGACCCGGCCGACCACTACTACACGTTCAAGCCGTTCCACCACGTCTACGACCCGACCGGGAAGGTGCTCCTCACGAACGGCTCCGCGAAGACGGCGAATGACGGCAAGTTCCCGCACCACCGCGGCCTGTTCTTCGCGTGGAACAAGGTCAGCTACGGCGACAAGAAGACGGCCGACGTGTGGCACGGCACCAACAACGTGTACGCTGAGCACCAGAAGCTGCTGCCCTCCGCGCTCGGCGAGGTGCTCGGCCGGCACCGCGCGGCGATCACGTGGAACGGCCCCGACGGCGCGGCCTTCGCCAACGAGGAGCGCGAGCTGACGGCCTACGCCACGAAGGGCGGCACCCTCATCGACTTCGCCAGCGTGGTGCGCACCGAGCTGCCGAGCGTGAAGCTCGACGGCGACCCGCAGCACGCCGGGTTCCACTTCCGGGCGAACATGGAGGTGGCGTCGAAGACGGCGAAGGAGACGTACTTCCTGCGGCCGGACGGCAAGGGGAAGGCCGGCGAGACGCGGAACTGGGACCCGAAGGCGAAGGACCCGAAGACGATCAACCTGCCGTGGGACGCGTGCTGCTTCGTGGTGGGCGGGAAGCGGTACACGGTGCTGCGGGTGGGCCACCCCGACAACCCCGGCGAGGCGCGCGGCAGCGAGCGCGACTACGGCCGGTTCGGCGACTACTTCGAGTACGAGATCACGCCGGAGAAGCCGCTGCGGGTGCGCTACCGGGTGTGGGCGCAGGAAGGCGAGATGACGGTGGCCGAGGCGGCCGCGATCGCCGCGGCGTTCCGGTCGCCGGTGGCGGCCTAGTTTCGTTGCCGCTTGCGGCTTCGCGCCCCGGGGCGCGAAGCCGCAAGCGGCAACGAAACTAGGCCGCCCGCCGCACCCGCGCTACTCCCTGTCCGGCGTCGGCGGTCGCCTCCTTCACCACGTACACCGGGCGGCCCTTCGACTGGTCGTACACCCGCGCCGCGTACTCGCCCAGCACCGCCAGCACCCCCAGCCCGCACGCCGCCAACAGGTGCAGCGCCGTCAGCAGCACCAGCCCCACCCGCGACACCGGCTCCGACAACGGCACCAACAGCGCCACCGCGGCCACGCACATCAGCCAGCTCGCGCCGGTGACCGCCACGCCCGCGCCGGCCGCCAGCCGGGCCGGGGCCGGCGAGAACGACAACAGCCCGTCCATGGCGAACCGCACCATCCGCCGCAGCGTGTACTTCGACACCCCGCCCTGCCGCGCCGCCGGCTCGAACGGCACCTCCGCCACGCGGAAGCCCAGCCACTGCACCATCCCGCGCACGTACCGATGCGCCTCGCGCAGCCGGCCGAGCTCGTCCACCGCCCGCCGCGACAGCAGCCGGAAGTCCGCCGCCGCCGGCCGCACCTCCACGCTGCTCATGCGGCCGAGCACCTTGTAGAACGCCCGCGACGACATCCGCTTGAACCACCCCAGGCGGCGGTCGTCGCCGCGGATGGTGAGGACCACGTCGAACCCCTCGCGCCACTTCGCCACCAGCACCGGGATGAGCGCCGGCGGGTGTTGCAGGTCGGAGTCGAGCGACACCACGGCGTCGCCGGTGGCGTGGTCGAGGCCGGCGGTCAGCGCCGCCTGGTGGCCGAAGTTGCGGCTGAGGGCGACGTACCGGACGCGCGGGTCGGCGGCGGCGAAGCCGCGGATCACGTCGAGGGTGCCGTCGCGGGAGCCGTCGTCGACGTAGAGGAGTTCGAGGTCGAAGTCGGCGGCCAGCGGCTCGACGGCCGGCACGAGCACGGCGTGGAACTTCGGGAGGACGTCTTCCTCCTGGTAGGCCGGACAGACGACGCTCAGGCGCGGGCGGGCGGGCATGGAGACAGCCTTCGGGTCGGGCGTATCACTCAGGCGAGCCGAACGCCGTCAGGCGTCGGGTGACGTTCGCATAACCCGGCGGCTTACGCCGCCCGGCTCGCCGTGCGGTTCGTGCCCAGTTCACTCGGGCGCACGAGCGCGAACCCCGCGGCGCGAATCAGGTCCGGCAGCTCCGGCCGGCGGAACAGCGCCAGCTCGTCCACCCGGCGCTGCACGAAGGCGTCGTCGGCCGCCGCGTCGCGGCCCACGAGCGTGAGGTCGTGGTAGCCCGGGTGGCACATCAGCTCGACCGTCCGCCCCGGGGTGTACGCCAGCCAGCGGGCGTGGAAGCGCGCGTCGGCCACGAACGGCGGGTCGGTGATGCCGGCCAGCCAGTCGCAGCCGGGGAAGCCGGCGCGGTCAAGGTCGCGCGCCTGCCGCCGCCCCAGGCGGTTCAACACGACGCGCTTCACCCGCGCCCCCGGCACCCGGGCGAGCAGCCGCCACGGCTCGCGCACCCGCCGCACGAACGGCCGGGCCGGCCATCCCGTCAGAAACTCGAAGAGCACCCGCGTCACCGGACGGAACAGCGACGAGTGCTGGTGCGAGTTCACGACAAGCGGCGGCGCGCCGACCAACTCCACGAACCGCCGGTGCTGCGCCGCCAGTTCCGCCGCGACTTCGGCCGGGTTCATCCGCCCCAGCAGCGACCGCCGCATGAACGCCCCGAGCGGCCAGAACATGCCGTCCGCCCGCACCAGCGACGGCACGCGGTCGGCGGGCAGGATCGGGCCGTCGAGTGTGAGGTTGGGGTGCCAGCCGAGGTCGAGCGGGCGGCCGGCGCGGTTCCACCCAACAACCGCGGCCGCGGCGTAAGGCGAGTTCACCAGCAGCGTCGTGCCGGTGACGAGGCCGGCGGCGGCGAGTTCGAGGATGCCCCGGTCGGTGTCGGGGCCGATCCCGAAGTCGTCGGCGATGACCACGAGCTGGCGCGGCGGCCCCATCGGCGTCCCTGCCGGGGTGTGGCGTCTCCGGGGCGCGAATCTCCGCAGGGTCCGATTCGGGCGGCCGGCACTATTCCGAAATCACAGTCGGAATGCAAGATCGACCGCAGAGGGGAGGCAGGATGAGGTGATTACCCGGCGGCGGCGAGCCGGACCTCGACCTCGACCGAGGTGTGAACCTCGATGAGGGCGCGGATCTGCTTGTGGCAGCAGGTGCAGCCGTCGCCGGCGCCGGTGGCGCCGCGGACGTCCTTGACGGTGCGCAACCCCAGACTCACGACGGCGTCGACGATCCGCCCCTCGGTGACCGTCTGGCAGCGGCAGACGATGCGGTCCTCGCACCCGCCGCAGGGGCCGGCGCACGGGTCGGGGCAGAGGCGGTCGTCCAGTTGAGGCAGCGACATCGGCGGGTTTCCGAACCCGGGCGTGGCGGGAACGCGAACCTTGTTGAGATTGCGTCTCACCAAAATGTACCCGCTGCGGCCGCCGGTGTCAACCGGGGCGCGCGGAAAAGCGTGCGGCTTGCGGCGCCGCGCCGCCTCGCGTAACATCTCCCGACCCGAGGGCCGGCGGTTCGGCCCGACCACCTGGAGGGATTCACATGCGGCGGCTGACGGCGTTCGGGGTGGGGCTGGCGGCGGTGCTGGTGCTCGGCGGCACGGCCCCCACCCGCGCCCAGGACGAGGCGACGAAGATCGTCGGCGTGTGGGAGGTGACGAAGTCCGGCGACCTGCCGGCCGGCAGCACCCTCGAGTTCGCCAAGGACGGGAAGTTCACCGTGAAGGTGAAGGGCGACAAGGACGAGGTCGGCACCGGCACCTACGTCATCCAGAAGACCAAGCTGACGGTGAAACTGAAGTTCGGCGACGCGGCGTTCGAGCAGTCGGCGACGATCAAGAAGCTGACCGCCACCGAGCTCCAGCTCGAGGGCGACGACAAGAAGATGGACGAGTTCAAGCGGAAGTAACACTCCTCCGCCGCTCGCGGCGGTGCACCGCGGTGCACCGCCGCAAGCGGCGAACCGGTCAGCTCACGTACACCCCGTCGGTCAGCACCTCGCCGGTGAACGGGAACAGGTCCTGGAACGGGGCCGGCTCGCCGTTCGCCGTGATGCTCGGCGCCAGGTACACCCGCACCCGCGCCGGCTGCCCCGGCCCGCTGCCGACCGCCAGGTCGGCCCGGCCGTCGCCGTCCGCGTCCACGACGCCCACGCGGGCGCCGCCGCGGTCGGCGCTGTTGTTGGCGACGAAGAAGTTCGCCACCGGCGCCGCCTGCGCCGCCTGCGCCCCGGACACGTTCCCGGTGCTCACCAGCGCGCCGCTCAGCACGAACACCCGCGGGGCGCCGCCCGGCCCGCCGCCGAAGATCAGCTCGCCGAACCCGTCGCCGGTGATGTCGCCGATCGTCACGTAGGCGCCGTTGCGGAGGGTCTCGGCGTCGGCGCCGGGGAAGGCGAAGAAGTCGTTCACCAGCTTGCCGCGCGTCGTCAGCACCGTCGCCCCGCTGAACAGCGCCACCCGCGGGCCGCCGAGGAACCCGGCCGCGACCGCCACGTCCGGCCGGCCGTCGCCGTTCACGTCGCCGACCGCGGTGCGGGCGCCGCCGCGGAAGTCGGCGTCGTCGATGCCGAGGAAGTTCGCCGCCACCGTCAGCGTGCCGCCGGCGGGGAGGCGGAACACCGTCACCCGCGCCCCGCCGCCCTGGTCCGGCGACAGCACCACGTCGTCGCGGCCGTCGCCGTCCAGGTCGCCGGACGAGACGAACGCGCCGCCGGTGAACGACTCGCTCCCGGCGAACGCGGCGGTCGGCCCCACCAGCAGGGTGCGGTTGTCCACCCCGCTGACCACCGCGAACCGCACCGGCGTCCCCGGCCCGGTCACCACGATGGTGTCGTCGGTCCCGTCGCCGTTCACGTCGCCGACCGCCGACCGCACCAGCACGCCGAGGCCGGCGAACGGGTTCACGGTCGTCGTCGGGGCGGTGGCGTACGTGCCGGCCGCGTTCGGGTCGAACAGCGCCGCGCCGCCGTTCGTCTGGCCGCCGACCGCGATCCGCGACGGCAGTTCCGGCGGCACCCCCACCGGCGCGGTCGTGACCGTCAGGGCGAACGTCTGGTTCGCCCCGCCGACCGCGTTCGTCGCGGTCAGGTTCAGCGGGTACGTGCCGGCCGCGGTCCCCGGCGCGACCGTCAGCACGCCGGTCGTCGGGTTGATGCTGACGCCGGCCGGCGGGCCGGTGATGCCGAACGTCGGCGCCGGGGTGCCGGTCGCGGTGACCTGGAAGGTGCCACCGGCCGACCCGACCGTCGTCGCAGTGGCGCTGGTGATCGCCGGCGCCTGGCCGATCGTGAGGGTGAACGACTGCGTCGCGTTCGGGCTCACGCCGTTCAACGCGGTGAACGTGGCCGTGAACGTGCCGACCTGCGTCGCGGTGCCGCTCAGGGTGCCGCCCGGCGACAGCGTGATGCCCGCCGGCAGCGTGCCCGCTGTGAACGCGAACGTCGGCGCCGGCGACCCGGTGGCGGTGACGGCGAAGCTTCCCATCTGCCCGCCGACGAACACCGTGCTGTTCGCGCTGGTGAACGACGGCGCCGTGCCGACGGTCAGGGTGAACGTCTGGGTGAAGCCCCCGAGCGGGTTCGTTGCGGTGATGTCGAACGTGTACGTCTGCACCGCCAGCCCCGCGGGCACGGTCAGCAGCCCGGACACCGGGTCGATCGTCACCCCGGCCGGCGCGCCGGTCAGCGAGAACGTCGGGGCGGGGTTGCCGGTCGCGTTGACATCGAGCGTGCCGCCGACCGTGGAGCCGACCAGCAGCGTGTTCGCCGTCGTGATGACCGGGGCGGCCCCGGCCTGCACCGTGATCGTCAGCGTCTCGCCGTCCGAGCCGACGACGTTCGTGGCCGTCACCGTGACGGGGAACGTGCCGGTCGCCGTCGGCATCCCCTCGATCGTGTTCGTGAGCGAGTTGAACGTCACGCCGCCCGGCAGGGTGCCGGTCACCATCAGGGTCGGCGTCGGGCTGCCGGTCGCGGTGAGCGGGAAGCTCGCGGGCACGCCGGTGATGAACGTCGCGCTCCCGCCGCTGGTCACCTCGGGGACGGTGCCGACGGTCAGGGTGAACGGCTGGACGGCGTCCGGGGTCACGTCGTTGTCGGCGGTGACGGCGAACGAGTACACGCCGTTCGGCACCGCCGGGGTCACGGTGATGAGGCCGGTCGTCGGGTCGATGGTCACGCCGGCCGGGGCGCCGGTGAGCGAGAACGTCGCGTCGGGGGTGCCGGTGGCGTTCACGTCGAACGTGCCGGTGGTCCCCTGCACGACCGCCGCGTTGTTCGCCGTCGTGATCAGGGGGGCGACGCCGGCCGCCACCGTCAGCGTCAGCACCTCGGCGTCACTGCCGACGGCGTTCGTCGCGGTGAAGGTGATGGTGTACGGCCCCGGGACCACGGTCGGGGTGCCGCTCAGGATGCCGGTGCCGGCGTCGAACGACAGCCCGGCCGGCAGCGCGTCGAAGCTCAACACCGGGGTCGGCGAGCCGGTCGCGGTCACGGTGAACGTGTTGGCGCGGTTCGTGTAGAACGTCGCGGTGCCGGGGCTGGTCACCTCGGGGACGGTGCCGACGGTCAGCGTGAACGGCTGCACGTCGTCCGGGGCCACGCCGTTCGCGGCGGTGACGGTGAACGTGTACACGTTGCTCGGCACCGTCGTCGCCACCGTGATGAGGCCGCTGGTCGTGTCGATGGACACGCCCGCGGGCTGGCCGGTGAGGGCGAACGTCGCGTCCGGGGTGCCGGTCGCGTTCACGTCGAACGTGCCGACGGTGCCCTGCACGACCGCCGCGTTGTCCGCGGTGGTGATGTCCGGGGCGACGCCGGCGAGCACCGTCAGCACCAGCGGCTCGGTGTCGGGCGTCAGGCCCGGGGCGCTCGACATGGCGGTCACGGTCAGGTTGTACGTCGTGGCGACGGTCGGCGTGCCCGACAGCTCGCCGGTCGTGGTGTTGAACGTCAGCTCGGGCGGGAGCGGGTCGCCGCCGAGGGTGTAGGTGATCGTCGGCGTGCCGGTCGCGGTCACGGTGAAGGTGTTCGCCCGGCCGGTGTAGAACGTCGCGGCGCCGCCGCTGGTGATCTCCGGCGACTGGACGCGGGTGACGGTCACGGCCGTGGCTGTGTAGCCGATGCGGAACTCCAGCCCGTCGGCGACGAAGACCTGCCCGTTCGCCAGGCCGTTGAACGTGCCCGTCACCTGCGCCGCGGTCAGGATCGTGAAGCTGCTCCCGGGCGCCGGGACGAACCCGTTGAGCACCATGCTGGCGTTCGCCCCGGTGAGCGTCGCCGTGCCGGTCGAGACGACCTGGTCGTTGCCGGTGGCGGTCACGTCGAACGAGTAGGTGCCGCCCGTCAGCGTCAGCGAGGGCACGGCGAGCGTCCCCGCGGCCACGCCCCCGGCCGGGGCCAGGATGCCGGTCACGGTCAGCGTCGCCGCGCCCACGCGTTCCGCCTGCGACGGCACGATCCCGGTCGCCTCGTCGTCGCCGACGGCCGGCGTGTCCTGGGTGTCCGGGAACTGGGCGGCGGTCACCAGGGCGGTGTCGAAGGCGCCGGGGTTCGGCGACGCGGCGACGGTGTAGCGGTTGAGGGAGCCGGCGTAGTCGTTGGACGGGTTGCTCCCCCCGGCCGGGCCGAGGTTGACGACCACCAGCCGGCCCTGCGGGTCGAAGTACAGGTCGGACGGGAACTGGCCGAACAGGTCGCCCGGGTTCGCCCCGGTGCCGGCGGCCACGACCTCCGAGTCGAACGACCCGTCCGGGTTGAACCGGAGCACCTTCCCCGCGCCGGAGAACGCCCCCAGGTCGGCGACGAACAGGTCGCCGTCCGGGCCGAACGCGAGGCCGGCGGCGTACTCCAGCCCGCCGGTGCCGGCGGCCACGAGCGTCGTCGGGAGGCCCGGGGTGGTGGTGGCGGTGGCGACTCGCACGACCCCAGCGGCGGTCACCACGTACAGCGTCGTCTCGTCGCCGGCCGCGGTCCCGAACGTCAGCCCGTTCGGCAGGTTCAGTCCCCCCGCGACCGTGGCGAAGGTGCCGCCGTACGACAGCACGCCGCCGGTGTTCGTCACGTCGAAGCGGACCACGGCGTCCGGGCTGCCCCCGCCGAACCCGCCGTTCTGGCTGACGTACAGGTCGCCGTCCGGCCCGAACTGGAGGCCGGCCGGGCTGAACTCGGTGTCACCGCCGTTGGTCAGCGGGACGGCGCTCAGCTGGCCGGCGGAGATGAACGTCTCGACCGCGAACGTGTCGAGGTTGTACCGGGCGATGCTGTTCGACCCGAAGCCGAACCCCTGGTTGCCGACGTACAGGTTGCCGTCCGGGCCGACCGTCAGCCCCGCCGGCAGGACCAGGGAGGCCGCCCCCGCGTTCGGCGCCACGAGCGTCGCCAGCAGCGCCCCGGTGTCGGCGTGGAAGGCGTACAGAGCGCCGTCGTAGAACGACGTGGTGTAGGTGACCGGCACGGCGGCGATCGTCCCCATGCCGGCCACGACGACGTTCGGGCCGACCGTGGCGTCGTCGAGGAGGGTGACGGTGCCGGTCACGGTCAGCGTCCGGGCGGCGGGGGCGTTGACGTCGCCGGCCAGCGCCAGCGTGTCCGACCCGCCGCCGGTGATCGTGAAGTTGTCGATCAGGGTGATCGGGGCGAGGACGGCGTCGCCGGTGCCGTCGCCGGTCCCGTTCAGGACGGCGGTGCCGACGTCGGAGTCGAAGGTCAGGCCGTTGCCGGTGCCGTTGGCGGCGACGGTGTACCCCCCGGCCGTGCCCGACGAGCCGATGGAGAGCGCGCCGAGGGTGATGGCGTCGTTCAGGTTGATGAGTTGGTGCCCGGTCAGCGTACCGTTCAGCACGGCCACGTCGCCGATGGCGTCGGGGAAGGTGCCGGCCGGGCCGCCGGTCCAGTTCGCCGGGTCGGTCCAGCTGAATGCCCCTGGGCCGGTCGGCACCCAGCTGTACGACGCCGGCACGTCGCGTGTTTCCAGCGGCTCGGCGGCGAGCGGGCAGCGGGCCGGGCGACGGGCGGGGCGGCGGGCCAGGCGGGCGGCCACGGCGGCCAGCCAGCCGGGAAGGGCACGGGGCATGGTGTGCGTCTCGGGTGGTGCTGTGGTGGGCGGGAGCGGGTGGGGGCGAATTCCCAAGTCGGGGCGGCGCAACCCGTTCGGTGCCGATATAATAGGAACCGGGCAGGTGTCAAGGAGCCGGGCGCCGGCCCGGCAATCTCCCCGTTCTGGGCAGGCTGGAGAATCCGTGCGGGCCGTTCACCCCCACCGCCGGGCGTTCACGCTCATCGAGCTGCTGGTCGTCATCGCCATCATCGCCGTGCTGATCGGGCTGCTCCTGCCGGCCGTGCAGAAGGTCCGCGAGGCGGCGGCACGCGCCAAGTGCCAGAACAACCTGAAGCAGATCGGCCTGGCGCTGCACAACTACGAGTCGGGCCGCGGGGTGACGCCGCCGCTGTTCCCCGGCGTCGTGAAGCCGCCCTACGTCGGCGTGGTGCCGCCGTACTTCTATTCGTGGAGCGTGCTGGCGCTTCTGAACCCGTTCCTGGAGCAGACGGCGATTTACAACCGCATGAACCTGGACAAGCCGGTGTACCTGTACCCGTCGCTCCAGGTGGACCCGGAGAACCAGTTCGCGGTGGCGCAGGTGGTGCCGCTGTTCCTGTGCCCGTCGGACCGGGGCCAGCCGGTCGCCGGCGGGTACGGCGTGGCGTCGTTCGGCCCGTCCAACTACACCGCCTGCACCGGTTCGGGCACGACGGCCGGCGGCGCCCCCTACGGCTCCCCGTGGGACGCCGACGGGATGTTCCGGGCCCAGGTGTTCGGCCGGTACGCGGACATCACCGACGGCCTGTCGAACACGGCGGCGTTCTCCGAGAGCCTACTCGGCGAGGGGGCGGCGGTCGGCGGGAGTACGCCGCCGGGGACGGTGAAGCAGGTGTACGGCAACATCGCCCCGCCGATCGACCCGGCTCGGTGCGGCAGCCCGAGTTCGTGGAACTTCCAGCAGCCGCGCGGCTTCCAGTGGGTGGCGGGGGAGGTGCGGTGCGTCAGCTACAACCACTACTTCCCGCCGAACACCGACCGGTACGACTGCGTGACGAACCTGAACACGCCCGGCCCGCAGATGTTCACGTCGGCGGGGTTCAAGGCGGCGCGGAGCAACCACGCCGGCGGCGTGAACGTGCTGCTGGCGGACGGCGCGGTGCGGTTCGCGCGGGACGGCATCGACGCGGCGACGTGGGCGGCGCTGGCGACGCGCGCCGGCAACGAGGTGCCGCGGGACTGGTAGTAGTGTTGCCGCTCGCGGCGATGCAGCGTAGACGCTGCATCGCCGCAAGCGGCGTACACTACCCCCATGCCTCCGACCCCCGACCGCGCCGCCGAGCTGGCGGCGCTCGACGCGAAGATCAACGCGCGGCTCCCGCCGCGCTACCAGCACTGCTACGGGTCCGTGCGCACCGCCTCGATGGGCTCGGCCGCCCTCACCTTCGCCCCCGACGGCCGCGTCGCCTGGGACCGCATCTGGACGACGTTCTGCGACCTCGCCCTCGCCGGCGGCCCGCCGCACCGCGGCACCCTCCTCGAACCCGTCGCGCCGGCGGCCGTCGCCGCCGAGCCGGCCCGCTACCGCACCACCGCCGACGAGATCGCCCGCGCCTTCGGGCTCGTCACCGGCCTTCCCGTGTTGAACGACGAACCCGGCTGGGTCGGCGTGCGCTGCGAGTCGGCCGACATGGCGGCGTGGCTGCTCGCCGCGGTGACCGCCGAGAACGTGACCGCCCGCCGCCGCGGCGACCGCCTCGACCTCCCCGCCGGGCCGCGCTTCCTCCTCGGCAAGGAGGTGAAGAACGTCGTGGTCGCGCTGGCGAAGACGTGCCACTACTGGACCGGCCACATGCCCGACGAGTGGGCGGCGCGGCCGACGCCGCCGGTGCCGGTCGGCCCGCCCGCGGCCCCGGTCGCGGACCGCGCCGCGCTCGTCGCCGCGATCCGCGCCGCGGCCGACGGGTGGCCGACGGAGTCGAAGCGCTACGCGGGGTGGGTCGGGTTGACGTGCCCGGACGAGGACGCGGCGGTGTGGCTGCTGCGGGCGGTGGCGGTGGCCGACGTGCTGGTCCGCCGCGAGGGGGCGACGCTGTACGTCCCCACCGGCGCGACGCCGGCCGAGGCGGCGCGGGTGGCTGACGTGTTGACCCACGCCCGCGGCCTGCGGCGCGCTACCGCTTCCGCGGGGTGAGGAACTGCGTCAGGTCGAGGCCGTCCTTGCCGAGGTGCTGGTCGAGCGGCTCGACCCGGCCGCCGCGGGCGCGGACCCCGGCCAGCACCTTCGGCACCTCCGCCCACCAGATCGACGCCAGCGCGTCCGGGTCGCGCGCCTTCAGCGTGCGGAACGCCGCCAGCTGCGCCAGGAAGTCGTCGGCGTCGGCGCGGGCCTGCCGCAGCTGGCCGTCGCGGAACACGGCCGCCTCCTGCTCGAACTTGTACGCCAGCGCGTCCGCCTGCCGCCGCCGCTGCTCGGCCTCCTGCCGCGCCTGGAACTCCTTCGTGCGGATCGCCGTCTGGGCCTGCGTCACCCGCTCGAAGTCGACGCGCACCTCGTCCGGCGGCGCCAGCCCGGCCACGCTCACCCGCTGCACCCGCACGCCGAGCCGCAGCCGCTCGGCGCGCGCCGGCAGGCGGGCCATCACCCACGCGGGGAGCTCGGCGCTGCCGGCCAACAGCACGTCGTCAACCCCGCGGCCGGCCGCCCACTCGGCCGCGGCCGCTTCCGCCTCGCGGGCCAGCTCGCCGTCCACGCGGTCCTGGTGGGCCACGTAGTCGTCGAGGTCGCGGTCCGTCTCGCCGATGGCGTAGTCGACGACGAGGCTGACGTTGACGAGGTTCTGGTCGCCGGTGAGGAACTGGCCGGCGGGGGTGGAGCCGGGGGCGTCGGCGGCGAACCCGGCCTTCACCTGCCGGGCGGTGCGGACCGGCACCCGGTCGACGCGGTCGATGCCCCACGGCAGGCCGACCCACAGGCCGGGGTGCGGCCGGGCCACCACCTTGCCGAACCGGCGGACGACGCCGCGCTCCTCCGGCCGCACCTGCGCCAGCCCGGTGAGCAGGTACGCGCCGACGGCGAGCGCGAGGAAGAGGCGGGGGCGGCGCATGGCGTCACGGGTACGGAAACCGCCGCGCCCGGCCACCGGACGGGTCCGCACGTTGTCCGCGCGGCGGAGCCGTCGTCCGGCCTTCGCCGTGGGTGGTTCTCCCCCTCACCCCGCGTGCTTCGCCGCGACCCTCTCCCCCGAGGGGAGAGGGTGGGCCTTGCCGGGCCGAATCGCGGGTGGGCATCACGCCGCGAACGCAGGATGGTCGTCCGGCGTCGGCGCGTGGTTGCCCGCCCGTGATGGGGGCCGGCCGGCTCCCACCCTCTCCCCTCGGGGGAGAGGGTCGCGGCGAAGCACGCGGGGTGAGGGGGGAACCACCCACGGCGAAGGTTGGGTACCACACCCGCAACCCGGACAACCTGCGGGTCGCGTAACGGCCCGCCCCCCAGTTTTGAGGCACCCCCTCAACGAAACACGACCAACGCCTCGGCCGCGTCGACGACAACCGCACGGCCGGGGTGCGTCAGCAGCCACCGGGCCAGCGGCGCCACCACCTCGCGCTCGATCGTCCGCTGCAACGGCCGCGCCCCGTACCGCGCGTCGAACCCGGCCGCGGCGAGGTGCGCCACCAGCCGGTCGGTCCACGTCACCGTCACGCCGGTCAGACCGTCACGGCGGGCGACCGCCGCCAGTTCGCGTCGCGCGATCCGCTCCACCGCCGCCGGCCCCAACGGCTCGAACGTCACCACCGCGTCGAGGCGGTTGAAGAACTCGGGGCGGAAGAACGACATCGCCGCGCCGGTGTAGTTCACGCCGGCGCTCGGGCCGAACCCCACCGAGCCGCCGCGGCCGGCGCCCAGGTTCGAGGTCATCACGATCACGGCGCTACGGAAGTCGGTGACGCGGCCGTACTGGTCCGTCAGCCGGCCCTCGTCGAACACGCCCATCAGCGCGTCGAACACCTCGGCGCTCGCCTTCTCCACCTCGTCCAGGAGCAGCACGCAGAACGGCTCGCGGCGCACCCGGCGGACCAGCTCGCCGGGCTCGCCGTGCGGCGGGCCGAGCAGCCGGGCGGCGGCGTCGAACCCGCCGTACTCGCTCATGTCGAGCCGCACCAGCCGCGGCGCCTCGCCGGGCCGCTTGGCCGCGTCCTCGCCGTGGCCGTACAGGTACTCCGCGAGGGCCTTCGCCAGCTCCGTCTTGCCGACGCCCGTCGGCCCGCAGAACAGCAGCACCGCCGGCGGCCGGCCGGGGTCGGTCACGCCGGCCTTGATCGCCGTCACCACGTCCGCGGCCGCGGCGCACGCCTCCGCCTGGTCGATCACGCGGCCGGTGAACCACGCCAGCACGTCGGCCCGGTCGAGCGTCCGTTCGTCGCGCAGCAGCAGGTCGGGCAGGCCGGTGCGGGCGCGGAAGCGGGTCACGGCGTCGTCGGCGGTCACCTCCTTCGCCCCGCCCCGCGCCGTCGCGTCGACCAGGTCGCGGGCGAACCCGGACGCCGGGCCGGGGAAGGGGGCGTACGGCTGGAAGCGGTGGAACAGTCGCACCACCGCTTCGCCGGTGCCGCGGCCGACCGTGAGGCCCGGCCCGGACGCCGACGTGGCGAGCTGCTTGTCGATGACGGCCAGCGCCGCGGCCGGCTCGAAGGCGCGGACCGGCACCACCTGGAACAAATCCGCGAGGCCCGGCAGGAGCCGCCGGCAGGCGTCCAGCTCCGCGGGCGTGGCTTCCGCGGCGACGCGCACCTCGCCGCGCGCCACGTACGGCGCCAGGAACGCGGCGATGCTGTCGCCCGGCCCCTCGCCGCCGCGGCGCACCAAATCGAGCAGTCGATCGACGCACAGGACGCCGGCGATCTCGCCAAGGTCGGCAATCACCTGTTCGACGCGCTCCTCCCACTGGCCGAGGTACTTCATCCCGGCGACGAGCCGGCCGGCCGACGTGAGCCAGAACCGCCGCCGCCCGACGCGCCGCTCGGCGTCCTTCACCGCGTCGGCCAAGAGCGTGGACTTGCCGACGCCGCTGTCGCCGACCAGCAGCACGCTCGCCGTCTCGTCGTGCAGCACCTTCGCCAGCGCCGCCACCTCCGGCTCGCGGCCCCAGGCGCGGGCGAAGCCCTTCCGCGCGGCGCGGTCGCCCAGCGGTTCCGCGACGCGGGTCAGCGTCTCGGGCGCGGCAGCGACCAGGGCGGCGCCGGACGCGGGGATGCGGACGGGAATGCCGTCCACTTCGGCGTCCGCGGGCGGGAGGAAGCCGGCGACCTGTTGGGGCGTCAGCCCTTCGAGCTTGTGGAGGGCGTAGCGGCGGACGAGGTCGGGGAGGTCTTTGGCGTCGGGGTAGTCGAAGCGGATGCCGAGCTGCGGCAGGTCGGCGGCCGGCTGCCCGCTGGCGCGCACGGCGACGACGACGAGGACGCGCAGGTCCACCGCCTCGGCGGACGGGTGGAGGCGGTCGCCGGTGCGGTACTCGGGGCGGACGGCGACGCGGAGCCAGCGGAGCTCGGGGTCGAGGAAGTCGGGCGCCGCGACCCACGGCTTCTTGCGGCGCTCCCAGACGAGGAAGTCGCGCAGGTCGGCCTTGGCGTCGGCGGCGGAGGTGCCGAACCCGACGGCGCCGTGGTCGAGCGCGACGGCGTGGCACCCGCCGGCGGGGTCGCGGTAGACGACGACGGGGTAGCGGTACGTGGGCACGGGTTCCCTCTTCCGCCGCTCGCGGCGGTGCAACTCTCAGGCGCGCGCCAGCGCCGTCAGGGTGAACGCCCGCAGGTGGTCCGCGGCGTACGGCGGCGGCGCGACGAGCCCGGTGCGCACGTCGAAGACCGGCTGCCCGACGGGGTAGACGCGCACCACCGGGCCGAACACCGCCGCCCCGTCCCCGGCGGCCGGCCAGCCGTCGATCACGTCCACGCGCACCGGCACCGGGCCGCCGTGCCACGGCATCACCAGGTGCGTGCCGACCTCGGTCCGCGCCAGCGCCCGGGCGGCGACGCCCTTCACCCGGATCAGCACGTCGGCCGCGGCGATCCCGGCCGGGCGCACCGCCGCGACCTCGACGCCGAGCCCCTCCGCCCACCCGGTCAGGTACACGCGAACGACCTCGGCCGACCCGCCGGTGCCGGCGCCGAACCCGCGCACCCACAGGTACGTCGGCCGGTCGTCGGGCTCGGCCGCGGCCGTGAGCGCCAGCAGCGCCAGCCGGTTCTCCAGGTCGAGCAGCTCGCCGTCGGCGTCCACCGGCTCCGCGTCCTCCATCAGTTCGCGGACCGCCTCCTCCATCGACACCGCCGACACCAGCGAGCGGAACGGCTGGGCCGACCCGAAGTTGCTGTCGAGCCGGAACCGCTTCACCGCCCGGAAGCGGCTCTTGCGGCCCACCGCCTCCGGCTGCTGGGCGACGTCGACGAACACCCGCTCCGCGCGCTCCTCGACGCGCTCCAGGTCGGTGGCGACGGCGCGGGCCTGCTCCTTCAGCGCGAAGTAGCGTTCCTGTTCGGCAGTGACACGCCCGGCGACCACGCCCGCCGCCGGCCGCAGGGCGGCGATGCGTGCCTCGATCCGCTCCAGCGCATCCCGGGCTTTGGCGGCGCGCGACGCGGGCGCCGCCGGGTGCGGCAGCTGCACCCCCTCCGCCCAGTCGGGGGCGTTCACGTCCACCGCCAGCCCGCCGGCCTCGGCGCGGACGGTGACGATCGTCAGCCGGCCGGGCGCCAGCCGGGCCAGCGCCGCGGCCGCGGGGCGCGTCAGCTCGCGCTCGACGGCGCGCTTCATCGCCCGCGCCCCGAGCGCCGGATCGTACCCGGCGTCGATCACGCGCTCGACGGCCCCCGGCGTCACGTCGAGGGCACAGCCGCGCTGGGCGAACCCGGCCCGCGCCAGTACGCCGTCCACCAGCCGCCGGGCGATCGACGCGAGGTCGGCGCGGCTCAGCTTCCCGAACGGCACCACGCGGTCGAGGCGGTTGAAGAACTCGGGCCGGAAGAACCGCTCCGCCGCGCGCACGAACGCCCGCGCGTCGTCGGCCGCGCCGAACCCCAGCTTCCCCTCCGCCTCGCGGACGCCCAGGTTCGACGTGAGGACGACCACGGCGTTGGTGAAGTCGACGGTGCGGCCGAGGGCGTCGGTCAGCCGCCCCTCGCCGAGCAGTTGCAGCAGCAGGTCGAACACCTCGGGGTCGGCCTTTTCGACCTCGTCGAGCAGCACCACGGCGAACGGCTGGCGGCGGATCGCGGCGGTGAGGAGCCCCTCGGGACGGTTGAACGTGCCGACCAGCCGCGCGGCCGCGCCGGGCTGGTTGAACTCGTTCAGGTCGAAGCGCACGAGCCGGTCGGCGGTGCCGAACAGGACGCGCGCCGCGGCCTTCGCCGTCTCCGTCTTGCCGACGCCGGTCGGGCCGACGAGGAGGAACGCGGCGAGCGGCCGGCCGGGGTCGTTCAGCCGAGCCTTCGCAATGCTCACGACATCGGCCAGCGCCTCGGCGGCTTCGGGCTGCCCGACCACCTGCGCGGCGAGCTTGTCGCGCACGTCGTCGCGGTCGAGCCGGGCCTTGGGGTCGAGGAACGCCAGCGCCAAACCACTGCGCGCGGCCACGTCGGCGAGCACGTCGTCGCGCGTGATGCGCGGCCGGTCCTTGGCGTCGGGCACGCGCTGTTCGGGCTTCGGCTTCACGGCGCGGGCGGCGAGGCGCGTGAGCACGGCGGCGCCCTTCCCCGGGAACGCGGCCGTGCGGTCGTAGCGGCGCTGGGCGTCGATGACGGCGGGGAGTACGTCGAGGCCGAACTGGCAGTCGTGCTTCCCTTCGAGCCGGCGCTGCACGCCGATGAGGGTGTGGAGGGTGTCGGCGTCGCTCGGCTCGCGGACGGGGAGGACGTGGAACAGGTCGGCGAAGCCGCGGTCGCGCTCGCGCAGCACGCGCAGCCCTTCCGGGGTGATCTCGCCGAGCACGCGCACGACGCGGTCTTCGAGGTACTGCTTCAGCACGTTCGCGACGCTCAGGCTGCCCTGGCTCGTCAGGCCGGCGAGGAACAGGCCGATGAGGTCGTCGAACAGCAGGACGTGGTCGCGCTTGCGGGCGTGCTTCAGGATCGCCAGCAGCCGACCCTCCCACTGGCCGACGTAGCTCATGCCGGAGATGAGCCGCTGCGGCGACACGAGCCACACGTTGCCGCGCTGCACGTGGACGTGCTTCCGCTCCGCGACGCGGTTGTAGACGCACTCGTGAACGATCGCGGTCTTCCCCACCTGCCGCGGGCCGACGAGGAGCACCGGCCGGCGGTCCGGCGCCGCCAGCAGCCGCGTGAGCTCGGCGACCTCGGCGGCGCGGAGGGCGGCGCGGTCGAGCTCGTCGGGGTAGAGCCAGTCGAGGCAGCGGCCGACGCGGCGCAGCTCGGTCGCGCCGTCGGGTTCGCCCCCGCAGCCGAGCATCAGGAACGCCAGCGGGTCGGCGGCCTTGACAATCGAGGGCACGCGCGCGGACACGTCCATCACCTGCACCCACGCCTTGCCGGCGAGGGCGTCGGCGGCGGGGTTCACGGCGTCCGGCTCGTCGGCGTCGCGCTCGACGGCGCGCCAGTGTTCCTCGAGCGCGGCCTTGGCGCGGTCGGCGAGGGATTCGCCGCGGGCGACCTCGAACCACACGTCGGGCACCGACGGCGTGAAGGCGAGCCGCCGGCCGAGGTGGTCGAAGGCGACGAACAGGAACTTGCCGCGGGCGGTACGGCGGCGCAGCTCGATTTCCAGGGCGAGGCGGTGGGACGCGAGCGGCGGCGCGAACGCCCAGCGGGCGGCGACGTCCTGCCGGTCGGCGCGGGCGTCGAGCTCGACGGCGCGGACGATGTCGCCGGCGAGCTTGGTGAGGAGGCGGTTGAGGTTGGTGTCGGTGCGGGTGGGGCGCGGGAGGAACAACGGCCGGGCCGCGAACCCGGTCTTCGACTCGGCGACGTAGATGGGGACGCGGAACCGCATGGGGAACCCTGATTTCGGGGGCTCGGGGCTTCGCCGCTCGCGGCGGTGCAATGCCGTGCACCGCCGCGAGCGGCGGAGCCCCGAGCCGGTTACTCCAGCACCACCGCCCGGAGGCGGAACCGCGCGTTCGCCGCCAGTACCGGCGGCAGCACCGCCCCGAGGTCGCCGCCGAGCCCCTCGAACGCCTCGCCCGTCTTGAGGTCGCTCACCCAGCCCCGGCCGCAGTTGTACGTCCGGCGCGGCACGTCCGCCTTCACCGCCCCGCGGCGCACCATCGCCACCGGCGGACGGTACTCCGCCAGCTTCACCCCCGTCGCCTTCACCAGCACGTCGGGGTTCCCCTCCTCCGCCGGGAGGCCGAGGAAGCGGTGCAGCCCCGCCTCGTCCGCGAAGCGCAGGTCGGCCGCGGGGCCGGTCAGCTCCAGCGCGACGCCGACGGCGCCGGCCGGCAGCCGGTCCGTCCGCGGCTCGGCGCGCATCACCACGCGCACCGCGGAACCGGCCTTCTCCCAGAGCCACCCGTCGCCCCACGCCGTCACCGGCTCGTCGCCCTCGGCCTTCGGGAACGTCGGCGGCTTCTCCTTCGCCTCGACCAGCCGCGCCTCCTCGGCGGTGACCGCGGCGAACACCCGCCCGTCGGCGCGGATGCGGTGCCGCCCGGCCTCGGCGGCGTAGGCGTCGGCCATCTGCGTGAGGTGAATCCGGTGCTCGGAGAACAGCACCAGCGTGACGCGGTCGGCGCCCGGGCGGCTGGCCGCGTAGAGGCGGAACAGCAGCGCGTCCCAGTCGGCCGCGCCGGCTGTCAGGCGCGCCGCCAGCGCCGGGTCGGCGGCGTCGGCGCCGGAATTGAAGGCGACCACCGCCGCGTCCTCCACTTCCTCCGCGGCGAGCCGCTGGCGGCGCACCTCCTCGGCCAGCTCGCGGAGCCGGCCGAGCCGGGCCAGCGTCGCGGCGTCGTTCGGCCGCTGCGGCTTCCCCTGGGCCTGCCGCCAGCGCACGCGCTTCTCCACGTGCGCCAGCTGAACCACCTCGTTGTCCACGTCGCGCACCGCGGTCGATCCGGCGAGCCGCTGGTGCCAGCGGCGGCGCTCCTGGGCCTGCGCCGCCTGCCGCCCGGCCGGGCTCGCCGGCTCACCGCCGCCCCCCTTCGCCCCCGGCACCGGCCGGACTGTCACCGCGATGTCACCGCCCTCCACGCCGACCGTTACTGTCAGCGGGGTGTCACCGGGGTGGCGGTTCATCTGCCGGGCCAGCGGGGCGAGGAGGCCGCGCTCCATCGCCCGCTTCAGCGGCCGGGCGCCGTACTTCGGGTCGAACCCGGCCGCGGCGATGCGGTCGAGCAGCCCCTCCCCTGTCGTGACGCGGACGTTGCGGAAGCGGAGGCCGTCGCGGGCCAGCACCTTCGCCCACTCACGGTCGGCGATGCGCCGCACCACGTCCGCCCCGAGCGGCGCGAACGGCACGATGCGGTCGAGCCGGTTCACCATCTCCGGCCGCAGCGCCTGCTCGACGGCTCGCGTGAAGTGCGCCGCCGCGTCCGCGGTCGTGGGGCGGCTCGCGCCGAACCCCGGCGCCCCGGCGCCGAACGACGCCGCGCCGAGGTTCGACGTGAGGATGACGACGGCGTTGCGGAAGTCGGCGAGCCGCCCGCCGGCGTCCGTCAGCCGGGCCTCGCCGAGAGCCTGCAACAGCAGGTCGAACGCCGAGGCATCGGCCTTCTCGACTTCATCGAGGAGCAGCACGCAGAACGGCTGCTCGCGCACGGCCGCGGTCAGCAGCCCTTCGGTGTTGAACGCCGAGCCGACGAGCCGGCGCACGGCGATGGGGTCGGCGTACTCGCTCATGTCGAACCGCGTCAGCCGGTCGGCGGAGCCGAACAGGAACTCGGCCAGCGCCTTCGCCATCTCCGTCTTGCCGACGCCGGTCGGGCCGACGAACAGCAGCGACGCGACCGGCCGGTTCGGCCGCGCCAGCCCCGCCTTCACCGTGGCGAGCAGGTCCGCGACGAGGTTCACCGCCTCGGACTGGCCGACGACGCGGGTGGCAAACCAGTCGCGCGTCGCCGTGGGGTCGAGCGGCACGGCGGGGTCGAGGAGCGCGGCGGGAAGGCCCGTTTCGCGGCCGAACGCGGCGTAGACTTCGCCCTCGGCAATCGGCGTGCGCGGCGGGCCGTCGCGCCGCAGGCGGTCGAGGAAGCGGAGCGGCCGGCCGGGGTACGCCGAGTACGTGGCGTAGCGGCGGTGCAGCCGGTCGATCACCGCCAGCGCCGCCGGCGTCGGCTCGCGGCGGCGGTCGGCGTCCGCGAACTGTCGCAGGATGCGCCGGCCGCGCTCGGGGCCGGGCTCCTCGACGGTAATCTGCCGGAAGGCGTCGATCAGCTGCGGGTCTTCCTTCTCGATCAGCGGCAGTTGTTCGGGCGTCGCCTCGGCCACGCACAGGAGACTGCCGCGGCCGATCGCCGGGCGGAGGAACGTGGCGATGCCGGTGGGGTTCCCCTCGCTCTTGCCCACGTCCATCAGTTCGGTCAGACTGCCGACGTGCAGAACGGCCCGGAGCTTGCCCGCCTCTTTGATCAGCTCCTGGCACCGCTCTTCCCACATGCCGAAGCCGGACTGCCCGGCGACGAGTCGGCTGCCGCTGGTGCGGTAAAACGGCGTCGCCCCGAGGCGGTGGGCGGCGGCGCGGCGGACCAGCTCGCCGAACGCCGCGGTCTTGCCGACGCCGCTGGGGCCGACCAGGAGCACGCTCTGCGGCGGCTTCGCGGCCAGCGCCTCGGCCAGCTGCGCCACCACCTCGTCGGCCTCGTAGGCGGGGTCTTCCGCCCCCGGCTTCACGACCGACGCCACGGTCTGAAGGACGGTCTTCTTCGGCCGCTCGGCGTCGCCGCGGACGGCGCGTTCCTTGAGCGACGGCAGGCGCGTCGAAACGTCGATCCACTCCAGCCGCACGCCGCCGGTGGCGACGCCGGCGAGCGTCTTGAGGGTCTTCGTGTAATCCGTCCGGCGCAGCGCCGCCAGCGCCTCGCGCTTCAGCAGCGCCGGCAGGTCGTCCTTCGGCGCGGCGATCACCTCGATGCCGAGCGCCGGCACGCGCGCGACGACGAACCCGGCCTGCTCCCAGACGACGGCCTGGAACGTGAGCGCGACCGGCGTGCGCCACAGGTCCGACTTCCGCGGCGGCTCGACGCCGACGGCGAAGGGGACGAGGCGGGCGGCGGTGGCGCGGCGGCGGCGGAACAGGTCGGCGGGTTCGAGCTTCGGCAGGCGGGCGGCGAGGTCGAGGCGGATCATCGCCGCGGCCGCGGCGGCGTCGGCGGCGAGGCGGGAGAGTTCCGGGAAGAACAATGGTTCGGCGAGGACCGCCCACGGCCCGACCCGGCGGTGGACGACGCCGACGGCGAAGCGCGTGTCCGACGCCATCGGCGAGCCCTGGGGGAGCGGGTGGGGATGGTGTACGGCTCGCCGCCCGGTTGTCCGCGGGGAGGCGTGCCCGGTTCATGGGATGTCTCAGGCCCGCGGAGGGTTCGCGCGTGAAGGTCGTCATTCCCGGCGGGTCCGGGCAGGTCGGCACCGTCCTCGCCCGCGCCCTCGCCGCCGACGGGCATGAAGTCGTCGTCCTCAGCCGGGCGCCGCGGCCGGCGCCGCGGCGCGTCGTCGCGTGGGATGCGGAAACGGTCGGCCCGTGGGCCGCGGAGCTGGACGGCGCCGACGCCGTCGTGAACCTCGCCGGTCGCAGCGTGAACTGCCGCTACGGCGCCGCCAACCGCCGCCTCATCCTCGACAGCCGCTCCTCAAGAGCCGCCGGGTGGTGCCGGGGAAGCTGCTCGCGTCGGGGTTCGCGTTCGACTTCCCGGCGTGGCCTGCGGCCGCGGCCGAGCTGTGCCGGCGGTGGCGGGACGGCCGGGGCTGATACACTTTCCCCACCCCCAGAGCCCCGTAGGTCGGGCCGAGTCTTCGAGGCCCGACGCGGGGCAGCGGGTGCGAACCAGAATGACCCGGCACGTCGGAGCCACCCGTGCTTCGACCGACGCGACCCGTACCCCGCGTCGGGCCTCGAAGACTCGGCCCGACCTACGAAGCCCCAAGCCCCGGAGCCCCGCCCATGCAGCTGCGCGGCATCATCCCGCCGGTCGTCACGCCGATGACCGCCGACCAGGAACTCGACCTCCCCGGCCTCCGCGCCGCCATCGACTACCAGCTCTCCCACGGCGTCCACGGCATCTTCGTCCTCGGCACCACCGGCGAGTTCTACGCCCTCGACGAGCGCGAGAAGCAGGCCGTCGTCGCCGCCGCGGTCGGGCACTGCGGCGGCACGTCGCCGGTGTTCGTCGGCACCGGCGCCGAGACCACCCGCGAGGTGCTGCGCCTGACGAAGATGGCGGAACAGGAAGGGGCGAGCGGCGTGTCCGTCATCACCCCGTACTTCCTGAAGCCGACGCAGGCCGAGCTGGTGGACCACTTCCGCCGCGTCGCCGAGAGCACGAACCTGCCGGTGGTGCTGTACAACAACCCGGCCGTGTGCGGCGGCGTCAGCATCGACCCGGACACCTGCGCGAAGCTGGCCGCGGTGCCGAACGTCGTCGGCATCAAGGACTCGTCCGGCGACCTGCAGAACACCATCGAGATTCTGCGGCAGACGCCGCGCGAGACGTTCGCGGTGCTGAACGGCCGCGACACGCTGATCTACTCGGCGCTGCAGATGGGGGCGGCGGGGGCGATCCCGGCGTCGTGCAACATCGCGCCGAGCCTGTGCGTGAGCCTGTACGAGGCGTTCGTCCGCGGCGACGCGGACGCGGCGAAGGGGTATCAGGCCCGGCTGCACGGCGTGCGGATGGCGATGACGCTCGGCACCGGCAACGGCGCGGTGAAGGAGGCGATGGCGCTGCTGGGCCGGCCGGCGGGCCCGAACCGCTGGCCGATCGCGCCGCTGTCCGACGAGAAGCGGCAGAAGCTGCGGGCGATCCTCACCGCCGCGGGGCTGATGGGCTAGTGCCACGAAAGCCCGGGGACGGCCGTCCCCGGGCTTCGCCCGTCGTGTATCCTGGAAATCACCCCGGAGCCGCCGCATGACCGCGCTGTTCGCCGACATGGCCGGACCGATGTACGTCGTCGCTGGCGTCGTGGCGCTGGCCGGCGTGTTCGGCGCGATCAGCATCGTCTGGTTCGGCCTCTGGCTCATCCGCCGCTCACGACCGAAACCCGACGCCGTTGAGGAGGACGTACCGTGAAGGTTGTTCCGCTCGCGCTGCTCGCCGTCACGCTCACCGCCGCCACGGCGCGGGCGGACGTGGCACTCCCTCCCCCGCCACCCCCGCCGCCGGGCGAGATGGTCGCGAAGATCGTCGCCGGCACGGCCCTCGGGTTCGCGGTGATGGGCCTCGGGCTGTGGCTCGCCCGGCGGAACCGGCAGGTCGCCGCCGCATGAGCGTCGCCGCGCCACTCACGGCCCCGCCCGCGCCCGCTCTGCGGGCGCCGGGGTTGCCGTTCGCGGCCGCGTTCGTCGCGCTCGTCGTCGCCGCGGGCGTGCTCGCCGGGGCGGTGCCGGTCGCGTTCTCCATCGCCACCGTGTTCCTGTTCGCCGGGCCGCACAACTGGCTCGAAGCCCGCTACGTCCTCGGCCGCCTCCCCGCCCGCGTCGGCAAGCTGTGGCCGTTCTTCCTCCTGTCCGCCGTCGGCATGGTCGGCCTCACCGCCGGCTTCGCCGCCCTGCCGTGGCTGTTCGCCGTCTTCGACACCGCCGCGGGCCAGGGCGCCGTGCTGGCGACGTGGAACACCGCGTTCGTTTTCTGGGTCGCGGCGCTGACGTGGATGCGCTCGCACACCAACCCCCGCTTCGACGGCGGCTGGGTGTGGCCGGCCGCGTTCCTCGTCACCGCCGGCGTGTGGCTCAACCCGCTGGCGCTGAACGTCGCCCTCGTCTACCTCCACCCGCTGATGGCGCTGCTCCTCCTCGACCGCGAACTCGGCCGCTCGCGGAAGGCGTGGCGGCCGGCGTATCGCGTCGCGCTGCTGGCGGTGCCGCTGGGGCTGGCGCTGCTGTACGGCCGCCTCCACGACGCCACCGACCTCCCCGGCACCGACCCGCTCACGGCCGCGATCACGAACCACGCCGGGGCCAACTTCCTCGACGGCGTGTCCACGCACTTCCTGGTCGCGGCGCACACGTTCCTCGAAATGATCCACTACGGCGCGTGGGTGGTGCTGATCCCGCTGGTCGGCCTGCGGGCGTGGCCGTGGCGGCTCGGCACCATCCCCGCCGCGCGGCACAGCCCGGCGTGGGGGCGCGGCGTCGCCGCCTTCTTCGCCTGCGGGCTCCTCGTTGTGCTGACGCTGTGGGCGTGCTTCCTCCTCGACTACCCGACGACTCGTAGCATCTACTTCACCATCGCCCTGCTCCACGTCCTCGCCGAAATCCCGTTCCTGCTCCGAATGGTGTGAACCGTCATGCGCCGACTGCTGCTCCCTTTCGCCGTCCTGCTCGCGGTCGTGTCGCTGGCGCCGGCCGAGCCGCCGGCCGCGCCCCTCACCCGCATCGCCTTCGGCAGCTGCGGCAACCAGGACAACCCCCTCCCCATCCTCGACCGCATCGTCGCCACCAAGCCCGAACTGTTCCTGTTCCTCGGCGACAACATCTATGCCGACATCGACGAGAAGTCGAACAAGCTCATCCCCGCGGCGAAGATCACCGCCGAGCGCATCGCCGCGAAGTACGACATTCTCCGCGGCCTCCCCGGCTTCCAGAAGCTGAAGGCCGCCTGCCCGCTGATGGCCACCTGGGACGACCACGACCTCGGGGCCAACGACGCCGGCGGCGACTTCGCCCTCAAGGACGCCTCGCAGAAGCTGTTCCTCGACTTCTTCGGCGCCGCCCCGGACGACCCGCGCCGCACGCAGAAGGGCGTGTACACCGCCGCCGTGTTCGGCCCGCCCGGGAAGCGCGTGCAGGTCATCATGCTCGACACCCGCTACCACCGCACCAAGCTCCAGCGGGCGAAGGCGCCGCTCCCCGGCGAGCGCGTGCCGCCCTACGTCCCCAACACCGAGCCCGGCGCCACCGTCCTCGGCGAGGAGCAGTGGACGTGGCTCGAAGCGCAGCTCAAACAGCCCGCCGAGGTGCGCCTGATCGGCTCCAGCATCCAGCTCGTTGCCGACGAGCACCCGTGGGAGAAGTGGGCCAACTTCCCGAAGGAGCGCGAGCGCTTCTACGAACTGGTGCGGAAGACCGGCGCCACCGGCGTCGTCGTCCTCAGCGGCGACCGGCACCTCGGCGAAATCTCCCTCGACGCCACCACCTCCGGCTACCCGGTGTACGACGTGACGAGCAGCGGCCTGAACCAGGGGTGGAAGACGTGGCGCGCCCCGGAGAAGAACACCCACCGCGTCGCGGCCATGCCCTACGGCGACAACTTCGGCATGGTCCTCATCGACTGGTCCACCGACGACCCGCGCCTGACGCTGCAACTGCGCGACGAGGACGGCGACGTGATGAGCGCGGTGAAGGTGCGGCTCTCGACGCTGAAGTCGTCGGGCGCGGCGGCGGGTCCGCGGCCGAAGCTGCCGGACGGCGTACTCACCCCGGCCGAGGCCGCGGCGAAGGCGGGGCAGAAGGTGACGGTGCAATTCCCGGTGGCGTCGACCGGCGGGGCGACGAACCTGTACCTGAACTCGGCGCGCGACTTCCGGGCGAAGGACAACTTCGCCGTGGCGCTGACCCCGGCCGCGAAGGTCGGCCCGTGGGCGGACGCCACCGGGGCGACGTTCCTCGGCAAGACGATCCGCGCCACCGGCACCGTGCAGGTGGTCGGCGGAAGCGCCCGCATTGAGGTCGCCGCCCCGGCGCAACTCGTGCTGGTGGAGTAGCGGCCGGCGACGATTTCATCGAAATTATTGTTTCCGCCGCGCCCCCCACCGGGTCGCGGAAACAAGTGTATCGGTCGAATTAACGAGCGTGACGGCCGACGCCCGAACCGAACTGTTGTCGGCGCAACCGGATGCGACCCGAGCACGCGACCAGCAGGAACCCTTGTCATGCCGTTGAACGACGCCGACGCCGCCCGCCTGGACGACTACCGCTTCCAGCACGGCCCGGACGCGGGGAACCTCTCGCTGGTGTTGGACCAACTGACGGACGCGCTGACGGCGGTGAACCAGCACCTCGTCTACTACCGCCTCGGGCCTGGTTCGCGGTTGACGCCGCCGCCGGACCTGTCGGCGATCCTGGCCGTGCTGACCGACTCGAAGGCGCTCGTGCAGGAGACGCTGCTGCGGCTGAAGGCGGGCGGGTGATTCAACTGCCGATCAGCGGGGCGAGGTGCTGCCGGACTTCCGCGAGGTACGCGGCCAGCCCGTTTGCCCCGCCGCGTTGTTTGAGTGTTGAAAGTGGAGTGGTTCGCCAACAACGGGCCTCGCGCTCACGGTCGTCAAGGGTCAGTTCGCGGAGAACGCGCTTGGGGCTACGCTTCGCGGTGTCGTCCTTGCATGCCGTGAGTTCGTGACTCCGCTCGCACGGATTGAACCCCAGGGCCTGCCGCTCGGCGTTCAGCCGGGTCGTCTCCTGGTCATCCTGTGGCTCGAACCCGCTGATCACCCAGGCCTCTCGCTCCACGACGGCCAAGCCGACGAAGACCACCATCTGCCCGTGATGTTCCTTGCGCGCTTGGTCTAGCCCGTCTCGGCGTTCCCGCTGGTCGTCGCGGTCTCGGACCAGAAGGATCCCGTCCAGTTGTGGGAACGCGTCACGCAGGTACAGGATCGCACGCCGAGCCGCCCTGGCGTCGGCCAGTCCCGGCCTCCCGTCGAAGTACCCCTCGGCCTCGATCCCGGCGGCCTCGGCGAGCCGACGCATGGCCTTCCACGTCAGCCGCCGCCCTCCGGGTTCCTGGGAGACCCACTCACGCTGGTAAACCACCGATTCGTCGTCGAGCCAGGAGGCGAAAGCCTCAACCAGTACCTGGTCAGCCAAGTCGGTCGCGGTCTGGAAGTCGGCTTCCGCTTCGTGGACGACGGCGAACCGGCGCGTCATGCCGGAACCTCCTGCCCCACAACCCACTTCTCCCCGAACAGGCTCCACATCTCGCCCGCACTCATCTCGTCCTTCCACTTCGGGAACTTCGGGTGGTGGGTGAGCGAGTCGCAGCCGGTCGCCCCGGCGTCGTTCAGGTGCGTCATGCGGACCTCGTTCGGCTCCATCGAGCCCAAGAGGTAGGGGGAGTGGGTCGTTGCGACGATCTGTAAATCGGGGTTGGACTCCAGCACGCCCCGCAGCAACCCGATAAGCTCGCGCTGGGCCTTCGGGTGCAGACCGCGGTCGATGTCGTCGAGGAGGACGAGGTTCGGACGGGTCGGGGCGTGGAGGGCGGTCAACAGCCCGAGGACGAGCAGGGTGCCCTCGCTCACCTGATCGGCGGACAGGGAATCGGCCTCGTGCATGTCGAACAGCAACGCCGGCGAGTTGTTCGGCCCCTTCATCGTGTGCCGCAGCCGCCGCACCGTGGACGATTTGCCGGAGGTGGTCTTGGAGCGTCTGCCACGTCTCAGGGTCGCTCAACGCGATGTTCGCAAGTGCCGAGTGAAGCCCGCTCCCGTCAGGCGCCATCACCGTGAGATCGGGCTGGGCCGGATTCGGCTGTACGAGTTTTGAAGCCTCCAGGCGAAGCAGGACGGAACGCGGCAACGAAGCCGGCCCGTTCTTCTTGATCTTCCACACGTCCCACTCTGCCCCAATGGCGGCGACCAGCACCCCGCGTCCGCCCCCAGCCCACTTGCTCTTCACTTCGTCCGATTGGTCGGGCGATGCATCCGAGAGCCGGGTGAGGTAGCGATACTGTCTGCCGCCGGCTTCCGCTGTTACCTCGACCTGGTCCACGGAACCGCGGCTCGCAGCTGCCGCGAGAGCCGGTTCGACGTTCACATAGGGCGGGTTGAAGGCCGAACACAGCAGGTCCAGCCCTTGCAAGATGCTCGACTTCCCGGAGGCGTTCGGGCCGACGAAGACGGTGAACCGCTCCAGGTCGATCTGCACGTCCCGGAGGCTCTTGTAGTTCTTGATCGACACCTTCGACAGCATCGGCGACCCTCCCGCCGTCAGCATAGCAGAGAATCCGGGGGCGGACGCCCCCGGCTCGCCGGGCCCGCGGCTCCGGCGATCCCTCACCCCCACGTCAGCTTCGCCGCCAGCCAGAAGCACCCGGCCACCACCGCGGTGACCGCCACGTACGTCCCCACCCGGGCCGCCGGGTGCCACCGCCGCACGACCCCCGCCCACGCCACCCCGACCGCGATCAGCACCCCGGCCAGCGCCACCGCGAACGGCCACACCGGCGGCGGGTTGCGGTGCTTCTCCGGCTCGGACGCGATCACCGCCATCGCGATCAGGAACCCCACCGCCGGAACGATCAGCAGCACCGGCAGGTACATCTCCGCGTAGCACCCCAGCTGCCGCAGTACGCCGCGGCCCGATCGCGCCAGGAGGTCCGCCGCCAGGCCGCTCGCCAGCGCCGCCGCCATCAGCAGGAACAGCGTCGCGAACTGCGCCATCCACACCCCGGCCGACGCCCGGTAGTAGCGGTTCGCCTCCATCAGGTCTTCGTGCGCTTTCGAGTACTCCGTGGCGTTCGCCATGATGGTCGGGTTCCGCTTCTCCGGCGGGACGTGCCGCTCCAGCGTCCGCAGGTCGAGGTGCGTGGTGTCGATGTCCGGCATCGTGATGCGGAAGTTCCGGCCGTCCGGATCGACCCGCCACGTCGGCGTGTCCTCGGAGAACAGCTTGTAGAGCTGGAAGCTGCTGGCGCTCACGATCATCGGGGCGACGAACAGGTTGCACACCCACGCGGCCAGGAGGCCGGTCGCGGCGGCGGCCCCGAACGCGGCGGCCGGCGTCTTCGGCCGCACCCCGAGCCGCAGCAGCCACCCGGCCGCCGCCCACAGCCCCACCACCGCGACGAGGAGCGCGGCCGGCGCCCCCGGCACCTCGCGGAGCCGGAACGCCCAGCCGATCGGGTTGAACCAGCTAGCGCCGTCGCGCAGGAGTTGGATCTTGCGGATGCCGGCGTGCGCGTCCGTGTCGAACACGAACGGGACAAGCCCGGTCAGCACGCCCCACGCGACGCCGAGCGCGACCACGCTCCCGATCGCGGCGGCGTTCCGCCGCAGCCACCGCGCCGCCAGCCGGGCCGGCGACGGCGGGCGGGCCTTCGTCGGCTCGCCGGCGCGCCAGCGGTCCAGGTCGTCGGCCAGCTCGGCGGCGCTGGCGTAGCGCGCCGCCGGGTCTTTCGCCAGGCACTTCAGCGCGACCGCGGCCAGGTCCGCGTCGGCCGACGGGTTCACCGCCCGCGGGTCGGTCGGCTCCGCCTCGATCACCTCCTTGATGGTGGCGTAGGTCGTCTCCGCGCGGAACGGCGGCCGGCCCGTCAGCCGCTCGTACAGCACCGCCCCGAGCGAGTACACGTCGGCGGCGACGGTCAGCCCCTTCTCGCCGCGGGCCTGCTCGGGCGG
>Ga0105048_10002522_pt1 | contig 29808 bp, 29 predicted proteins | sample MAT05_FD_78382 | JGI IMG/M metagenome (GOLD analysis project Ga0105048, IMG submission 78382) | Freshwater microbial communities from Lake Fryxell liftoff mats and glacier meltwater in Antarctica - MAT-05 | ecosystem: Environmental > Aquatic > Freshwater > Ice > Liftoff microbial mat | place... | reverse complement strand
TGGTGCGCGTGGGCTGGCGTCGGCAATTTGTGCCCACGTCATATCACCACAGCCTGCTTCATTACAAGCATCGCCAGAATCGGTGAAGCCCCGACCTGGAAGGCTGGCTGCATTGGCAGCCGAAATCGAAGCAAATACGCCTACAAGCGCACCTGCGAGAACAGTCTTGAAACTTTTCATTGCAATCCCCTTTTTTGAATCCCGATTTACGGGACGTTACCAGACGGTGCGAAGCTATCTGGCTGCAAAGTGCCGCTGCCGCCAATCACTTGGGTCAGCGCGAGGACGCTGACTTCAGGGGCTTGGTAGTTCTGCGGAACGACCGAGGCTTGAGCTTCGGTATTGATGATTTGGCTCTCTGAAGACATGATTTATTTCCTCAACGGTTGACTTGAATGAAATGCGATGAAACGGTCAACAAAGGCGCTCATTGCAGATTTCATCTGGTAGGGCTGATTTAAAAATTCGGGCCACGACCTTATGCCGAGCTCGACGACCTGAGTGTAGTGAACCTTGGGCTTCAGAGTCAACGCAGTAGGCAATGAAACAAAGCAATTGACCAACGTTTTCTCCAAACCCCTAGGATCCCCGTCAACAAGCTGCCCTAGAGGATGGATAGATTGCAAAAATGCGCACAAATCCAAATCTCGAAAAGGCATGCGCAACTCCAATCCATAGCTCGCAGGGAGCTGTTCAAGCATCCCATAGAAAGCATGCGTCGAAAATTTGCGCTTGAGGACAAACCAGCGCAGGCGTGCCTGATCGGCATTGAGCTTTGCTTGGTTGCCGTGGCTGACGCGGCGTGCTGCTTGATACACGGTCGACGGCGTTAAAGCCGCGCGGATGTCGCGTGCGAAAGCCAACAATCCGCGCGACGAAGCAGATTGCCGCAACCAATTAACGATGTTTGCGCGATGGCGCCAGCGCTCCGTGAGCGGGCAATCCAGCATCGCGCGAGGGTTGCAGGTAAAAATCTCATCACCACCGAAACCGCCCAGCACGATGTCCCCGTGCCTGCCCTGCAGCGGCTCAAGGAGCTGTTGGGTCAGGTGTGAAGTCAAAAATATCGGGTAGTCGCAGCGCTTAAGCAGCTCATCAAGGCTGGCGTCGAACGCTTCTGGAGCGTAGTCGAGGTAGTGCGGCTTCGTAGACAAGCCCGCATGCACCGCGTCGATGGTCGCGCTTTCATCGCAGTCCATGCCGTTGAATCGATGCGAGATGGCGCTGACGCGCTGTGCGCTCAAGCTCCGCAGTGCGGCTGCATAAATCAGTCGCGAATCGAGCCCACCGCTGAGAAATACATGGTGATGGCCATCGCCAAGCGTGCGCCGCACGGCTTGCTCCAAAAGAGCGGTGGCCTGCTCCAATTGCTCAGGCGGCGTTGCACGCGCGAGGTCTGAATCGAGTCGATCTAAATCGGTCGAGACGATTGTTTTACTAAACCTGCCTAGTGGAGTGTCGATTTGATAGAGCGCGCCTGATTCGAAGCGTTCGATCTCCAAGTACGGGCTTAGCGGCTCAGGGTACGCGTAAGTCGACGAAATTTGCCGCAGCTGCTCTACCGCGAGGGTTGCGGCACCGTGTCGCAGCGGCAGGATTTGGCGCACTTCAGTCGCGATCAGCAGTCGCTCTTGATCTCGCGAAAAATGCACAAACCGGCCGTTCATCGGATCGCGATAGACGCGCAGCTGACGTGCGCGCCGATCCCAGATTAGCAGCGCATATTCGCCGCGCAAAAGTGGCAATAGCTGTGCGCGCTCCTTTTGATAGCGCTGTGCAAATTGTGCTGCGCTTTGCGCACCGCTCGCGACCCCAGCGAAATGCAGATATCCATGCAAAGCAACGACGAGATTGGTATCGACAAACCAATGCGTTTCCGGCGTATCACTTTGCACGCCGATCGCTATGCCCGCGTCGCTATACCAGTGCGCGCGACCGCGGTAAGGCGACACCGTCGCCATTTGCGCTAGCAGCTCGACCGGACGCTCGCCACCAAAAACCGCCAGCAAGCCGCCCAAGTGGCGCTACATCGTATGCGTGGGGCGATCGGCACCCAGCATGCCGGCTAGAAAGGTTTCGATTTTGGTTTTGGCCTGCTCGCCATCGGCGCCGTCACTGAACTGCACGCCAATGCCAGCCACCCGATTGCCCTGTGCGCCAGCAGGCGTTATCCAGACCACTTTTCCGGCAACTGGAATACGGTCTTTTTCTTCCATCAGCGTCAGCAAGATAAATACTTCATCGCCGAGGCTGTAGCGCTTGTTGGTCGGGACAAACAGGCCGCCCGATTTGATAAACGGCATGTAGGAGTTGTACAGCGCGCCGCGATCTTTGATCGCCAGCGAGAGAATGCCTTGGCGCGGAGAACCGCTGCTGGCCGTGCTTTGCGGATTGAACATGGGGTGGCGGGTCTCAAAGCGGGGGAGCAAGTTCAGCGGCCCAAGCATCGATCAGTAGATCGTGCTTGAGCGGCGCCTTTATCGACGAAATAATGCGCTGGAGCTGCTCGGAGAGCAAGCTAAGCGAACGCGGACTGCGCGACGCCGCTAAGCTGGCAATCCCTTCATCAATGGCGCCGCCGATGGTTGTTGGCATACCCAACGAGCGTGCTTGGGCCAAGCGCAGATAAGTTTGCACCCAGCCAAGCGCCGTTTCTAAATCGATTTGGGTCAGTTCGGCACCCAGGCCAACCGGGCCACGCTTGCCGCTCGCAATTTGTACCAGGGCCTCAAGTACCGCTCGCGGCGCGCGCAAGCCTTGGCTCGCTAACAAATCGCGCGCCGCCAACGGGCCGACCGCGAGCGCCAGCGCCAACCCCACGTCAGCGCCGGTAGCGCTGAGGTGCGCACGCAACCAAGCCAACTGCTCGTCAGCGGAAATCTGCTTGAGCGCCAAGCGCTGGCAGCGACTCAAAATCGTCGCGGGCAAGCGCCGCGGATAGGCGCTCACCAACAGCAAATAGCTATCGCGCGGCGGCTCCTCCAAGGTTTTGAGCAAGGCATTGGCCGCTTCGATATTGAGCTGGTCGGCGGGTTCGATCAGCGCCACTTTGCAGGTAGCACGCTGCGCGGTCAGCGCCATGCGGGCATTCAATTCGCGAATCTGATCAATCTTGATGACCTTCGCTAAATCGCCTTTTGGATTGGCTTCCAATCCCACTGAGAAAAAATCAGGATGGCTGTTCTGCATGCGCAAGCGGCACTCTGTGCAGGTCCCGCACGCATGGCCGCTGGGCAACGGCGTGGCACACAGCAAGCGCGCCGCGACCGCACGGCCGAAATCCGCAATGCCCGCACCCGGCTCGGCGACCAGCAACAGCCCGTGGGCTAACCGTTGCCCTTGAAGCCGACCCAGAAACTCAGCCCAAGCGGCTGCAAACCACGGATAGAGAGTCATCAGCGCTTGAGCTGAAAGCGGCGCACGGCTTGGTTGTGCGCATCAAGCGTGCTTGAGAACTCGCTCGTACCGTCGCCGCGCGCGACGAAATACAGCGCACTGCCCCCGGCTGGCGCAATGCTGGCGCGCAACGAGGCAAGGCCCGGCAAAGCGATTGGAGTTGGCGGCAGGCCGGTTTGGGTGTACGAGTTGTAGGGCGTGGGCGTCTGTAAATCGATGCGCCGCAGATTGCCGTCAAATTTTGATCCCAGCCCGTAAATCACGGTCGGATCGGTTTGTAGCTTCATGCCGAGCTTCAGGCGTCGGGTAAATACGCCCGCAATTTCGTCGCGCTCAGGCCCATGCCCGGTTTCCTTCTCAACAATCGAGGCGAGCGTCAAAAGCTCGGTTTGATCGCGCAGCGGGGACGCCTCTGAGCGCTCAAGCCACACTTGAGCCAACGTATCGCGCATCGCTAGGTTGGCGCGTTTGAGCACGCTAAAGTCGCTGTCGCCGCGTACAAACAAATAGGTCTCCGGCAAAAACCATCCTTCCAACGAGGGCTCGGGATTTTCCAGGCGCTTAGCAATTTCAGCCTCACCCAAACCAGTGAGGGTTTGCGCCAGGCGCGCGTCGTTGGCGAGGCTGCGGCGTAGCTCGTTGACGGTTGCGCCTTCAATAATGGTGAACGCGTAGCGCTTTACCCGGCCGCGCGCGAGCTGATCAAGCACCTCAGCAGGCGTTGCATTGGCCGGGATCTCGTACTCGCCGGCCTGCACCAAGCCCAAGCGCGGCTGTAAGCGCGCCAAAACCAACCACTGCCAGCGCTCGCCACGCGCACCGTTGGCCATGAGCGAATCAACGGTCCTGGCAAATCCCTGCCCTTGCGGCACGAACAGCTGATTGATCGGCTGCGGCAGCGCGCTGGCTTGCGTGAAAGCCGAATAGCGCTGCCAGACAACTGCGCTGGCAGCGATCGCCATCGCCAGCAATAAAAAGAAGAGTCGTCCGAGGGTTCGCATGCGCCGAAGTCTAACAGTGCCAAATCGACTACACTTCGCGGCCCTTTTTCAGGCGTCAATCATGCTCCGATCTATCGCGCTCGCTACTTTGATTGGCGCACTGAGCGCCGGATGTACCTGGGTTAAACCCGATCAGGCTGGTGAACTAGTCAACGTGGTCTACACGCCAGTTGAGGTGCGCGAGTGCCGCGAACTCGGCAGTGTCACGGTTTCGGTGAAGGCCGACGTCGCGGGTATTTCACGCAACGCAGTGAAGGTTCGTGACGAACTTGAATCGCTAGCACGCAACCAAGCGGCCACGATGCAGGCTGACACCATTCTTCCGAAGTCCGACGTCAACGACGGCGAACAGGAATTTCTCGCCTACCGCTGCGGCGCTTAAGGCGCTTAAGGAATCAAATATGCACACGCGTTTCCATAATGTATCGATCGCTGGCTTGAGCTACATTGATCCGCCGCACCGCATCACCGCTGAAGAAATTCAGCTGCGGCTTAAACCTGCGTTCGAGCGCTTCGGATCGCGCATGGACCTGTTGCAAACGGTCGCTGGGATCAACGCCAAGCGCCTGTGGGACGTGGGTACCCAGCCATCCGATGGCGCGACCGCGGCGGCTGAAAAGGCGCTGCTCGCCTCGGGCGTTGACCGCTCCAAAATCGGCGTCTTGATCAACACCTCGGTGTGCCGCGACTATCTCGAACCGTCCACCGCGTGCATCGTCCACGGAAATCTCGGCCTCTCCGATACCTGCGCGAACTTTGATGTCGGCAACGCCTGCCTTGCCTTTATCAACGGCATGAACATCGTCGGCGGCATGATCGAACGCGGTGAAATCGACTACGGCATCATCGTCAACGGCGAAGACGCCGGACCGATCACTGAGATGACCATTGAGCGTCTGCTGGATCCGACCATTGATGAGGCCACCTTTCGCTCGCAGTTCGCGTCGCTGACGCTGGGTTCCGGCGCAGCTGCAATGGTGATGGGACGCTCTGATTTGGTGCCCGATGGGCATAAGTTTTTAGGCTCCGTGACCCGCGCGGCGACGCAGTGGAACAAGCTCTGCGTCGGGCACATGGACCGCATGTACACCGACACCAAAACCTTGCTGATTGAAGGGCTAAAGCTGGCTGCGAAAACCTATCAGGCCGCGCGCGGTTTGCTCGGCTGGGCGGTCGAGGAATTTGATCAGTTTGTGATTCATCAAGTCAGTCGCGTGCATACCGATGAGCTGGTGCGAATGCTCGGCATCGACCCCGCAAAAGTACATGCGATTTTCCCTGAGATGGGCAATATTGGTCCAGCCTCGGTGCCGATTGTGTTGGCCAAAATTGCTGAGATGGGCAAGCTCAAGAAAGGCGACCGCGTGGCCTTGTTGGGCATTGGGTCTGGCTTGAACTGCTCAATGGGCGAAGTGATCTGGTGAGCGCCGATTGGCGCGCGCTGTATCCGTTTGAAGGCAAGTTCATCACCCAACGGCACGGCGTTCGACAACACTATCTTGATGAAGGGCACGGTCCAACCGTGCTGATGGTGCACGGCAACCCGAGCTGGTCGTTCTACTATCGCAACCTCATTTTGAGCTTGCGCGAAACGCACCGCTGCATCGTGCCCGATCACGTCGGCATGGGTTTGTCCGACAAGCCGTCCGATAAAAACTACCGCTATACGCTGCAAAGCCGCCTTGATGATTTAAGCCGCTTGATGAATGAGGCTGCGCCGCACGGCCCGGTTGACCTCATCGTGCACGATTGGGGCGGCGCGATTGGGCTCGGCTGGGCTCTGCTAAACATCCCGCGCGTCAGACGAATCGTGCTGCTGAACACCGCTGCGTTTTTGAAGCCGCGCGACAAGGTCATGCCGTGGCAGCTTAAGCTCGGCCGCGACTCAATGTTAGGCGCGCTCGCGATTCGCGGCTTCAACGCCTTTGCAGACGGCGCTACGCGATTTGGCACCGTGCGCAAGCTTGATCCGGCAGTGCGCGCCGGCTTGAACGCACCTTACGATTCGTGGCGTAACCGCATCGCTACGTTGCGCTTCGTGCAAGACATTCCGCTCGACGCTCGCGACCCGGCATTTAGCACGCTGAAATCCATAGACGACAGCATTCACCTGCTGCGCGACAAGCCTTCCATCGCCCTTTGGGGCATGCGCGATTTTGTGTTCGACCATCATTTTCTCGATGAATTTGAGCAACGCTGGCCGGCGCTTAAAACCACTCGCTTCGAAGATGCCGGACACTACGTTTTAGAAGACAAACCGGAAGCCATCTGCGCAGCGGTGCGCACGTTTTTAAACGCTAGCGCCGCGCCCGTTTAGCGCCCATGAGCAACATCGCCAACGCGCTGGCGGAACAGGCGGCGGCGGCGCCCGACAAGCCTGCAATCATCCTGACGCGACGCGCGCGTTCAGGCCAACCGATCCAATCCAAAAGTATCAGCTACCGCGATTTGAATGCGCGCAGCGAGCGCATCGCGCGCGGCTTGAGCGCGGTCGGTTTGGGCCCCGGGGTGCGCTCTGTGCTGATGGTCAAGCCCAGCTTTGAATTTTTTGCGCTGATGTTTGGCCTGCTGCGCGCCGGTGCGGTGCCGGTGTTGATTGACCCCGGCATCGATCGTCGCAGCTTGAAAACCTGCATCGATGAAGCCCAGCCGCGCGGTTTTATAGGCATTCCGCTGGCCCATCTTGCGCGCCTCGTTTTGGGCTGGGGCAAAGCGCATGTGCGCCAGATGATCGTCGTGCCCGGCAACAGTTGGCTCGACAGGTTCGCGCAGCCTTTAGGCACGCCGCTCGCTAGGATCGAAGCGCTTGCCGATCCAACCCAGGCGCTCGCCAGCGTCAACCCGGACGATCCTGCCGCAATTTTATTTACGTCCGGATCGACCGGCATCCCAAAAGGCGTGGTCTATCGGCATCGGCACTTTCAAGCGCAGGTCGAGATGATCCGCGCGGCGTATCAGATTGCACCCGGTGAAATTGATTGCCCGACCTTTCCGCCGTTTGCGCTGTTCGATCCGGCCCTCGGGGTTACGGCGGTGATTCCAGATATGGATTTCACCCGGCCCGCAGCGGTCGACGCGGGCCATATTTTCGCGTTGATCGAGCAGTTTGGTGTCACGCAAATGTTTGGGTCACCGGCGCTGCTCGACACGCTCGGGCGCTACGCGGAACAAAAACCCTGTCGTGCGGCCTCGCTTAAACGCGTGCTCTCAGCGGGCGCGCCCATGCGCGAGGACATTGCCCGACGGATGGCAAAAACGCTTGCGCCCGGTGTTCCGATTTATACGCCCTACGGTGCGACCGAATGCTTGCCCGTCGCCTCGATCAGCCATTTCGAGCTTGCCGATACCTGGGCACTGACGCGCGCCGGCGCGGGGGTTTGCGTAGGGCGTGTCATGCCGCCCAACTTGGTGCGAATCATCCCAATCAGCGATGCGGAAATTGCGGACTGGTCCGAAGTGAGTGCGCTGGGCATCGGCAAAATTGGCGAGATCACCGTCAGCGGCCCCAGTTGCACGGACCGCTATTTCAATCGCGACGCGGCCAACGCATTGGCCAAAATCAGCGAAGGTGAACGCGTCGTGCACCGCATGGGCGATGTCGGCTATTTCGATTCCAACGGGCGCCTGTGGTACTGCGGGCGCAAATCGCAGCGCGTAGAAACGGCTTACGGAACGCTCTACACCGAGCAAGTTGAATCGATATTCAATACCCATCCCGCGGTTGCGCGCTCAGCGCTAGTCGGCTTGGGCGAACGCGGCCGCGAGCGACCACTCGTGTGGATCCAGCTGAGGCCTGATCAGCAGTGGTCGACTGAAATCAACCAAGAGCTGCTCGAAATCGCCCGCGCGCACGCCCCAACCGAGCGAATCGAGACCTTCCTTACCCACGCAGCATTCCCGGTAGATATTCGCCACAACGCCAAAATTGGCCGCGAAAAGCTGCGTTTAGAAGCGATCCGTAAACACGCGGTCAAATAGCTCCCCTTCCACGCAGCCACCGCCGTCAACCGCTGTGCGCACGGAACTCAGCATCGCGGTGTAGGCAGGCAGTGACTGCGCGTTGATGCCGCCAGTGCCGCGAATCATAAAAACGCCAAAAATATTGCGTTCAAAATCGATCCACGGGAAATAGCCAAATGCACCTAAGCTGTGCATCAGCGGCTTCTCCCCCAGCACTGGATACTCAAGCCATCCACCAAAGCCATAGTGCAGCGGATCCGGCGCGTTAGCCGGTGCTGAGCCAATTGGCAGAGCGCCGACTTGGTCGAGCATCATCTCCTCGATGCGCGCCGCGCTCAGTATTCGCCGCCCGTTGCCGACGCCGCGATTGGCCATCATCTGAAGAATTTGCCCGTAGTCGCGCAGATTCGACTGCGCCGACCCGGCAATCCCGTAGTTTTGCGTTGCGCCAAAACCTTGCCAGTCGATCGTTGAAATGCCAAGCGGCGCGCCGATCTCGCTTTGCCACTGCGCTTGCCAATCGCCGTTGCCGCGGACCTCGGCAATCCGCCCAGCGATATGCATCGAGATACCGCCGTAAGCGAACTGCGCGCCCGGTAGCCAGCCATTTTGCAGCGGATAGCTGCTGGCAATCGTAGCGACTGCCTGCGCTAAAGTGATGTTGCGATTGAACACGATTGGGCTGCCCGAATCGCCGCCGTAGCCGGACGTGTGTGCGAACATCTGGCGTACGGTCATGGCGCCGCGCGCGCCGGTAAACGCTGGCAGGTAGCTTGAAAGCGGCGCGTCGAGATCAAGCGCGCCGCGATCGCGCAATTGCAACAGCCGCAAGCCCGAGAGCAGCTTCGAAGCCGACGCAATCGGGATGCGCGTGGCAGCAGAGTAGTCACCAAGGTAGCGCTCCATTAAAACGCCGCGCTGGCTGGCAATCAGCAGCGCGCCACCGCTTAAGCTCTGTGCGCTGAGAAGCTCTGAAAACCGTGTTTCAACCGGTGCAAACGAGCAGCTTTGCGCGTGCGCAAGTGCGCTGCCCATCATGGCAGCACAGCAAAGTAAAAGTCGCATTTGGAATCCTCTTAACCAACTCTAGTAACGCACGCGCTCAAGCTTCAGTTGACAGCGCTTGCGTGATTTACGCTGAAGCTAGCATCATTGAATGCCACCATTGATCGACGCTGAATTGAGCAAACTAACCACCCACGTGCTCGACACCGCACATGGCCGCCCCGCAAGTGGGATCGTCATCATGCTTTTGCGCATCGAGAAAGCACGCACCGCGCTGGGCACTTTCGTCACCAACCTAGACGGCCGCTGCGCTGCGCCACTGTTGATGGGCGCGGCATTCCAACCGGGCATCTACGAACTTGACTTTGCAGTCGGTGATTACTTCGCGAGCCTCGGCATTGCACTTGAGCAGCCGCGCTTTTTGGACGTGATCACCCTGCGCTTTGGGATCAACGATCGGCTTGCGCATTACCACGTGCCGCTGCTGGTGTCGCCGTTCAGCTACTCGACCTATCGCGGCAGCTGATGGACGCAAGCGTTCTTGACGCGCTGCAATTTTTGCTGCGCTGGCTGCATTTGGTTGCTGGGATCGCATGGATCGGTGAATCGTTTTATTTCGTGGCGCTCGACCGTGGCTTAAGCCCGAGCAAGCAGACCACAGCGGGGCTTGCCGGTGAGAGCTGGTCGGTGCACGGCGGCGGCTTTTATTTGAAGCAAAAGTATCTGCCCGCGCCGCAGGAGCTGCCCGCGCAGCTGCATTGGTCGAAGTGGAAGTCCTACACCACGTGGCTATCTGGCTTCGCGCTGTTCAGCGCGATGTATCTCGCGTCGCCGAACATCTACCTGGTCGATCCGGCGATCTACGCCTTCGACCCGCGTAGCGCAGTTTTGGCCGCAATCGCCTTTTTGCTCGGAGCGTGGCTGAGCTACGACGCGATTTGTCGCCTGTTGGCCGGGCGCGATGAACTGCTGAGCCTGCTGTTAGGCCTGCTGGTGCTGGCCCTGTGCTACCTCGCAACCGCCTGGTTCAGCGGGCGCGCGGCGTTTTTGCTGGTCGGCGCGGCGCTCGGCACGATCATGTCGGCCAACGTCTTTTTCATCATTATTCCAGGACAAAAGCGCCTGGTGGCCGCGTTGCAAAATGGCGCACGCATCAACCCGATCGACGGTCAGCGCGGCAAGCAGCGCTCTGTCCACAACACCTATTTCACGCTGCCGGTGGTGTTTGCGATGTTGAGCAATCACCTGCCTAACGCATACGCGCACGCTAACGCGGGCTTGATCCTCGCGCTGTTTCTGGTCGCCGCCGCGTTGATCCGCCACTTTTTTGTCGTGTGGCATTCGGGCGAGCGCGCGTGGGGCACGCTGGTCGGGAGCGGCGCGCTGCTGCTGATTGGGTTTGTGTGGATAGCCCCGCGTGCCAGCACGCTCGACCCAACGGCACCCAGTTTAAGCAGCGCTGAAATTTTGCCGATCGTAATCACCCATTGCGGCGGCTGCCACGGCGCTGCGCCCGCGCTGCTGGCTAGCGCGCCGAAAGGCGTGATCCTAGACTCGCAAGTGGCAATCGAAGCCCACGCCGCGCAAATTTACGCGCAGGTCAACACGCACCGGATCATGCCGCCGGGCAATTTGACCGGCTTAAGCGAAGTGGACCGAGCGACCATCGGGGCGTGGGCCACAGCACACATCAACCGCGCCACGCCGCGCTGATCCAGCGACCGGCGCCTTGACGAGCTGAAGCTGAGATCCTATAAGGCCCGCCGATGTCCTTTTTTCGCTCACCCGTTAGGTCTGATCGTCCCGCGCTCAAAATCGCGCCGCATGATCCGTTGCGCGAGTGGCGAATTCACCTGTATTGGTTTCTAACCACCTCCGTGCTGATTGTGGTGATCCTGGTTTATGCACGCCTGGTGACCGCCCCCGGATTTTCAGATTTGCGCGTCGAGCGCAATGAAGCGCGCACCGAAGCGCGTCAAGCGCTGCGCAAGCTAAGCGAGACGAACGCACGTCTAGCGATCGCCGAGCGGCGGGTGCAGGTCGCCGATGAAGCCGGGCGCGCGCTGGAGAAAACGTTGGTCGAGCGGCTAGCACGCGAAGCGCGCTTGAAGGCGGATCTCAATTTTTACGAACGCATGCTCGGTGGCGAACAGAAAAATCAAGGCCTGAGCGCTTTCTCGCTCAGCCTCAAAGCAAGCGGCGCGCCGGGCGTGTATCGCTTCACGCTGACGCTGGCACAAAACTTACGCGATGCCCAAGTTATTTCCGGGCTCACCAGCATGCGCCTTGACGGGGCCCTAGACGGCGCGTTGAAATCACTCGAATGGGCAGAGTTAACGCGCGGCACTGGCGGCGCCGCACTGCCCTTCTCGTTTAAATATTTTGCCCGTCTCGAAGGCCAGATTATTGTTCCAGAGGGCTTTCAACCCGCTACTTTTACGGTGCGCATGGACCCTGAAGAGGGCACCGCCATTACCAACCAGATTGCTTGGAACCAAGCGCTAACAACAGAGGATTAACCAGCGATGTTTGGCAAGAAAAACGTGGAATCAGGGCCGGTTACCAAGCGCGTAACCACAGTGGATACGTTGATCAGTCAGCGCACCCACATCACCGGTGATGTGACTTTTTCTGGCGGCTTGCACGTCGACGGCTCAGTGCGTGGGAACCTCAACGCAAGTTCAACGGATGCCACCATTACCCTAACCGAACACGGGCGCATCGAAGGCGACATTCGCGCCCCGTTTGTTGTGATCAACGGCGAGCTACATGGGGACGTCCATGCAACCGAGCGCCTGGAACTTGCCCCAAAAGCGCGCATCGTCGGCAGCGTCTACTACAAGCTGATGGAGATGCAGGCCGGCGCACAAATCAATGGCTCAATGCGTCAAGTAGAGCCGCTGGAGGAAATTAAAGCGCTCGCAGCCCCGGTGATGCTGGCCCAGGAAAGTGCTTGATTCCCCTACAAAACATCCCGAATCGACAAACCACCATCGGCCACATAAGTCTGCCCGGTGATAAACGATGCCTCTTGAGTAGCCAGGAAAACAGCTAGGCCGGCGATGTCTTCGGGCTCGCCGATACGGCCGAGCGGGGTGATTGAGTTGTAGAAGCCGAGCGCTTTAGGGCTGTCCCAAATCGCTTTGGCAAAGTCGGTTTTAACCAAGCCCGGCGCGATGCAATTGGCGCGCACATTTTTGGGACCCCATTCCACGGCTAAATTGCGCGCGAGCTGAAAATCGGCGGTTTTTGAAGTTGCATACACGCCGATCATTTTCGAACCTGCGAGGCCGGACACGCTGGAGATCACGATAAAACTGCCGCCGCCCGCTTTGGCCATTTCCGGGCAGGTCATATTGGCCAGCCAAAAATTCGACTTCACGTTGGTCAAAATGATTTTGTCGAAGATGGCGTCGTCGACGTCGCTCATCGGGCCATAGGCCGGGTTGGCAGCGGCGTTTGAAACCACTGCATTGATTGCTCCGTAAGCTTTAAGCGTGGCATCCACCAGCGCGCGCAGTTGAGATTTGTCCGACACATTTGCCGCCATGGCAAAGGCCTCGCCTCCAGCCGCGCGGATTTCCTCAACCACCGGTTCGCAGGCCTCGGCAGTGCGCGCGCACAAAGCCAATCGTGCGCCCTGCTGGGCGTAAGCGAGCGCGATCGCGCGGCCGATGCCTCTGCTGGCGCCGGTGATGATGACTGCTTGCTGGTCGAGTCGAAACATGCATTTGAACCTAATCGTCGAAGTTAAAGTAATTGGGGCTGATCAAAACGCGCCAAGAAAAAATAGCCACAGCGTACATACGAGAGCACCCAGCCACATCACGCTGCGCGCGGTGGGCCAATCTTTGATGTAGCAATAGCCATACGCAACGCGCAAAGCAATAAACGCAACCGCCAGGCCGTCGCGCCATTGCGGGTCTGCGTCCATCTGCGTGGCGATAATCACCGCCGCTGCAAAGGGCGCGAAGGCTTCAATGGAATTCAAATGTGCCCAGTGCGCGCGTTTGCGAAAGCCCTCGAGGCGCTCTTGGAAATCTCGAACCCGTGCGTTGTCAAAGCCGCGCCCGGAAAACTTGGCGATACCGGTAAAGATTAACGGCAACAAGGCCGCAATTACGACGCAAATTTGCGCTGTGCTCATTGGTTTTGTCCGGATCAAAAGTTGGAATGCGCAATGAGTCATACGGCGAGTCGCGGCACAGCTACTGTGTGCGTGAACTAGCCGCTACACTCATGCCACCGCACTGTATCAGGACTGCTTGCCGCGCTATGCCATCACTGACAGTCGTACAAGGGGCACTCGCCGGACGAAGCTTTGAGTTTCGCTCCGAGGCGGTGGTCGGCCGCTCGCGAACCAGCGATGTGCTGGTCGAGGAAGAAACGGTTTCACGGCGCCATGCGCGCCTGGGCCACGATTCCAGCGGCTGGTGGATAGAGGATCTAGGCTCCGCTAACGGCTCGCGCATTAACGGCAAGCGACTGACTTCCGGTGTGGGTCTTAAGGACGGCGACCACATCATCTTGGGCAAGCTCGAGTTGGTTTTTCGGGATGACGGCGCGAGCTTCGAGGAGCGTCCGCGCGAAGTGGGCACCAATACGGCACCCACCTTCAAAGGCCGCAAAGAGCGCCTAAGCAGCCCACCCGCGCTTCCCGGCTTGAACGGGCACGCGCTGCAAATGGCCGGTGATTCGGCCGTCGCTGATCGCGAACGAGTGGCCTATGGCGCGCAAGTAGCGCGCTTGAAGCTGTTTTGCGAGCTGGGCGCGCGGTTAGAGCAACCCGGCGTGCAGCAAGCCGCCACGGACCAATTTTTGCGCCGCCTGCTGGAAGCGTTTCCGTTGATGGATGGCGCGGCGGTGTCGCGCGTCGGCAAAAGCGGCGATCCAGAATTGGTCGCCCGTACCGATCGCGATGAGAGCAATGTCGTACCGGACGATGCCTACGTGCAGCTCGCGCGCGAAGCGATCGAGAGCCCGGAAGGTATTATCGGCAACGATTTTACCCACGTGCCGCAGGCGGTAAATCTGTTTCGAATCAAAGCGGTCGCGTCCATTCCGATTCGCCGTGGTGGACGCATTTGGGGCGCGTTGAGCTTGATCTCGCGTCACTCAACGCTTGCCATTCAGCCCGGTGACGGCGAGGTACTCAATGCCATCGCCAATACGTGGGTGCGCGTCGTTGAGGCATGGGGTGGCGTGGCGGGCGCTCGGCAGTAGCTTTAGATCTCCGAGCACAAGACTAGAAGGTGAGCACTGACGCCACGAGCACCACGGCGAGCACCAGCATCGCCAAGGTTAAGTAGGCAAACATGACCATCGTGTACTTGAGTGTGGTCATGATCCAACCCTGCGCATAGACCCGCTTTTGCGCCCACAGATGGCCAAAAAATTGCCAAAAAATAAGCGCGCCGAAAGCAAAATCGAGCGCGCCGTTGTCGACAATATCGAGCAACGATCTGAGCTCAAATAAGGCCAATAAAACCAGTTGAAGCGCAAACGAAAAACAGTGGATGTGCACCGCGAAAATCAAATGCTCGGTGTAGTAGCGGCGCTTGAAGACGTAGACAATTGCTAAAAGTAACGCGTACAGTGGCAGCAGGAAAAACATCGCGTATGGCAGCAGCTTAAAAGCCTGCGCAGCGAGCAAATGCCAGTCTTTCTTAAGTAACTTAAGCTTCTTAGTTTGACGCCCGATATGCTCGTTGAGATATACATTCCAGCGCTCTGGGAGCACTGAGAAATTTAGCGGGTTAGTGCGCGGATCCCACGGTTTCCCGTTGAAGCTAAATCCTTTGGGCTTGTCTGGATTTTTAGCCACAGGTTTAGCTGCACGATCGGCTTTCTCCGGTTGCACGGAGGCAGGCGACGCGGGCTCCGGCGCTTGCGCTCTGTCCTTTGCCACCGGACCCACGGTCAACGAATTCGGCCCGTTGTTGATTACCACCAGGTCGCGATTCATCGTGGTCACCCACGACAGCGCGACAAACAGCATCACACTGATGATCAAGTACAGCTGCAGCGGCGCGGTGTAGCGTGCGCGTCGCCCGGCGATGTATTCCATGGTCAGGCGGCCGGGCCGAAATAGCAGCACGCCGAGCGTACGCAGGATCCGCGAATCGACATTGAAAACGCCTTCCAGGAGGTCCTTCATGACGCTTGGAATGTGGCGGATGAAGTGCTTGGTCGGCTGCCCGCAGGCGTGGCAATACGGCCCCAACAGCTGCGTGCCGCAGTTGGCGCAAATGTCGGCCACGTTGGGCATCCAGCGCTTCATGCGGCGTTCCACCCGTTTCTCATCGGCGCGCAAATGCTGAATCGGATCGATGTCGGTGGTCTCGCCCATGGTCTCGCGTGGTGGCCGCTGCTACGCCGGATTGTGCACAAAGCCCGCTACACTTGCGCGCCCCGTTCGTTGAGCATGCTGCGATGCCCGCCCAAATCGCGCTGCTCGCGGCGCCGCCATGACCTCGCCTTACTCGCGCGAAGCGCTTACACGCGAAGCGCGCACTACGCTTTTGCTTGCTTTGCCACTGGTGGTAAGCCAGCTCAGCCAAATGGGCATGGGTTTTATAGACACAGTAATGGCAGGCCGTTTGGGCGCCAACGCACTCTCGGCAATCGGCCTAGGCGGCGCGCTGTGGTCGGTGCCGATGGTGTTTTCGATAGGCGTGCTGATGGCGCTGCCGGCGTTGATCTCCGAGCGCAAAGGTGCGAAAGACTTAAGCCAAATTCGCGAAATCTTTCAACAAGCGCTGTACTTCGCGGGCGCGCTGGCGGTGCTTTTGTTTGTGCTGGCCAACACGCTTGGGCCGCTGCTGCTGAACTTAATGAACGTCAAAGCCGAATTGAAGCCCGATGCGCTGGCCTACTTGCGCGCGGTGTCGTTTGGCGCGCCGGCGCTGTGCGGTTATTTTGCTTTGAAATCCTTAAGCGATGGCTTGAGCTTTACGAGGCCCGCGATGTATTTCGGGCTGCTTGGCCTGGCGTTAAATGCGCCGTTTAATTACATCTTTATGTACGGCAAGCTCGGTCTGCCAGCGTTTGGCGCGGTCGGCACCGGCTACGCCACGGCGCTGGTGACGTGGTTGCAATTCTTTGGCCTATTGAGCTACATCGCGCTACACAAGCGCTACTTGGGCTTTGCGCTATTCAAGCGCTTTGCCGCTCCTCGGCTGCGGATGATGCTCAAAATTGCGCGCGTTGGCTTGCCTGTGGGCATGGCGCTGCTGATGGAAGTCAGCCTGTTCGCAGCCGTGGCGCTGCTGATGGGCTCGTTCTCGGTGCTGGCGGTATCGGCACACCAAGTCGCAGTGAATTTTGCCTCGCTGACGTTTATGGTGCCGCTCGGAATTGCACTGGCGGTTACCGTGCGCGTCGGCGATGCCTATGGCGCGCGCGATATCAGCGCGGTGCGCCTGCGCGGCGCTGTCGGAATTGCGCTGGCGCTGCTCGGACAAGGGCTGGCGATCACGCTGATGGTGCTGTTTCCGCGTGCAGTGGCGGGTTTGTATACCTCTGACCCGTTGGTGCTCGAGCTGGCCGTGCAAATGCTGGTGTTGGCCGGGATATTCCAGCTTTCTGACGGCTTGCAGGTCGCGGCGGCCGGCGCGCTGCGCGGGCTGCAAGATACCCGCGCGGTTTTGCTCATTACCATCGCGGCCTATTGGTTGATCGGATTTCCGCTGGCGTGGCTGTTTGGCTTCAAACTTCAGTTCGGCCCGTTAGGCATGTGGTACGGCTTGATTGCCGGATTGAGTTTCGCCGCCGTCGCGTTGCTGTGGCGCTGGCGGCGTAAAACCCGCTCGCTGCGCGCAGCAAGCCCTTGACCGCACGCGGGCTAGTCGTCGCGGGTGACCCGCAAAATCTCGTCGATTGACGTAATGCCCTGGCGCACTTTGTCGAAGCCATCGAGCAAAATCGACGGGCCGCGCTCGCGCGCGCGGGCCTCCAGCACTGCCTCGCTGACGCTTTCATGGATCAGCGCACGGATCGATTCATCGACTGCCACCAGTTCGTAAATGCCGGTGCGGCCTCGATAACCGGCGCCGCGCAAACCGTCCTGGCGCGGTCGATACAGCTCAAGCGGCAATAAATCCTCAGGCAAGCCAAATGCCGTCAAGTCTTGAATGGTGGCCGCATAGGCCTCGCGCAGGCGCGGGTCGAGCACGCGTACCAGGCGTTGAGCGAGCACGCCAATCAAGCTTGAGGCCAACAAAAACGGCTCGATGCCCATATCGCGCAGGCGTGCCACGGCACCAACGGCGGAGTTAGTGTGCAAGGTCGAGAGCACCAAATGCCCGGTCAAGCTCGCCTGCACGGCAATTTGCGCGGTCTCCAAATCGCGAATTTCGCCGACCATCACCACGTCGGGGTCTTGGCGCAAAATGGCGCGCAGGCCGCGCGCGAAACTTAGATCGACTTTGCTGTTGACTTGCGTTTGGCCGATGCCGTCGAGGTAATACTCGATCGGATCCTCCACCGTCATGATGTTGCGCGAGCGATCGTTGAGCGTGGACAGCGCCGCGTACAGCGTGGTCGTTTTACCCGATCCGGTGGGCCCAGTGACCAAAAAGATCCCGTGCGGGCGCCGCACCACGTGGGTTAGGCGCGCGCGCGTGTGCTCGGCCATTCCAAGCTGGGTTAAGTCCAAACGACCGGCCTGCTTGTCGAGCAAGCGCAGAACCACGCGCTCGCCGTGCCCAGATGGCAGCGTTGAGACGCGCACGTCCACCGCACGCCCGGCGACCTTCAAGCTAATTCGACCGTCCTGCGGCAGGCGTTTTTCAGCAATATCCAAACGCGCCATCACTTTGATACGCGACACCACCGGCGATGCCAGCGCCTTGGCCGGTGCGAGCACTTCTTTAAGCACGCCATCGACCCGAAAGCGCACCGCGAGGCGGTTCTCAAACGGCTCGATATGAATGTCGGAGGCGCCTTCTTTGACAGCTTCCGTGAGCAGCGCATTGATCAGCCGGATGATCGGTGCGTCGTCTTCAGATTCGAGCAGATCTTGCGTTTCCGGCAGATGCTCGGCGAGCGACTGCAAATCGACGTTATCGCGCATTTCCTCAGCCATGCTGCGCGCGTCTTCAGACCCCGATTCATACAGGCGCTGGATACGTTCTGCGTAAAAAGCCGGGCTGAGCCGTTCGACTTTTAGCGCCACTTGCGCGACCCGGCGCAGCTCGAGCAACACGCGCGCGGACACATCCTCGCGGCAAATGACGTGGGCTAGGTTCGAGCTGCGATCCGCGATTGTTGCGCCTTGCCGCTTGGCGAATAAATAGCTGGGCCGCAGATAGGCGTCAGTCACGCTTGGGCGCCGGCTGGAGGTCGAAAATATCGGGCATCAGCGGCAAGTCGTCACCACGGTTGATGGTTTCTTTGCTGCTGCGCTGGGCGGCTTGTTTGTCGCGAATAAAATTGTATTTTTCGGCCGTAACCGCGTCCAGCTCGTCTTGATCGTTAACGATCGTTGGCCGAATAAAGATCATCAAATTGCGCTGCACGCGCTTGCTCGAGCGATAGCGAAACAGATTGCCGAGCACCGGAATATCGCCCAAGCCGGGGACTTTTTGCACGGTTTCGCTTAAGTCCTCATCGATCAGGCCGCCTAACACCAGTGTGCGACCATCGCGGACCATCACGGTGGTATTGATCTCGCGCTTGTTGGTAATCAAATCCACCGCACCCGACGATGACGGTGCGACCGACGACACTTCTTGTTTGATCTCAAGCAGCACCGTGTCGCCCTGGTTGACATGCGGGGTGACGGTCAACGTTAAACCGACATTGTTGCGCTGGATGGTTTGAAACGGATTGACCGTGCCCGGCTGGCCCGCAGTTCCTCCCGTGCCGGTCACCGCACCGCCGGTTTGTGCGTAGCTGCCCGTTAAGAAGGGGACTTCTTGGCCGACCAAGATGCGCGCGCGCTTATGGTCGAGGGTCAGCACCGAGGGTGTCGACAGCACATTGGTACCGGCGTCCGAGCGCAATGCCTTGGCCAGGGCGCCCAGCTGGGGGATGCGAATATCTTTGCCGTCGGCACCGGTGATCGTGGTGAAACCGGTCAGGTAGCCCAAATTCAGGCCGCCGCCGAGTGCGGCGAGTGCGCCGAACGGATTTATGCCCAAACCGCCGGCTGTCGTGTTGATCGAACCGGTACCGTTAGGGCCGTTAAACTGCGTCCCGCCCAGCAGGCCGCCATTGTTCAAATTGCTATCGGCGGCCTGCCATTGCACGCCCAATTCGGCGGCTTTATCCATGCTCACTTCGGCCACGATCGCCTCAATCAGGATCTGCGCCGGGCGCACGTCCAGGCGCGCGATGACCTGAGTAAGCTCACGCAGCACCGCGTTGGGGCCCGAAACAACCAGCGAGTTGGTTGCATCATGCGCCTGTATCGTCGCGATGCTGCCCTGTTTTTTATCCGTACCTGGGCTTTGGTCGAAGGTTAGGCTTTGCGCAACTTGATTGAGCAGCGGAACCATCGCTTTGGCGTCGGCGTATTTCAGGTAAATCACGTTGATGTTGTCGCCCTGTTTCAGCGGCGTATCCAGATGCGCAACCATCGCGCGCAGGCGCAAACGCGTGGTCGGATCGCCCGACAGCAGCAAGGAGTTGGTGCGCGAATCGGCGATCACCCTAGCGCTGCCCTGCTCCCCGGGCATCAGCGCGTTGAGGGTGCGCTGCAATTCGCTCGCGCTGGCGTAGTTCAAGGTCAAAACTTCGACCGAATTATCGGTGCGCTGGTCGATCCGGCGAATAATCGCGCTGATTCGCTCGATATTGCCCAGTCGATCAGAAATGATCAGCGCGTTGCTGCCCGCGTGGACCGCCACCTGCGCTTGCGGCGGCAGCATCGGTTTAATAATCGGCAGCAGCTCGCTTGCCTGAACTTGCTTAAGATCGATCACTCGCGTGACCAGCTCGTCGCGGCTCATTCCCTGCTCAGCGCCGCCGTCGATATCCTGGCGAGCCGTGGTATCCGGCACAATTTTGATCACATTGCCGGTGGCGACCGCCGCAAAGCCGTGCACGCGCAACACTGACAGAAAAATGTCGTACACCTCGGTTGCGTTCATCGGCTTTTGCGCGATCACCGTGACCGGCCCGGTCACGCGCGGGTCAACGATAAAAGTCTTGCCGGTAATCTCGCCCACCATCCCAATCAACACGGTGATGTCGGTTTCTTTGAGATTCAGCGTTTGCAAATCGGGCTGCCCGAACGAACTCATGCTCAAGCCAAGGGCCAAACAAATGCTCAGAGTTTTGCGGGTACGCGTCATCGACTATTGGCTCAAATTGATCAGAAGGTCTTGCTCAACCCCTAGGCGCCGAATCCGCACTTTGGCAGAAGTAGCATTTTGGAGGCCAGTGAGGATGGTAAGGGTTTGCGTGGGATCATTTAAGCCTTGTCCGTTGATAGAAAGCACCACATCCGTTGGCGCCAAGCCCAAGCGCGCCAGAAATCCCGGATCGGCACCGGCACCTAAAGTAAAACCCACGGTGCGTCCATTTTCTTCGACGGCTTGGGCGTTGACCATGGTCTTAATCTGATCAAAATCAACCTGCTGGGACTGCATGGTTTGCTCCCACGTGGCAGCTGCCGGTGTGGCTGGGAGGGTAGGCGGCGCCAGATTGGTCAAGTTGCTACTCGGAAATCCAGCCACTGGCGTTGGCAGCGCCATGCCCGCGGTGGACCCGGCCGCGGGCGCGGCGCTAGCGGTTTCACCAAGTCTAGGCAGCTTGAGTAATTCCTGCTGGCCGAGCCGATCGAGTACCACCCGATCCCACAGCACGCGCTTGAGGGTCGCTCCGCCCGGCAGCGCGTCGCCGATCATGTAACGTGCCGCACGGCCTGATTCATCGATGATCACCGCCATGCCTTCGAGCCCGGCGGGATCAGCGACCGTGCCGGAGAGTCGCAGCTTTAATGCGGTCAGCGGCGCATTGATAATTTCCTCAACCGCTTGCGCTTGCGCCTGCGCGGATTCGCCAAACAGGTTCAAGCCGGCAATCGCGTTGGACACCGGCGCTAGCGCAATCATTGGTGGCGCGGGCAAGGGCACGGCCGCTGGATCTTCGCTTAAGGTCAACCACACCAGCTGCACCGCAAAATACGCAGCCAGCGCAATACACGCCAAGCTCAACACGGCTGCGATGCTTCGATGCGGTAGCGCCGCTTGGCTCATCGGCGCGGAGGACCACGTCGCGGGGGCGCCGAGCGGCTGGTTTTTGGCTTTGGACGTGGCGCAATGCGCTCGTTGTCACTGGGATCCAACACCAGCGCTTGCTCGGGCGCTTGTTTGCCAAGCGCAATGAGTTCTTCATCAACCTGGAAGGCTTCAATCCGATGGCCGATGAACTGCTCAATTTCTGGCAGCGCAAACGCGTAGTTTTCGCACGCAAAGCTGACCGCGTCGCCCGTGGCGCCTAATCGCGCTGTGCGCCCGATTCGGTGCACGTAGTCTTCAGCATCGTGCGGCAGATCGTAGTTAAAAACATGGCTGACCGCCGGAATATGCAGGCCACGTGCGGCCACATCGGTTGCCACCAAGCAAGCACGCTTGCCAGCGGCAAATTCCTCGAGCATTTTCAAACGCTTGGGTTGCGGCACGTCACCTGACAACACTGCAGTTGAAATGCCCGCCGTGCGCAATCGCTGGCTGATCCGATCGGCCGCTGACTTTGTGTTTACAAACACCATCGAGCGGGTCACCTCCAAGCGCCGCATCAAGCCGACCAACAGCGCGAGCTTCTCATCCATCGCCGGAAAATAAACCCGCTCGGTGACTTTCGCCGCCGTCATTCCCGAGTCGACTTTGTGCTCTTTGGGCTGATTAAAGTGCTCGTAAGCGAGCTCCATCACGCGGTGCGACAGCGTGGCTGAAAACAGCATGCCCTGGCGCTCTTCGCGCGGTGGCAAGCGCTTCAACACGAAACGAATGTCTTTGATAAAGCCCAAATCAAACATGCGATCGGCTTCATCCAGCACAAACACGTCCACCGCGCGCAGGCTGAAGACGTTCTGTTTGAGGTAGTCGATCAGGCGACCGGGCGTCGCCACCAGCACGTCAACGCCGCTTTCGAACTGCTCGCGCTGTTTTTCGTAATCAACGCCGCCATAAACGATGTTGAGTTTGAACCCAGTGTGTTTGCTAAAAACCGCCGCGTCCTTGGCGATCTGCAGCGCCAGCTCGCGCGTCGGGGCAATCATCAGCGCGCGCGGGTCACTGTGGCGCCGATTGAACGGCGGCGGCACTTTCAACATCCGCTGGTAAGCCGCAAGTAGGAACGCAACAGTCTTGCCGGTCCCGGTCTGGGCTTGTCCGGCAACGTCGAATCCTTGCAGGGAATCAGGCAGCGTGAGCGCCTGAATGGGCGTCAAATTTTGGAAACCGGCTTCATGCAGCGCGTTTTTTAGGCGCTGGTCGAGCGGATAATCATCAAACTTAAAATCAGTTAAAACTTGCTGCATGATCCTCTCATCGGACGCGGGGATCGCGAATTAGTCGCAGCCGCCAAACGTCTTTTGCATTTTTTATTCGTATAAACCTTAGAAAGTGTAAGCGCATCCCCCATTACGCGCCACACTCCACCCACTCTTAAGCGAGATTCAATGCCCATGGTCCTAGATAATTTGATTCACGTCACCGACGATTCTTTCGAAACCGACGTCCTGAATGCCGGGCAACCGGTCCTCGTGGACTATTGGGCTGAATGGTGCGGGCCGTGCAAATCGATCGAACCGATTTTGAATGAGATTTCCGAAAGCTACCGGGGGCGCTTAAAAGTGGCCAAGGTGGACACCGCGAAAAATCAGCGCACACCGGCCAAATACGCGGTCCGCGCACTGCCCACTTTGATGATCTTCCGCGACGGCAAAGTGCAGGCGACCAAGCTTGGCGCCGTCAGCAAAAGCCAGCTCACCGCCTTCATTGACGCAGCGATTGCCTAAAGCCGATTGCGCACCTGAGGCGGTTTGAAAAACTGTAGCGAGCGAGTCGAGGTCAAGGCGCATCGCGCGCAGGACCCGCAGCGGACGGTAAGTCCGTGAGGATTCCGAGCACGGAGCAACGCAGCCATCGGCTAGCGCAGTAGTTTTTCAAACTGCCCCTGAGTGGCGATGCGGAATTTTTTCGTGCTATCGTCCAGCGCCATGCGGGGCCTCAAAGGCTGTTTGCCTGCCCCGCAGCTGTCGAGCGATTGATTTGCTCGAGTCACCTTGAAGTCGGGCGTTAGCCCAACTGACACTTCCAAGCGACACCCTCTGCTTGAGCCGATCCCCCGGTCCTTCCACGCATGTTTCGTGGACTGGCCTCCAAGAATTGTCTGATGAACCTAACTGAACTGAAAACCAAGCCGACCGCTGAGCTGATGCGGATCGCCGATGAACTGAAGATCGAAGGCGTGGCCCGTGCGCGGCGCCAGGAAGTGGTCTTTGCGATCCTGAAGGCCACCGCCAACTCGCCGGATGGCATTTCCGCTGACGGCGTGATTGAATCGATGTCCGACGGCTTTGGCTTTATTCGCTCAGCCGACGCCTCGTATCTCGCCGGCCCTGACGATGTCTACATCAGCCCCAGCCAAATGCGCCGCTTTAACTTGCGCACCGGGGACTATGTTGAAGGCAAAATTCGGCCGCCCAAAGACGGCGAGCGCTATTTTGCGCTGCTGAAAGTCGACCAAATTAACGGCGAGGCGCCGGATTCTGGCAAGAACAAAATCTTGTTCGAAAACATGACGCCGCTGCATCCGACCAAGCGCTTCACGCTGGAACGCGGCAATGGTTCCACCGAAGATTTGACCTCGCGTTTGATCGATCTCGTGGCCCCGATCGGCAAAGGCCAGCGCGGCTTGATCGTCTCGCCGCCAAAAGCTGGCAAAACGATGCTGATGCAAAACATTGCCGCGTCGCTGACCTACAACCACCCGGACATCAAGCTGTTGGTGCTGCTGATTGACGAGCGCCCGGAAGAAGTCACCGAAATGCAGCGCACCGTGCGTGGCGAGGTGATTTCGAGCACCTTCGATGAGCCCGCCACGCGCCATGTGCAGGTGGCAGAAATGGCGATTGAGCGCGCCAAGCGCATGGTCGAACATGGCCACGATGTCGTGATTTTGCTCGATTCGATCACCCGCCTAGCGCGCGCCTACAACACCGTCGTTCCGTCATCGGGCAAGGTGCTGACCGGCGGCGTGGATGCCAACGCATTGCAGCGTCCGAAACGCTTTTTCGGCGCCGCGCGCAACTTAGAAGAAGGCGGCTCGCTGACCATTTTGGCGACCACCCTGGTCGATACCGGATCCAAAATGGACGAGGTGATTTACGAGGAATTCAAAGGCACCGGCAACATGGAAGTGCATCTCGACCGGCGCATCGCTGAAAAGCGCGTGTACCCCGCGATCCACATCAACCGCTCCGGCACGCGCAAAGAAGAGCTGCTCATCGACCCAGACCAGCTCACCAAGATTTGGATCTTGCGCAAGCTTCTGCACCCGATGGATGAACTCGCAGCGATGGAATTTATGCTCGACAAGCTTAAAAACACCAAGTCGAACGATGAGTTCTTTAACTTTATGAAGCGCTAGAACGAAGGGCCTTATTTAAAGCGGCCAGCTGAGCCTCGCTTGGCCGCTGGCGCCCGTTATTCCAGAGCCGCTCGTGCAGACCCGACCACATGATTTCACCGTGCGGGTCGAGCGTGACCAATCCTCGCTGACCACGCGCCCTAGCGGTCGCCAAGCCGAAATCCATCGCCTCCATCAGCCAGTCCCAACGCTGCTGCGGAGTGCTCATTAGCAGCACATCGCGAAGATCATCAAGCGCTTGCGTATCTTGTTGCGAGCTCATGGAGCCTTCGCTCCAAGTCGCAAAATCACATATTCCGCCGGTATTCGCCGCCTACTTCATAAAGCGCGTGGCTCATTTGGCCCAATGAAAAGTATTTACTGGCCTCAAGCAGGCTTTCGAATACGTTGCCTCGGGCGCGAGCGCTTGCTTGCAACGCTTTGAGTGAATCGCGAGTGCCGTTGCGCAACACTTGGTAATTGGCGAGATTGGTTATTTGTGCAGACTTTTCTTCTTCGGTTGAGCGGATCAACTCAATCGTGGTTGCCACTTCTCCAGGCTTATCTTTCGGCAAAAAAGTATTCACCCCAATCAGCGGCAGCGAGCCATCGTGCTTTTTGTGTTCGTAATAGAGGCTTTCGTCTTGAATTTTGCCGCGTTGGTACATGGTATCCATCGCACCGAGCACGCCGCCGCGCTCGGAGATAGCCTCGAATTCTTTATAGACGGCTTCTTCAACTAAGTCGGTGAGTGCCTCAACGATAAAACTGCCCTGCCACGGGTTTTCACAGAAGTTCAAGCCCAATTCGCGATTGATGATCAATTGAATGGCCTGCGCGCGGCGCACGGATTCCTCCGTTGGCGTGGTAATCGCTTCGTCATAAGCATTCGTATGCAGCGAGTTGCAGTTATCGAATAGCGCATACAGCGCCTGCAAGGTGGTGCGAATATCGTTGAAATTAATTTCTTGGGCGTGCAGGGAGCGCCCGGACGTTTGGATGTGGTACTTCATCATCTGCGAGCGCGGCTGCGCTTGGTAGCGCTCGCGCATCGCGCGCGCCCAAATGCGCCGCGCGACGCGACCAATTACGGTGTATTCGGGGTCCATGCCGTTGGAGAAGAAAAAGCTTAAGTTCGGCGCGAAATCGTCGATTTGCATGCCGCGCCCCAAGTAATACTCAACGATCGTGAAGCCGTTACTCAGTGTAAAGGCCAGCTGGCTGATTGGATTCGCCCCGGCTTCGGCGATGTGATAGCCCGAGATAGATACCGAATAGAAATTACGCACTTTATTTTCGACAAAAAACTGTGCGACATCGCCCATCATTTTCAGCGCGAATTCGGTCGAGAAAATACAGGTGTTTTGTGCCTGATCTTCTTTCAAAATATCCGCCTGCACGGTGCCGCGCACGGTCTGTAAAGTGTGTGCTTTGATACGTGCATAAGTGGCCGCGTCGACCACATCCTCACCGCTAACGCCCAATAGTCCGAGGCCTAACCCCCAATTGCCAGTGGGCAATTCGCCTTCATAAGCCGGGCGATAGCGGCCGGCAAACTGCTGTTGCAAACGCTTTTCGGTGTCTTCCCATAAGTTGTTTTCGCGTAAATGCTTTTCAATTTGCTGGTCGATTGCGGTATTCATATAGAACGCCAGCAGCATCGGCGCCGGGCCGTTGATGGTCATCGACACCGACGTAGCCGGATCACAGAGATCAAAGCCCGAATAAAGCTTTTTCATATCGTCAAGCGTGGCGATTGAAACGCCCGAATTGCCGATCTTTCCATAAATATCAGGACGAATCGCCGGATCTTCACCATACAAAGTGACCGAATCAAAGGCCGTCGAGAGGCGATTGGCGTTTTGTCCGGCGGCCAGATAGTGAAAGCGCCGATTGGTGCGCTCGGGCGTGCCTTCGCCGGCAAACATCCGCGTGGGATCTTCGCCTGCGCGCCGATACGGATACACGCCGGCCGTGTAAGGGTAATAGCCGGGCAGATTTTCTTTGCGCAAAAACTTAAGTAAATCGCCGTGTCCTGTGAATTTGGGTGCAGCGATTTTTGGAATCTTCTGGTGCGACAGCGATTCGCGATAGTTGTCACCTTTAATCTGCTTGCCGCGCACTTCGTAGCTGAAGTGCTCATCACTGACCGACGCGTAGCGGGCCGGCCAGCTTTTTAGCAATTCAAGCGATTCGGCGTTTAATTCCCGCGCCTGCAGGGCGGCTTGCTCCAGCAGTTTGGGATCGGCATCGGCGCCCATCACTTTGATCACTTCATCGAAGTGCTGCACGCGCGCGGCCGCGTGCGCTTGTGTTTCGGCAAGCTGATTTTGTGCGCGACCCAGCTGCGCGATTTCGGCCAGATAGCGCACGCGTGAGGACGGGATCAGCGTGGTCGAACGCGGTTCCTTGATCGAGGTATCGATTGATGGTGTGAAGCGCTCGGGATCAAGATGCAGCTTGCCGCGCAGCAGCCGACACAGATTTTCAAACATCCAGCTGGTGCCGGGATCATTGAATTGACTGGCGATGGTTGGATATACCGGCACCTCATTGTCGGGCAGCGTGAACGCCACGCGGTTGCGCCGCCACTGCTTGCGCACGTCGCGAAGCGCGTCCTCAGCGCCACGTCGATCGTATTTGTTGAGCACCACTAAGTCGGCGAAATCGAGCATATCGATCTTCTCAAGCTGACTTGCCGCACCGTAATCAGCGGTCATCACATACATCGGGAAATCGACCAAATCGACGATCGCCGAGTCGCTTTGGCCGATTCCGGCGGTTTCAACGATGACCAAATCAAACGCCTGCGCCTTCAAAAACGCGATGCAATCGAGCAGCACCGCATTGGTTGCCAAATGCTGGCGACGGGTGGCCATTGAGCGCATAAACACGCGCATCGAACGCAGCGAATTCATGCGGATGCGATCACCGAGCAGCGCGCCACCGGAGCGTCGGCGTGACGGATCGACCGCAAGCACCGCAATGCGCATCTGCGGGAAGCAGCTTAAAAATCGATTCAGCAGCTCGTCGACGACCGACGATTTACCAGCGCCACCCGTCCCGGTAATCCCAACCACCGGCACCTGGCCGCCGGCCAAGCGCCACTGTTTGCGCAAGCTCACCAGCGTGCTCTCCTCGAGCAGCCCTTCCTCGAGCGCTGAGAGCATTTGCGCCAGCGAAATCTCGTTGCTGGCGTCTATTTTTGCCGGGATCCCGCCGCACAAACGGTGCGCGCGCGTGCGCTTGACAAGGTCCTGGATCATCTCCTTTAACCCCATGCGCATGCCGTCGTTGGGGTGGTAGATGCGCTCGACGCCGTAGTTTTGCAGTTCGCCGATTTCCTCCGGCGTGATGGTGCCGCCGCCGCCGCCAAACACTCGAATGTGTCCGGCTTGGCGCTCGCGCAGCATGTCGATCATGTAGCGGAAATACTCGTTGTGTCCGCCTTGATAAGAACTCAACGCGATGCCATCGGCGTCTTCCTGGAGCGCCGCTCGGACGACATCTTCGACCGAGCGGTTATGGCCTAAATGCACGACCTCCGCGCCTTCGCCCTGGATCAGCCGACGCATGATGTTGATGGCCGCATCGTGCCCATCAAACAAACTGGCTGCTGTGACGAATCGCAGCGGTGAAGTATCGCGGCGGGGCTGAATTTCAGCGGCGAGCGTGCTCATAGGAGGCAATCAATTCGCGAGGGTCAAGGCCTTGCAGTGTAGCAACGCAGCATGGGCGCGCCGCTGGCTCGAATTGGCGAGACAATCCTTTTTTGTGGCTCTAGTTGGAGGCGACGGCGCGTTCAGTCGCAACAACCCAATCACGCCGATCTAATCACCGTACTTACTCTCACTGGCACTCGGCGTTCTTAACGCGGTCGTGCGAAGCGATCTAAGCCTCAGACTCGCTGCAGTCAGGGCTTATCGGCGTTCTCAGAAGCGGCGTTGCCTAAGTCACAAGGAATTAGGCGCCGCTAACTTGCAGAGATCTCGTTGCGGCTAGCTTAAGCTCAGCGCAAACTGACGCCGGACATACCAAACAGACCAATCAAGCCCATTACGATCAGATAGACCGCCACAATGTAGTTGAGCAATTTCGGCATGACCAGAATCAGTATGCCCGCGATTAGGGAGATAAGCGGGCCAATGGAAAGCTGTAGGTTCATAATAAGTCTCGTAAAAAGTGGATGGGCTACGCGGGGCCCCAGATCACATCAACCCGCGCGTTGCGTGCACGCTCGAGCATTTCAATCAGCGGTCGGGCGCGTTGCGCCAGCGATACGATCGGTTGGCCGTCAACATCCTCAGCTGGCGGTGTGTCGTCGATCAGCAGCAGAGAAGCGAGCACCGGAGCGTTGTCGTCAAAGGTGATTACGCCACGCTCCTCATCGGCTGATTTGCCAGCCGCGGAGAGCACGTTTGCTGCATCGCGTTCGAACATCGTAAAGCTGCCACCTGCGCGGGTGCTGAATTCAACCAACATCGCAAACCTCAATTGTTAAAACCTACTCCGTTAGCTGCAGCCTTCGTGCCAGCAATTTTTGGCACCAAATGCCGCATGGCTGTGCGATTTCACAGTGCAGTTTCCCGAATACGGGTCTTCGCGCATTGCAGACTGCAAGTGACTCTTCACGCGGCGGCTCGTGTAAATGCTGGTTAGGGCCTGCCGAGCGGGATCGTGGGAAAGTCCTTTGAGCTAATCAACACTCAGGCCCAGTTTTCGGTCTGCATGCCGACTGCGCGTAAGAATTCACTCAAACGGTTGGTGACCAAAATCAGGCCAGGCGAGCGCGCATGCCCGGCGATCATCCTATCGAATGGCCGCCCATGGTTAGACCGTGCTTTATAGCGGTTCGCGAATCTCG
>Ga0105048_10002521_pt1 | contig 29808 bp, 25 predicted proteins | sample MAT05_FD_78382 | JGI IMG/M metagenome (GOLD analysis project Ga0105048, IMG submission 78382) | Freshwater microbial communities from Lake Fryxell liftoff mats and glacier meltwater in Antarctica - MAT-05 | ecosystem: Environmental > Aquatic > Freshwater > Ice > Liftoff microbial mat | place... | reverse complement strand
CTTAAATTGGCTGCGGTAATCATTTATGGATAGTGCTTTTTGCATAGTAAAGTTTTTCGTCAATATATAAATAAAAGCAGTAAATACAATTGTTAACGAACTAAATACATAATCCTATAAGTATTTTTTAAATTTTTTGTTTGTAATTGACTGTTTACGCAGCCAAGAGACATACGCACAACTATGAATTATCGTTTTTGCAAACTACGTGGAACAAGGGTTTATTATTCCTCTTCCAAGTTTTTTGAAATTTCGGCCAACACAACTTTGGCTAAAGCAGATGCAATTTGTTGGAATTTCTTTTCATCGTTTTTCTTGTGGTAAAAAACTTTGAAGGATTGATTCTGTTCTTTTTTTCCTTCATCAATTATTATTATAAAATCTGATTGATTAAAGGTTATATGAAACTTCAACCATACACTAAATAATTTATTTTCTGTTTTTATAAAGTCTTTCCAATTAATTGAAAAAAGATACTCCACAACATTGGCATTACCACTTATTAAGGCAGTTACTTGTTTAATAAACTCTTCCGTTTTTGAATTTCTAGCAGTAACTATATTCTCTCTGTTAATGCGCACAAATAGATTTTTTGAATTAAATAATTCATCAAATTGGTCTATTTTTGAGAATAGTAAATTTAACAATGGAAGAATAGAATCTTGGACAATTGAAACAATTGAATCTTGGGCATAAATAATCTTATGCGTTTCGTTTTGTAGCCTTGCCTTCAATAAACTTATTTCTTTGTCAACATCGTCAGCATCTTGTATTTCTTCACCTCTTGCACCTTTCAAAAAAAGCTCTTCCGAACTAATTAGTTGTTCCCCAATGTATAAATAGAACGCATTCATATTTCCACCATCCGCCAACTGTAGGTTTTTGAAATAGTTTACCTTATCAGTAGTTTTAATAATAACTGGAGGGAATTCATATCGCATCAAAATTAAGTTCATTAGTATTCTTGCCATTCGTCCGTTACCATCATCAAACGGATGAATTCTTACAAAACGATAATGAAATTCGGATGCAATAATTAATGGATGTAATTCCTTTTCATGGTTTGCTTTCTCATACCAATCCATCAAATCATTCATTTTTGCAGGGGTTTCTTCCACCGAAGCAAAATAAAATATTTCGCCAGTTACCGTCTTCACATGGTTTGGCATTTTCTTATATCTGCCAAGTTCTACCCGCTTACTGGCTCTTTTTCCGTCTGATGTTATTGCAGGATTTTCATAAGGTTCATGCAAAATAGTTTGGTGCATTTCTCTAATAAACGTTTCAGTAAGTGGTCTTTTTTGTTTTACAATATCATCTAATAGCAGAATCGCTTCGTTATGCCCTTTTATATCTAAATGGTCTTTTAGTGGCTTGCCTTCGGCAGTAATGCCATGCAATAAAAATGATTTTGTTTCACCAAATGTCAAACTGTTTCCTTCTAAATTATTGGAATGAAAATTCCAATCAAGCCTAAACTTTTGCCAAATTTTTTTTTCAGTATCAGTATTGATGGGTCTTAATTGATTAATTTCTTTTTGAAGAACATTTATTCTTTCAAGCAATTCTGATAATTCCATGATTTATTTTTATCGATTTGTTTTAAAACTATCTAAACAATAAAATAGTTTTCTAGAAAGCAAAGAAAATCAATTCAAACCCTAACACAAAATGCTTGTTGAATTCCCAGTTCCTCGTAGTCTCTCAAAATTAAAAAAATAAACTTATTGTGCGCATCTCTACAGACTAATCACGGCTAAACTAAAATCTCTTATTTTTAATAACCTTTCCAATTATACATTTTTCATTTGCTCAAAAACATTTAAAACTTTGCAACATTTGGGCTAATTGTGTTTGTAATTTATACCATTAACAACAAGCGTGACGCTTGCGGCAGCAAGAGACTATTTAGGCAGCACTGCCTTTTTCATTCTGTAAACTATTTTGCCAATTTTATAATTTATTCGGCCGTTAGGTTTGGCAGCATTCCATTTGCGCGGATTGGGTAAAATTGCAGCGATGCTTGCAGCTTGTTGCGGTGTTAAATCTTTGGCATTTACATTAAAATATTCTTTGCTTGCGGCTTGCGCTCCATACACGCCATCGCCCATTTCAATTACATTCAAATACACTTCTAATATTCTATGTTTGTTCCAAATCAATTCAATTAAAGCTGTAAAATATACTTCTAAACCTTTGCGAATATAGTTGCGCCCTTGCCACAGAAAAACATTTTTGGCAGTTTGCTGTGATATAGTGCTTGCGCCATGTGCAGGCTTACCATCTGGTTTTTGTTTGTTGTATTTGTAAGCCTTTTCTATTGCTTCAAAATCAAAACCATAATGTTGTGTAAAGTTTTGGTCTTCGCTACTAATAACGGCCAGTTGCAGGTTTTTAGAAATATCCTTCATAGGCACCCAATCTTTACTACACTTTATTTCTTTGTCATTTTTATATTGCTCAACCATCCGCGAAAGCATAAGCGGAGTAAAGGGTATTGGCACAAATCTGTAAACAACAACAATTAATATTGTTGAAATAAAAAAGAGAAAAATAATTCGTTTTAGTATTCTAAAAACTATTGAGAGCATGAGCTGGAAAAATATGAGTGACAATGTAAATTATTTATCCAATTTTAAATCATGCCCCATTCTTGTTTTTTTAGTTTCTAAATACACGGCATTGTGTCTATTTGATGGTATCTCAATTGAAATATTTTCTACTATTTGCAAACCATAACCCAACAAGCCAGCACGCTTTTTAGGATTGTTACTCATCAGTTTAATTTTGCAAATACCCAAATCGCGCAGTATTTGTGCGCCAACGCCATAATCGCGTTCATCCATCCCAAAACCTAATTCTAAATTAGCATCCACAGTATCATAACCTTCTTCCTGCAATTTATACGCCTTAAGTTTGTTTAAAAGCCCTATGCCACGTCCTTCTTGGTTCATATACACAATAACGCCTCTGCCTTGTTTCTCAATCATTTGCATGGCAGCTTGCAACTGTGGGCCGCAATCGCAACGGCAGCTTCCAAAAATATCGCCGGTAATACATGATGAATGTACACGTACTAATATTTCGTCATCATTTGTCCAATCGCCTTTTATGAGTGCTAAATGGTCTTGGTCAGTATTTATTTGCTTGTAGGCAACCAATTTAAAATCGCCATAAGCAGTGGGCATATTTACCAATACTTTACGCTCAATTAAAGTCTCTTTTGTGAGGCGATATTCTATTAAATCTTTGATAGAAATAATTTTCAAATCAAACTTTTTGGCAATTTCAACCAATTGTGGCAAACGCGCCATAGTACCGTCTTCGTTCAATATTTCAACAATAACACCAGCGGCCTCAAACCCAGCAAGTCGCGCCAAATCAATGGCAGCCTCAGTATGCCCAGCTCTTTTTAGCACACCTTCTTTTTGTGCTTTAAGCGGAAATATGTGTCCTGGTTTTCCTAACTCTTCGGGTTTGGTATCGGGGTTAATTAATGCTTGTACAGTTTTGCTGCGGTCTTGCGCCGAAATGCCAGTGGTGCAGCCATGTCCTATTAAATCAACTGATACAGTAAAAGGTGTTTCAAAAGTTGCAGTATTGTTACTTACCATCATGTCTAAACCCAATTGTTGGCAGCGTTCGGCGAGTAATGGGGCACAAATTAATCCACGTCCGTGTGTAGCCATAAAGTTAATAATTTCGGGTGTTGCAGCACGGGCAGCGCACACAAAATCACCTTCATTTTCACGGTCTTCATCATCTACTACAATAACTATTTTGCCATTTTTAATGTCGATAATAGCACTTTCAATAGTGTTTAAAACTGTACTCATTTTTCAATTATTTTCCGCGAATTAACGAAAAATATAGTGAATTGATTAATGACGCGAATCAAGGTTGAATAAAGGATTGTTATTATTAGGATGTGCGTGCGTATGTCGCCGCGATAACCATCAGGGCCTGAGTTAAGCTAAGAATATATTATTTTGAGGCTGAATGACTTTAATATCAATAACCTCGAATGAAATTCGAGGCATCGAAAACAAGACAGCTACAACAACTGCGAAATGGTTGTATAAGCGGTTACGTAAAATTCTTGGCTTTACGCGAATGTGCTTTCTCAAGCTCCGATAAGTATCGCGAAGACGATGGACTTATACGTACTTTGTTTAAATAAATAATCTCAACTCTTGAATCGAATTAATGACAATACTTAATAAACCTCAAAACAAAAACCTTTAATTTATCGAAAACAATTCACTAAATATTTTGTATTTCAATAGCATAAAATTGTTTTCTTTGCCCAAATTAATTTACTATAATTATGATGAATTTCACATTGAATGAAAACCAAGAAATGATAGCACAAACCATTAGAAAGTTTGGTGAAACGCACATAAAACCAAAGTTGATGGAATGGGACGAAAGTCAAGAATTTCCGATAGAAGTATTTAAAAAATTAGGCGAGTTAGGGTTAATGGGTGTGTTAGTACCAACCGAATATGGTGGTTCTGGATTAACATATACAGAATACGTTACCGCTATTACCGAATTAGGAAAAATTTGTGGTTCAATAGCACTGAGCATGGCAGCGCACAACAGTTTGTGTACTGGGCATATTTTGGCTTTTGGCAACGAAGAGCAAAAGAAAAAATACTTACCTAAATTAGCTACAGCCGAGTGGATTGGCGCTTGGGGATTAACCGAAGCGGGCACTGGTAGTGATGCTATGCGCATGAAAGTTACAGCAAAACAAGATGGTGATTACTATATTTTAAACGGTGCCAAAAACTGGATAACACATGGTATTACGGGTAATGTAGCAGTTGTATTGGCGCGTACAGGCGAGTTATTAGACAGTCATGGCATTAGCGCATTTATTGTAGAACGCGGTACGCCGGGCTTTGCAGGGGGTAAAAAAGAAAATAAATTAGGAATGCGTGCCTCCGAAACTGCCGAAATGATTTTTACGGATTGCAAAGTTCACAAATCGCAAATATTGGGCAACGTGGGCGATGGTTTTGTGCAAGCAATGAAAGTTTTAGATGGTGGGCGTATCTCAATAGCATCGCTTAGTTTAGGCATTGCCAAAGGTGCTTATGAAGCAGCATTAAAATATTCGAAAGAGCGTGAACAATTCGGAAAACCAATATCACACTTTCAGGGTATTGCTTTTAAATTAGCCGACATGGCAACCGAAATTGATGCGGCTGAAATGCTTACTTTTAAAGCAGCCGACATGAAAAACAAAGGCATGAAAATTACCAAAGAAGGTGCTTATGCAAAATACTATGCCTCGGAAGTGGCAGTGCGTTGTGCAACAGAGTCAGTTCAAATATTTGGTGGTTATGGTTACACAAAGGATTTTCCGGTTGAGAAATTTTACCGCGATAGTAAATTATGCACAATAGGAGAAGGCACATCCGAAATACAGAAGTTAGTAATTGCCCGCGAAATTTTAAAATAAATTTTAAACAAAAGCACCTCATTTATTGAGGTGTTTTTGTTTCGGTTTATCAATAATCATGAAATACTTTTCCCTATTAATTCTCTTTTGTTTTGATATAAATATTACAACAGCGCAATTTGCGCCTGCGGCTGGTATTGCTGGTAGTACAGCTATTTTTAAAAACGACAATTCATTTGTTTCGTGGGCTACACAGTGCACAATTAGTCGTGGTTATTTTGATATTTCTAATACTAGTTTAGGTTTTACAACGGTTGGCGATAATAGTTCGGCAGTAGGCATTGCAGGCGATAACTTAGTAGTTAGTTTAGGCGATGGTGGTAGTGCAATACTTACTTTTAATCGGCCCATTACAAATGGTGCAGGTTTTGATTTTGCGGTTTTTGAAAATTCATTTCAGGCTAATTTTTTGGAGTTAGCATTTGTAGAGGTAAGTAGCGATGGCGTAAATTATTTTAGGTTCCCAGCCACCTCCAATACGCAAACAGAAACACAAGTTGGGCCTTTTGATACCGTAATGGAACCAACGCGTATTAATAATTTGGCGGGTAAATACATTGCCAATTACGGCACGCCTTTCAATTTGCAAGAGCTTGATTCAATTATCGGATTAAACATTGATTCTATTACGCACGTTAAAATAATAGATGTTATTGGTTCACTGCAATTGCCTTATGCTTCATACGATAGCAATGTTCATATAATCAATGACCCTTATCCAACGGCTTTTCCATCGGGTGGTTTTGATTTAGATGCTGTGGGTGTTATCAATCAATTGCCTGCCAATATTTACAATTTGGATGTTAGTGAAACCATCAATATTTATCCAAATCCCGCAACAAATGCAGAACCTATTTTTGTAAATACAAATACAAAAATAACGCATTTAGAACTGTATAACGCAACCGGATTATTTATTGAAAGTTATTCTAAAAACAATATTGAAACAAGAAATTTGTCAGCCGGATTTTACTTTCTAAAAATATATTTGGATAAAAAAATTGTAGTAAAAAAATTGATGATAAAATAATTAAATCTACCAAAACAAAATAGGTTTTAAAAGTATCAATAAGTGTAACCTTGTATGTGCATATATGCCTTAATGCTTGTTTTTTAAAAGCTAACTTATTTTCCATAAAATGCCCTGCTGGAAAAGAACCAACAGGGCATTTATTGTTTATTTTATTCGTTATTTTTTTGAAACATTAAAACCAAAAGACAATCCGAAACGAGTACCATTTTTATTTGGCGATACAAATACATTTATAGGTATATTTATACGTCCCGACTTGAATGAACGCCCACATGCAAACACAAAGTCGCTGCTTAACATTGGTACACCTTTGCTGTTTATTAATTTGTTATCGCCGCTTGCACGAATAATCCTAAAGGTAGGCCCAAAGGCAAATTCTAAGCCTGTTTTGTTACTTCTAATGCCATGCAAAAGGCTAAAGCTTGGCATAAATAAACCTTGGTCTAAACCGCTAACCATGGGTAAAAATTCAAATAATACCTGTACGTCACCTGTATTCAAATATTGTTTTTCAAATTGGTAACCAAATTGCCACACCCCAGGGTAGGCTGCCGAATAACCGCCTCTAGCACGCGATGCCATAAACCTGCTGGCAGTGTTGCCCGTTAAAAGAACCATTCCAAATCGTTGGCCACCAATTTTAATAAGTCTTGTTGCGTATTTATTTTGTTCGGAAAAGTTTCTGCTTTGGTAACATTTTTCAGCATAGTTTCATCTACCGGTAAACCCAATAATTGTCGTAGGCTTACTTCTGCAATCATGCGTAATTCTTTATCAAGCGTAAGGTATTCGCGCGAAAATGTTTTTTCTACCTGTCCAGTTTTTACATCAATTAAAGAAAGGTTTACAATTAAATTATTCTCCACAGTTTCAAAACTACCACCAATCATTTTGTCAACTTGCAATACTTTACCAACTTCTACAAGGCACATTTTACCATAGCATTTGTCTATTTGCAAATTGTTTTTAGTTATTAAATACTCTGCGTCATACTTGTCAATTATATTAAAATAATTGAGTTTAGAAAGTTCAATTCGTACAATATTGCCCATCACTACGGGTGTTACATTAAATACTCTGCTATCAATGTTTAGCACTGCTGCACTGTTTGTTTGCGCCGTAACGTGTAAGTTAAATACTACTGTTAAGCAAACGATGGCTTTGATTTTTTTTACTAAATTTCTCATTTTTAATTATTTATTATGGGGTTTATTTTTTTGTTTGTTAATGTGCTTTAGTCCGTCATTGCGAGGCACGAAGCAATCTTAGTTTGGGTTATTTTATTAATAGTGTGTCCAACTATCAATATTAATATTAGTAACAGCTTTGTAAAAAGCATATATGCAAGCAGTTGCTAAGGCCGTTCCTACTAAACAACTACCAGTTGCATAGGCAGCCTCTTTCTTTGTTGCCCCATGACTTTTTATGTAATTAAATGGTGCTAAAGGGCCAGTAAAAACGCCAAGTGTAAAAGCCAATACATTCTTTACAACTATATTGGCAGAATTATTTTTTTGATGAATATTTACCGCGTTACTATCAACACTCGCCAACTCCATTTCAATTCGTGCTTCATCATATTCGAATAATTGAGTGTTTGTTTTATTAGCAGCATTGCTATTAAAATTATTAATAAATAGCACACTCATTATCAGTAAACCAATTCTATTGATTGCTTCAAATGTTTTTGTTTTTATAAATGAAGGTTGCAAATTATTTGTTGCTAATTCTAATGAACATTGCAACTCATTATTATTTATTTTTGCGCTGCATATTTTTTTACATGTTTTGCAGTTACATGTTTCTTTTTGATTTGAGTTTTTCATTTTATTTTTATTTTGATGTTGTTATCAGCAAGCATTATTTTGTGATTGCGATGGCAAAAGTATAGCAGCACCTACCCCTATAAAAAAGGCACTTTTATAGATATTAATTATTTGAAACAATTTTTGCAAATAAGTAGAGTTTGAATTGTCGCTATTTGCATTTTCTGCAAATCCTTAATTTATTTAATAGATTTATTTAAAATTTCGCGAAACATTTTTTACGCAATTATTTATTATCCTTAAAAATTATGGCAAAAAAAGAAACCCAGGCAAAATTTGCGGTATCGGCAAAGTTTATTGAACATCTAAAAAAAGTAGCACCAAAAAATATGTCGTTAGTTGACGAAATAGCCGAAATACTTGGGCTTAGCAACGATAGTGCTTATCGCAGATTGCGCGGAGAAACAGCACTTAGTTTGGATGAAACGATGCTACTTTGCAAAAAATTTAGGATTAGTTTAGATATGCTTACAAACTAGGCTTCGGGCAAGGTAACTTTTACTTATAAGAGTTTGGGAAGCGATGCTTTAGACCTTGATAATTATTTAGAAAGCATTATAAAAGACTTTGCTTTGGTAGAGAAATCGGCCAATGTACACATGTATTTTGCTGCCGAAGATGTACCGTTATTTCACCACTTGGAATACGAATTTCTTACGCCGTTCAAATTTTTTTATTGGAAAAAATAAATATTAAACGACCCTACTTTAGAAGGCAAAAAGTTTGATACAAAACACATCCCTAAAAAGACATTAGAGCTTGCACAACAAATAGTGGAGCAATATGTGCGAATACCTTCAACCGAAATTTGGACTGAAGAATCTATTAGCAGCACCCTTAGCCAAGTACAATATTTTTGGGAAACTGGCTTATTTGCCAATAAAAAAGATGCCATAAATGTTTGTAAAGATGTGATGTTAATGGCGCAACACATGAACAAACAAGCCGACTTCAGCACAAAATTTCTGCGCAAGCAAAAACAACCCGAAGAGAGTTTAGGCAACTACAACTTATATTCTTGCGAAGTACAAATAGGCAATAATTCGTTGTTTGTACAAGCCGATAAATTAAAAATATCATTGCTGTCATTCAACACATTTAACTCATTGCTTACGTTTAATTTAGATTATTGCATTGAAAATGAAAGATGGATAAACAACCTTATTAAAAAATCCATTTTGATAAGTAGCGTTTCCGAAAAGCAACGTTATCAGTTCTTTAGACGCATTTATGCAATGATTGATGATGTAATAAAAACAATAGAAAATTCGTAGTTATCGTTAAAAAACAAATCAATAGCAGGCATATTTTTCTATAAAATTGCATCATATTTTATAATAAAGCAAGCTAAGCTTTCAAATTTTCAATAAGCAATTCCGATAGCTATCCTGAACTAATATGTCTAAATAGCTGTTAGCAAACTGAACTTGGAATAGCTGTTATTTGAAAAGTAAACTTGTTATATTTTACAACAAAAAAAATATTTTATTTTCCTACTTTCGCACGAAATTTATAGAATGACACCAACATTATACCCTACAATAAACCTAACTAAACAAGCTATTGAGCAAAAAAAAACTTCGTGTTTAGAATTGGTTAATCACTACATCCAAAAAATTGAAAGTGCAAAACAACTAAATGCTTTTGTAGAAGTTTTTGGTGATGAAGCAACAGCACAGGCAAAAATAATTGATGCAAAAATATTAGCTGGCAATGCAGGTAAATTGGCTGGTTTGGTAATTGGTATCAAAGATAATATTTGCTACAAAGACCATGGAGTACAAGCCTCGTCAAAGGTATTAGATAAATTTATTTCTATTTATTCATCAACTGTAGTTGAACGATTATTAGCAGAAGATGCGATAATTATTGGGCGTTTAAACTGTGATGAGTTTGCTATGGGTAGCAGCAATGAAAATTCGGTTTATGGTATTGTAAAAAATCCATTAGATGAAAGTCGCGTTCCTGGCGGTTCATCAGGCGGTTCGGCGGCAGCTGTGGCAGCGGGTTTATGCCATGCAGCATTAGGTTCTGATACAGGTGGTAGCATAAGGCAACCAGCTTCATACACAGGTTTGGTTGGCGTAAAACCAAGCTACGGGCGTGTTTCACGTCATGGTATTATTGCTTACGCATCGTCGTTTGACCAAGTAGGGCCACTCACAAATAATGTTGAAGATGCGGCTTTAATTTTGGAGGTTATTGCTGGTGCTGATGAGTTTGATAGCACCGCAGCTTCAAGTGTTGTAGAACCTTACAGCGAAAACCTAAACAGTAATAAAAAAGTAAAAATTGCATATTTTAAAGAGTGTATTGAAGGCGCAGGTTTGAATGCAGAAGTAAAAACAAAAACTTTGGCCATTATAGAAAAATTGCGCAATGAAGGAAACACGGTTGAAGAAGTAAATTTTCCATTTTTAGATTATTTAGTACCTAGCTATTATATGATTACCACTGCCGAAGCATCATCAAATTTGAGTAGATATGATGGCATACATTATGGTTACCGAAGCGCACAGGCGCATGATTTAGAAAGTACTTATACCAAATCGCGTAGCGAAGGATTTGGCAAAGAAGTGAAGCGCAGAATTATGCTGGGAACTTTTGTATTAAGTGCAGGATACTATGATGCCTATTACGCAAAGGCGCAAAAAATAAGACGTTTGGTAAAAAATGAAACGGAAAAAATTTTAGAATCTTATGATTTTATATTGTCGCCAACCACAACAAATGTTGCTTTTAAAATTGGACAAAAAACCAGCGACCCTATCGAAATGTATTTAGAAGATATTTATACTGTATTGGCAAACTTAGTTGGAATGCCTGCAGTATCAATGCCTGCGGGTAAAAATAGTGAAGGCTTGCCTTTCGGAATTCAATTTATGAGTAAAGAGTTTTCGGAACAAAAACTATTATCGTTTTCTAAATATTTTGAAAATTTAAATGTATAAAATTTTAATAAATTCATTGGCCTCGTTGGTGTCAAGTTGAACGTCGCTTAGTATTTTTCAGTAAAAAATATCTAACAACTCAACGTAAATAATTTGCCAAAAATAAGAATATCAAGTACTACACTTCTATTTCATTGTAGTTTTTAATTCTTCAATAGTAGGTGTATCGTTGTGGTGCCACATTTTTACAACAACTCCTTGTTTTAATAAAATAAGTCCGGGATTGGAGCGCACCATTGTTTTAAGCGCAGTTTCGTCGGTGGTGTAATACGGATACATTGCTTGCACTTCATGTCTGTACTTTTCTGTATCGTCGTGTGCACTGCCCGTTAAACCTATAACTGGTATTTTTTCTTTGTCTAACGCAGCCACTAAATTATTAATTTGTGGTTGGTGTTTTGCGTCAGATTTATTAATGTTATAGTTAACAATCAGCAATGTATAACCTGCTTTTTTTAGTATTGCATCAGTTACATTTTCGCCATCATTATTAGTGATATTAAAATCGTGTATTGCTGGCTTGTAGCCTTCTTTAATTAGCTTATTAATTGTAGTATCCCAAGCCCAAGTTAAAGTATCCTCCCAAAGGTAAGTTGCCTTTGAATATTGCGCTGTGGTAAACTCTTTTTTATCGCCTGTTTTTTTGTTTTTATACACCAACATAGTTTCATAAACATCAACAGGTGCGCCATCGGGTATAGCCATTTTTTCAGGAAGATTTGTACCTATTTTGTAAGGTCTAAAATCAATAACTGGTAAATGCCAAATACAAAACATATTAAATATAAACGATAATGCTGTGGCTGATGCAATTGAAATATTATCCATTTTGGCAGACATCAAAGGCTCTATTTTGTTGCGCCATACAAATATTGGTAATATTAAAATGAGTAATATAATGTCTTTTGTAAACGACTCCCAAGGTTTTAAATGTAATGCATCGCCAAAGCAACCACAGTCAGTTACTTTATTAAAATAGGCCGAATAAAATGTAAGGAATGTGAAGAATATTATCATCAACAAAAGTAACCATGCAAAAAGGCGCATGCGGCTACCAATGAGCACTGCCACACCACACAAAATTTCGAACACTGTAATGGCAACCGAAAATGTAAGTGCCATAGGTTGCAAAAACTCCATACCAAATACGGTAAAGTACTCACCTAATTTGTACGAAAATCCGAGTGGGTCGTTGGCTTTTATAAGCCCCGAAATAATAAATAACACGCCTACTAAAAAACGGCAGATGGCAACGATATACTTCATAATTATATTTTTATTTTGATTAAATTTTATTTGTTTCACTTATCAATATCAAGGCAAACACAGCGTAGTTGAGCATATCCATGTAGTTAGCATCAATGCCTTCGCTAACAATTGTGTTGCCATTGTTGTCTTCAATTTGTTTGGTGCGGTAAAGTTTCATCAAAATTAAATCGGTTAGTGAACTTATGCGCATATCACGCCATGCTTCGCCGTAATCATGGTTTTTGTCTTCCATTAATTGCTTGGTAGCCGCTGCATATTTATCATATAACTTTGTACAATTCTCAGGGCTTAAATCATCGGTTTGTGCATAGCCAAGTTCAAGTTGAATTAACCCCATTATGGCATAGTTTATAATACCAAAAAATTCTTCATTTATGCCATCACCAATTTTTTGATTGCCTTTTTCTTGAATGCTTCTTATGCGTGTGGCTTTAATAAATATTTGGTCAGTAATTGAGCTGGGCCGTAATACACGCCAGGCACAGCCATAGTCATTCATTTTTGCTAAGAATAAATTGCGACATGTAGTAATAACTGTATCGTATTGCTGCGACGTTAATTTCATATTCTGCAAACGTAATATTTAATGAATAGTGTTGGCGTTAAAAATTTTAAATGTTGCGTAGCGGAAAAATTACTAACTTTTTATTTTGGCGTTTCAAGAACATAATTTTCATTCAAATGCGATAAGTGATATTTTAACACAAAGTTCATAGAGATTATTGAGATACACAGAGTTTGCAAACGCCTAAATATTCTCTATAAGTTTTTTACCTAACATCATAAAACCTATGACATTGTTATACCTGTAATGTGCTTTATCTCTGTGCAACTCTGTTTATTTCGTGTCCTCTGTGTTGAAAAAATCACTTTGTTTATTTTAAAAGGAAAAACTTTACTGTATTCCTTTTCTGTTATAAATTTTCAAATAAGCATAGCCTACTTCCATCAATACTAAACCTGCAATTGACAAAATTAAACGTTATAACATTTATTAATAATAGATTTAATCTAAAATATATGTTGCAACATATATTTGCATCCAATAATTTAAAAAATAAAATAAATGAAAAAATTAATTTTAAGTGCCTTTATGGCAACGGCAATGTTAACAGCATCTGCACAAACAACTTGGGGCGTTGATAATTCGCACTCAACAGTAAAATTTTCTGTTTCTCACATGGTAATTTCTGAGGTGGAGGGCAATTTCAAAACTTACAGCGGTAAAGTTATTACTACTACCGATGATTTTCAAAACGCAAACATTGAGTTTACAATTGATGCAAATAGCATTAATACAGAAGATGCAAACCGCGATGGACACTTAAAAGGAGACGACTTTTTTTATACCGAAAAATTTCCACAAATAAAATTTAAAGGAACTTCATTTAAAAAAGTAAATGGCAAAAATTATATTTTAGAAGGTGATTTAACCTTGCGCGACGTTACCAAAAAAGTGAAATTTATGGTTGTGTTCAATGGCATAGTAAAAGACCCTTACGGAAATACGAAAGCTGGTTTTAAGGCAACTACCGAAATTAAAAGATTTGATTATGGTTTAAAATGGAACAAAACTGTTGAAGCTGGCGGACTTGTAGTAAGCGACGAAGTACAAATTGTTGTAAACCTTGAATTGAAAAAAATGTAATTTTTTTAGACTATAAATCAACTGCCTCAAATGAAAATTTGAGGCAGTTTTTTTTTACAGAAATTCCAAAGCCAAACATTGTACTATAAAACAAAAAATTACATTTACTTTGCCACATGCACTTTTTACTAACCACGCTCAACGCCAAATACATTCATACAAATTTAGCCATTCGCATTTTGTATGAAATGAACCAAGACCATAAAGGACTTGAATGGAAGGAGTTTGCCATAAAAGAAAACAAAGATGAGGTGGCAGCATATTGTGCAAATTTTGATGCAGTAGCTTTTAGTTGCTACATCTGGAATATTACACAAACACTTGAAGTAGCCAGTAAAATAAAGGCTTTGAACCCCAATACTAAAATATTGTTGGGTGGCCCCGAAGTTAGTTATGAATTTGAAAACGTAATTTCACTGCCGCAAATAGACTACATTATTGTTGGCGAAGGCGAAACACCTTTCAAAGAATTTTTACAATCATTCCCGAATGTAAACAATGTGCAAAGCCTTGTTTACAAAGCCGACAACAAGGTTATTGAAAACAAATTAGCACCCATGTTTGAGGTAAAAGAATTTGAAAATTCAATGCCTTATAAGTTTGATAATGTTGATGAATTGCGCAACAAAGTATTGTACATAGAAACATCACGCGGCTGCCCTTACAAGTGTGGTTTTTGTTTGGCAAGTTTGGATAACAAAGTTCGTTATTTGCCCGACAGCGCAATAAAGGCAACACTTTTATACATGATGGAACACGGGCGTGTAATTAAATTTTTGGATAGAACTTTCAATATTAAAAGAGATTTTACAATTGATATTTTCAAGTTTATTTTAGAAAATCACAAACCACAAAATGTTTTTCAGTTCGAAATAACTGCCGATATTCTTCACCCCGACATCATAAAATTTATTGACGACAATGTGCCTGTAGGCTTGTTCCGCTTTGAAATTGGAATACAAACCGTAAACCAAAAAGCAAATTTAGAAGTAAGCCGCAAACAAAATTTCGATAAAACAAAAGGCATCATACAACAGTTGCAACACAAAATAGAAATGCACCTCGATTTGATTGTTGGCCTACCGCTTGACCACTGGGAAGACATTAAATTTAGCATAGAAGAAGTATTTAAACTATTTGCACCCGAACTGCAATTGGGCTTTTTAAAATTTTTGAAAGGCACGCCTGTACGCGAAAAATACGCGGAACACGGCTTTGTGTTTGACCCTCTCCCACCCTACCAAATTATTGAAAGCAATTATTTATCTAAAATACAATTAGAAAAAATTGTAATGTTGGAGAATGCACTTGAAATTTATTGGAACAGCAAACGCCATACAAACACTTTAAAATACGTAACCAAGCACTATAGCATTTTTGATTTTCTGTTGGGCTTAGGCGAATATTTTGGTACCAAAAGGGAATACCATAAATATAGTTTGGATGATGTTTTTGAAATAATTACAGAATTTGTAAACCAACATTACGCAACCGATTTATACCTAAAACAATTAATTGCAATTGACTATTATTTGCATTTTAAAGTAAAGCCAAAGCCATTGTTTATGCAGGAGTTAGAACGCCCCGAGAAAAACAAACTAATTGAAAAACTAAAACTAAACCACCATAAATACCGCCATATAATTTTGCCATTAAATTTTGATTTTAAAATATTTGCCGAAAAACAAGAAATTGTGAGTGAACAAAAACACTTGGTAATACAGTATAATGGCACTAGTAAGGCTGAGGTAATGTAGGTGATTTTAGTAAATGTAAATAAGAAGTTTGGTACTTATTTATTTGTAAATTTTGTAAGTGTTTTTATTTCAATTATTTTTTAAAATTCTATTTTTAAGCCTCATAAAATAGATTTTCTTTGCGCAAACTTTTTCACCAATTTCTATTAAAAAAATTTAAAACATAACAATCATACAATATGCAACGCGACAAAATAATTTTCGATTTAATAGCCGATGAGCTTCACCGCCAAACAGAAGGTATAGAATTAATAGCATCTGAAAACTATGTTAGCCAACAGGTAATGGATGCCATGGGAAGTATTTTAACCAACAAATATGCCGAAGGCCTACCAAATAAAAGGTATTACGGCGGTTGCCAAGTTGTTGATAAAGTAGAGTTATTGGCTATAGAACGCCTCAAAAAATTATTTGGAGCGGCTTGGGCAAATGTGCAGCCACACTCTGGCGCACAGGCAAATGCAGCTGTTATGTTAGCCATTTTAAAACCCGGTGATACCATTACCGGTTTCGATTTGAGCCACGGTGGACATCTTACACATGGCTCGCCGGTTAATTTTAGTGGCAAATTATATCGCCCAACTTTTTATGGTGTGGAGCGCGAAACAGGACAAATAAATTATGACAAAGTAGCCGAAACGGTAACCAAAGAAAAACCAAAACTTTTAATTTGTGGAGCATCTGCATATTCGCGCGACTGGGATTACAAGCGTTTACGAGAAATTGCCGACAGTGTTGGCGCATTGCTTTTGGCCGATGTTTCGCACCCAGCGGGCATGATTGCGGTAGGGTTATTGAATAATCCAATGCAACATTGCCACATTGTAACTACTACTACGCACAAAACATTGCGTGGCCCACGTGGTGGCGTTATTATGATGGGCAATGATTTTGATAATCCTTTTAGACTAACTACGCCAAAGGGCGAAATAAAACCAATGAGTGCCTTGTTGGATGCAGGTGTTTTTCCGGGTACGCAAGGTGGCCCATTAGAGCACGTAATAGCCGCTAAGGCAGTAGCTTTTGGCGAAGCATTAACCAACGATTTTAAAACGTACCAATTACAAGTAAAGAAAAATGCAGCCTTGTTAGCCCAATGCCTTGTAGATAAAGGCTACGGCGTTGTTAGCGGTGGCACCGATAATCATTGCATGTTGATAGATATGCGCACCAAAAACACCACAGGCAAAGATGCCGAAATTGCATTGGGTAAAGCGGATATTACTATCAATAAAAATATGGTTCCGTTTGATGATAAATCACCATTTGTAACATCGGGTATTCGTTTGGGAACGCCTGCCATTACTACACGTGGCATAAAAGAAGATGCCATACCTACTATTGCCGATTTAATTGATGAAGCCATTGAAAATCGTGAAAACGAAACAAGGTTAGCCGACATTAAAAAACGTGTGAACAATATGATGAAAGGGTTGCCTTTGTTTGCGGAGTAGTTTTTGTTGATATAATTTGATAGTTAATTAATTTTGCAAACAGCATCTATTATACCAAAACAAGTTAGCTTTTCAAAAAATAACCATAACTTGTACCGTTTGATAACAACGGGATAAGACATATAAGAACATATAAGGCTATACTAATCGACTATTCAAAAGCCTAATTTGCTTTAGTATAATAAAAAGTTCAGAAATAATAAAATACCATGTAGTGACAAATTTCTTCATGGTATTTTTTGTTTGAAATTTGATATTGAAATTTTTTAAAAAGTTAAGCCTAACTCAAGACCATTATTTAGTAAAAATAACCAACTCTGTTTACCAAAACTTAATGCTTTAACGCCAATTTCGACACTTACAAGTGTTTTGTGATTTGAGTAAAAACAAAATCCAAATGAGTTAGATAATGCCAAGCCAGTTATTTCATCGGATGCTTTATATATGAAGGTATAGCCAGCAAACTGGGTTGTAAAATTCAAATTAAAATCATGAATTGAGTAGCTAAATTGAGGCGAAAAGTAAAATGAGCCAACTTTGTTTGTTGCAAAATATTTGCGAAAACCAATGCCAGCACTATACGTACTTCTCATTAGTTGATAATTTACAGTTGTATATGCTCCAACCTTTTCAGCACCTTTTATCAAATATTTATTATTGCCCGAATACGCCTTTAAGTTATAAGTGAAATTTAATATTAAACTACTGCCATTTTTTCTTTTTCTAAATAATTCGAAAGATAAATGAGGGTTAAGAAGCGCTAAGTTTATAATGTCTGTATTTATTGCAAACATATAGCATTTCTTAATAGGGTCTAACACATAATTTTCTCTTAATCCCATTTTTATGGTGTCTTTGCTAGTGGAAGTGCCATCTTTTTCTAATAAGGTTCTTGTTTGTTTTAGCTTAGGGTCAAGTGCAATTTTCTTGATAGAATCAATTACAATTGTAAATGTTTCATTTAAAAAAGTGCCTCCGCCAAGTGTTGTTATACTTATAGTTTTACTGGTTAAATGATGAGCAGTGCCTACTAATACTTTCCCTGAATTAATTACTATAGTATCGGCCAAATTCGCATACAAATTGTAAGCATAACAGTTAATTAAAACAAATAACCAAAGTATATTTTTCATAAATAATATTTGTGCAAGATGAAAAAAATAAGAAATAAAACACTTCAAATTTAATGTAATAATTGTGTAAATGTATTGTTCAGTTTACCAAAAAACCGCTTATTTATACCATTCACGAAATAATATGTACCATCCACGCAAAAGCTGTTTTATTTAAAAGTAATTGGCGCATTTTTGCACCATCAATTATTAAACTAACTATTTGAAACAGAAAACACGTACTACCCACAACTTGTGAAGCTACCATATAACTTATGAAGCTAAAAACAAGTTTAATAATTGGTTGTTTATAATAAAAAGCAGACTTTCCCATAAGGTCTGCTTTTTGTTTAACTAATGAATATGGAAATTTTTCAAAATAACTTCCCACAATTGGCAAGCTCGTTTATCTAAGAAGAGATTCTCAATGCGGATTTATTTTTGGTATTGATGGGCCTTCGCGTTCCTCACTACGTTCGGAATGATAGCATTTCCCATACTTTCTTGGCTTTTATTAAATTGTAATTCCGAACGCAGTGAGGAATCTCATGTAGTTCAAATAGCTTTCCTTAACCAAATAAACATGCCAAATGGGAAAACTTATTTTGAAAGTTTTACAAGAAAAAATCTACTCCTTCACAAACTTCACAACTTCATTTGCAACTTTTACAAAATAAATACCGCTTTTAAGATGTTGGATGTTGAAAGAAGCCCCACCTAGCCTCCCCGAAGCGGAGGAAGTGTTTCCTGAAATATAACTTGTTGCTACCTCATTACCCAACACGTCCACAATACTTATGCGCGTTATGGCGGAATTGGGTTTGTCATTGCGTCGGAAGCCGTAATCTAACTGAGATTGCGGGTCAAGCCCGCAATGACCCTCAACAAAAAGCACATCCTTCGCAGGATTAGGGTAACACCTAACAGCTCCCTCTCCTTTGGAGAGGGTTGGGGTGAGGTTAGTAATTACAAGATTGGCACCCGTTTTTAAAATGGTTTGTTGTTGCCCAACTAAATACACATTGGCAGTATCAAAAGCATACACGCCCCATCCTGTGTAAGCGTACGGATATATTATTGGGCTCCATGTGTTGCCATAGTCGGTTGTGTAGCTAACATCGCACGTTGCATAATATCCGCCACCAGATATAAAGCCTGTACTATCATTAATAAATTGCATATCAAATGCTGTTTGTATGCAGGCTTGCCCGGCTGTATCAATGGTTGCGCAACCATCAATTGTTCTAAACGCAGTACCATTGTCATTAACAAAATAACCTTTGTTGGCATCTAAAAAATGTAATTGTTTAAATGTTCCTATTCCGCTTATGGGTATGTTTGTCCAGGTAGTACCGCTATTTATTGTTTTTAATAAATGCCCAACATTGCTGAGGGCATAGCCAGTGCTTGCAGTGGAAAAAAATACTTTAGTCAAATTGGATGCTATGCCCGAAGTAAGTGTAGTGTAACTTGTGCCACCATTGGTGGTTTTATACATGGTGCCTGCATTGCCAACAATATAGCCTGTTGTAGGCGTTGGAAAACTAATACCGTTTAGTCCGTTGGTGGTTGATAAAGTTTGTGTTGTAAAAGTTGTGCCGCCATTTGTGGTTGTAATAACGTCTCCATCACTGTTTACAGTTACAAGTTTTGTGGTGCTAATGGCTGCCATATCTGATACAGAATTTTGGTATGGTGCATTTGGCATGGATGTACATGTTAGCCCTGCGTTTGCTGTTTTTAAAATAAAATATCCATCGCCAACCACCCAACCATTTTGAGTATTTAAAAACTTTATTTTTTTGAATGTTTGCAAGCCGCTTTGTGGGTTTGTTTGTGTGAATATAGAACCTGCATTTGTGCTACGTTCTAAACCGCCATATAAATCGGTTGCAATGGCTGTGCTTGAGTTTGTTATCACACATGATTTATGATTGCCACCATAAAACGGACTGCTCCAAGTTGTGCCGTTGCTTGTTTTGTATATGTAACTATTTGTAACTGCAATACCTTGTGTAGGGCTTGTAAATGAAATATCTTTAACCCCTTCGTTGGTAGTAAAATTTGTTTGCGACAACCATGTTAGTCCACCATTTGTAGTTCTGGATATTTTACTGTTATACCCACCTGCATAGCCTAATGTGTCATTCAAGAAAACAATTGAGTAGCAAGCCGAAATTGTATATCCAAAATTTTGGTTCCAAGTTAAGCCACCATTTGTTGTTTTATACATTGCTGCTGTTGAGGTAGTTTTGCCAACATAACCAGTATCTGAATTTAAAAACCAAACTGTTTGCAAGTTACCGCTAATGTTAGTATTGTTTGTAATATCTGCCCAGGTTGCACCACCATCAACGGTTTTCACTATTTTGCTGTATTCGCCTACACAATATCCCACACTATCGTTGGCAAAATTAATGTCTTTTAAAGGCATGCTTGTGTTGCTGAAAATTTGTGTCCAAGTATTACCAGCATCTATCGTTTTAAATATTGCTCCGTTGCCATAACCAAGGCTTCCCGATACAAAAAATGTGAGTGAATTTTTTATGAATATTCCATACAAATTTATTTGCGTAAAAGGTTCCGAAATTGTCCAAGTTACGCCATCATCATAGCTTATAACAATGGCACCTGCATCGCCAACGACAATAAACTTTTGCGTATCGAAATTACGAATCTTATTTAGGCTATGCCCACCATACTTAGGGTATTGCCATGTAAATGGTGTGAATGTTTGTGCTTGTGTAGATGCACTTACAAGTATGAATGTAAAAAATAGGAGTATGTATTTTTGCATGGGTATTTTATTTTTTGCCACGGAAGCAAGGGCTTTACTGTGTAATTAAATCTTTAGCCATTTATCCATTCGTTTGTTTGCCTGCCTGTTCATTGGTATAAGTATTATTATATTCATTACCTCATTGCCAATACTTCAAAAATCAAACTTTTTTTTCATGATTTTTTTCGAGAAAATATTAAAGTTTGTTTTTTGCAATAAGTTTTGTTACTAACATTGCCAAATAAATTACATTCGCACCTTATTAAAAAAAAGAAATTTACAAACCTACTTGATATCTACCATAAAATACACCGAAGACGAATTAGTATCTCTTATCAAAAGTAAGAATGCTGACGCTTTTAAGGTGCTGTACGATAATTATTCGGCGGCACTTTATGGTGTAGTGTTAAAAGTGGTTGATGCTGATGAATTGGCACAGGATATTTTGCAAGATTCATTTGTAAAAATCTGGAAAAACTTTGAAAGTTACGATGCCTCAAAGGGTAGGCTATTTACTTGGATGCTGAATATAGCCCGCAATACAGCCATTGATAGTTTACGCAGCAAACAAAGCCGAATTGAAAATAAAATCCAAAACCTTGAGGATTCCGTATATGAAGTAAATGCACAAAATAATACAAGCCAAAAAATTGACCAAATTGGTTTGAAAGATGTGCTGAAACAATTGAAGTTGGAGCATTTAATTTTAATTGAATTGGTTTATTTTAAAGGGTACACACAAGAAGAAATTTCGCAAGAACTAAATATGCCATTGGGCACTGTAAAAACAAGAATACGAACTGCGCTAAACCATTTACGCCAATTGTTAAAAGAAAATTAAGTTGGATATTAAAGCTTACATATCATCAGGAATAGTAGAAACGTACGTTATGGGTATGGCTTCGGAGCACGAGGTGCGTGAGGTTGAAACCCTTGCTGCCCAGTACCCTGAAGTGCGTGATGAAATTTTAAGTATTGAATTAGCTTTAGAAAAACTTGCAATTGCTAATAGTGTGGCTCCACCTGCAGCTTTGCGCGAAAATATTTTTGCAGCCATAGAAAAAGAAGTATCAGCAACAAATACACAAAACAAACCCGTTGAACAAAATGTTGCTGAAACAAAAGTTATTTCAATTTCCAAAAATACAAAATCAGTAAATTGGTTTGCCATTGCTGCCTCTGTGGCATTGCTTGTAAGCCTTGCCTATAATTACAATCAAAATAAAAAAATAGAATATTCAAATAAAGTTGCTGCACAAGCATTGGATAGTTTATGCATCGCTAATAAAGAAATTGAAAATAAATTAGCGTTAGAAAAAGAAATTACCGACAAAAACATTGCATTATTTACCCAAGCTGGCAATAAAATTATTGAGATGAAAGGCTTGCCAATATCGCCGTCATCATTGGCATTGGTAGTATATAATGCCAATACCAAACAAGCATTTATAAATGTAAAATCGTTGCCACAAACACCAGCTGAAAAACAATACCAGCTATGGGCAATTGTTGATGGTAAACCAGTTGACATGGGTGTTTTTGATGTAAATACAAATACCAATATTTTGCAAAAAATGTTGGACGTTACAAATCCGCAAGCGTTTGCCGTAACCCTTGAAAACAAAGGCGGTAGCCCAACACCAACCATGGAACAAATGTTTGTGATGGGTAAAAGCAGTTAGTGCTTTCTTTCGTTTATTGTTTGCAATTTATTATTAAGCACTTCTCCTTTTTGAGAAATTAAAATTTAGTTACCACATATATTATCCAGTAGGAAAGTTTTCAAAATAACTTCCCTAATATCCAATTTTATATTGCATAAATTATATACAAGATACTTGAATCAATTATTGATTTTTTGGAGTATGTATTTCTAACCCCTCTGTCATTCTGCGAAGGCAGGAGTCTCAATTAGATTGCGGCTTCCGCCGCAATGACACACAACCTACACAAGATATTCACACTAACAAAAAAAGGATTCATAAGAAAAGTATAGTCAGCTAAATTTGCTGAAGTTATTTTGAAAGTTTTACTTTCAAAATTTTGCCTCGCCGCGAAAAGTCTTTAAGTTAAGATAAAACCATTTTATTGCCACGTTATCCTAAAGGTAGTGGCAATTCAACAAAAACCATTTACAAAAGCCTTTATAGAATGCTATTAATTGCCACGACTTAAAAGTCGTGGAATAAATGGTGGTGTTGGGTTAGGCTTTAGCCAAATATGTTTTTTCGGCTAAAGCCAAATTGAATTTGCGATTGCTATCCACCTAAAGGTAGTGGCAATTAGACAAAAAGACTACCTAAAGGTTTGGCAATTATGCAACACTTAACTTAATGACATTGCCCGCCGCGACATGCATAGCACCCTGTAAAAACGGAGTTGTAAACAGCCTTTTCATACTTGCATCAAATATGTTAGCTCATCTACAACCCATCTACAAAAAAATATTTTACATCTTCTAAATCCAAGCCAAACTTTTTATCGTAAATGTTGTTATAAGTCCACTAATTAATAACACTTTAAAAAAAAGTAAAATGAAAAAGAACACATTAAAAGTAGCGCTATTTGTAATAATAGCCGCAGCAACATTTACAAACGTAAATGCACAAATGAATGACAATGTTATGGTGGGTGGCCAAGCCATGATGCCGAAAAAGAACATTGTAGAAAATGCAGTTAACTCTAAAGACCACACAACTTTAGTAGCGGCTGTAAAAGCTGCTGGTTTGGTAGAAACATTGCAAAGTAAAGGCCCATTTACTGTGCTTGCACCAGTTAACAATGCCTTTGAAGATTTACCTGCTGGTACTGTTGAAACATTGCTTAAGCCCGAAAACAAAGGCACTTTAACTAGCGTGCTTACTTACCACGTTTTAGAAGGCACTTATACATTTAATGACATTGCGGCTGCAATAAAAAAAGGTGGTGGCAAAGTAATGATGAAAACTGTACAAGGGCAAGAACTTATGTTTATGATGAATGGTATGCACAACATTACCATTAAAGACATGGCAGGTAATGTTGCAAACATTACTACTTACGATGTAATGCAGTCGAACGGTGTGATACATGTAATTGACAAAGTATTAATGCCAAAAATGTAAAACATACTCAAACCCTTTGAAACAAAAGAAAACACAACAATCTAATTAGCCTGAGAACGTTGCCATATTTTTGGCAGCGTTCTTTTGTTTTACAACTCAATAAATCTGTTTTATTTCTACCCCCCAATTTATTTTTTAAATAAATAAATCCAAACAAATCTATTTTTCGTATGTTCTAATAAAGCCTCTAAGTTTATTGGCAAAAAAAATTTTATAAATAATTAATTTTAGAAAAAATGATTACAAAAATTACAAAAAAAGTTTCGCTAATGGCAGCATTAGCGTTGGGTTTGCAAGCAAACGCAACACATTTGGGCAACCAAATTTTATTAACAGCACGCCTTAATGGTGCGCAACAAGTGCCGGCAATTACTACCAATGCAGTTGGGGTAGCGGCTTTTAGCTTAAATGCTACACGCGATACTATGTGTATGAGCATGACAGTTTCTGGTTTGAGTGGCGCTGTTACTGGTGCACACATTCATGCTGGTGCTGCTGGTACTGCTGGTGCAGTGTTGGTTGACTTAGATGGTGGATTGGTTGGCAATAGTGGCACAGCAACTATTACAGGTGCTAACTTAATACCAGCTTTGGTTTCTAATTATTTGCGTGGTTTAATGTACGTGAACATTCACACGGCAGCCAACCCAAATGGCGAAATTCGCGGGCAAATTGTACCCGAAACCGACATTGAATTTGTGGCTACTTTAGATGGTACGCAACAAACGCCACCAATAACTACAAGTGCTTTTGGTTTGGCAACATTTGCATTGTCAAAACACAATGGCAAGCTAATGATTAGGGTTGTTGCCGATGGTTTAAGTGGTACAATTTCTGGCGCACATTTACACACTGGCGCAATAGGTGCTGGCGGCCCAGTTACCCTAGATTTATCAAGCTACATTGTGGGCAATACAATTATTGCAAGCGTTGACCCTACAGCGTTTTTAACCGATTTAATGGCTGGTAATATTTACTTGAATTTGCACACAGCTACCAATCCTAATGGCGAAATTCGTGGGCAATTAATGAAAGACAATAAAATTGCTTTTGATGCTTTGCTAAATGGTGCACAACAAACGCCTGCAGTTACTACAAATGCTATGGGTTTGGCTAGTTTTAAATTAAACACTGCTATGGATAGTTTATGGTATGATGTAACATTAACAGGCTTATCGTCAACGGCTAGTGGTGCGCATTTACATAATGCTGCAGCAGGTGTAAGCGGCGCAGTAGTGCTTGATATGACTAGCGATATTAACGGTAACCGTATTATGGGAATGGCTACAGGTGCAGCAGTAACGCCTCTTTTAAGCAATATGCTAAAAGGTAATTTGTATTTGAATGTTCACAATACAGCTAACCCAAATGGCGAAATTCGTGGGCAAGTTTATCGCTTATTGCGCGAAGGATATACGGCTACAATTGACGGTATGCAATCTATGCCAATGGTAACAACAAACGCACATGGCACATTGGTAGCTTCGGTTGACAGAAACCAAACTGATTTACATTACATGGTTGTGGTTGATGGTATAACTGCAAATGGCATACATTTTCACAAAGGTGCAATGGGACAAGGCGGCGCAGTTTTATTTGATATAACTCCAACATTTGCGAACAACGGTGCTTTCGGATATTGGAAAAGTACAGATGCAAGTCCGTTTACAACTGCCAATTCATTGTCGTTTCGCAATGATAGTGTGTATGTAAATTTGCACACTGTAGCTAACCCTAATGGCGAAATTCGCGGACAAGTAGAACGTGGATACCATTGTTATACAATAACAACTGGCATTGAAGAAAACAAATTTGCTACAACTAGCATAACTGTATTTCCGAACCCTGTAAGCAATAATTTAAGCGTTACTTTTACTGAGAACAATTTGGCGAAAGCACAATTGCAAATTACTGATGTGCAAGGGCGCAACATAATTACGCAAAACGTAAATGTAATTGCAGGGCAAAACAAAGTAGAAGTAGATGCTTCAAAACTTACAAATGGTTTGTATTTGTTGCAATTGAACATTGCAGGCAAACCAATTGTGTTTACAAAATTGATTAAAGAATAATTTTTGAATACTATGCTAAAAGGGCTGTCTTAATTTTTTAAGACAGCCCTTTTTTGTGTTTATAACGAATGTACATTCAATATAGTCCTCACGATGGTTATCGTGATTCGGACTTTTTTACAATCAGAATTCGTATAAGTTTTGCTTTGTTCCAAAAGGTTACAACCTATTGCGGATAGTTGAAAACCTAATTCTGTTATTTATAGAATTAGGTAAGTGTAAACGCCACATTATTGCGAGGCGCAAAGCAAAACTAATCAGTACAAGCAACCCTTTTTGGTAAGAAATAAAATTACAAAAGATATACGATGTTCCGAAACAAAATATATTTTTACGAACACAAAATACAAAAAATGAATAAATATTTTACACACTTGTTTACCTGCATTTTATTAGTTGCAACAACCAAACTTACGAATGCACAAATTAGCGAAGGTGGCGTGCCTTATTGCATTCTCAACAACATTAACAATAATGTTGATATATTTGAACTACCCGAAACGCCTCTAACTGTATTGAAGCAAGAAGACATTGAACGCGACAATCAGAAAAGTTTGCCCTACCGTTTTGGTTACAATCATTACATAAATTTAAACTTACAAAATAGTGGTAATTGGAGTATTTTGCCCAATGGCGATAAACTTTGGCAATTGGCAATACACAGTGCTGGTGCCACTTCTATAAACATTACGTTTGATAAATATAAATTGCCAACAGGTGCAAAATTATTTATTTATAGTGCCGATAAGCAAGATGTGATTGGTGCATTTACTAAAAACAACAACCAACAAGATGGTAAATTGGGTTGCACATTGGTAAAAGGCAATACTTGTTTTTTAGAATACACGGAGCCTGCCAATGCTGAGTTTGCTGGCGAATTGCAATTGTGGAGAATAACACACGGATATAGAAGTTTGGTAAACCACACCATCAAATCTTTTGGACAAGCGGGTGTTTGCAACAACAATGTAAATTGCCCAATTGGTGCATCGTGGCAAAACGAAAAACGCAGCGTGGCTTGTATTGTTGTTGGCGGTAACGAAAGTTGCACAGGTGCCTTAGTTGATGATGTTCCGCACGATAGTATTCCTTATTTTTTAACTGCAAACCATTGTATCGATGGTAGCGAAAGCACTTGGGTATTTCGTTTTAATTGGGAAAGTGCATCGTGTGCCAACGTAAACGCACCAACCAATCAAACAGTATCAGGTTCAACATTAAAAGCGAAAAACCCTGATTCAGATTTTGCTTTATTACAACTAAGCTCAATGCCTCCGCAAAGTTACAATGTGTATTATTCTGGTTGGAGTCGTTCCAATTCGCCCACAACATCTGCGGTTGGTATTCATCACCCAAGTGGTGATATTAAAAAAATATCATTTGCACCTGGCGCAACAATTAGTACTACTTATAATAGTGCCGAAACTTGGCAAACTGCTGAGTGGTCTGATGGTTTATTAAATGGGGCTACCGAACCCGGTTCATCTGGCTCTCCGCTGTATGACGCACAACATAGAATAGTTGGACAATTATTTGGTGGGCCTTCTACTTGCAACTCACCTGTGGGGCAACGCCACGATTTTTATGGCAAATTTTCTGCTTCGTGGGATAGTGGCACAACTGCCGCAACAAGACTCAAAGATTGGTTAGACCCTCAAAATACCGGTGCTTTATTTGTTGGCGGGCTTACCTTGCTTAACAATGCTGGGGTTGCAGGAATTACTTCGCCAAATACTAATTTGGGATGTAACAATGTATTTGTACCAAGCGTAACCGTAAGTAACGAAGGCACAAACACAATAAACTCATTAATAATTAGTTATACTGTTGATGGTGGAGGGGCGCAAACGTATAATTATAACAACCCTATAACATCGGGGCAAACCGTAACAATTGCCTTAAACACAATTACATTATCAACATACGGCAACCACACTTTTACAGCCACCACATCAATGCCAAATGGCAATGCTGATACCTTTATAAACAACGATTCGCAAACAATTAATTTTACAAATACAGATGCTTCAAATACCATAGCACTAAGTTTTACAGAGCCTTTTTCTTACACTACATTTCCGGCTGGTTCGGCATGGCAAATTAAAAATGACAACAACAACATTACTTGGACAACAGCCAATACTAACTCGCCAAACTCAACTGGTAAATGTTTGTTTATAGATAATTATAACCTTACAAATGGCGATGGCGGACAGTTAGATTATGCCATAACACCATTCTTAAATTTTAGCCAAAGTGTAGATAGTTTGTACCTAACATTTGATATGGCATTTAAGCAATACCAAACGCGCCAAGATTCATTAATTGTAGCCTACTCAACCGACTGTGGCAACACTTGGATAAGGCTTTGGGCCGATGGTGGCAGCACATTGGCTAATGGTCTTTCTCAAAACAGCGCATACTTAAACCCAATTGCTACCGATTGGCAAAGCAAAAGCATTTTAATAAACCAATTGGCGGGTTTGCCAAGTGTTTCTTTGGCATTTATAAACAACACGCGCGGCGGTAATAATTTTTATATCGACAACATAAATATTCCGCAAAATACGCTTGGCATAAATGAAATTGGAGCAAACAATTTATTTAGTTTACAACCAAACCCACCAAACAATTTTGTTGAAATTAAATTACAAAACAACAGCGCCTACACCATAAAAATTGCAGATGTGTTGGGTAATATTATTTACGAAACCCAAGCAACTAAAAACACAGTTATCAATACAAGCAACTTTGCCAAAGGGCTTTATTTTGTTGATGTAAGCAATGCAAATAATAGAAGTGTAAAACGGTTGGTTAAGGATTGATGATTGGCAATAGGCAATAGGCAATAGGCAATTAGCAATTAGCAATAGGCAATAGGCAATAGGCAATAGGCAATAGGCAATAGGAAATAGGAAATAGGCAATAGGCAATAGGCAATTAGCAATAGGCAATAGGCAATAGGCAATAGGCTATAGGCAATAGGCAATAGGCAATAGGAAATAGGAAATAGGAAATAGGAAATAGGCAATAGGCAATAGGAAATAGGCAATAGGCAATAGGCAATAGGCAATAGGAAATAGGCAATAGGCAATAGGCAATAGGAAATAGGAAATAGGAAATAGGCAATAGGCAATAAGCAATAGGCAATAGGCAATAGGCAATAGGAAATAGGAAATAGGAAATAGGCAATAAGCAATAGGCAATAAGCAATAAGCAATAGGCAATAAGCAATAGGCAATAAGCAATAGGCAATAGGCAATAGGCAATAGGCAATAGGCAATAGGCAATAGGCAATAGGCAATAGGCAATAAGCAATAGGCAATAGGCAAT
>Ga0105048_10002520_pt1 | contig 29809 bp, 27 predicted proteins | sample MAT05_FD_78382 | JGI IMG/M metagenome (GOLD analysis project Ga0105048, IMG submission 78382) | Freshwater microbial communities from Lake Fryxell liftoff mats and glacier meltwater in Antarctica - MAT-05 | ecosystem: Environmental > Aquatic > Freshwater > Ice > Liftoff microbial mat | place... | reverse complement strand
GGCCTGTGGCCGGCCACGCAGGCGCCGGGGATGACGCCCTTCGGCGGCGCGGGCACGGGCGTCGTGCTCACGAACCCCAACGAGAGCGGAACAATCTACTACACGACGAACGGGGCCGATGCGCGCGCCGTCGGTGGCGGAGTCCAGGGCACGTCCTACTCCGCGGCGATCCCGATCAACTCGCCGTTCGCGCTCAAGGCGCGGGTGCGCAGCACTGGTGGCGAATGGTCCCCGCTCGTCGAAGCGGACTTTGCGCCGGCCCAACTGCCGCGCGTGATCGTCAGTGAGATCCATTACAATCCGACCAGCGCGGGCGACGCGACGGAGTTCGTGGAACTCCTCAACGCCGGGAATGTCGCCGCCTCGCTCAACGGCGCGCATTTCACCGCCGGCATCGGCTACACTTTCGGAAACGTGACCCTCGCTCCCGGCCAGACCTTTGTGCTCGTGAAAGATGCGGTCGCTTTCGCAGGCGCGTATCCGGGCGTCCCCATCGGCGGCATCTTCACCGGTGCGCTCGATAACGACGGCGAGACGCTCACGCTCCGCGACATCGCCGGGCAGATCATCTTCTCCGTCGATTACGGCGACAGCGAAGAGCCCGGCTGGCCCGCCGGGCCGGACAATGGCGGCTTCACCCTCGTGTTGCGCCGCCCGTTTTTCGCCACGACAGATCCGGCGCTGCCCGCCAACTGGCGCGCGAGCAGCGTCATGGGCGGTAATCCCGGTGCCGCCGACGCGACACTTTTCACCGGCATCGCGACCGCGGACATCGACCTCGACGGTTTCAACGCGCTCACGGAATACGCCCTCGGCACCAGCGATACTGACGCCACTGACCGGCCGCAGTTCATCTTCAGTCGCGACGGCGGAGGGAGCCTCGTCATCACTTTCGTCCACCCGGAAGCCGCGGACGACGTGGCGATCCACGGCTTGGAAAGCAGCAATCTCTCGACTTGGACAGACGCCGTTGGCGAGGCCGAAACCATCGCCGCTCCCGGCTGGCTGCAGGCGATCTGGCGCTCAAACGCGACCACCGGGCCGGTCTTTCTAAAAGTCCGGGTCCGGCTGGAGTAGGGAAACTTCCCGGTTGGCGACCCAAACTCACCGTGGCAGGCTGCGCCCGTGAATCTCGACGCACGCATCACCTTTGACCCTGAGCAATGCGGCGGGCGTCCTTGCATTCGCGGCATGCGCATTCGGGTCAAGGACGTGCTTGATCTGCTGGCGGCGGACGTGCCGGCGGCGGAAATCCTGGCGGACTTTCCCTACCTTGAAGCCGAAGACATCCACGCCTGTCTGGCCTTCGCGGCGCAGCAGGCGGATCATGTGGTGATCAAGGTTGCGGCGTGAAGTTTCTGGTCGATGCGCAATTGCCTCCCGCGCTGGCGCACGCGCTGCGGACGGCAGGGCATGATGCCGAACATGTGGAGGACGCCGGCCTGAGACACGCCAAAGACCCGGTCATCTGGAAATACGCCCTCGCCCAGGGACGGGTGATCATCACCAAGGATGAGGACTTCGCCAATCGCCTGCTGGTCGCCGCTTCCAGTCCGCAGATCGTTTGGCTGCGCGTGCCGAATTGCTCCAACCGCGAATTGCTCCGCTGGCTGCTGCCGGAATTGCCGCAGATCGTTCGCGCCTTGGAAGCAGGTAACAAACTGTTTGAAATCAGCAAGGCATGAACTCCCCCCGCCTCACTCCCGACCAACTCCGCTCCTACCGCTGGTTCGGGCCGAATGATCTCCGCAGCTTTGGCCACCGCTCGCGCGCGCGGCAGATGGGCCTCGGTCCGGAGGACTGGGAGGGCAAGCCGGTCATCGCGATCCTCAATACCTGGAGCGAGCTGAACCCGTGTCATCTCCATTTCAAAATCCTCGCCGAGCATGTGAAAAAAGGCGTGCTCCAGGCCGGCGGGATGCCGGTCGAGGTGCCGCTGCTTTCGCTCAGCGAGAGCTACATGAAGCCGACCACGATGCTCTATCGCAATCTCCTCGCGATGGAGACCGAGGAGGTCATCCGCTGCCATCCCATCGACGGCGCGGTGCTGCTCGGCGCGTGCGACAAAACCACGCCCGCGCTGATCATGGGCGCGACCTCGGCGGACGTGCCGTTCATCTTCGTGCCCGGCGGGCCGATGCTCCGCGGCAACTGGCGCGGGCAGACGCTCGGCAGCGGTTCGGACGCGTGGAAGTATTGGGACGAAAAGCGCGCGGGCAAACTGAGCGAGGAGGCGTGGAGTGAAATCGAGGACGGCATCGCGCGCTCGCACGGGCACTGCATGACGATGGGGACGGCGAGCACGATGACGGCGATCGCCGAGACGCTCGGGCTGACGTTGCCCGGCGCGTCGTCGATCCCCGCCGTGGACATGGCGCACTGGCGCATGGCCGCGGAATCCGGACGGCAGATGGTGGAAAATGCCTGGCTGGATCTGCGGCCCTCGCAAATCCTGACCGCCGATTCGTTTCACAATGCGATTGTCGCCGACATGGCCGTGGGCGGCTCGACGAACGCGATCATCCATCTCGTCGCCATGGCCGCGCGCGCGGGCATCGCGCTGCCGCTGGAGCTGTTCGATGAAATTTCCCGCGGCACCCCGCGCCTCGCCGATCTGCGCCCGGCGGGGCGTTTCCTCATGGAAGACTTTTATTTCGCCGGCGGCCTCCGCGCGCTGCTCGGGCAGTTCGGAAGACAGGCGTCCCGCCTGTCAGGGCAAGCGGGCTTCCAAGCTGCTGACGCCGCGGCCACGACAGGCGGGACACCCGTCGGCCCTGACAGGCGGGACGCCTGTCTTCCGCTGCTCCACTTGGACGCGCTCACCGTGAATGGCAAGACCCTGGGCGAAAACCTTGCCGGTGCGGAGGTCTTCAACGCCGAAGTCATCCGCCCGATTTCCAATCCGTGCTCTCCCGAAGGCGGCACCGCCATTCTGCGCGGCAATCTCGCCCCGCGCGGCGCGGTCATTAAGCACGCCGCGATGGAGCCCCGCTTCCTCCAGCACACCGGTCCCGCCCTCGTCTTCCGCGATTACGACGACCTCGCCGCGCGCATCGACGACCCCGCGCTCCCCGCCACGCCCGACTCCGTCATCGTCCTGCAAAACGCCGGCCCCATCGGCGCGCCCGGCATGCCCGAGTGGGGCATGTTGCCCATCCCGAAAAAGCTCCTCGAAGCCGGCGTGCGCGACATGCTCCGCATCTCCGACGCCCGGATGAGCGGGACCAGCTACGGCGCCTGCGTCCTCCACGTCGCGCCGGAGAGCGCCATCGGCGGCCCGCTCGCCCTCGTTCGCGACGGCGACTTCATCACGCTCGATGTGCCCGCGCGCACGCTGACTTTGGAGGTCTCCGACGACGAACTTGCGGCCCGGCGCGCAGTTTGGGCAAAGGCTCCGCGACCTGCCGCGCGTGGGTACCTCTCGCTGTTCCTGAACGAAGTGACCCAAGCCGACGAAGGCTGCGACTTCCGCTTTCTCGAAGGCACTGCGCCGACTCCCGAACCGGCGATCCACTGAGCGAGAGTCGCACCCCCGCTTGCGATCATCGCCAAGACCCCCCAGCCCGAATTGCCAGAAACAATGTCCCACCAAGCTCCTCCTCAACCTCGCTGCCCCTCCACTCCCGCGATGATTTGCCGGCCCGATCGGAAGCCGACATTTCGGATTTTGCCATGATGCGTGTCGTCTTCATGGGCACGGGCGAGATTGGTGTGCCTGCATTTCGCTGGCTGCTGGATGCCCCGGGCTGCGAAGTCGTGGCCGCGGTAACGCAGCCCGACAAGCCGGCCGGGCGGAAGCTGGAACTCCGGGCATCGGCGATCAAACGACTCTCGCTGGAACGGGGAGTGCCCATCTTGCAGCCGGTGAAAATGCGCGCCGCGGAGGCGGTCGCGGAGATCGCGGCGCTGCGCGCGGACGTGATCGTGGTCATGGCTTACGGGCAGATTTTGCCAAAGGCGGTGCTCGATGCCGCGCGGCTGGCGTGCCTGAATCTGCACGCCTCGCTGCTGCCGCGCTGGCGCGGGGCCGCGCCGATTCAGGCGGCGATCGGGGCGGGGGACGCGGCCAGCGGCATCACCGTCATGCACATGGCGGAAGGGCTCGATACGGGCGACATCGTGCTGAAGCGTGAGACGCCGATCGGGCGGCGCGAGACGGGTGGCACGTTGCATGACCGGCTCGGCTTGATCGCCGCGCAGGCGCTCGCCGAAGCGCTGCCGCTCATCGCCGGGGGCACCGCCCCGCGGCTTCCGCAGGATGAAGCGCAGGCCAACTACGCGCCCAAGCTCACGCGGGAAAATGGTGCGATCTCGTGGACGGCGACGGCTGCGCAAATCGACCGGCAGATCCGCGCGATGAATCCCTGGCCCGCGGCCTACACGTTACTGTCCACCTCCGGAGGAACGCGCCAGCTCAAGGTGTTTTCGTGCATCCAGCATCGCCGCGACTCGGGTCCGGCGGGCGTCGTGCTGCGTGCGGACCACCGGGGAATCCTCGTTGGTGCAGAGGAGGGCGCGATCCTGCTCCGTGAGGTGCAACTCGAAGGCAAACGGCGCATGCTCGCCGGAGAGTTGCTGCGCGGGAATCCCGTCACACCCGGCACTTTGCTGGGCGCGAAATGAGCAGGCTTCAGCGGGATCTCGATGCTCACGTCGCCGCCCTGCGCGGCTGCACGATTTGTCCGAAAATGCACCGCCCGGCGGTGTCCGGCGGCGCGGTCATCAGCCGCGTGATTTCCGTGGGGCAGGCCCCGGGGACCAAAGAGCCGGTGCTCGGTCGACCCTTTGCGTGGACTGCGGGAAAGACGCTCTTCGGCTGGTTTCAGCGGGCCTGCGGGATGAGCGAGGCGGAGTTTCGCGCGACGATCTACATGGCTGCGGTGTGTCGCTGCTTTCCCGGCAAGAACGCCGCGGGTGGTGACCGCGTGCCGGACGCGGGCGAGATCGTAAATTGTGCGCGTTGGCTTGATGCAGAGATCGCGCTTCTGCGGCCGGCGCTGGTCATTCCGATTGGCAAGCTGGCAATCCAGCAGTTCATGGCTTTCGACAAACTGACCGACGTGATTGGGAAAAAGTTTTTGATCCGGCGCGGCGAGCACCGCTTTGAAATCGTCCCGCTGCCGCATCCGTCCGGCGCTTCGCCCTGGCACCGGATGGAGCCGGGCAAGACTCTGCTCGATCAAGCATTGAGGCTGATTGTCAGCCACCCCGCGTGGCCCGGGGAGCGAATCCCTCCGGCGTAGCCTCCGCCCGTTTCCCAGCGATTCCTCGCTCTGTTCGTGTCGCAAAGCCTCCACGACCTGCGGCCAGAATGACGGCATGTTTTTTCGTTGAGACCCTGCCCTTGCCGCTTCACGCGACCACGCTCTGCCGCCATGAGTAGTCGAAGAGCCCTTCGAACTCGGCGCGCTGGAGTTTTACCAATCCCGCCACGCATTCCTCCGCCCCGAAACGCGCCTGCTCACACTCGCCGGTGAGAAGATAGGGATCCCAGTTCGCCTGCCGCGCCATGTCCGCGGAGGACTCGCTCGCCGCCCGGTGCAGCGCAGCGAAGCATGGCAGCACGCCCGCGCGGCGGTACCAGTAGCGGGCGTTCTCAAAGTCGCCTTCGCGTCGGTGCATCATGCCGTGCCAGTAGGCGCCGAGGTCGCCTTTCGCTTCCTGAAAAAACGCGTGGGCTTCGTGAATGGCGTCGATGGCGTAGAGCAGCCCGCCGCGCACCAGCGCGAAATTCCCGGCGTGACCGATCGCTTTCCCACCGCTCAGCGCGGCATCGTCGGCATCCCGGACGCGGAGCAGCAGGTCGTAGCTGAGAGGCTCGCTGGGCGTGAGCTTCGCGAGCAGCCCTTCCTGGAGAAAAATGCGGTCGATGAAGTCCGAATAAGGCGGCATGCCGGAGGAGCGTCGCCGGGCGGGTGGACGGAGCCAATAATTTTCCGTCACTGGCAGGAGGGCTGCTTTCCAGAGGGGAATGAAGACGAAAACATTCTGCGCCATCCTCCTGCCCGCAGTCGCCGTCGGAGGACTTTCATTTCTGCCGGACAAATCCGGCTCGTGGCTGCCGTCGCCGTCGCTGAGGGAAGCGGTCGTCGTCGCCCTCGCGGTGAGCGCCGCCACTACTGCACATGTGCCCGCTCCGCTCGTGCCCGCGATTCCGCCGGAGGAACTCGATTTGCCAGCCGGTGTGCGGCAGGGCGTCCTCAAAGCGGAGTTCAAGGGCAACGGCCGCGAAAAAATGCACGCGCTGGTGACAAACTGCGGCAAAGCCGCGCTCACCGTGCGGGTGTCGGCGGGGCAGGTTTTGGAAAACGACCGCAATGCCGTGGTGGTGGTGCGTCCCGATTTGCTCTCGCTCGCTCCGGGGAAGACGGGCGAGCTTTCGCTCCCGACCGCAGCGCTCCGCTCGGGCAATCGAATCAGCGAATCGGCCTATCGCCTCTCACCGACGACCGCGCCGAAGCTCGATGCGCTCCTCAGCTACGTCCGCGACCACGTGGATTTCACGACGGCTGCCATCCAGACGGCGGTCCTGGCGGTCACCGAAAATTTGCCGCTCAGCGCGGTCGCAAAATTCACCGCGGCGGGCGGGCAAATGCCCAGCCGGTTTGACACGACAGCGTTTCGCGCCGGCAGTGCCGACATCATCGCCGCGCTCAGCGCGCTCCGCGAGATCGGGCTGAAAGACGAGGAACTCGCGATGACGATCGACCCGCAACTTAAGATCGAGGCGATGATCGAGCCGCTCGCCCACGCCACCGCGCTGCGCTATTACGGCATCACCGCCGAGACGGAGTGGGAATATTGGAAGAATGAACTGGCGACGGGAGAAAACAGCACGCGGCATTACGCGCTCTACGGCATCGCGCGGTTCTACCCCGACATCGCGCTCGACATGCTGCCAAAGTGGGCACGCGAATCGAGGACGAGCGCCATCTTCCGCCTCTCGGCGATCCAAGCACTGGCCGACACCGAGCGCGCCGAAGCGCTGCCGATCCTGCGCCAGCTTTCCGAGGATCTCGGCCGCTACTCCGACTTGGGCCGCGCCGCCGCGAACACTGCGCAGTATCTCGACAGGCACCTTTCGAAAGTGGCGGCGAACTGAGGCCAGGCGGGCGGAGAATAATCCACGCCGTCATCCTGAACGGCAGTTCCGGGAGTCTGCGACCGGACGGAGAGAAGGACCGCTGAATGTAATGGGCGGAGGCGGATTGGTGGATTGTGCGCACCTCTCACCAGACCGCCTCCGCCCGCGTTCTGTCAGCGATCACTCTATCCGACGAGATTCACCGGCGTGCCCGCGGCGAAGGCGTTGATATTTTCGACCGTCATCTGCTGCAGACGCTCGACGGCCTCGATGCTATTGAAGGCGACATGCGGCGTGCAAACGACGTTGGGTCGCGCGAGCACGGCGTCGCCGAGCATCAGCTCCTCGAGTTCGCGGATGCGATCGGCGTCCCGCGCATCGTACGCGAGCGCGTCGGAGCGCAGGTGCGCGATGATGTCGGCGGCGATGATTTTCGAGGCCGGCGCTCGCATCACGCGCTCGTCCTGGAGGACATCGAGCCCGGCGCCGCCGACCTGGCCGGAGTCCAGGGCGTCGCGGAGCGCAAAGGTATCGATGAGTGAACCGCGCGCGGTGTTGATGATGATGACGCCCGGCTGGCACTTGGCGAGGGTCTCGCGGTTGAGGAGGTGATACGTGGCCGGGACGAGCGGCGCGTGGAGCGAGATGATTTCAGAATGCGCGAGCAACTCATCCAGCGGCACAAACTTGAAACCCAGGGCCGACGCGACATGGGCGGGTTGCGCGACGTCGCAGGCCAGGATGTGCATTTCAAAGGCCTGCGCAAGATGCGCGACGCGCTGGCCGATGTGGCCCATGCCGATGATGCCCAAGGTCTTTCCCGCCAGCTCGAAGCCGCGCGTCGCCTCGTAGGAAAAGCGCCCGCCTTTTGGCGCCAGCATGACTTCGCGCATGCGGCGGGAGATCGCGAGCAGCAGCGCGAAGGTGTGTTCGGCGACGGTCGTTTCGGCATGAAACGGGACATGCGCGACGGCTACGCCATGGGCCTGGCAGGCGGGGAGGTCAACGTGGTCGGTGGCCGTGGAGCGTGTCGCAATCAGGCGCAGCCGGGGGTGCGCGGCAAGGAAGTCGCCGGCGACTTTCGCGTTGATGAAAGGGGCGAGGACTTCCGCGTCGTCGCCGATCTCGGCGAGTGTGGGGACGAAGCGGACATCGTGGCCGAGCAGGCCATGGGTGTAGAATTCCTGCTCTCCCGGTTCGGTTTCGACAAAGTAGATGATCACGGTGCGCACAGGAATGACAGGCCGGTCGCAGAAGGCGACGCGGGATTTTCGCCAAGTCACTTCGCAGGCTGACAAACCGCCGGGGGGATGCGAAGCAAGGGTTCAACCATGCACTCGCATTCCGGGGACGAATCCCATGATCACGACTCCGCGCCGCGCCGCGGCTGGCTCCCGCGCATGGCCGCGCGGGAGATCGAGATTCACGAGCACGGGCACGATCACGGCCACGAGGCCGAATGGAAGGTGCAATTGGTTGCGACCGCTTTCTGCGCGGTCTTCGGCCTCGGCGGCTGGTGGGCCGGGGAGAATCACGGGGCAGTTTCCGTCGGGCTGTTCGCCGCGGCGTATCTCGCGGGTGGGTGGTTCACGGCGCAGGAGGTTTGGGAGAGGATGCGCGACCGGACGATCGACGTGCACTTCCTGATGCTGGCGGTCGCGGCGGGCGCGGCGGCGATCGGGGAATGGGCGGAAGGCACGGCGCTGCTCTTTCTATTTTCGCTGTCGGGAGCACTCGAGCATTACGCCATGGAGCGCACGCAAAAGGAGATCCGCTCGCTCTTCGACTCCGCTCCGAAAGTGGCCACAGTGCTGGATCCGGCAGGGGGCGAGCGGGTCGTGCCCGTCGCGGAATTGCAGGCGGGGATGCGGCTGCGGATCAAGCCGGGCGAACAGTTTCCCGTGGATGCGGAGATCGCCAAAGGCGAGACCGCAGCGGATGAGTCGAATCTCACCGGCGAGGCCACGCCGGTCGAGAAAGGGGTGGGGGACTCGCTGCTGGCGGGGACGCTGAATCTGTGGGGCGTGGTCGAGGCTGCGGTTACGCGACCCGCGCAGGAGAGCGCGTTGCAAAAAATCATCCACCTCATTCAGAATGCGCAGCGCAACAAGGCACCCGCGCAGCGCTTCACGGACCAATTTGGCACGCGCTACACCTACGCGATCCTCGGGCTCACGCTCGCCATGTTCTTCGTCTGGTGGCTGGCGCTCGGACATCATCCGTTTGTTTCCCCGCCCGGAAATGTGAGCGCGTTTTATCTCGCGATGACGCTCCTCGTCGTGGCCTCGCCGTGCGCGCTGGTGCTTTCGATTCCGTCAGCGATTCTGGCGGCCATCGCGTGGGGCGCACGGCGCGGGGTGCTCTTCCGCGGCGGTGCGGCTGTGGAGCAGCTCGCCGAGGTGAAAGTCGTGGCGATGGACAAAACGGGCACGCTCACGACGGGGGATTTGCGCGTCGAGCGAGTCGAGAGTTTTCCCCCGGGCCGCGAGCGTGAGGTGGCGCAGCTCGCCTACTCGATGGACCGCCACTCGAATCATCCGCTCGCCCGCGCGGTCACGCGCTACGGCAAGCGCGGGCAGATCGCTCCGCTCGAAGTGACGGACTATGAAGCCGTCACCGGCTTGGGCAGCCGCGCGCAGCATGCCGGCACAGCGGTGCTGCTCGGGCGGCGCAAATGGGTCGTCGAGGGGCGCGCAGACGCCGCGATCGCCGCTGTCCCGGAGACGGCGTTCGGCGTTTCGGAGGTGTGGGTCGCGAACGGCACCGTCGTCGGCCGCATCCTGCTGCGCGACGATCTGCGGCCGGAGTCGCGCGGACTGATCGAGCAGCTTCATCGACGCGGCCTGCGCTGCGTGGTGCTGACTGGTGACAAGCAAAGCGCGGCGGATTTTCTCAAAAACCAGCTCGGCCTCGACGACGTTCGCGCCGAGCTCAAGCCCGAGCAGAAGCTGGAGATAATCGAAAGTTTCGCGAAGAAAGGCGACCTCACCGCGATGATCGGCGATGGCGTGAACGACGCTCCCAGCCTCGCTGCGGCTCACGTCGGCGTGGCGATGGGCGCCCGCGGCAGCGATGCCGCGCTGGAGCAGGCGGAAGTCGTCCTGATGCACGATCGGCTGGAGAATTTCCTCGCCGCCTACGAGCTGAGCCGCCGCGCGCGGGCGATCATTCGGCAAAATCTCACGATCTCGCTGGGTGTCATCATCATCCTCGTCACCCTCGCGCTACTGCAAAAAATCCCGCTGACGCTCGGCGTCGTCGGGCACGAAGGCAGCACGCTCGTGGTCGTGCTCAACAGCCTGAGGCTCCTGTTTTTCGGCGGGGCGGAAAAGCCGCCGTCAGCCTGAGCTACTTCGTCGCTGGCGCCGGTTCGAGGACCTTGCGGACGGCGCGGAGGAGCTTATCGGCGGTGTAGGGTTTTTCCAGGAGCACCTTCACGCCGAGACCATTGAGGATGGTCATGTTTTCCTTTTGAAAATGACCGCTGGAGACGATCACGCGCACGCCGGGATCGATTTTGCGGAGCGCGCGGACGAGCGCGATGCCGTCCATCTGGCCCATCGCGAGATCGGTGAGGACGACGGAGATTTCACCCTTGCGCTGAAAATAAAGCGCGAGCGCATCCGTGCCGTCCTCGGCCGTGTAGGCGCGGTAGCCGTGCGCGCCGAGCGTGCCGACCAGCGCCTCCCGAATGGGCGCCTCGTCATCGACGACGAGGATCAGCTCCCCGTTGCCGTCGGCCACGGCGGCTTCTTCCTCCTTTTTGGCCACCTCGGCATCGCGCGAGGCTGGGAGAAAAACGGAGAACGTGGTGCCGGTGCCGATCTCGCTCTGCACCGTGAGAAAGCCGCCGTGGCCTTTGACGATGCCAATGACCGTCGCCAGACCGAGGCCGGTCCCTTTGCCCACTTCTTTCGTGGTGAAAAAGGGATCGAAGATTTTGTCCATCGTCTCCGGCGACATGCCGCTGCCGGTGTCCGAGACGCGCAGCGCCACGTGCCAGCCGAGCTGCGCGCCGGGGTTCATGCTCGCGAAGTGCGGGTCGATGGCCAGGTTCTCCGCGGCGACGGTGAGCGTGCCGCCCTCGTTGCCCATGGAGTCGCGGGCATTGACGCAGAGATTTAGCAGGACCTGGTGGAGCTGGGTGGCATCGCCCAGCACCGTCCACAAATCCGTCGGGAGATTCGTCTGGATGTCGATGTTTCGCGGGAAGGTCTGCGCCATGATCTTCGAAAGTTCACTGACCAGATGCTTCGGCTGGAGGAGCACGCGCTCGCCTTCCGCGCCCCGCGCAAAGGTCAGCACCTGCTTCACGATCCCCGCCCCGCGCTCGGCACTGCTCTCGATGATGTTGAGCATTTTTTCATCATCCGGATTGGCGAGACTGCGCCGGAGGATGCTCACAGCCATGAGAATCGGCGAGAGGATGTTATTGAGATCGTGCGCGATGCCGCTGGCCAGCGTGCCGATGCTCTCGAGCCGCTGGGCCCGGAGAAATTGCGACTCGAGTTTCTTCGTTTCGGTGATGTCGGTGTCGATCACGAGCACGGACTGCGGCTCGCCCGCCTCATTGCGCACCAGCGTCCAGCGGCTGTTGACGATGACCTCGCGGCCTTCCTTGCTCTTGTGCGTGAGCTGGCCGCTCCACACGCCTTTGCGCAGCAGCTCCACCTCGGCCTCCATGACCTGGAGTTTCTCGGTGACGAAAAGATCGAGCGTTTTCGCGCCCTCAGCCTCCTCCGTCGTCCAGCCGTAGAGGCGCTCGGCGCCCTGATTCCAAAAAAGCAGCCGCTGATCGAGGTCGCGCACGATGATGGCATCCGACGCCAGGTTCAGGAGCTTGGCTTGCTCGCGATTGCGCTCCTCCGCCCGCTGCTGGGCCGTGCGGTCGATGCTCAGCACCAGCACCGCCTCGCGACCGTCGAAAGAGATCTCGTGCCATGTGCTTTCCACATGCAGCACCGAGCCGTCCCTCGCGATGTGTCTCCACGCCGCGCTCGCCCTCGCGTCGTGGGGCGTCTCGCTTTCGCCCTCTGGCGAATCCGGCGGCACATCCTCCGGTTGCGCGACCAGATCCATCGTCATCGCGAGGAAATCCTTGCGCGAGTAACCGTACTTTCGCACCGCGGTTTCGTTCACTGCGAGAAACTCGAGCGACTTTGCATCCACGACCCACATCGGCAGCGGATGCCCGTGAAAGAGCAGCTGAAAACTGGCTTCGCGCTCCAGCGCGGGAGAGGACGGTTTTTCGGAAATGTGGGGCATCTGAGTCGGGGTGCGGCGGCATATCTCGGCGGCGCGGGAAGACAGCAAGCAATTATCCGGCCCAGCGCCGCTTTCGCATGCCGCGCGAGGGGAAATATGTCATGGACAAGCCGGGAGCCTTTCCTATTTTCGGCACCCCATGAATTCCGAAATCCAAAAGGCCGTCGAGGCCGGAAAACTTTCCGCATCAGCCGGCGCGGCTCTCGAGAAACTCCCACCCGGCACCTTCGTCGTGCATAAAAGCTGGGGGTTCGGCCAGGTGGATGCGGTGAATTTTCTGGTCAGCCAGATGACCATCCATTTCAAGACGAAAAAGGCCCACCCGATGCAGCTCCAGTATGCCGCCGAGTCGCTGCTGGCCATCGAGTCGGATCACATCCTCGCAAAGATCGCGGCGGATCAGGCGGCGGTGAAAGCGCAGGCGAAAGCCGATCCGGTCGCGCTCATGCGGTCGGTGCTGACGAGTTTCGGAGGCGGGGCCACGCAGGATCAGATCAGCCAGGCCTTCGTTCCTGCCGTGTTTAGCGAGACGGAGTTTAAAAAATGGTGGGAGGCCGCGAAGAAGACGATGAAGAAGGACGGCCACTTCACTGTGCCGGCGAAAAAGACCGAGCCTTTTGAACTGCGCGACGCGCCCGTGTCCCACGCCGAGGAATACCTCGCCGCCTTCAACAACGCGCGCCAGCTCAAGGAGCGAATCCACGCCCTCGACCAGATCCTAAAGAACCTTGCAGAGTTCACCGACCCCGCCGCGCAGCTCACGCCCGTGCTCGCCACCGTAGATTCCCAGGCGCGCAAAAACCAGCGGCTCAACACCGCGCAGGCCCTCGAACTCCTCATCACCCGCGACGAGATCGCCGAGAAAGCCGGCCTCGCCAAGGCGGAGGACGCGCTCGGCGTCGATCAAATCCTCCGCGAGGAAAAGCGCCGCCTCGTGACCCTCATCGCCGACCTGCCCGCCGCGAAACACAAGCGTGTCTTCGCCGAGATTCCCGCCGCGTTCGGCGAAGAGTGGCCCGCCGTCGCCATCGACCTCGCCACCCGCGGCAGCACCCGCATCTGCACCGAAGCCGCGCGGCTGCTCGAGGAGAAAGGCGAGGTCGAGACCCTGCTCAAAGGCATCGACCGCGAAATCCGCGATCACGCCATCACCTCGGAAACCCTGATCTGGCTTTGCAAAGAACGCCACGGCGCCTACGCCGACCTCGTCAATCCCCGCCTCCTCAGCTCGATCATCAGCGCGCTCGAGCGCGATCAATTTGACGAGGCCAAACGCGACCGCCGCCTCCACGACCTCCTGCTCAACGACAAGGAACTGCTCAACGACCTCATCGCCTCCGCCACCCACGAGGACATGCGCAACATCATGCAAAAGCTCATGCGCACGCCCGTTTTCGAGGAGCTGAACAAACGCTCCCTCCTCGGCCGTATCATCCGCCTTTTCCCCGAGATGCAGGCGCTCGTCTCCGGCGACAGCGACGCAAAGCAGGAGACGCTCGTCGTCTCCTGGGAGAGCCTCGAAAAGAAGAAGGCTTTTTTCGATGAACTGGTGAACAAAACCATCCCCGAGAACGTGAAGGAAATCAGCGTCGCCCGCAGCTACGGCGACCTGCGCGAAAACTTCGAGTTCAAGGCCGCCAAGGAAATGCAGCGCGTCCTCGGCCGCCGCCGCAGCGAGACGGAACGCGAGCTTTCCCTCGCCCGCGGCACCGACTTCGCCAATCCCGACACCACCCGCGTCTCGATCGGCACCGTCGTCACCCTCCGCGAAATCCCGGACGGCCCCACCGACATCTACACCATCCTCGGCGCCTGGGACGGCCAGCCGGAAAAGGGTCTCGTCAGCTACCAGTCCGCCCTCGCCCAAGCCCTCCTCGGCCACCAGCCCGGCGAGCAAATCAGCCTCCCCACCGAGCACGGCGACCGCCTCGCGGAGATCGTGAAGATCGAGGCCTACCAAAAGTAAGCGCGCTCCCCGCGGGATGACGCGGCCCCGCCGCGCCATTCCTCCTCTGCGCCCGCCCATCCTTTCAGCGCGGCACTATCGCGCGTGGGCTTCAGACACGGCACGTGGCTGATCGGCGAGATGATGCCGGTGGAGCTGACGCCGCTAGGCGAGTCGGGCCAAAGCCGGGGTGCTTCGGCGGATTGAGGCACTTATTTATTTGCCAAGTGGGACGCGGCCTCTTATCTCACGCGCGGTTTTCACTACCGCCCGCACCGCTCGGCGCGCGCGTGTGCCGCACTTCCTAAATCCTAAATTCCACTTCCCAAAATCCATGTCTCTCACCGAAATCGTTTCCGTTCACGCCCGCCAGGTCATTGATTCGCGCGGCAATCCCACCGTCGAAGCCGAGGTGACATGCGCCGGCGGCGCGGTCGGCAGCGCCATCGTGCCGAGCGGCGCGAGCACGGGCGAGCACGAGGCCTGGGAGCTGCGCGACGGGGTGAAAGATCGCTACCTCGGCAAGGGCGTGACGAAGGCCGTCGCGAACGTGAACAAGTCCATCGCCAAGGTCGTGGAGGGTCATGATGCGCTCGACCAGCTGACTATCGACCGGGAAATGATCGCGCTCGATGGGACGAAGAACAAAGCCAAGCTCGGCGCGAACGCGATCCTCGCGGTTTCGCTCGCGACGGCGAAGGCGGCGGCCAGCCAGCTCGGCCTGCCGCTTTACAAATACCTCGGCGGACCGAACGCGAAGGTGCTGCCGGTGCCGATGATGAACATCGTGAACGGCGGCGCGCACTCGGATGCGCCGGTGGATTTCCAGGAGTTCATGATCGTGCCGAAAGGCGTGGCATCCTTCAGCGAGGCGATCCGCGCGGGTTGCGAGATTTTCCACGCGCTCAAAGGCGTGCTGAAGGGCCGCGGACTCTCGACGGCAGTCGGCGACGAGGGCGGCTTCGCGCCAAATTTTGAGAGCGCCGACGACGCGCTCGAATCCATCGCCGCAGCGGTGAAAAAGGCGGGCTACAAATTCGGGAAGGAGATCTTTATCGCGCTCGATGTGGCCTCCAGCGAGTTCTACGACAAAGTGAAGAACCAATACGTTTTTAAGAAATCTGACGGCTCGAAGCGCAGTGCCGAGGAACTGGTGGCCTTTTACGTGGACCTTCAAAAGAAGTTTCCCATCATCTCCATCGAGGACGGCTGCGCGGAGAATGACTGGGCTGGCTGGAAGAAACTCACCGACGCCATGGGCGCGACCACGCAGCTCGTGGGCGACGATCTTTTCGTCACGAACGTGGAGTTTCTCCGCAAGGGCATCGACACTGGCACGGCGAACTCGATCCTCGTGAAAGTGAACCAGATCGGCTCGCTGACCGAGACGCTCGACGCGATCGAACTCGCGAAGGAAAACAAATACACGGCGGTCATTTCACACCGCTCCGGCGAGAGCGAGGATACGACCATTGCAGACATCGCGGTGGCCACGAACGCCGGCCAGATCAAGACGGGCTCGCTCAGCCGCACCGATCGTGTGGCGAAGTACAACCAGCTTTTGCGAATCGAAGAGGAACTTGGTGACAGCGCCATTTACGGCGGTAAGATGCGATAAGTGAGCGCGGCGCAAAGCCACTACCAAACATCCACACCGAGCAGCGGAATCTGGCATTCCCTCAATCGGCTGCTGATCACGCTCATTTTTCTCACGGTCGCCGCGCTCGTGGCGTATCGCTTTACACCGGAAATCTCCAAACGCCGCGACCAGCAGACGCGCCTTGATAAGTTGAAGGCGGAGGTCGAAAACGAACGCCAAGTCCTCGCCCGCAATATCCGCGAGGAAGAGTTGCTCAAACACGACCCCGAATACGCCGGCATCATCGCTCGCGACCGCCTCGACCTGATGAAAGAAGGCGAAACGATCTACCGCCTCGAAGCGCCCCGCGCGGAAAAGGCGATGATGAGGATGAATCAAAGGTAGCTGGGGAAAAGTTGACAGTTGGTGGTTGAGTTGAGATCCGCGGAACTGTTACGCGATGTCTTTCAATTCACTTCGACGCCTTTCTTTGCAGCGCACCCGCGGCGTTTAACTCTCAACTCTCAGCTCCCAACTTTTCCATGGACCTCCAAGCCATCAACACCGACGAACTCAAAAACCGAGTAGGCGAACTGCGGAGGTATCTTTGACTTCGCCAAGCTGCAGGCGCGCCTAGCCGAACTCGAAGGCCAGATGGCCGAGCCCGATTTCTGGGCCAATAAGGAACGCGCGCAAAAAAACGTCGAGGAAGTCTCCGGGCTTCGCGGGAAGATCACGCCGCTCCTGGCCCTCGAACGGCAGATCGACGACCTGCCCGTTCTCATCGAACTCGCGCTCGAAGCCAAGGACGCCGCCAGCGCCGCCGAGGCGGAAAAGGAGCACGCGGATGTCCTCCGCGGCCTCTCGGAGTTTGAATTGAAGATGCTCCTCGCCGGACCGAACGACCGATGCAACGCCTTCCTCACGATCAACTCCGGAGCGGGCGGCACCGAGAGCTGCGACTGGGCGGATATGCTCCTGCGCATGTACCAGCGCTGGATCGAGCGGCACGGTTTCACGAGCCAGATCATGGACATCCAGCTCGGCGACGAAGCCGGAATCAAATCCTGCACCATTCAGGTTGCCGGCGAATATGCCTACGGCTACCTCGCCACCGAGCGCGGCGTCCACCGTCTCGTCCGCATCTCGCCCTTCGACTCGAACAAGCGCCGCCACACCTCCTTTGCCGGCGTGGATGTGGTGCCCGAGCTGCCGGAAAGTGCGCCCATCGAAATCAACGAGGCGGACATCGAGGTCGATACTTACCGCAGCGGCGGCAAAGGCGGGCAGAACGTCAACAAGGTCGAGACGGCAGTCCGCATCCGCCACCTCCCCAGCGGGCTAGTCGCCGCCTGCCAGAACGAGCGCAGCCAGCAGAAAAACAAAGTCACCGCCATGCGCATGCTCCAGGCGAAGCTCCAGCAGATCGAGACCGACAAGGCGGCCGCCGAAATCTCCGCGGCCTATGGCGAGAAAAGCGACGTTGCCTTTGGCAGCCAGATTCGCAGCTATGTCTTCCAGCCTTACCAAAAAGTCATCGACCTCCGCACCGGCGTCGAGACGAGCAACATCGACGCGATGATGGACGGCGACATCGACGCCTTCATCCACGGCAAACTCCGCGGCCTCAAGCGCGAGAAGGGCGCGAGCGACGACGAATAAACGGGGTGGGCATCGGCACCTAGCGCGGCACGATCGCCAGATAATTCCGCACGCTTTTCCATTCGCGCACATAAAATGGGGGCTCGCCGCGCACCCAGAGCGCTGTCGAGCTGCCGCCGTCGAGATTGAGCGCGCGGGAGACTTTTCGACCTGCGAACGCACCGGGTGTCGCGAGAAGCGCAGCCATTTGCGCGAGGGTCACGCTTTTGCAGATGAGCACGCCGCAGTGTCCCGCGCCGTCTGTGAAAACCACGGTGCGAGCTGCGCGCCGCGTGCTGTCGAGTCCCGCGACCGCTTTTCCGCCATCGATCAAAAACGGCCCCGCTTGCAGCGCCTCGCGCACTGCGGCCGACGCCTTGAACTCAGAAGGCCGCCGCAGCGCGACCTCGCCCTTTGCCACCACCACGATGCCGCTGAGCAGACGCGCTTTTTCCAGCGGATGGATCTCCACTCCCTGTCGCACGACCAAGCCCAGCGGTGTGCGATCCGGGTGGAAGTATCCGCCGTTCACCGCAGCCAGCGCGCCGCGTTTCTCGGCCGCGCCAGCAGCATCGAAGTCGCCCTTCGGATTATCCATCACTGCCAGCGAATGCGTCCTGGTGCTGAAACTCACGATGTGCAGCTGTGCACTGTTCTTCCCATCATTTGCCTGGCACTGCACGAATTCCAGTCCGGGTGGCGCAGGCCGAGTTTCGGTGGCGGAAAAAGTCCACGCGGCGTGGAGCGACGCGTGGACGGCTAGGTGAAGAGCAAAAAGGGCGGCGGGAAGACGCATGCCGATTTGCTACCCACATGTCGGCTCCACGAACAGCCCCGCGAAAAAAAAGCGCCGTTGCCGTAGGGTCTAGGAGGGGACGTGGGCTTCGAGGAAGTAGAGGCTCTTGTCCTGTTCGCGGGAGAGGGCGAAAAGGTCGGCAACGCCAGCCGATTATGCTTTGCCGCCGAAGCTCACATGGTCATCGAGTTCGAGCACGTCGGCCCAAGTGAAGATGTCGTCGCGCTTCTCGCCGGCTCCCTTGTGAAGGCCGTTGAAAAACTCGCGTGTTTCCACATCGCTGGGCACGGCCTGGTCGCGGAACGCAGTCCACTGCGCTATTTCCCACGGCGTGTGCTTGTGCTTTGCGTTGGCGCAAATCCACTCAAGGATTTCGCCGTCGCCCTTCCCAGTTGCGAGTTCGGCGCTCAGCGCTTCCGCGTCGATTCCGAGGAAGGTGAGGATGTTCTGATCAAGCGGACAGGCGAAGTGATAGCCGCCGTTTTTCCCGATCAGCGAGGCGCGGCCTTTGTCCAGCATGCGCGGCAGAAGGGCGTAGCCGCCGAGGCGCGCCCGCGGGCTGCGGGGTGGGCGTTGGGTGAGGTCGGGTGCAGGGATATGGCTCATGTTTGGTTTGGGTAGGTTGGGAAAACGGCGTCAGCGGCGGTCGATCAATTCGCTGGCAGGAAAGCGCACTTTTGGCAGCGAGGCGTATTTGTCGTCGGCTGCGCGATAGCCGGCGGCGCAGGCCACGACAGCATGATAACCCTGCGCGGGCAGTCCGAGAATTTCGTCATACTTCGGCGGCTCGAAGCCTTCCATCGGACAGGTATCGACGCCGACCAGCGCCGCGACTGTCATGAAATTGCCGAGCGCGATGTAAGCCTGGCGCGCGGCCCATTCGAGCGCCACCTGTCCTCGCGCTCCGTGCACCACATCGCCCATGAGGACTTTCTTGAAACCGGCGAGCGCCTCCACGGGCAGGCCGCGCACTTCTGACATGCGCGCGAGGTAGCGATCGACATCCGCCTCGGTATTCTGCGCGCGTGCGGCGAAGACGATGTAGTGCGAGCAGTCCACCGGCTGGGTCTGTCCCCACGAAGCCGGCACCAGAAGCGCGCGGAGGGCCGGGTCGGTGAGGACGATGAACTTGTAGGGCTGCATGCCGTAGCTCGTCGGCGTGAGGATGAGCGCCTGCTCGAGAGCGGCCCAATCGGCAGCGGAGATCGTTTTTTCCGAATCAAATTTTTTCGTCGCGTAGCGCCATTGGAGTTGGGCGAGGAGGGTATCGTTCGAGACGGGTGCAAAATTCATGGCAGGGCGGGAATCTGTAACAAGTCGGGTCGAATGATAAGTGGCAATCAGGAGGTGACGATCTCGCCTTGGGTTGAAATCAAGCGGTGGGGATCAACCATGATGAATTGATTTGACGCTCCAGCTTTTATACATATACAGTATGGCATGAAGATGACATTGAATATTGACGACGAGTTATTGGACAGAGTGATGAAATTTACCGGAGCCAAGACCAAAACCGAGGTGATCGACAACGCTTTGAAGGAAATGGATAGGAGGGCGACGTTGAGCGCGTTGTTGGCGGATGACTTTGGGATGACCTCTGAGGATTGGAAAAACGCGATCGATCCGGCTTACGATCTCGAGACGATGCGCGCTGCCGAAACGCCGAAAATCACACCCGTTCGCGATGGCCGGAAACCCCGTTCTCATTGATAGCTGCTGGTATATCGGGGCGATGCGAATGGGGCGGCACCCTCTTCGCGATCTGCGGCCGATTTCTGAGGTACGCGATATCGCGACGTGCGGTGTGATCCGGTGTGAAGTCGCGCGGGGAATCCGAGAAAAGGGACTGCTGGAAAAGTTTCAGGCGCGCTGGGATGTGATGCTTTATGTCCCGACGGACAACCGGCTGTGGGCCGATGTCGAGGAGACCGTGTGGGAATTGGATCGCGCGGGAAAGACGCTGCCATTGGCGGATGTAGTCATCGCGTGTTGCGCTAAGCGAATCGGCGCGGTGGTGCTGACCTTTGACCAGCATTTCCAGATGATTCCCGGGATCGTTGCGGTGGATCGCATCGTTTGAATCCTGCGTAAGCTGCGGGCTCGCACTGCTTACGCAAGGTCGTTTTCGAGGATGATGCGGTAGCGGGCTTTGCCGGCGTGGAGGTGTTCGAAAGCGTCGTTGACGCGGGACATCGGAAAGAACTCGGCGGTGGGCGCAATGCCGTGACGGGCGCAGAATTCGAGCATGGTTTGCGTGGTCGCGGGGCTGCCGAGAGGGGAGCCGGAGAAGGATTTCTGCCCGGCGATCATCGGGAAGACGGCAAGGCTGACCGGCTTCGCTACGGCTCCGACCGTGTGGAGACGCCCGCGCGGCGCGAGCGCGCCGATGAGTGCCTGCCAATCCATGGTCGAGTTCACCGTCGAGAGGATGAAATTGAGCGAGCCGGTGATTTTGCGAAGCTGCGCGGCATCGCGCGAATTGATGACGTGATGCGCCCCGAGCTGAAGCGCTTCCTCGCGCTTCGATTCGCTGGAGGTGAAGGCGGTGACTTCGCACCCCCACGCGTGGAGAAACTGCAGTGCCAAGTGCCCAAGCCCGCCGATGCCGACGACGCCAACGCGATCCGTCGGTTTCACCCCAAACTGCACGAGCGGATTGAAAACCGTGATCCCACCACAGAAGAGTGGTCCAGCTTTCGCCGGGTCCAACCCCTCCGGCAGCACCGAGGCCCACGCCCAATGACAGCGAACGCGATCGGCGAAGCCTCCATGCCGATGCACGATCGTCCCCTCCACCGTCGCGCAAAGATTGTGGTCGCCTGAGAGGCACTGCGGGCAGGCCATGCAGCTCTCCGAATACCAGCCCAGCCCCACGCGCTGTCCCACTTTCACTTTCTTTACGTGATCGCCGGCAGCCACGATCGTGCCGACGACTTCGTGCCCCGGCACAAACGGATATGCGGTGAGGCCCCAGCCGTTCTCCCACATCGAGAGGTCTGAGTGGCACATCCCGCAGTGACTGACCGCGATTTCCACCTGCTCGTCACCGAGCGCGCCGGGGTCGAATTCAAACGGCTCCAGGGGTTTCTTCGCAGCAGTGGCAGCGTAGGCTTTGAAGGTGCTCATGATTGGCCATTACGAGCGGAAGGGAGGGTGCGATGCACTTAGATTCCATTCCCGAATGGGTCGGGCTCCGGCGAAGGTTAAATAGCGGACGCTACGTCTCGCTCTCACCCTGCGGGCCATTTTCCTCGAGGTGGCGGAGGACGTCGCTGCGGTCTTCGACTTCCTCCCAGACTTCGCGACTGACGTAAATCGGCGCGCGCTGGGCGATGGCGAGGGCGATGCAGTCGCTGGGGCGGCCGTCGAGTTCGACGATCTTTTTTTCAAAGAGCTCATTTTCGGCGCTGATGATGAGGCGGGCGAAGTAGGTCTCGCTCTTGAGGTCGTTGATGATGACGCGCTCGACTTTCGCGCCGAGCGCGGCGAGGAGGTGGCCGATGAGATCGTGGGTGAGCGGGCGCTCCTTGGGCGTCTCGTTCATGAACATGGAAATGGCCGCGCCAACGCTCTCGTCCACGTAGATAACAAAGACTTTGTCGTCGTTGCCGATGAAGACGGCCCGCCCGGAATTGAACGGCAGGACGGTGCGGATTTCCACCGGGATGACGGGCTTGCTCATGGCGCGGAAATGTCGGGTGCGGGCGTGCGGGTGTCGAGGGTGAAAATGGTCGCGCGCACTGAAAGTATGCGGGTCGGCGGTCGAAAGGTAGCGGGGAAAACGCAGCGCGAATATTTTGCAAAGCGCAGGTTGCAATGGAGGCGCGCGTTCCTAACATGCGCGCCTCATGAAGCCTCCCTGGGACATTCCCGCCGCCATTTCTCTCTACAATATCGACCGGTGGGGAACGGGGTATTTCACGGTGAATGCGAAGGGGCACATCCAGATTCAGCCGACGCGAAATGCGGAAGCGGTGATCGACATTATGGACGTGATCGAGGATGCGAAGGCGCAGGGGCTGAACTTTCCGATGGTGCTGCGGTTTCAGGATTTGCTGCGGGACCGGGTGGAGACGATCAATAAGGCTTTCGGAGCGGCAATCGCGGAGTCGGGCTACAAGAACGTTTATCGGGGGGTGTTTCCGATCAAGGTGAACCAACTGCGGGAGGTGGTGGAGGAGATCATGGACGCGGGCGCACCGTTTCAGTTTGGGATCGAGGCGGGGAGCAAGCCGGAGCTGCTGGCGGCGCTGGCGATTCATCGGGATTCGGAGGGGCTGATCATCTGCAATGGCTACAAGGATCAGCTTTTCATCCAGAATGCGCTGCTCGGGCGGAAGCTGGGGAAGAAGGTGATCATGGTGGTGGAGAAGATCGAGGAGCTGGCGGAAATCCTCCGCGTATCGAAGGAAGTGGGCGTGGAACCGATGATCGGCATCCGTGTGCGGCTGGCGGCGAAGGGCGCGGGCAAGTGGGCGACGAGCGGCGGAGAAAATGCGAAATTTGGCGTGAGCACGGCGGAACTGGTGGAGGCGGGTGAACTACTGAAAAAAGAGGGGCTGCCGCATGCGCTGAAGCTCATTCATTTTCATGTCGGCTCGCAGGTGCCGGACATCGGGACGATCAAGCGTGCGGTGCGGGAGGCGGCGCGGTTTTACGCGAAGATGGTGAAGATGGGGCACGAGCTGGGCTACCTCGACGTGGGCGGCGGGCTGGGCGTGGATTACGATGGCTCGCGGACGGCCTTTGACAGCTCGACGAACTACTCGCTGCACGAGTACGCGCGGGACATCGTCTATAACATCATGGACGTGTGCGACGCGGAGAAGGTGGCGCATCCGATCATCGTGAGCGAGAGCGGGCGGGCGATCGTGGCGCATCACTCGGTGCTCATCGTGGAGGCATTTGGAGCGATCGAAAAAGACAAGACGCCGATTCAGATCGAAGTGAAGGAGATCGATCCGAAGCAGGTGGCAGAGATTTTGGAGATTCAGCGAAACCTTTCGCAGCAAAACCGGATGGAGTCGCTGCACGATGCCCAGCAGATCAAGGAGCAGGCGCAGTCAATGTTCGACCTCGGTCTGCTGGAACTGGAGAGCAAGGCGAAGATCGAGACGGTGTATTGGCAGATCGCGAAACGGATCGTGGATTTCTGCGCGGGGATGAAATACGTGCCGGACGAGGTGAAGGAACTGGAGGTTTCGCTGGGCGATCAATACGTGTGCAACTTTTCCGTTTTCCAAAGCCTGCTCGACCACTGGGCGCTGGGGCAGCTTTTCCCGATCATGCCGATCCACCGGCTCGACGAATTTCCCGAGCGCAACGGGACGCTGGTGGACATCACCTGCGACAGCGATGGGAAGGTGAGCAAGTTCATCGACCTGCAGGACGTGAAAGACACACTTCCGCTGCACAAGCTGGAGCCGGGCAAGCCATACTACCTGGGCTTTTTTCTGATGGGCGCCTACCAGGACATCATGGGCGACCTGCACAATCTTTTCGGGCGCGTGAACGAGGCGCACGTCTTTCTCGATGAGGACGAGGAAAGCGGCTGGTACATCGAGGAGACGATCGAGGGCTCGACCATCGCCGAGGTGCTTTCAATGACGCAATGGGACAAGAATGAACTCACACGGCAGGTGAAGGCGCAGGTCGATGCGGCGATCAAAGGCGACCGGCTGAAGCCGAATGAAGCGATGAAGTTGCTCGCGAGTTACGAGCGGGGGCTGAAGGGTTACACGTATCTGACCTTCAACGGCGACGGCCGATAAAGAGGCCGGGCGTGATCAGTTCGTCGCGAGGTGACGGCCAGCGGGCTGGACTAGGGCGAGGTGCGTGAGGGCGCGGCTGATCGACGTTTTGACGATGTCGATGCGTGTGCCCACGGGCGTAGCATCAAAGACGCGAACGATGTCGCGCGAGCGCATGCGAATGCAGCCGTAGCTGGCCGGGCGTCCGATCTTCCGCTCTTCGGGCGTGCCGTGGATGTAGATGCGGCGATCGTATGCGCGGGAGTTTCCCGCTTGGAGGCCGCGTAGATGGAGGATGCGGGTGACGATGGGGTCGCGGCCGGGTGCGTTTGGGCGCAGCACCTCGCCCGTGAAACGCTGGCTCTTGAAGACCGCACCCTGCGGTGCACCGGCCCCGACTTTCGACGCCACCTCGAGCATGCCGAGCGGTGTCGCGTAGCTGCGCGGGCGATCACCAAGGCCGAACTTGGAAGTGGAAATCGGGAAGTGTGCGACGGTTTGTCCATTTTCAATGACAGCCAATCGCTGCTCAGACACGCTCACGATGATCGCAGTGCTGGCAAAACTCGGCACCGAGGCGAGGAAGGTGGCTAGGAGCAGGCAGAAACCAGCGGTTGAACATTTTGTTATCATGGAACTCCCTCCTTAGCAGCCGCTGTGCCCCCTCCGAATACGGACATTCCTGATTTCGCGTGAGGGAAAATCGGGACCCTGCCCCGAGTTGGAGCTTACGCCGCGAGGGGAGCACCCGTATCGCGGCCGGGGAAGCGAAGGTTCGGCATCCACTGCGCGAGCGAGCAAAGGGCCACGTAGGTGAAGCCCACGAGGAAGAGCGAGAGAAAGCCGGCGTTGAGCCACTGCTCATGCGCAACAGCCGAACCCAGCAGGTAGCTGAAGTAGATCGCAAAGAGCAATTCCACGAAAGGCAGCACGGATTTCATCGGGATATAGCGGGCCTTTTTCCACGCCTGAGTCTTGCTCTGGATGCCGTACTTCGGAGTCCGGGTGAACTCGGATTGGTGACCCAGAAGCGCTTCAATCACGGCCCGCGCGTTGTTGATCGCGAGGCCGATGCCGAGCGCCAGGACCATTGGCAGGAGGAGCAGTTCCTTGAGCCAGGTTGTGGGATGCAATTCGCGCTGGGCTACCACGTAAAAAATGGCGGCTGGGAGCGAGGCCGAAAGGTAGATCGGAATATTAATCAGCACCGCATGCCAGGAGAACGGCCCGCTGTCTCCGGTCGCCGGGTGCATCAGGATACAAAGGAGGAAGAGCAGCAGATACGCGTAGTTGGAGGTCAGATGCGCGGTCGATTCGAGCTTGATCAGGAGGGGTAAGTCCGCGCGCCAGACAGCCGGGAGCAGCTTGAGGCAGGTTTGAATCGAGCCCTTCGTCCATCGATGCTGTTGGGACTTGAAGCCGTTCATATCCACCGGCAGTTCCGCGGGAGTGACGAGATCTGGCAGGAAAATAAAACGCCACCCTTTGAGCTGCGCGCGGTAACTGAGATCGAGGTCTTCCGTCAGCGTGTCGTGCTGCCAGCCGCCAGCATCGGCGATACAGGAGCGTCGCCACAGACCCGCCGTCCCGTTGAAATTGAAAAACCGTCCGGCGCGGCTCCGGGCGGTTTGTTCGAGCAGGAGATGCCCGTCGAGGAACATGGCCTGCACGCGCGTGAGGATGGAATACGTCCGGTTGAGATGCCCCCACCGCGTTTGGATCATGCCGACCTTCGAATCCGTGAAAAAATGCACCGTCTTCAGCAGCATGTCCGGCGCGGGGACGAAATCGGCATCGAGAATGAGCAGATACTCGCCCGTGCAGGAGGCCATCCCGGCTTCGAGCGCTCCGGCTTTGAAGCCGGTCCGGTCGGTGCGGTGGACGAGTTCGATGTCGAGCCCCTTCGACTTCAACTCTGCGATACATTTTGCCGCAATCTCCGTCGTCTCGTCCGTGGAATCATCGAGCACCTGCACCTGCAGCAAGTCGCGCGGATACTCCAGTGCCGCGACCGATCTGAGGAGCCGCTCGACTACATACATCTCGTTAAAAATCGGCAGCTGCACCGTGACCCGAGGCAGCGTTTCAAACGTCCGGAGCGGCTCCGGTGGCTTGTTCCGATTCTTCAAGAAGAGATAGACGATCACGTACCGATGCAGGCCGTACAGAGACAGGCCGGCGAGCACGACGAAGTAACAGATTGTCCAAATTGAGTTTCCCAAGCTTCCTAACATAGTGATTTTTGACCCTTTAGGGCGCGAACAAGCGCGGAATCATGGCGGGCGAACTCAGATGGTCAAGCGGGAAATCTCGCGGGCGGAAGGCCCCGAGCCCGTGAACTGCAACGCGGGAAAAATCCGCGAAGATTCGTAATGCAATCCGCGCGGTTTTTCGGAAAGGTTGCTCCCATGCAATTTCGCGTGCGCTGGCCTAGCTTGATCGTCTGCGGCTTCGCCTTCACCGGCGCGGCCTTGGGAGAGCGGCCCGCGCAAGCCGATCTCGACCACATCCGCGAAGAGCTGGGAGTCAACTCCTTCACCGCACCCTCGATCCAGCTCGTCTTCCAGGAACTCAACGCCCTCAAGCCAATTCCGTTTGAAAAAGCTTGGCGCGATCTGCCCGACGCCACGCCGCAGGATCGCGCCCGCCTCGCCCTTAGCACAGGTGCCGTCATCGCGGATGGATTCCTCACCGTCACCGCCGAAAAGCAATCCCGCATCGAGCCTGTCGGCCGCGTCCTCATGAAACTCGCGAAGGGCCTCGGCGTTGGCGAGCACGTGACCAAACACAGTCGCAGCATTTTGGAAAAGGCCGCGCGCCAGCAGTGGGACGAGATTCGGCAGGAACTCGTCCGCACCCAGGCCGAAGTCGAGGCCGCTTTGCTTGGGCTCAAGGACGAGGAAATCGCGCACCTCGTCGCCCTCGGCGGTTGGCTTCGTGGGCTGGAAATGACGACCAGCATCGTGGCTGACAATTACTCACCGGAGCGCGCCCGCCGGCTTATCCAGCCGGAACTGATGGAATACTTTCTCGATCGCGTGAGCACCCTGAATCCGAATTTTAAAAAGACGAAGCTTGCCGCGACGATGGACAAGAACCTCAAGGAAATCCGGCGCCTCACCACGAAGCGCGCAGACGTGCCTGTGGAGCTCGATGAGGTCAAACAGGTGCGCAGCTTGGTCCGCGAGATCAACACCCTTATCGCCCACGGCGAGGAGTAAGCCGAGTCGCGCTTCAGGGAGTCGATTTGCCCGGGAGGAAGGCCCTCACAGCGCGAGTCCTTTACTTCCCGCCGGGCCCGGAGCCGGCCTTCGGCGTGCCGTCCTCGTTCAGCCTGTCGCAGGCCCAGAGCAGGCCGCGGGTCACGAGATCGAGATAGACCGGATTTTGCATCGTTGCATTGCTGTGGCCGAGCGTGGTCGCAAAGACCTTCGCCTTGCCATACGTGTTCACCCAGATGTTCACGTGATCCTTTTTCGTATCCTCGCCGTAGCTCTGCGCGAGCGGGATGGCGGTCGGCCAGATTTTGTCGTTCTTGTAGAGTTCGTCCGCGGGATTCTTCCACTCCGCGGGAAAGCCTTTCATCACGGGATGCTCCGGCTTGAGGTTCTTGACCACCAGGTCGCGATTCTTCTCGTGGCTCATCGAAGTAATCCCCACCGCCATCCGCCACTCATCCGTCTTTGCCACGCGATAGCTGTGCGCCGAGCAGTGCAGCATCACCGCCGGCACGCCGGCCTTGTGCACCGCCGCGATGCCTTCCACAAAAGCCACATCGTCCACCGCGCCGAAGCACTCATTGTGCAGCACGATGTCGTAGCCCGCGGCCCAGTTCGGCTTCTCGTAGATCGAGACGCGGTGCAGCTTTTCGTTCGTCCCCTTTGGCGCGTCTTCGTGGACGATCGTCCACTCCACATTCGCGCGGGCGGAGATGCCTTCGCTGAGAATTTTCTTCTGCGCCGTGTAGTCATGGCAGCACCCGCCGCAGACCATCAGCGCACGGAGTGGCTTGGGTGCGTCTTGGGCGAAAGCGGGGAACGCCAGCCCGAGGATGACGGCAGCGATGCGGAAAATCCGAAATCTCAAATCCGAAAAGCTCGAAATCATAAATAGGGAAGACGGGTGCGATCGCTGGTTTTGAAACTTTCTCGCCATCCGAATTTGTTTCGGATTTGGAGCTTCGGACATCGGTCATTTCCGTTACTTGCCGGCGGGCCCGTAGCCCTTCGCCGCCGTGCCATCCGGGTTCAGATGGTCTGTCGCCCAGAGCACGCCGCGAGTCACGAGATCGAGATACTTCGGATCCTCCACGGTCGCATTGTTATGCCCGATCGTGGTGCTGAAAACGCGAGTCTTGTTCTTCCAAAGATTCGTCCACACGACGATCGCCTCGACGGTTTTTTCTTCCACCGTCTCAGTCCCGTCGGCCTGCTTCTTCTTGTTCTTTACGATCTGCTTCCCCTTGGCCAGAGCTTGGTTGCCCGGCATGACCTGCACGTTGTTATAAAGCTCCTCCTTGATCGTCGTCCAGTCCTCGAGGCCTTTCGTAATCGGGCTCGCCTTGTCCGTGAAAGTGATCTCGATCGGTTCCTGCGGGCCGTGGCTGCTGGATTGCATGCCCAGGAATTCAAACCAGCTCGCGTTGTCCGCACCAGCCGCCACGGGCTTGCCGTAGTTTCCAAAGCGGTAGCTGTGCATGGCGCAGTGCAGGTTCACCGCCGGGATGCCGTCGAGGTGCGGCTTCAGCACCCCAGCGATCACCGCCGGGTCCCCGATGTCCGCCGCGCACTCGTCGTGGATGATCAGATCGTAGCCCTTGGCATACTCCGGGTTTCCGTAAATGGGCAGGCGCGGCTTCGTGCTGCTGTCATCCACATGGACCTGATCCACCACCACGTTCGCCCGCGCTTCCAACCCGGCCTTCAGGATGTCCTTCTGCTTCTTGTAGTCATGGCAGCAGCCGCCCGTCAGCAGCATGACTTTGAGCGGCTTCGGTGCGTCGGCGGCACGGGCGGCGGGAGAAACGAGCACGAGGCTCGCGGTGAGGAGGGCAGGGAGGAGGAGGAGTTTTTTCATGTGGGAAGGAGCGAAAGAGTAGGCGCGAAACGGCGGGCGTCGAGCAAAGGAATCGCCCAAGTTCTCGCCATTCCCCAAATCTCCGAGTCCGGATCGGCGATAATCCCCGAAGAGTGGGAAAAAATTATACGCGTGCCACCTCACTGCCGAGCGATTCGCGAGTGTGAACAGCAATATATTCTACATCATCGGAGTCGTCGTCGTCATCGCCATCGTCTTGAAGCTGCTCGGCCTGTATTAGTCGCGCAAACTCCGACGCCTTTCTGCGACTGCGGGTTCCCCTCGGATGAGGTTCTCATCGGTCGGGAGCGCGGTGCTGGTTCCGCGGCTGGAATGTAAGCGCACCCGCCGCGCCACCAGTTAAAGCCTTCCGGACTCCTTCCTCCCGGCGCCCAAGCCCCGTCCTCCTCCTCCGGAAACCGAAGCTGTCGGTTGTGGGTCATTGCGAGGTGGGAGGATGTAGAGGCGGCTCTGTCCGCAGGACGTGCCGCCTGTGGCCACGGAAGGCGGCACGTCGCCAAAGCGCGACAGAGCCCGCCTCTACACATCCATTGAGCCACGACCAAACTGTCACACTATTTGCGAGAGATGGTCCAAGTCCGCGGAATCTACCTGAGCGGAGTTCCGTCGGCGGCGAAGGCGGGACGGAACGTAGTCGAGCCGAGTCCGCGAG
>Ga0105048_10002519_pt1 | contig 29817 bp, 17 predicted proteins | sample MAT05_FD_78382 | JGI IMG/M metagenome (GOLD analysis project Ga0105048, IMG submission 78382) | Freshwater microbial communities from Lake Fryxell liftoff mats and glacier meltwater in Antarctica - MAT-05 | ecosystem: Environmental > Aquatic > Freshwater > Ice > Liftoff microbial mat | place... | reverse complement strand
GTGAAAATCACCAACGCAAATGAAGTCCATGTTCCGCCAGTCTTACGACCCGCTCAAGTCGCCGCCGTAGCCAACCAAATCCCGATCGCCAGGCCGATCGGTAGTTTCGACGCAACGGTTGCTAGCGCACCGACTCCAGGCGGACAAGCACAAGCGGGCGCGGATCCGTGGCGATATCGAAATGGACAGAACCGCGCTACGAAGGCCGAAAACCTTTACCGGGAACCAGTTGCTCGGGCGGTCCATCAAGCCGTAGGCGAAGCACAAACATTCTTCCGAAACCTGCCGCCGGTCGGTCGCGGATTTGCCATCGTTCTGACGATTATTTTCTTGGTAACCAATTCGGCGTTGATTGCCCCGATGATGTTCGTATTGCTTGGGGCCTACGTTTGTTATTACGTTATTTGGTATCTAACAGGCGGAGCCAACAAACCGTTTCCAACACCGGCTGCCGAAGCGCGGCCGCAATATGCCAAACACGTTCCGCCGATTCGAACTTCGCCCGCCGCTGTTCAACCTACGGCCCATTACCACAACGTCCAGCCCGCGCCTCCAAAGCCCGCACGTGTACCTTACAAAGTTGCACTCCGAACTTGGCAAACTGAAAAGCGGAACACCTTTAAGCAGCAGGGCTTTTGGACTCGAAGTCACGAGACCACTCGAAGCTGGGCATTGTCCGGCATTGTCACAGCAGTCATCGCCATCAGCGCAGTCATGCTGACCATGGCTAGGAACCAGGGGAATGCAACATCTCTAGTCAGTGGCATCGCCTGGACTGGAATTATGTCTTTGGCGATGACTTGGACAATGTTGTTCTTAGCCCGACGTTGGGAGTCCAAGTCGGAGGACTCCATCGTTTTCCGATTCGTTCAGTTGACGGCCGGAGTCATGCTCGGCATCGCGAGTTTTTCTCTCAGCGAATTCTTGATGGTTCCATGGTCCGAAATTACCACAAGCCAAAACTTCTTAGTCATTGACGATGGCAAAGCATTGTGGAATAAAAGCTGGCAAGGATTTTACGACCAAAACTCGATGCCGTTGCTGGCAGGGCATATTGCTTACTTTGGAGCTCTCATGTGGATCGTACGCTGGTGGCGACAGTCGGACATACTTCGCAAAAACCGATTCAGCTTTTGGGCGATCGCTTGGAGCGTAGCCATGGCCGCTTTGGTGCAAGGCTTGTTTTACTTCCCAGCACCATGGTGCTTTATCCTTGCAGGCGTTACATCATTCTCTTTGCAGATGGCATCTCCCTGGGTAGACTACAAAGAGAACACGCAACTGACCTAAGTGTCGCTCGGTGGTCCCCACCGAGAACACACAGTAAAAACTCACGGTACGTTTTCACGGTGAATGTGGCACGGTGGTCCCCACCGTGAGCCCCTGTACGTTTTCACGGTGGGGACCACCGTGCTACACTGTTTTCACGGTGGGGACCACCGTGCCACACTAATGCCACACTTTCGGATTTTAGCCATATCATGCGTTTCACTTTGACGACTTTATCACTGCAACTCGCGGCCATCGTTGGGCTGGCAGCTCTTGCCATAGCCCAGACAGATGAGCCATCGGAGACACAAGAAAATTTCGTTAAGCAAGAGGTCGAAGTCGTCGCTCGAGGCAGCAGTACGTCTTCACCCAGCATTCTCAAGAAATTCGAAGATTGGGTCGGCTTGACGGACAGCCGACTCGAAGACTTGGCTGCCATGGCAGAACGACTGCAAGCAGAAATCGCGAAAATGAAAACGCAGCACTCCGAAGCTTCCAACGCGGTTCCGAAATCCAACCCTGTGCTCCCAGCTCCTCCCGAAGCTCCTTCTCCCTCCGAAACACCTTTAGTCGTAAAAGCAGAAATCGACTCTAGCGAGTCCTTTGATTCGGTCGCGGGCGACGACCTAGGTGAAACCGTACCGTTGCCGATACTCAACGGAAGCACTCCCGATTGGGTCAAGAAAGGATTGGTCTCGGGTGATGAACATAGCTTCGCTATCAGCAGTACTCTTTTGCCCGACTTGGATCAGTGTCGTGAAGACTTGAGGTCTCGAATGATGTCGGACGTTCAAGTCTACTTGGATAAACATGTGTTGGAGTTCACCTCGTCCACTAAATTGCCCGAGCTGACCCAGGAATACGTTGAAAAGTACTGGGTCAAGAAAGGGCAAGAATTCGACAATATCCAGGACCGCCCATCGGGTACTTACCACCAACTATGGATCGGTTTGCATCTCTCTTCCGAGCAACTTACGAAAATACGCGAATGGGAAAAACAAAGCGTTCGCGAACAACGAACGAAGAAGGCCGGAATCCTGGGTGGGTTTGGCGTATTCGCCATTACGATTTTGTCCGGTGCAGTTGGGCTGTTGGCACGCCGTGAAAAAGCTAAACTCAAGGGATGAGCGAAGACTTATCGAAACAAAACACCCCAGAACGCCTACTGGTCGACAGTATTCGGACAGGAAATACCGATGCTTGGCAGCAGCTTATCGACCGATTTGAAGGTCGGCTTTTGGCCTTCGTTGGGTCTCGATTGATCGATCGTTCCCACGCGGAAGACATTGTTCAAGAGACCTTCGTGGGGTTCCTGAATAGTCTGCCCAATTTCGACTGCCAACGACCTCTCGAGAGCTATTTATTCTCCATTGCGGCATACAAGTTAACGGATCATTTGCGACGCGAAGGTAGACGTCATACACTGGCATTTTACACCGGTGACGACTCCAGTGATGGTGCTCAACGAGTACCTGGTGCAGGCCGCGCCGTTAGCAGCCTTGCTCAATCGGTCGAACGTCGCGATTCCGAGGAATTGGCCTTGGTCGAAGCGCTCCAAGACCAAATTGGAAAATGGCAGTCCAAATCCGATTGGCCGAAGTTAAAGTGCATTGAATTGCTCTTCGTCGCCGGAATGAGCAATAAAGACACCTCCGAATTGCTTGGGATTACGGAACAGCAGGTAGCCAATTACAAGTCCGACTTTGTCCTCAGATCCAAAACGCTCATCAGTCGAATCGGTAGTCGAGAGTCATTCCCGGAATTGAGTTAGGGCCGATTGATCACCGACTGGTTCCAGGGCTCTGCCGGCTCTGCCTTGGAACCCACTGACTTGCAGTCTCTGCCGGTTCTGCCTGGGCTGTGGCGGGAGCAATTGGATTGCGCATCTTTTCTTCCACTTCGCCTGATGGAACAGACAGGCAAATTGTACCGACAGGCAAACCGATTCATTTTGCTTCCGTCGGTTTTCAACCGGCGGGGCAGCATCTGTCAGCTACCAACGCGAAAAGTTCGCAGAGCGGTAGTACGCCAGAACGCATCCGCGGGGTCAAGCCCCAAACGGATGGGCTCGCGATATTGTCTATACTCTATTGTTGTTCGGAACAAAAACGCTTCGATTTAAATCAGAAAGAAATATCGAAACTGCTATTTGTCGCACAGCCCAAACTCTGCCTGCCGTGCCGTCAAGAATACGTATTTCGCTTGCATTGCAAAGCGAGGCAGAGCCTCCGGAACAGTACGTTCCCAGGCAGAGCCTGGGAACGTGAATCTTTGGGCTTCATTGAACAGTATTGCCGTTAAACGACAGGACCACTTTCTCCTTGCTGCCGTCCCAGTCCATTTGCACACTTGAATTCGGCGATGGTAACGATTCGACCATCCATCGGGCCAGCCTGCCCATGACTACGTTTTCAATCGTTCGCTGCAAAGGTCTCGCACCTAACGTCGATGAAAATCCAATCGAAGCAATATGCTGCACCAGAGCATCGGAGAAAATCAGCCTCAACCCAAGTCGCTTGACCCCTTCTCGCTCGCGAACTTCATTCAGTTCTTTGCGAGTCATTGCGCTAATGCTCTCAGGTTGCAACGGAAAGAATGGCACAATTGCGTCCAAGCGATTGATAAACTCAGGTCGCAAGGCTTTCCGAACAGACAAAGCATAGTCGACCGCGCTCGCCCCTTGGAATCCCGATAAACTCTGCTGCGTTGATCCCAGATTGCTCGTCATCAACACCACCGACGAACGAAAACTGGTCAGATTGCCGTAACGATCCGTCAATCGTCCTTCGTCGAGCAGACTAAGTAAGATATCGAAGACTTCGGGTGACGCTTTTTCGATTTCATCGAACAAGAGCACTTGAAGTGGTTGATTGCGAATCTGTTGAATCCACTTTGCAGGTTCGCCATTCGCGTCGTTCAGAAAACGTTGGCCGGCTGCTCCTGACTGGTACTCGCTCATGTCGAGCCGGACCAACCGTGTTTTTTGGCCATCCGCCCCAAACAAGTATTTTGCAAGCGATTTTGCCAACTGTGTTTTACCTACTCCCGTCGGACCGCAATACAGCAAGCAACCGAACGGTCTCGCGACATCGTTCATTGAAGATTTCAAACGCATCACAACGCTGGCAGCTCCATTGCATGCCTCGGGCTGCCCAATCACTTCCTTGGAAAGTGCTCTGACCACTGTCTCTCGCTCGAGCAACTCTTGATCGCGCAAGAGCGATTGCGGCAGGCCTGTCCACCGAGAAAACTCCTCGATGGCGTTGTCCGTTGTCAAACAACTTGCGTCTCCGCGAAGCCCTTTCGGACCATCCGTGGCCGTACTTGTCTTGAAACGCCTTCGCAACTTTCCAAGCCATTGTTCCACAAATGCGATCGAAGCACTTGGCGCTGGACGACTGGTCAGGAACTGTCGACATAGACGTTGAATTGCAGTCGACAATTCCATGTCGACGTTGGCAATTGGCACCTCCCAGGTCTGGCTTAACACGTATCGAACCAAGTCCGTTTCCGCCTTCGGCTGGAGTGGTTCGATGCGAACAATCGCCAATTGATCGATCAAGCCCGGCAAGGTTCGCTGGCAGTATTCCACTTGACTTGGTGTGGCCTCGCAGGCCATCCGCAGTTGCCCAGTCCGCAGATAGGGTACGAGAAAGGCACCCAACGACTCGGTCGGAGACTGGCCCCCTATCGAAATCAAATCACGAAGATTCTCCACTATCAAAACACCTTGCAATTCGCTTAGCTCGGAAATCATGCGTTCCAATCTCTCTTGCCACTGCCCCAAGTATCGCATGCCGGCAATCAATCGACTGGCGCTGGTCAGCCAGAACTTGGAATTAGGTATAGTCCGCTCTTTGGCTTGCCTTGCTTCCATTCGCAGTCTCTGGAAGACGTCTCGCGTCGCGATGTGCATTAGCGTCGTTTTGCCAACGCCCGTTTCTCCCACCAATAGGCAATTGGAGTAAAGCAAATTCTCGCGAATTTGACGCAATTCGGATTCGCGAATTTCGGCAGACAGAAGTGGTCGACGAGTCTTACCTAACGGTTCGGCAACACTTGCTAACGTCTCGATATTGGGACCGCGGCTGCCTCGCGATTTCGCTTTGATTTTTACTCGCAGCCAATCGAGCTCCGTCGTATTTGGAGGCCAACATCGTACCATCTCCTCGGGACTGATGGATGCAAGCATAGACCTTACTGTCTCTTGCAACATCGCATCGAAATCTGCCTCGACAGGGCAATAGAAATGGATTCCAAAATCGGGCAAAATACCGAATAGTTTGTCCCAATTGTCAACGATCTTCACGTAACGAACTGGCACCGTCATGGGCGGCCCAGCCGGATATCTCCGATGCCGTTGAATGTGCATCGGCTGTGCGGGGAACGAACGCTTTTCCAATACCACCGACTTCAATCGCTCAAGACTCATGCAGCTGCATTCCAGGAGTTTACGCATTCGTCGCTCAAGCAGTTTCTTGGCGTGCGATCGAGAATGCGAGACGGCTTGTACCGACTCCTCAAAGACCGACGTTGCCACAATCAAACCATCGTCGCGGCAACTAATCAAAATGGGGGATTGATAAAACATATTTGTTTTTGGAGTTGTGGTTCATCGTAGGACTAGCCGTCCGCCGGTCCGGATAGTCTGAAGTCAGGCTGGCAGCCTGTGCTACGTTTTAAAAATAAATTCCTGCGGCAAGGGCAATTGATCTAACAACCATGCTTGCCATTCATGACTGAACTTGAGCGGTATTCGCCGACCGGTCCGAAAGTCTTGGATCCAATCGTCGATCTGCCCCCGAATGATTGTCCAGCCATCTCGTCCGCAATATTCCGAGTTTGGAAAGCCGTCTGCCTGGTTCGTAAATCGTCCTACTTCCTGATCGCAGGCACTCCAATCCTCGAGTTGAATTCCGTGGTCGATTGCCACGGCTTCGATTAGCAGCAATCGCTCCATGCCATAGTCCCCAGCGACCTGGTAGGTTCCTAATAATTGCATTAGCAACCCACCGACACTCGCCCCCTCAACAATCGCAACCGCACGACCGTCCTGAAAGGAGACCGAATACTGAAGCCCCTGCAACAGATCACGTAACCATGCAGTCAATTGAACCGGAAAGGCATTCAACGAAAGCAACATCTGGCTGCGACTCTTCTTTTCCAAGCCAAGGTTGGAGTGTTCGCCTGGTGGATTAAGGAATCGCACACGCATGAGCCAGCGTGAAGGCTCATCGATCCGTTTCAACATCATGTCGGCTATGGCTAACAATCGCATCAACTTGCGAATGGGGGAAGTGGAGTCGCTTCGCGCGGTCCGGCTAGCGCCAGACTCCATGATGCCTTCCCGTAAATCAAGATCCGATTTGCGTTCTTCACGCGTGATTTCCTCGGGACTGATTGCTCGATGATGTCGACTGTGCGGGACTCTGCCGGCCGTCGTCTTGATCGACCGTTGCATGGGTGCAATAACGGTCTCTTTGCCGATTTTATGCTGCTCCGTAAGCTCCTTCAGGCAATCGGAAGCTTCCATCAACGCGCTATGAATCGAATAGTAATCGATTTGGTTTAAACCATGACGCGCTTCTGGATTCGCCGGGGAGCGTTCCAGTAATTGTTGCCGAATGCGTTCGACACAGGCTTTGGCTTTGACTAAGCATTCCTCTGTTTCAGGTTCTGGCGCGATCATTCTCGTTGGAAGGATTCGCAGCTCATGGGTATCGCACTTGATCGAGCCATTCGCGATGCGGAGTCGCGTCCACACAGGATTCTCAATGTGGCATGCAGCAAGTTGATCTGCAAGCGGTTGGGTCACCTCCCTTTCTATGGCTCGTTTAATGGCCCTGGCCCCAAGTGCTGGGTCGTATCCACGTTCGATTATCCACTGAGTCGCTTCGTCATCCACCTGCAAGAACATGCGCCGGCGAGAGAGTCCATCGCGGCGTTTCAATGCCCCTAAATGATGCTCGACGATGTGACGCATGTGGCTACGTTCCAGTCGGCCAAAGACCACGATTTCATCCAAGCGATTCAGGAATTCCGGCCGGAAGAAACGCTTGGCTGTCCGTTGATAGATCGTCTCTCGCTGCATCTCCCCGGCTTGCGAATCTTGAATTTCATATCCAAGCGATTGTGCGCTTTCCACCGAACCAAGATTGCTCGTCATGATGATGAACGCATTTCGAAAATCGACGGCTCGGCCACATGCGTCGCTTAAACGGCCTTCCCCCATGACCTGTAGCAAATAGTCAAGTGCGTCTGGATGCGCCTTTTCAATTTCGTCCAACAAGAGAATACAATTGGGCTGTCGACGCAAGGCGGACGGAAGCCGTCCATCTGGCTGTTCGAACGTGCCAATCAGCCCTTCGGCGGCACTGGCGGAAGAGATCTCATTCATATCGATCCGCACCATTCGCGACTCGTCATGAAACAACAATCGCGTCAAGGCTTTTGCCGACTCAGTCTTGCCTACGCCTGTTGGCCCCATGAATAAAAATACGCCGAGCGGCCGGTCTATCGGTTGGAGCCCCTGCAGCGAACGTTGTGCATAACGCGACAGTACTTTGACTGCAGTCTCTTGGCCAACGATCATTTTTGAAAGAGCGATTTCAAGCTGCTTAATGCTGACTGTCCCTTGCCGCAACGACAATCGAAGTCCCGTTCGCTCTTCCACGAATCGATCCAAGTCCGCAGTGGTCATGCTTCGCGAGACGGACCGCAACGTGTCGCGTTCTTCTCCGGGTTCGCCGTTTATGGGTTCGCTGTTCAGGGGTTCGCCGTTCATGACTACGACGGACTCTGCCTGAACTGCATGTGATGCAGCTTGATGCGCAAGCCCTCGAGCAAGTGAAATGGCCTTGCCGGGCAACGAGAGCTGCGGCGCTAACGTCGCCGAGTAGTCGATCATCGTCGGTAGCAAACTGGGATGAAAGAAACACTGCGTATCCGCTTCGATCTGACTTACCACCTCAATTAGGGTCTGGAGTGTTTGCGATTCGTTCATGGCCTCGATGGAAAGCGGGATCATGGGATCGACCAGGGACCTGTCTTTTCGTCGCAAGATGGACAAAGCTTCGTGGGTCATCTCAAAGACGATTCGAATCGGCTGCTCCGCCATAAAGGATTTGAGAACGTCCGCCATGCACATCTGGCTATCGCGAGTAACACCCGCGGTGTAGAGACTGATCGGGTCGTCGAAGTAGAGAACGTGATCCCGGCGATACGCTTCCTTGAGAATCGAAAGCCAACGTTCTTCCCATTGGCCCAAGTACGACATGCCACTAATGACCCGACTAGGCGAAATCAACCAAACTTGTTCGCAGTGGCGCCGATTGTTCTTGCGATCGAAAGACCGTCTTCGAACCACCTCTTCGAGAACAGCGGTCTTCCCGACCGATGCCTGACCCACCAACGCTACTCCTTGATTACGGCGTGAACCAAGTAGCTGATATAGGCGATCCGCTTCGCTATCTCGATCGAATAGCTGGCATCGATCGGATCGGAAAGCGTCGAGACAACGACCAACTCGTTGAAGCGATTCGGCACCACCTGGATTGGATTGTCCAAGCAACGCTCCCACAAGCCCCTTCTTTTTCTTCTTCTTGGTTTCCGCCATCGACAATACGATATCCAGCGGCTCGACCCACGCGTCACCCGTGATACTAAGGCTCTTCAGATCCATCGACTCGTCGTCCTTGATCCTTTGCTCGCACCATTTCGTGAGCAACCGTGTCGCCTGACCCTTTAATGCTTCTTTCGGGTCCCTTTGAAATCGCAAATCATCCAATAGTGGGGCAACGACTACAAAACCGCCTAGGGCTGGATGTACCATAAGAATGGTCTTAAGGCTTAGGGTGCGGTCGCGAAGAGTGAGTTTTTCTTTGAAGAGCTGGACATCAGCCTGTGGGTCGTAGAGCCAGGCCGACACTGCGCGAGTTTGTCCTCGATCGATCCAGGATTGTAGCCGTTTACGAACTTCGTTGGAAAGTCGTTGCAGAGCTGTTTTGAGTAGTGCATCTGACGCGGTGCAAATCGGTGGACACACAGTCTGAGCGAAGTAGCGAGGTAAGCCATCGATTCGCTGCATCGTGACTAAGATGGCAATGGTTAGTTGCATGTCCTAACGCACTCCCTGTGAGGACGAAACCATCTCTTGGCCGAATGTCGCATTGCTCGGAACCGGCAAATATCCAATCGAATTCCAAAGCATGGTGTCCCCTTCGTGCTGAATCATATCCACCCAGTTTGCAATCGGATCATTCGAGGAAACCAAAACCTCATAGCGAACAAGATGGCTGACAAGTCGACTCTCGCTCACGTAAAATGTGCGTCGTGGATCGCGGCTTGGAAGTGAGGGGGGCTCATTCCATCCCGCGGAGGGTTCCCAATGGAACAATCGTCCGGGATACAGGAGTACCCTGGCGCGATGACGTTTGTTCCCTTCGGGCGAGGCTGAAAGAAAGTGATGGACCCCTTCCTCCGCACCTAGCCACGTCGCAATTTCCCCTTGATCCGCCTGAATTGCAATGCCGCAAAAACGGTCGCCGATGGTATCTAGCTCCCTCCAGGAATCGATGCGGAACACATCGATCTCTTTGGCCTTGGGATGCAAAGGGTCGGCTGCCGACCTCAACAACCGAAATGCTGGCTCACGTGATTTTGGAATCTCAACGATTTTGCGACTGGCGGCCTGGCGTTCCAAAAACTCTTTGGACAGCGGATCCCAAAGTGCATCGTAAGGGGCAAGACCGAACAGCACAATTCGCCAACCGTTCAGACTCGCAAGCCGTTCGTACGCTTGCCAAAGTGGTTTCGCAGCGTTGATGGGATTGCACAAAAGGATAAGACTCTGTTGCTCATGAGGCTGCTGGATATCCTTCCGCATGCCTATCAAATGCGCCTTTAGTTGATTGCTGAGCCTGGTGGCTTCCATCATCGTCTCTCGCGTCTCGCGTAGCTCTTGTGCATGCCATTGGACCGTCGTTGTTTGGTGGATTCGTTCGATGCATCGGACCACGTTGTCGATTTGTTCGATCGCTTTGTTGGCTACTCCTAAATCTTGACGCAAAACCTGCAATCTTGTCATCGCAGTTCTCTTTCGCCTCGGGCTGGTAAGCCCACGTATCGTCTTACGGATGTGATCGATTTGCCGAGAGATGCGTTCGACGTTGTTTTCGATCGCATGAAACCTCTCAGATCGAATCAACAAGCTCGCTCGGTATCGCAAATCACGGAGAAAATCCAGCAGCCATTTTTGATTTTCTGTATTGGTTGGATCGACGAAGTTGGTCCTGCCGCCTCTACCGCCCGCAGTCGATCGAGCGAGAATGTTAGGCTTTGCGGAGTCGGTTGCTTCGTCGACAACGAAGGAAACGATTGGCCTCGAGTCAGTACCGCTTTTGTGCATGCAGTCTGCCAAGGGAATGACAATGTTGCGTTCGATCTCGCGACGCAGTGGACGCGCACCGTAAACCGGGTCAAAACCCAATCTCGCGAGCGCATCGCGGGCCGACGGTTCGACTTCCCAACGGATCTTGTGGTAGCGAATGCCACGCCGCTTGGACACTTCAACCAATTCGCGGTCCGCAATCTTGCGAACCACCTCGATCGGCAACGGTCGATAGGGAATGATCTGATCGATGCGACCGAGAAACTCAGGTCGAACATGGCGACGAACCTCTCGCAAGAAGTGATCGTAGGCATTATTCTCATTTTCTCCGAACCCAAACGACTGACCTTGGTACGTCTCGACTCCGAGATTGCTCGTCATGATAATGACGGCGTTTCGGAAATCGGCAATTCGCCCCATCGAATCGGTCAATCTGCCTTCTCCCAAGACCTGCAAGAGTAGATCCAGCACCGACGGATGGCATTTTTCGAACTCGTCGAGCAGGATGACTGAAAAGGGCTGGTCGCGGATCGGACTGGTCAAAGCTCCGTCCCCCTCTCTTGTCGAACCAATCAGTCGAATCGCGGACCATGGCTGCGAGTACTCGCTCATGTCGATGCGAATCATTCTGGCCTGGTCGCGATATAACAGTTTGGCCAACGCTTTCGCGGTCTCCGTCTTTCCGACCCCTGTTGGCCCAATCAATAAGAGAGAGGCCAACGGTCGATCCGTACGATTCAAGCGTGCTTTGAGCATCGTTATCAACCGAACCAAATGCTCGACTGGTTCTGGTTGACCAATGACGTTGGCCGCAAGTTCCGCACGGATCCGCTCGCAATCCAATGGAATCAAGTCGTCTAAAAGAAAGAGCGGCAAGCCCGTATCGTCCGAAAATCGGCGGGTGATATCCGTGTCCGTGATTGGTTTGCCTTCGGGCCAAACCTCGATCATGCTGCGCATTAGACCGATTGGTTGCCCGGGCATGGCCGAATAAGTACTAAAGCGTTGATGCAAACGAATCAACTCATCGATCGCCGAGGCGTCAAACAAAGTCCCTGCGCTATCGTGCACATTTGCGACCGCCATAATAGGCTCGCTTGGTGCAGATCGTTTCCGTTTAGGGTGGCCCGCCGTCAACAATTTTTCCGCTGTCAAATACTGTCCTGTCTTCCGTAAGATGATCGACAAAGACTGTTCCCTGGGTGGGTTGATTTCCAGCTTGGTAAAGCATCGCAAGAGGATAGGATCTTCGCGCTGCAAGACAGCCAATTGGTCGGGAGTGCATTCCGCAATCGCCAAAAGTTTTCCCTGGTCGATCGCACTTCGTAACAGGGTGGCGACTCCAGGTTGGCCATTGATCTTGCCAGATTCAACAAGCTCGACCAGCGACCCAACGTGCAAGATGATCTTGGCCTCGTGGGCCTCACGCACAACTTGATGACAGCGCTTTTGCCACATCCCCATACCTGTCATCCCGGACACAAGCCGTGAGCCGCTTGTCGCCCAAACATCACGAGCCCCCTGCGACGACAGTAACGAATTGGTCGCTTTCTCTGAGGACGATGCGGAAACGTCGCCGCTAGGCGTAAATACTAGCCCGGGAAGCGTGCGAGCCCATTCGAAAACAATCGCTGTTTTCCCGACGCCTGCCGGCCCCACGAGCAAGACGCTTTGTGGACTAGGGCACAACAACAGTTCATCCAATTGCGAGATCGTCTCTTGTTGTTCGTATGTCGGAGAATGTTTCCAAGTCACGATCCGTGTAGCGACCGATTTGAGAGCATTTAGCTTAATCCTCTTGGCCCCTTTCGAACGATCGGAATAAGCGTCGGTAATTTCGCGGGCTGTCCAGCGAGCTAGCTCACATATTCGAAACTTTCGATCGCCGAAGGTCTCCATAACCTGCTCTAGCTCCCACGAGTCATGGATCCGAGCCATCATGCTCTTAATTTGCAGCATCAAAAAGGCATCCGTCATTTCTGTTTCGGAAGTAACGACGACGGAATCCAAGGCAGGGCACAACCATTGCCGATTCGACCCGGCTATCGGCCAAGAAAACAAGTCGACGTCCACTTCGATCGGGCTCTCCCAAAGGGTGTCGTCTTTGGCTGGGTTAAGGGTCACCTTGACGATCCGATGTTCAGGTGAGTGCGTAGGCCGACATTGCGCCCAATGCACTGGCGCAATGCGTCGAATGTGCTTTCGGAGACCCTTCAGCAAGCGCTGCTGGGCTTGATGCCAAGTATTCGTTACCACTTGAAGCGAAAGTGGAGGCAATAGCCTAGCTCGGCACAATTCGGTATCGATCGTCTCGACGAGTGCAAAAAGTGGGATCGATGGTGGAAGACTCATAAGCCCGCATGCATGCCGAGTTTGGATGGTTGATGCCTAGTCACGACTAGACAGTATACCGTCCGGTTTGGTTCGCCTGGGGGAGGTGAGGGTTGAGAGTTGAGGGTGAGTAGAATCGATGCATGACCACGATGCGTCAAAGAGTGCCGCTACCACACGTCCCCAAAATGCTCTCGATGAGTGGAACGAGTTGGCTTTGGGCTTTGCGAGACCAATCGAGCACCTCTTCGTGGTCCGTCACCGATTGCACATCCGGGGTGGCAACGTTGGTCACGATTGAGAAAGCCAAGACCTTAAGTCCTAGCTGATTTGCTAATAGCACTTCGGGAACTGTGCTCATGCCGACCATGTCGGCCCCCAGCTTAGCGAACATCCGGTATTCGGCTCTTGTTTCGTAGTTTGGGCCGAGCGTTGCTAGATAAGTCCCACGCGCCAACGCAAACCCTTGCTGGATCGCGAGCTGTTCCGCCAAAGCTAGTAGGCTAGCATCGTAAGGATTGCCAACTCGATGGGGCAAGCCAAGATAGGCCGCTCCGCTATCGGCTTCCGCGGCTTCGATGCCGCTGCGATTCATCCAATCGATGTGGTTATCGATCAAGACGACTTGTCCGCTATGAAATCGCGGATTGATGCCACCGGAAGCGTTTGAGACGATCACGGACTCAATACCGAGCGCGTGCATGCAGCGGAGTGGGAAAGTTGCTTTGGATGCGGTCCAGCCTTCGTAAAGATGCGCGCGACCTTGCATTGCAACGACAGGAACTCCACTAAGGAAGCCCAAGACGAAATTTCCAGCATGGCCAGGCACCCGCGACTCGGGGAAGCCTGGAATCTCCGCATAGGGAATGCGATATGCATTTTCGATTCGCTCTGCAAGCAGTCCCAATCCGCTCCCCAAAATCAAGCCGACGCGAGGTTGAATTCCGTTGCTGCGTTGCGAGATGACTGTGCACGCTTCGGCTATTGAAGATTCCCCCACTCGTTGCTCCAACTGTGAATTTATCAGATCGTGGCTGAGCGAGGCCCTCGCTCAGGTTTTGCAGGAATCCAACGAGCGAAGGGCATCGCTCGTCCCACAAGTGTCGCCTTTCGCTCCGCGAAAGTGCGCTTCGTTAACGCACTTTTGCGGAGCAAAAGGCGACACTTCGTAAACTCAGGGACGTGCCCATTGTACTGCACGTCAACGTAGCAGCACCTGAATCAACGCGGCAGCACCTGAATGCTCAGACTCTTCGTGACCGGTATTGTTTGTCCCAAACTCGTTACAGAAGCTATCAACTCGCCCGATGAAACTTCATCATGACGCAATTGCACCACGCACGAAAAAGTATCGTTGGGCCGGAAATACTTGATCGGTTCCATGTCTATCTGGCGATCATTGCTGGAAAGTTTGTACTGCAAGTCCTTGGCGCGAATCGACTTCAATACCGTCCCCTTGGGAGTCAAAATGCTCAGAGCAACTCGTTGGTCAGGTTTGTTGATGAGGTTCTCAATCCTTACCTCGTAAGTCCCAATATCCCCCATGCGAATGGAGTTGCTGACCGGTTGAATCGTAATGCTCAAACGCTTTTCCGCTGGGTCGTTGAGAGTCACTGCAGGTTTGTTGAGAGGTACGCTTGCACCAGGTTGAAATCCGCCAGGCTGTGCATTCGGGTTGCCAGGCATCACGTCTGAGCCTGACGGAGCGTTGCCAACATCGAAGGCTATTGTCTGACGGTCGCTTAGTCCATCCGCTGTTTCTACTGCAACGACTACGCTCGTCTGTGCACCTGCTGTTACTCCACGGAAGCGACCGGAAAGTTGCACCCGGCTACCGGGTTGCAGATCAGCCAATCTCCATTGCCCCAACTGACGCTCGACCTGGTAATTTCCATCTTGACTTAACGCAGACACTTCCAGATTCGGACTATGTTGCATGGAGACGACTGGGTTACGCAGTGCGACTGGCCCAGTGTTGACGACAGACCAACTCAGGGTAATCTCCCCACCGACGGGAATGATGGATTGGCGTGAATCGTTGTTAATTTGCAAGCTGAGCGAAGGGCGTTTCGGCGTGGCTGGAAGACCACGAATGGATGCCGTTTGAGTAGCTAGAACTTGGCCAAGCGACTGAGCGGTTGCTTTGACGTTCAATTCCCCTTCGCGTTCAACCCGAAAAACACCTTCGATTTTTCGGTTTTGGCCAGGGTTCAAAAACCCAAGGACTTGATCTAACGAGTTCGAGTTGGATCGAGCGTGTTGTAGACCAGGATCGCTTTGCAACGCAACGACTATGTCGTTGATCGTTTGGTTTCCAGTGTTGGTGACCAAGATGTCAAAGACTGCGTCATTGCCCACCTCAACTTGGTTTACGTTCTGTCGTGGAGCAATTTGCAGAGTTACTTGTGGCTGTTGTACGAGTGTGCGAACGGCTTTTTGTTGCCTAAGGTTTGGGGTGCCGGTCGCTTCGAAGCGAATTTGAGCATCCAATGCCGTTTGTGCGACCAGATTAAAACTGATGTCAAATGCCTGACGTGGCATGAGCGGTCCCGATTCCCAAAGGAGAGCCCCATTGGCTTGGCTGGTCGGTTTTATGTTTGGAGCTTGTAGAACCATTCCGGGTGGTACGACGACGCTAAGCACGACGTTCTCAGCGTTAAGGTCTCCGGTATTGGCTACGGTAGCGAAGTAATTAAGAGGTTGTCCGGGAACGCCAATTTCGGGGCCACCTACATTCAACTGAAGTTCCGCAGCGCTCCATGTTACCGTCGTCGTTCCTCGCCCTAAGGGCAATTCGGGAATGTTATCGTCAGCCCGCGCGGGACGTATCACCTCAATTTCAACCAAAGCCGTGCCATGTGGCACTTGGGTGCCAGGTTGTTGGCCAATGGCTATATCCACCACGGCAGTTCCATCTCGCATGACCTCCACATCAGCCGTTTCTGATTGAGAGGGAAGGAACCGAGCAAGCTCAGGGTTAAGAACGCGGTAGCGAACACGCCAGCCCTCTGCACCAATCAAACCTTCAGCTCGCATTACGCGTGTGACGAGCCTCACGGTATCACCACTAAGAGCAGGCGGCTGCGGTTCCGGGAATTGCCATGATGCATCGAGCCAATAAATGGTTGCGGTTTGGCGGCGCTGGTCCCATGCGTCGCTATCGGGTGCCAAGACCGTGACCTTCGAGATGCCTTCGCTGGGACTGGTGAGACTGATCCAAGTTTGTCCTTTTCGAATGGGCAAGTCGTCGTCAATCGTCGACGTACCGCGTGTGATGTTGCCAGCCTCACGACTCGTCCGCCCGCGCGCAAAATCAACTCCCAGCTTCTCGACTTTAGGGCTGGTATCTTTTTTGAAAAAGGAACGACGCTGGCCTTTGGCATCGTCCCCTACCTCAACAAACTCGCCGACGCTTTTTGGCGAAAGCATAAACTCAACCGGTTCGTTCGTAACCAAATACCCGTCCTTTCCACACACGCCAGCCAGCAAAATCACTTCGCCACCAACCGGTGCAACAATGCGAGTGGGTGTTAGCAGCAATTGACCGCAACGTCCCCGAACTTCTTCTGCTTCTTTCTTTTTGGCCAAGCAACTTTTGCCGGCCAAGCAACCTTTGCATAGTTTCTTCTCAGTCCCGTCGTTACCTTGCATGCAAGCAGGTGGAGTCGGCGGAGCTTGGTAAGCAGGTTGTTGGGAGGGATAACCATTGTTCGGATCGTGCGGATTGACGAGCGTAGTAAGTCCGTTGGAGAAGATCCTGTTTCCCGTGGGATCAATGGCGGGCAGCGACAGTGTATTGCAGCCGCTTAGAAAGGTGAACGCGCAGCAGAACAACGACAGCAGCGCCAGAAAAAATCCGCTTGCATGGTTCGATCTAATTGATTTTGCTTGATTGCGGAACATCCGTTGTTACCAATCCTGTCCATGGTACCGATGGCGTTGCCGCGTTCGGTCTCCGTTTGTCCGTGATGCGTTCACAGTGGTCACGCTTGAGAACTCCCGGCGCAGACCGTTGGAAGGTTAACCTACAAATTGCAACCCATCCTAAGCAACCGTCGAAATGTACCGTGAAAAAAGACTCTGACCACGCCGACAATTCTTTCCGGATCGATTGAGTAGTACCTTGCCATGTTTGACGATTGTTTGGCCGGGAGAATCCTTGGCGTTTAAAAACAGGTCCACGGGTCGATATCAACAAGACCGGCAGTTCTAGCAGAATGCATGAGGATTCAAGAGTGCACTGACTCCCCACGAACTCAATTACGGAAGGGAATCAACTGCCGCTCGCTTAAACGTGATTGGCAAAGGAGTGCGGTACTGTGAGCAGAAGAACAAGTCGATTTCTTGCGGCAATGTCGGTATGCGCCCTGTTTTTGGGATGCAGGACGGTTCTTCCGCCGGATCAACCCAGCCGACTTTGGGATGTATTTGAGCAAAAGCATGGTTGTTGTGCATCGACGGCTCAAGTGCCACGACCGTCTCGAATGGTACGAGCAGAAGTCGATCGTTGCGAGCAATCTGCGTGTATTCCGCCGCTTCGGTGAGAATGAAGCTCGACTTACTCGACTTAGTCGCCTTTCGCTACAAGAAAGTGCGTGATGCAGCGCACTTTCGCCGAGCGAAAGGCGACGAAAACCCTACCGCTCGATGAGTCCTTGTTCCTCGGCCCAGATTCGGATCGCGCGAAGTGCAGACGGAGATATCGTTTCTTCGATTTCCTCGTATTCTTCGGGAAGTCCCGTTTTGCTCGTCTGAAGCAAATGGTTCAGGCTCGGGAGGATTTCTAACTGGGCCTCTAGATTCTGATTGCGTCCTATTGCCCGCAGGATTTTTGCGCGATTCATGTCGGGCAGCACTTGTACATCGTTGCTACCCCAGATTGCTAGTGTAGGGCATCGCAGCATCATCCAAGTGGGTGTTGGGTCGAAGGTCAAGAAAAACCGAAACCATGGCATCCGCAGTTGCTGAAATTGACCTTCGATTTGGTAGGTAAGGTCTTTTCGAACCTGATCAAGATCAACGTTTGGATTTTGCGATTGAGCAACCGACTTGAGACTGTCCCAATTCTGTTTGATTGCATTTTGGATATCGCGACGCATGGTCGTTTCATCGGTAAAATAGCCAGTTGCGATGTCTTGCAATTTCCCCTGTAACGCCAATGTGGCTTTTCGACTGGCTTCGCTCATGCCTTGCAGTTCGGAAATGCGGTCGATTTGCGACTTGAGAATTTGCGAGCCTGCAACACCCGGTGGAGCAAGCAGGATTAAGAATGCGATCCCCGGTTCCCATACAGCCGCCATTGGACCTACCAGTGCCCCTTCGCCATGTCCAAGCATCCCAATTTTTAAGGGGTCTATTTCAGGAATGGTTTTGGCGTGTTTCCAAACTGCAATCGCATCTTTGGCGAAATCTTCTGAAGTGGAATTCAAAAAGTTTCCAGTACTTTCGTCAACGCCGCGATCATCGAAGCGAAGCGAAGCGATGCCGTTTTCCGCAAGAAAATGTGCAATCGCTTGGAACGGCTTGTGACGACCCATGGTCTCGTCCCGATCTTGTGGACCGTTATCGGTGAGCATGATCACGGCAGGGAATTTTCTCCGATTCGAATTGTCCAAAACCTTCGGTAAAGTAACGGTGCCAGATAACTTGATCCCCTTTTTCGAGACGTCCATTTCTTTTTCCTTTGCCTTGATTCCTCCGTAACTCACCTCAAAAGGGCTTTCCGTAAAAAACGCCGATGAAATAAACTCTCTGCTCGATGGCGGGACTGGCGTCTCGCCTTTCTGATTCAACGGGTTTCCCGTCTCAAGGACTCTGGGCAACTCTGGCTTCTCGGCAGCGGAAGCGGTGGTCTTCTTTTTGCTTGGCGAATCGTCGGACTGCAGTTTCATTATGAGGGGCAGTTGAAGAGGACCTCGAATAAAACGACCCTCCAATTCGTTGCCGTCTTCGTTCAACTTGGCCAAGAATTTGAACTCAGCGGATTTCATTTCGAACGTCGTCATACCATTTTCGCCAAGAGTGACTTCGGTTGGGATCCCAATGGCTTTTTCTGACAACGAGTCAAAGAGCAACCTTGGCGCGTCGGCAGTTGCGTACGGTGGTTTGGAATAAACACGAAAGCGATAATCCATCTTGCGAAATTTCATGTCGAGTGTTCCACGCCATATGGAATCAGCCCCCAAATTTTCGCGTGTCCCCAACGGAAGCGAATCGACTCTTCGCATCGACAGCGGCACCTTAATGCCGTTTTGCTCAAAGACACCTACGACTTGATCGGCGGCGGATTGCGTGCCAACGTAGGTGGCTGGATTCTTGACATCGATTGGATTTTCGACGGTAAAGAGCCAAGCTCCATCCGAGCGAATCTGAAACATGCTGAGAGGAAGTTCTTTGGCCGTTTCATCGGGGTTGATGAGGAAACCCGAGGTTGCTTTCCCTTCCTTGTCGCGTTGAACACGCAAAACGGTTCTCAATTGCTGATTTGGCGTCTCATACCAGCCAAACCAAGTTTCGGTTTGCGGTTCGGAAACTTGAAAGCTCGGATCGCTCGTTTGCGAAAATGCAATCGAGGACGTCAATGACAGAATGAAAGCTAGAATCAAAGAGCTTATTTGAGTCGCGTTTGACTTCGCGAAGGTTGTGAGAGTCGCGCTCGTGGCAGAGTGGGAAAGCGGCGAGTGGGTAAGCATGACAAAGGTCCAACTAGAAAAACTTTTCGAGGCACAACAACGGCAGACGACCAAATTGTAACAACAATAGAGTTAGACAATACCGCTAGCCCATCCGTTCGGGGCTTGACCCCGACGGATGCGTTTTGGCGTACTACAAGTGGGCGTCACAACTCCCGTTCCCCTCGGCTTTGCCCGCCTCCGGCAGGCAAGCGGGCTGTTGATTTAATAGGTTTCGCCGAAATAGGGCAACTTTGGAAACCCGAAGCGTGAGCGAGTGGACGCATATCGTCCCTCACTGACGTGTCGGGTTACTAAATCGACAAGTCCCAAAGCCGATGGGAACGGGTCGATTTGCGAGTGCCGACCGTTAGTACGCCAAAACAAGGTTGGTGGGGGACAAGCCAGCTTGCTGAGTTTTCTCGGTGGGGACCACCGAGCCACATTAGTCGACGACTTTGGCGTCGATCCACTTCATCAAACTGCGAAGCTGATGGCCAACTTTTTCGATTTGATGCTGTCGCTCGAGTCGGCGCGAAGCCTTGAAGGCTGGTGCACCAGCTTTGTTTTCGAGAATCCATTCGCGTGCAAACTTGCCTGTTTGGATTTCCTTGAGAATCTTCTTCATCTCAAGCTTGGTTTCGGCGGTGATGATGCGTGGACCGCGTGTGTAGTCACCGAATTCAGCGGTGTTCGAAATGCTATAGCGCATGTAGTTCAAACCACCTTGATAGAGCAAGTCGACGATGAGTTTGAGTTCATGCATGCATTCGAAATAAGCCATTTCCGGTTGGTAGCCTGCTTCGACAAGCGTTTCAAAACCTGCCTTGACCAGTTCGCTTACTCCGCCACACAAAACCACTTGCTCGCCGAACAAGTCGGTTTCGGTTTCTTCGGCAATGGAGGTTTCGATCACACCGCCTCGAGTCCCGCCGATTCCCTTTGCATAGGCGAGTCCCATCTTCTTGGTCATTTCACTTGCACCGGTACCTAGAGCGATAAGGCAAGGAACACCGCCCCCTTTGGTGTATTCGCTGCGGACCAAGTGACCGGGCCCCTTTGGAGCGACCAAAAGGGTATCAACTCCCTTTGGGGGTTCGATTTGGCCGAAGTGGATGTTGAAACCGTGCGAACACATGAGCACGTTGCTAGGAACCAAGTTCGGCCGGATGTGGGTTCGGTAAAGGTCTCCTTGGACTTCGTCGGGCAATAGCAAATTGATTAGGTCAGCTTTCTTGGTCGCTTCATCGATTTCCATCGGTTGGAAACCGTGACTGACGGCCAAATCGTAGTTTTTGCCACCGGGCCGCTGGCCGATAATTACTTTGCAACCGCTGTCTCGCAGATTCTGAGCTTGTGCATGTCCCTGTGACCCGTAGCCCAAGATGGCGATCGTCTTGTCCTTTAAGTGGGAAAGATCTGCGTCGTTGTCGTAATAGATTGTGGCTGCCATGGAAATCGGTTTTCAGATTGGAGGTTGGAGGGTAACTGTTTTCGGTGTAAGAATTGGCTTGGAATGGAATGGAGTCTTGGCTTCAAACCTGGGATTTGCCTAACCCCAACTTTTTATCGCTTGTAGAGTTGTCCGAGTGACTATTCACTCCTAGGTTGAGCGTCTGTCAATTCGTCGAGTTCATTTGGGTTGCTACCGCGAACCATCGCGATTCGCCCCGTGCGTACCAGTTCGAGAATGTTGTAGGGGCGCATTCTTTCGATGAAGGCTTGGATTTTGCTTTCGCGGCCAGAGATCTCGATCATCAGTTCTTCGGAACCAACATCAACCACTCTCCCGCGAAAAATGTCGACAAGTTCGCGAATTTCCGTGCGTTTGCTCCCGGTGGCGGCACCGACTTTGATCAACATAAGATCGCGTTCCACGTAGTCGCGGGAGCTAATATCCTGAACTGCGACCACCGTAACGATTTTTTCTAATTGCTTTCGGACTTGCTCCAAAACGCGGTCGTCCCCCATCACGACGAACGTCATGCGGGAAAGATTCTTGTTCTCGGTTTCACCAACAGCCAGAGAGTCGATGTTGTAACCGCGCGAGGCGAGCATCCCTGAAATATGGGCGAGCACACCTGGAACGTTTTGAACAACGGCGGAGAGTAAGTGCCGCATGGATTATCTAGGGGTTATGGATGTAGGAAAATGGAAAATCGATGCCTTCAAATGGGCTGCGACCTTCGTTGGGGTGAAGAATGATAATTCGACAGCCCAATTTCCTCAAGGGTTCACTAATCGACGGATCTCTAGATCAGATTTGCTAATAAATGATATTCTTCAATAGGTGCCTGGCACCTATCAGAGCTAGCTGATTACCCAATAGGTGCCAGGCACCTATTAGGACACACCAGGCGCATACCAATTCCAGGCAAATATTGGTAAGGTTCCAATAGGAAACGCACTTTCGGGGACCGAAAAGCTACATTGTACGGTCAATCTGCAAACAAGATTGATCCGATTCGAACCATTGTCGCACCCTCTTCGATAGCCGTTTCGAAGTCTTGACTCATCCCCATCGAGAGTTCCTTTAGTTGCATTCCATAGCGTTTTTTCCAGACTTCGCGAAGATTCCGAAGTTCAGAGAATTCCCGGCGGGCTTGCTCAGTCCCCCCTTGCAAACTGCCCATCCCCATCAACCCAACGATGGATAAATTCGGAAATTCATGGGATTTCGATTGCCACAAGTCAAGCAAGTCCTCCCCCTCGGAAACAAGCATTCCGGTCTTTTCCCGGTCCCCCGAAACGTTTATTTCCAACAACAGTCGGATAGGCTTCGAACACTCGACCGTATCCCGTTGAATCTGCTCCAAAATCCTTATGGAATCCAAGGAATGCACGGTGGAAACCAAAGGCAACGTACGTTTTGCCTTGTTCCGTTGCAGATGACCAATCAAATGCCAATCGACTTGCAAATCCGAAAGTGCAGCCGCCTTTTCCCAAAGAACTTGCGGTCGGCTTTCCGCTAACCTGCTGCACCCCAACTCTACCAGCCACCTCGAAATGGTCGCGTCCACGTATTTCGTCACCGCAATCACCTGAATTTCGTCAATAAGTCGTCCAGAACGACTCGCGGCTGCCTGGATGCGGTCGGAAACCTTCAAATAGTTGGCCTGGACCTGGTCCCTGGACGGATTGAACCTAATCGACTGGTTCATCGAGATTGACTTTCCGGTTTGGTATCCGAGAACAATTTGAGTGCAAATATTTGGGAATTCTTTTGCAATAACATTGCAGGTGCGCCTCGATTCGATATGATAACCAACGGGAGAGTTGCAGGAGCAAACCAATGCGGGTACTTAGCTTTCCAACCTGAGCCGAACCAAAGTAGCAGTACAACTATACCATGGAGAGAAGATTGAATCGGTGGAAAGATAGCTTGGGAATCATTGCCTCGGTCATCTGTGCCATCCATTGTGCTGCAACTCCGATTCTATTGGCTCTATTGCCGACATTGACTTTCACCGAGTGGTTGGCGAGTCCTCGATTTCATCAGATTGCTGCGGTTGTATGTGTTGGAATGGTCTCTCTGGCAATTTGGCCGGCTTTTCGACGTTTTCGAGACTACAGCGTTTTGTCCCTGTCCACTGCTGGCTTAGGGTTATTGATTGCTGCTGCTTTTTTTCTTCCAGAGGAATGCTGTTCGCATTCGATTGCCAGTGTTTCGGATACACGCGCACAGCCCGGCGATCCCTCAGATGTCTCGCATGACCATCCCTTGTTTGCGTCACCGGAACATTCCTCGCACGACGCCCCATTAACTGTTTTCACCGCGAGTGTTGTCAGTGCAGAACTGATTGCGATCGTCCAGCCGTGGATGACGCCGCTAGGTGGATTGTTACTCGTCATTGCACACGGACTAAATCTGCGTCTGCGCGTCTGTTCCAACAGCAGATGCGCTCATGGCAATTCAGCGACCAATCGCACGATACGGTCAAGTCGAATGCTTGCAGTAGTGAATTCCAAAGCAGCGTAATGTTGTCGTCTTTCGCTCTCCGAAAGTGCGATTGGTAAACGCACTCCCTACGGAACGATCAAGTCGCCAAGCTGGATGGGGTTCGCAAAGACTTGGATAGGCACCGTCATTCCATAACGACGGTAGATCTTGTTCAGCCTTTCTGCATCGAGAGGATTCGCGTCGATTTGCCGGATGCAAATGCGTGCAACCTGTGCTGGAAACTTCGAGGCAAGTTTGGCGTAGATTTCTGGATCTCGTTCGCCACTGTCACCGACCAATAGGAAAGTTCGTTCGGGGAGGCGTTTGATCAAGTTTCGAATGACCCCTCCCTTGCTTTTCCGCCGGACGATTTGCCATCGCTTGAAGACCTCGTCTCGCAATCGAAACCACTTTAGATGCATGCTTCCAGAGGGGAAATGTTCGTCGAGGAGAAACTGATCGATCGCATCGTAAATCTGCCATGGGCTGCTGCTGACGTAGTGAAACAAGGCTCCTTGATCGGCCCATCTTTGATAGGCATTTGCCATCCCGTCAATCGCCTCAAAGGGCTCGGAAAACGTCCTAAGCAGCATACGCCGCCGACTGTTCACTTCCGTCAATTTAATCGTGTCGTCGATGTCGGTAACAACGCTGATCCCCCGTCGTTCGGCCAAGAAAACTGGGCTGCTGATTTGACCGAGCCCGATGTCCCATTTCTGAAGACAATCCTGTTCTGTGTTATCGCTTCTGATGGAAAAAGGACCATAAGTTCGAAAATCGCGCATCTGCTTAGCTGGAATATCCAGCCTGCAATTAAATAGCCCACTAGCCTTGGATTTGCGGCGCAAAACATAGTTTTGTCCTGCAAGCTCCACCTGAACACGTGCGCCTGCAACAGGGGCCGAAATAAAACCTCGAACCCGATCACGAAACAGACTCCCCTCAGCAACTTGGGTGGACAAGTGAAGCGCTCGAATCAGTCCTCGCAGCATCAATCGCTTACCAAACGTGGCAGGGGCGGATTGCGAGATTCGTCCCTGGATTTGAATCCGCCACAGTGATCCCCTGGCGATCGAGTAACCAATGGTTGGATACAATCGAACCTCAGGGTCCGATTCGTTTCGAATCGCCTGATCTGGGCTCATCCTCAGCAGTTCAATCGGTTTTCGCGTCGATCCATCCGTTTCATCGTTGGAATCCCGAATCGGCATGTTCATCGGCCCGTGTTCGTTAGTAGGGGGGAGCGTTCCCAAGGATTACCCAACAACTTTTATCGAGGTTCGCGTCTCGATCGACTTGTAAATAGCTTCGACAACGAGCAAGTCTTTGAGTCCTTCTTCACCGGAAACTTTGGAGGGCTTGTTTTCCAAAATGCACTTTGCAAATGCGTCCATTTCGGTCGCGAACTGGTCAGGCGCATCTAGTTCGACTTTTCCTTTCGAAGTTTCCATTCGATTGCCGTTATAGCTAAAGGCAGGATCCATTCGAATGAATCCGTTTTCCGTGAACGCATTGAAACGATTTAATCCATTGAAATTGTAGCTGGTGCTGCAGTAAGCCAACACGCCCGATGGGAACTGCATGAGCCAGGTAATGGACTCATCCACTTCCGCGAATTTGACAGCATCCGTTTTGGTTTCTTGAGCCGTGATGAAGCTTGGTTCTTCGCCCGTCAAATAGCGGCAGGCTTGAAGTGCGTAAACACCGACATCCATGAGTGCTCCGCCACCGGCCAGTTTCTTATTGAGTCGCCACTGCTTGGGATCTCCAATTTTGAACGCAAATCCTGCTTCGATCATTTTGACTGCTCCAAGCTCTTTGTTTCTCGCCAGTTCGATGCATTTCACATGGTGCGGCTCATATTGACATCGGTAGCCAATAGCAAGTTTTCGGTTTGCTGTCTGACAAGCCGAGATCATGTCACGGCAGTCCGCGGCGGAATTCGCCATGGGCTTTTCACACAAAACATGCTTGCCCGCTTTGGCTGCACGAATCGTGTATTCGGCATGCATGCTGTTTGGAAGAACGACATACACCAGGTCAACTGAGTCATCGGAAGCTAATTTGTCAAAGCTGTTGTAGTTGTAGATATGGTCCCGACCAATGCCGTACTTATCGGACCAAATCTTCTCCTTTTCAGGTGTTCCCGTCACTATGGCGGCCAACTTGCAGTTTGCAGATTTCTGGAATGAGGGCGCGATCTGATTCGTACTTAGACTTCCAAGACCAACCAGCGCTACGCCAAGTTTTTTGTTCTCGCTAGCGTACGTTGGTGCTGAAAAAAAGCCCCCTTGGGAAAGCCCCAAAGCGACGCCAGCAGAAACCGAAGTGTTCAAGAGATCGCGACGATTGAATTTGGATTGATTCATTTTTTTAGCGGTGGGTGGCAGGATCGGGATTGGAAGGATTCGAAACCTTGGCTTTTTTTGCCAGTGTCCTGAGCAAGCGTCCTATTCTATCCGAAATCTTGCGAGATTTGCCATACAAACCAATCATTGATGAATAGATACAACCATACCCTTCTTGCAGGCAAACGTCGGAAATTGCACGAAAATCCCTTGAAACTCCCATGAATCCGAGTAGCGTGGAATGGTTGGGGGACTAACCGTAATTGAGGTAAAAACATGCTTTCGAGATTGATTTTGTCGTTGACTTGCGTTGTTGCATTGGGTTGGGTAGCCCCTTCGCTGCAAGCACAGGATCCTTACACTTCCCAGTTTGGCTACAGCTTTGGATACCAAAATAGTTTTCGAAACCGGCTTCCAACTCCTCCCTATTTTGCCATCTACCCGCCAGTCTATTATGGAAAGCGGTTCGAACGACCGTATGGAGATAGCCCATACGCTTCTCTGCCACAGTTGCAATCGGCACCCGATTACCATCCCGTGCCGAAGGAAACCCCTTACCGAACCCGAACTGTAATCAATCCGCATGCGGACCATTTGCCAGGCATTCAAGTTCACGCAGAACCCGTAGCCATCGTGCCGCCACGCGTGGGGAAAACGGTCGAGATCGTCAACCCGTTCGCAGCAGATCAAATCGCGAGCCAGGGAAAGTAATCGGCTTAGATTATTGACCAGCATCCGTGGCTGAATGCGTAAGGCGAGGGGCAGTTTGAAATCTACCTATAAACTGTGTGGCACGCTCTGAGGTACGAAGGGCGTGGTGAATCGCTAGAGTCATTTGCCACAGTTCCCACGCCCATCGCTAATCGCTTTGGGCGTGCCACACAGTTCCTATGCCCATCGCTAATCGCGCTAATCGCTTTGGGCGTGCCACACAGTTCCCACGCCCATCGCTAATCGCGCTAATCGCTTTGGGCGTGCCACACAGTTCCTATGCCCATCGCTAATCGCGCTAATCGCTTTGGGCGTGCCACACGGTGGCGTGGTAGTCTTCTGTCTGTCGCTCGCCTCTATGCCTCTTTCTGCTCCCCGCTGAGGAAAGCCAGCAAACCGCAAATCTGCAGTTTGCAATTCTGCCGAATCTGTGGATCCGTCTTGACCTGGCCTCCGCCAACTTCGTACACTCCCCGAATTACGCAGCTCTCTACAACCAGACATGCTCCGAGGCCACGATGGCCATCGGCTGGTGAGAATTAAACGTGGGCGACCCAAATATTGTCCCGCATTTTCATGAGGAAAACAAATGCGTCCTAACTATCAAAATCGCCGTCGGACCTTAGTTCGAAATGCGCTCCAACTAGCAATTGCAATTCCGTTTGTCGTGACGCTGAGCACCACAACGACTTGGGCGCAGGATAGAGCCCAAGGCAAACAGCCAAACCAAAAAGGAGTGCCAACCACCCCTGCATCGGCCTCGCGAAAAGTCTCCGACGATCCTAATCTCGGCCCGAAAGTGGTTGCAACCGTCAATGGCAACCCGATTTCTCTCGAAGAGCTTGCCGCCCAAATCAAACTCAGATTCGGTGACGACATCCTTGAAGATCTTGTTAACAAGACCCTGATCTTGGAGGCTTGCCAAACACAAAAAATCTCGGTTACGCAAAAAGATATTGACGATGAAATTGCCCGCACTGCTGGAAAGTTTCAGTTGTCGACAGCCATGTATCTCAAGCTGATTCAAGATGAACGCGGAATCACTCCGGAACAGTATGCCTCGGACATTATTTGGCCGATGCTGGCTCTACGAGGACTCTCTCGAGGCCAGATTAAAGTCACGCCTCAAGAGATCGATAACGCCTATCAAAGCGAGTTTGGCCCCAAGGTTCAAGTTCGTATGATCGCCTGTAGAGACGCTCAAAAGATGGCACAATTGCACAAGGAAGCTACCAGTAATCCTGACAGCTTTAAGACCCTGGCAAAGAATCATAGCGAAGAACCAAACAGCGCCAGCGTCGAAGGGCTCTTGCCACCGATCCGTCGCAACAGCGGCGACGTCGAACTCGAGAGGATTGCCTTCGGCTTGCAACCCAATCAGATTTCACAAGTTTTCCCGGCGGATGAGATGAATGTCATCCTACAGTGTGTGCGACATGTGCCACCTGCCAATCCACCAGGTCCTCAGATGCAAGAAATCCAGAATCGCATCAAGCTCGAATTGGAGGATCAAAAATTACGGAGCATGGCTGAGGTTGTCTACAAATCGCTTCGTGAAAAAGCGGAGGTGACGCTGGTACACGGCAAACCTGAGCTGGTAGCTCAATATCCAGGAGTTGCGGCTATTGTGAATCGAAAAGCCGTCCCCATGCAACGTTACGACGAAGCCTGCGTCAAGCGACACGGAATTCGAATTCTAGAAGGCGAAATCAATCGCAAGCTCATCGAAGGAGCATTGAACACCGCACGATTGCAAGTAACCCAAGCCGATATCGATAACGAAATCAATCGTGCGGCAGACTACTTTGGTTACGTCAACAAAGACGGAACTCCCAACGTTCAGGAGTGGATGAAGAATGTTTTGGCGGAAGACAACGTATCATTCGAGATATATGTCCACGACGCCATTTGGCCGACGGTTGCATTGAAGAAACTGATTGCTGGCAAGGTAGAGGTATCCGACGTTGACCTACAAAAGGGTTTCGAGTCGAACTACGGACCACGCGCTGAAGTCTTAGCAGTCGTGCTAAGCAGCCAACGCACCGCTCAAGAAGTTTGGGAACTTGCACGAAACAATCCGTCGGAACAGTTTTTCGGCCAACTGGCCCATCAATACTCAGTCGAACCAAGTTCCAAAAGCAATTTTGGCAAGGTCCCACCGCTTCGAAAGCACGGGGGTCAGCCCAATCTTGAGAAGGCTGCATTCGACTTGAAGCCAGGTGACATTTCGGGAATCATCGAAGTCAATAGTCAATTCGTTATCCTTAAAAGCCAAGGGTTCACCCAGCCAGTGGTGCAAGATTTCAATGCCGTCAAGGGAGAACTGCACAAGGACATTCTCGAGAAGAAGCAACGCATTTCGATGGACAAGCACCTTGCCACGTTGATCGCCGATGCCCAGATCTCCAACTTTTTGACCAACAAGACACGCTTGGGAGCCGCAGAGACCAAGGCCGCGATGCAGGCACTAGAACAAGAGGGGCCGCAAAACGCCCAACAACGCCGGTAACAGCATCGGCAGGCGGCTCACCAGATTTGAAGTGCTGGGATTCATCCCAGCTTTAAGGCGAACGGCAGGCTGAAAACTACCAGTGTGATGCAACCCTCTCCGGCCTTTCAGGCCGACTCTCCCAGAGGGAGAGTGACTTCACCCTCCCTCCGGGAGGGTCGAGCGAAGCGAGGGGAGGGTATGATTCATTCTGCCGCTCGCCCAAGATCATAAGTCCACTAGACCGCACGGCTCCTATCATGCACGAGCAATCCATCGAACAAGCTATCTCAAGCAAGGGAAGTCGTCGCCCATTTCCCAAGTACCGAGAGACGGTTCTCGATATCATTCGCGTTTCTCAAGGCGTGCCAAGCTTTCCTTTGGTTCGCACCATGAACCTCGGTGAACTGTCAGCCTTTCGCAAGGCATGTTCTCATAGGATAGCTTGGTCGACTCTGTTTGCGAAAGCGTACGGTACTGTTTGCCAGCAGGCACCGGAACTACGTGAGTTGTTCGTGCGTTATCCGACCAAACATTTATACCGTCATCCGAATACGGTTGCTTCGTTGTCGGTTAACCGAACAGACGATGCGGGCAATGAAAGACTCATCTTTGGGCGGTGGAGCAACCCTGAATCTACGCCGTTAATTGTATTGCAGCAGCAATTGGAT
>Ga0105048_10002518_pt1 | contig 29821 bp, 27 predicted proteins | sample MAT05_FD_78382 | JGI IMG/M metagenome (GOLD analysis project Ga0105048, IMG submission 78382) | Freshwater microbial communities from Lake Fryxell liftoff mats and glacier meltwater in Antarctica - MAT-05 | ecosystem: Environmental > Aquatic > Freshwater > Ice > Liftoff microbial mat | place... | reverse complement strand
GGCGTCCACCACGCGCATCCTCGACAAGGCCACGAACGAGTGGAAGGACGGCGACACCGTCTTCCTTCGCTGCAACGTGTGGCGTCAGTACGCCGAGAACGTGGCCGAGTCGTTGACCCGCGGTATGCGCGTCATCGTCACCGGCCGCCTCAAGGTGCGTCAGTACGAGACACGCGAGGGCACCAAGGGCACGTCCGTCGAGTGCGAGGTCGACGACGTTGGCCCCGTCCTCAAGTACGCGACCGCCAAGGTCACCAAGGTTGCCCGTGGTGGCGGCGGCGGTGGCGGCTTCGGAGGCGATGCAGCCTCTGGCGGATCCGCGCCTGTTGCCGACGACCCGTGGGCCACACCTGCTCCGTCCGGCGGCAACGCTGGTGGCGCGTGGAGTGGCACCGGTGGCGACGAGCCCCCCTTCTGACCTGCAGACTTCCCTGACCAAAGAGAGAACCTGAACCCATGGCCAAGCCCCCCGTGCGCAAGCCGAAGAAGAAGAGCAATCCGCTCAAGGCTGCGAAGATCGAGTACGTCGACTACAAGGACACCGCGCTGCTGCGCAAGTTCATCTCCGATCGCGGCAAGATTCGTGCTCGCCGTGTCACCGGTGTGACGGTCCAGCAGCAGCGTGAGATCGCCAAGGCGATCAAGAACGCTCGCGAGATGGCCCTCCTGCCGTACACCTCGACGGCACGCTGAGGAAGGACGACAACATGAAGCTCATCCTCACGCAGGACGTCGCGGGCCTCGGTGCCCCTGGCGACGTCGTCGAAGTCAAGGACGGCTACGGCCGTAACTACCTGATGCCCCGCGGTCTGGCCATGCGCTGGACCCGTGGCGGCGAGAAGCAGGTCGTTCAGATCAAGCGGGCCCGCTCGGCCCGTGAGATCCGCGACCTGGGTCACGCCACCGACGTCAAGGCACAGCTCGGCAGCCTCAAGGTGAAGCTGCCGACCCGTGCCGGCGATACCGGTCGTCTGTTCGGCTCGGTCACCACTGGTGATGTCGCCGATGCCATCAAGGCATCCGGCGGACCGGACCTCGACAAGCGCACCATCACGCTTCCGGGTTCGATCAAGACGGTCGGGGCGCACGTCGTCTCGATCCGCCTCCACCCTGAGGTGAACGTCGATGTGACGATCGAGGTCGTCCAGGGCTGATCCCAGCCCTCAGCACCGCATCGCATCGCATCGCAGAAGGCTCGGACCGTAAGGTCCGGGCCTTCTGTGCTTCCTGATGTCGCCAGTGACCCGAGAAGTTTGTGCCCACAGGGTGTGGGGAGCATCCCTGCAGGTCACAGGCGTGTGATCTTGCGGGGGCGAACGAAATCCACAGCCCCGTCCCCAGGTCGTGCACGGCTTGGCGGCATCTGTCCACGGGTTGTCCACAGGTTCTTCCACAGGGAGGTTTGGACCCAGGGCGTGGTGCGCCCACACTGTCGGAGGCTGCAGTGATGATGGGTCCATCGGGTGCTGGTGAGGATCCGCAGACCACGAATACAAGGGGTGAATGGTCGTGAGCGTGGCGGAGATGCCGGTCGTCTCCTACGGAGGCCCGACGCTCGAGCGCACCCCCCCGCAGGATGTGGCTGCTGAGCAGTCGGTGCTGGGCGGAATGCTGTTGAGCAAGGACGCCATCGCCGACGTGGTCGAGGTGCTCCGTGGTGCCGACTTCTACAAGCCGGCGCACCAGACGGTCTTCGAGGCGGTCCTGGACCTCTACGGCCGTGGTGAACCGGCCGACGCCGTCACCGTGGCTGCGCGCCTGGCTACTGATGGCGAGCTCGTGCGGATCGGCGGCGCGCCTTACCTTCACACGTTGGTCTCCTCGGTCCCCACCGCTGCCAACGCCGGCTACTACGCGCGGATCGTTCGCGAGCGCGCGATCCTGCGCCGCCTCGTCGAGGCCGGAACGCGCATCGTCCAGATGGGGTACGCGGCCGACGGCACCGAGGTCGATGACGTCGTCGACCAGGCGCAGGCCGCGGTCTACGAGGTCACCGAGCGTCGCGCGAGCGAGGACTACCTGCCGCTGTCCGAAATCATGCCGATGACGATCGACGAACTCGACGCCATTGCGGCGCACGGTGGTGCGTTCACCGGAGTGCCGACCGGCTTCGTCGACCTCGACAGTTTGACGCACGGCTGGCACCCCGGCCAGCTCATCGTCGTGGCCGCCCGGCCGGCCTTTGGCAAGTCGACGCTCGGCCTCGACTTCGCGCGCTCGGCCAGCATCAAGCACGGCATGACCAGCGCCATCTTCTCGCTCGAGATGAGCCGTACCGAGATCGCGATGCGTTTGCTGGCGGCCGAATGCCACGTGCCGATGAACCACATGCGCGGCGGTTTGTTGAGCGATGAGGAATGGAAGCGGATCGCGCGACGCATGGGCGAGGTCGACAGTGCGCCGTTGTTCATCGACGACTCCGCAAACATGTCGATGATGGAGATCCGCGCCAAATGCCGGCGCCTCAAGCAGCGTCACGACCTGAAGCTCGTGGTCATCGACTATCTGCAGCTGATGAGCAGCGGCAAGCGTGTTGAGAGCCGCCAGCAGGAGGTGTCGGAGTTCTCGCGCAACCTCAAACTGCTGGCCAAGGAACTCGAGGTGCCGGTGGTGGCGATCAGCCAGCTGAACCGAAGCTCGGAGCAGCGGGCCGACAAGAAGCCGATGCTCTCCGACCTGCGCGAATCAGGAGCGATCGAGCAGGACGCCGACGTCGTGATTCTGATTCACCGTGAAGACTTCTACGACCACGATCAGCGACCGGGCGAGGCCGACCTGATCGTGGCCAAGCACCGCAACGGTCCCACCCAAACCGTCACCGTGTCGTTCCTGGGCCACTACAGCAGGTTCGCCGACATGGCGAAGATCTGAAAGATCGTCGCCGGGAGGCGAACAGTCGGGTACCGCGCCGACATGGCGAAGATCTGACCCCTCCGGATTGCGGTCTTCAGGTGAGCGTTCTGAGGCGAGAACGCTCACCTCAGTACCGCAACCGGTGGTTAGGGTGGCTCTGACGTCAGGGGGAATCATGCGTAGCGCTGGAATCGGCTTCATCAAGGTGGCTGCCGCCTTGGTGGCCGCCACCTTCGCGCTGTCGGCGTGTTCGGCCGGTGCGAGAGACGACGTGGCCCCGCCGACGAACTCCGCATCGTCGACGCTAGCGGTCGCGGTCGTCGCGCCGTCGACGTTGGTGGGTGCGTGGGGCGCCGAGGGACCGGGTATCCCGACGGGCACGGTGATCGCCTTTTCGATGGACGAACTCACGCCGCAACTCTCGTTGTCTCGCCCTGGCTGTTTTCTCTTCGGCGGATGGCGAACGACAACAGGTGGCCTCTTCATTGGCCAGACCTCCGGCGGCCAGGGCGAGTGCCCCGAGTTCGCTGAGGGCTCTGTGTCGTCGAATCCCTTGTTCCTTCAGCAGGCGCGTCTGTTCGGACGAGTGGCAGGGCAGTTGGTGCTAGCCACGGGCGATGGCACAGTTGTCGCGACCCTGGCCGCCGGAGCCACGCCGATTTCCAATCCGAACGCCGTTCCCGAGTTGTCGAGCATCCCCACCCTGACCGAGGCGGCACGTGTCGAGCTGGATACCCCGCCGACCGCTGTCGCGAACACGACTTCGGTGGCACCGGCCCAGATTGTCGGGTCGTGGCGGCCTGAGAAGCAGAACAACCCGGCGTCATTCCTGCGATTCGATGAGCCGACCGGCCGCTGGTCCTCTTCCGATGGTTGCAACGGCAATGGTGGTGTGTGGGGCCTGGCGGCATCGGGCGGTTCGTTCCTCGCCGTCGGGGGTGGGCAGGACCTGATCGGCTGCAACAACGACGACACGTCAAGCATCCAGGGTGCCAGCTACGCCGGTTTCGACGGTGAGGTCCTGGTCTTCGGTGACAAGGACGGCAAGGTTGTTGGGCGGTTTATACGCAGCCCCACGCCAACCTCGTCCTGACGAACGAGAGTTAGCCGAGGGGGTGGCGCAGTGTTTGCTGCACGACGTCAACGCTTTCGTCGCCACCGATCATTGCCAGAAAGCGGTAGTTGGCCGTGGCCTCCCACGAGTACAACAACTCTCGCTCGCGGGCGTCCCGGGCGGCCAGTTGCTGAGGCGTAAGCGACGGCATTGCGGCAGCCGGGATGCCTTCGGCCACCAGGTCGCAGAAGCGATCGGCCACCTGCATGACGGCATCACGTGCAGCCTCGACTCCACTGGCCTCGTCGATACGCATCGACATCAGCCAGGGCGAGAGCCCCATTTTGTGTCGAGCGCGTAGCAGCGACTGCCGCATGTCGTCGCGCTCGTGCATGTTCCAGACGAGGTCCGACAACGGCTCGTAAACGAACTGTGTCCAGGCGGCTTCCTCTGTGCAGGGAACGCGTGGCACCAGGTCGATACTGAACCAGCATCCACCGGGGTTGGCCTTCGCGTCGAAACTCAGATGCGGCACCGCCGACTCCGGGGGAGCGAAGGCGACGAACTGCCACATCTTCAGCATGGGTGTGCTCGCAGTGCTGAGAACCGCGGCCTGCAGCCCCTCACCCCGGAAGACCTGTACAGCGCCGGTTCGATCACCGGTGGCGGGATGCCGCATCTCGTAGGGCAGGGCGTTCTGAGGCGCGGCCTCAGACAGATTCAGCCGCCGGGTCATCTGATCGAGGAAGGGCTCGGCGATCAGCGCAGGCCACGCGAAGCAGTTGGGGGTCTCACGGGCAGCGGTGGGGCCTGCCTGAGTCTGCGCGGTGGTCACGCTCCGAATCTAGGGTTGTTGCGAGAAGTTCGCAACAAGGGGGATTCGAGATCTCGATCTTTTTCACTCGGCGTTTCGGCGCAGCCCGACGATGGTCAGGTCGTCGACGCGCCACCGTTCGGCGCGGGCCCGTGCAGCTGCGGCAATGGCTTCGATCGCGCCCCGCATCGACGTGGCATCGCGCACCAATTCGGCCAACTGGGCATCGCTCCACGCCTCGGCCAGCTCGACACCGTCGGCATCGCGCGATTCGAGCAGGCCGTCGGAGATGATGAGAAGGGTTGCGTCCGAGGCCATCCGTGCCTTGCCCAGCGTCCACGTCCCGCCCAGGCCGGAGAGCACGGGGCCGGTTGCACCCAATCGATCTGAAGTCGAGCGGCGACCGAGAATTGTCGGCGCCGGGTGGCCGGCGTTGCACCACGTCACCTCGCCCGTCCCCGTCACGGTGAGCACGACGGCGGTGGCAAACTGTTCGCTCTCGCGAGCCAGAACCGCCGCGCCGGCCTCGATGGCGGCGCGTGGGCCGCCTCCCGATTCGACGGCCGCTGTCATCGCATACTTGAGTTTGAGCGCCATGAGACCGGCCAACGGTCCGTGGCCCGACACATCGACCATCAGCACGGCCAATCGACCATCGCTGAGCACGAGTGTGGCGAACCAGTCGCCGGCCAGCACCCCCTCGGCGGGCACAAGCAGGCCGGCCGTCTCGAGTCCGGGAATCTGCGAGGTGCTGGTGGCCCGGAGTTCCCGCCGCAACGCAGCCACCACAGGCCCCCGCTGATCGAGCGCCTCGCGGGCTGCCACGGCTTCGTCGATCTCCTTGACCAGCCGTTGCCTCATCTCCTCGGCGTCGCGGGCGGTAGCAGCCAGATCTGGGGGTCCCGTAGCAGCGATGGAGTGTTCGAGGTCGCCATCGCCCACCTGCCGAAGGTCTGTGGCGAGCCGGTCGAGCGGATCGGTGACCCATCGCCTCAGCCCGATCCACAGCACTCCCACCAGCAGGAGCAGGACGATCAGCGAGGCGCCCAGACCACCCCTGAGTACAGCCAGGGAGTCCGCGGTTCCGGCCACCGCGGTGGCGCGCCAGGCCAACACCGCCGTGTCGAGTTGGGCCAGCGCAGTGCGCACATCGTCGGTCGCGGTGATGGCTTCGGGGTTGGTCACCTCTTGACGCGCTTTGTTGCGATCACCGGCGGCGACCGCTGCGACCGACGGCTTGACGACGATCTCGTACCAGCGCTTGTACGAGGTCGATGCCTGCGAGGCAGCGGCCGACGACTTCGCATCGACCTCGGTAGTGGCGGTGGCCCGCGATACTGCCCGCGTAGCCACCTGGTTCGCGGCATCGATCTCAACTCGGTCCGTAGCGGTACCGCTGAGCGCGTAGCGCGACGCGGTGAACTCGACGTCGAGCACCGCAAGGGTGAGCGCGCCCGAGGCCGCCTCGGCTGGCTGCACCTGCTGGGTGACGGTGCGGCCATTCCGGCTGAGGTCGCTGAGTCGTGTGACCACCACCACACTGATCACTGCAACGCATGCCAGCAGCACTGCGAGCGTCAAGGCAAGGCGCGCTCGCAGACTCATATCGGCAGGCTAGGTCTAGGGTGAGTCAGGTGTCCGCCGCACACACCGGTCCCCGGCTCCGCGCTGCACTCGACGCCGTTCCGCGGTATCGAGCAGGTGCCGCTGCCCCGTCGGAGGCAGATGCCGTTGGCGCCGACCGCGGCTACAAGGTGGCGTCGAACGAGAATCCGTTTCCCCCTCTCCCCGGAGTCCAGGCGGCCATCGCTGATGCTGCTGCCGGGGTCAATCGCTACCCCGATTTCGGGGCGGAGGCGCTGCTGCAACTTCTGTCCAACCATGTCGGTGACGATGTTGATCAGGATCGCATCGCCCTCGGTACTGGATCGGTCGCGCTGCTGCAGCACGCCCTCGAGATCACCTGCGATGACGGCGGCGAGGTGGTCTACGCCTGGCGTTCGTTCGAGGCCTATCCGATCCTGGTGCGCATCGTGGGAGCGGTTCCGGTCGAAGTTCCGCTCGATGCCGAGCATTGCCATGACATCAAGGCGATGATCGCGGCGGTCTCGCCCGCGACCAGAGTGGTCATCCTGTGCTCGCCCAACAACCCGACGGGTACGGCCTTGTCGCGCGAGCAGGTGATCACGGTGCTCACCGAGACCCCGAGCGATGTCTTGGTGGTCCTTGACGAGGCCTACGTCGAGTTCGTTGATGAGGAGCAAGGGATCGATGCGGTTGCCTTGATCGAGGATTACCCGAACCTCTGCATCCTGCGGACGTTCTCAAAGGCCTACGGGCTGGCCGGTCTTCGGCTGGGGTACGCGATCGCGTCGCCACGGGTGGCCGAGGCGCTTCGGGCTGTTGCGACGCCGTTCGGTATTTCGGCGCCAGCACAGGCGGCCGGTTGCGCGGTGCTTGCTCCGGCGGCTGCGCAAGAGCTCGATCGGCGCATCGCTCACCTCACCCGGGAGCGGGCGCGCGTGGGTGCGGCGCTCGGCGTCGCCATTGCATCGAATCCGCAAGGCAACTTCATCTGGCTCCCCATCGGCGAGCGAGCGGTGGCCTTCGACGCGCTCTGCCGTGCCAACGGGCTTTCTGTCCGCCTCTTCCCGCGTGAGGGTGTTCGCGTCACTATCGCCGAGACACCTGCGAACGACCGGCTCATCGCTCTCTGGCTCGAGTTCGACCGATCGTGAGCAGCACCAGCGACGAGCGCGCTGTCGCTCCACTCCGGTGGGACCGCGAAGGCGAAATCCTCGACGCTGTCGCGTCGGTGGGGGCCGGTGAGGATCTGCGAACGATTCTTGAACGCATGGTGCAGGGAGCCGTCGAACTCCTCGGTGCGCGCTACGGCGCGATGGGTGTCGTGGGCGATGACGGCTCGCTGGTCGACTTCATCCATGTGGGGATCGATGAAGCAACGGCTGCCGAGATCGGTCCTTTGCCGACCGGGCGTGGAGTCCTCGGCGTCATCACGTCGACGACCGCACCGTTGCGGCTTGACGACCTCACGCAGCACCCGGATTCGGTCGGCTTTCCGCCCCACCACCCGCCCATGCATACCTTCGTCGGCGCTCCCGTACGCCTGCGCGGAGAAAGCTTCGGCACCATCTACGTCACCGAGAAGGTCGAGGGCGGTTCGTTCACAGAAGACGATGCGCGAACGCTGGCCGCCTTCGCCGGCGTGGCCGGGATCGCGGTGGAGAACTCGCGCCTATTTGAACGCAGTCGTCGCCGCGAGGAGTGGCTGAGAGCCTCGACCGAGGTGACCACGGCGATCCTGTCGGGCGAACCGACCGAGACCGTCCTTGATCTCGTCGCTCGGCGCGCACTCGCTTGCGCACGAGCCGACGGCGTGGCCATCATGCTGGCCAACGACGACGACGAAATGGTCGTCGAGGTCGCCCTTGGTGAGGCCTCCGAGGGCTTTGCGGGCATGGTGGCCGACGAGAGCTGGTCGTTCTCGATGCACGTCGCCGAGTCGGGTCGGCCGGTGGTGATCGACGACCTGGGAGCGCTAGGCAAGTCCACTGACCCCGCCTACCAACGCCTAGGCACCGCAATGCTGCTGCCGCTGGTCGCCGTCGACCGGCGGATGGGCGCCATCGCTGTCAGCCGCTTCCGTGGTGGCGCGACGTGGGATGAGCAGGATCTGGCGTTCGCCGAAGCGTTCGCGGGGCAGACGGCGCTGGCGCTCGTACTGGCAGACGCGCAGCGCGAGCAGGAGCGGCTCGCCGTGTACGTGGATCGCGATCGCATAGCCCGCGATCTGCACGACCTCGTGATCCAGCGGCTTTTTGCCACCGGTATGACGCTGCAGGGTGCTCGGCGCCGTGGTGAAGTGCCGGCCGAACTTGACGAACGGATCGACGGCGTGATCGAGGATCTCGACGCGACTGTTCGCGAGATCCGACAGACGATCTTCGCGTTGAACAGCAGCGAAGGTCCCAGCACGATCGGCTTACGAGCACGCGTTCTGCGTGAGGTGGCACTGGCGGGAACGGCGCTCGGGTTCGTTCCGCACGTGAGCATCGAGGGACCGGTCGACTCCGTCGTTGTTGGAATTGTCGCCGACAACACCATTGCAGCGCTGCGCGAAGCGTTGGCGAACGTGGCTCGCCACGCGCACGCCGGCGAGGCCGAGGTGGGCATCGAGCTCGCCGGTGACGACATCGTGCTCACCGTGACCGACGATGGCGTGGGCATCTTCCCCGGCAGCAGGCGGAGCGGTCTTCGAAATCTAGAGCAGCGTGCCGCTGAACTGGCGGGGATCGCAACGACCGAACCCACGCGCAAGGACGGTTCAGGAACACGACTCACCTGGCGTGCCTCGATTCTGTAGGTGAAACGTCAGACAGCGAACTACAGGTCATTCGCCTCCGAATGAATCGGGACCTTAGTCACGATCTGTCCCGATCCCCTTCGTTCTCCTTGATTAGTGGCACCCGCAGAGGACCATGGGTGTCGCGGCACGGGTCATCCGTGGCGGTACGTACGTCGAATCGTCGAGGGACGTTGATGAGTGCGCTTGATCTTTCACGTTGGCAGTTCGCCATCACCACCGTTTACCACTTCTTCTTCGTCCCCATCACGCTCGGCACGGTGTATCTCGTGGCCGGCTTCCAGACCGTATGGATGCGCACCGGAGACACTCGCTACCTCAAGTTGACGAAGTTCTTCGGCAAGCTCTTCCTCATCAACTTCGCCATGGGCGTGGTCACCGGCATCGTCCAGGAGTTCCAGTTCGGCATGAACTGGGCCGACTACAGCCGCTACGTCGGCGACATCTTCGGTGCACCCTTGGCGATGGAAGGGCTGCTCGCGTTCTTCCTCGAATCGACGTTCCTGGGCCTGTGGATCTTTGGCTGGGACCGATTGCCGAAGAAGGTGCACCTGGCCACCATCTGGTTGACGGCCGTCGGCACGTCGCTCTCGGCTTGGTTCATCCTCTCGGCCAACGCCTGGATGCAGCACCCCGTCGGTTACGAGATCAGCCCCACCACCGGACGGCCGGTGCTGAACGACATCGGTCAGGTGCTCTTTCAGAACACCGCGGTGATCTCGTGGTTCCACACCATGACTGCGGCCTTCCTGGTGTCGGGCGTATTCGTCGCGGGTATCGCTGCATGGCACATGTCGAAGAACCAGCACATCGATATTTTCCGTCCGGCCGTCAAAGCCGGTGCGATCGTCGCGATCCTGGCCGGGGTGGGGACGATGGCCACCGGCACCATCAACTCCGAGATCATGACGCAGCAGCAACCGATGAAGATCGCGGCCGCCGAGGGCCTCTATGAGACGACCTCGAATGCACCGTTCTCGTTGCTCACTGTCGGCAATCTCTCTGGGGACACCGCAACGGCGATTCTGGAGATCCCGGGGATGCTGTCGTGGTTGGCGACCGGAAGCACGTCGGGCACGGTGGAGGGCGTCAACGATCTGCAGGCTCAGTACGAGCAGATCTATGGACCTGGGAACTACGTGCCGTATGTTCCGCTGACCTACTGGTCTTACCGCTTGATGATCGGCCTTGGCGGGCTGGGAATGCTCTGGGGCTTGTGGGCTCTGGTGCGCTTCCGCGGGAAGCGTGAACCAATGAGGGGCAACCGCCTGTTCGGAGCCTCAAGTGCTCTCGTCACGCTCGCACCCCTCCTGGGCATCTCGTTCGGCTGGATCTTCACCGAGGCTGGACGCCAGCCGTGGGTGGTGTTCGGACTGCTCAAGACGGCCGACGGTGGCTCACCAGCGGTCGGCGCCGGCCAGGTGTGGACCTCGCTCATCGCCTTCACCCTCATCTATGGCGCGCTGGCGGTAGTTGAGGTCGGACTGCTGCTCAAGTACATCAAGGCGGGCCCACCCGAAGAGGTCCATGAGGAACCGTACGACGACGAGACGCCCGTCAAGACTCTCTACTTCGCGTACTGAGGAGCACCCCATGGAACTCACCACACTCTGGTTCGTGCTCATCGGCGTCCTGTTCATCGGCTACTTCATCCTCGAGGGATTCGACTTCGGGGTCGGCATCCTGCTGCCGGTGATCGGGACCGACAACCTGCGTCGACGCGTGATGATCAATACGGTCGGCCCGGTCTGGGACGGCAATGAGGTCTGGCTGATCACGGCCGGCGGCGCGATGTTCGCGGCATTCCCGCTCTGGTACGCCACCTTGTTCAGTGGCTTCTACTTGGCGTTGCTGCTGATTCTCCTGGCCTTGATCGTTCGCGGCGTCGCCTTCGAGTTCCGCGGAAAGCGTGACTCGGTTGCCTGGCGGGCCAACTGGGACCTGGCCATCTTCTTCGGCTCACTCATCCCCTCGCTCCTATGGGGCGTGGCCTTCGGCAACATCATTCGCGGCACCCCGATCAACGCGCGAGGCGATTTCGTCGGATCGTTCTTCGATCTGCTGAACCCCTATGCGTTGCTCGGAGGGCTGATGACCTTGACGCTCTTCGTGACGCACGGGGCGGTGTTCTTAGCGTTGAAGACATCGGGCGAGGTTCGTGAAGCTTCGCGCAACGTCGCGCTCAAGGTCGGTCCGGTTGCTGCAGCGATTGCTGTGGCGTTCTTGCTCTGGTCGCAGGTTTACTCGAACAACGCCGTTCTCTCGCTGGTGCTCGCCCTCCTGGCGGCGGTCGCCTTCGTCGGTGGTCTCTACGCCGTGTGGCGAAACCGCGATGGTTGGGCCTTCACTCTCACGGCGCTGACGATCCTGTTCGGCGTTGCGGCATTGTTCTCCGGGCTCTTCCCCGACGTCATGCGCAGTTCGCTCAACGATGCGTTCACCCTGACCACGACGAACGCCTCGTCTCAGCCATACACGCTGAAGGTGATGACCGTCGTGGCGCTGATCATGACGCCCATCGTGCTTCTGTACCAAGGGTGGACGTACTGGGTATTCCGCCAGCGGATCTCGACCAGCATGATCCCGCCGGAGCCTGTGGCAGGACGATCCGACGATCGGTATGCCGGCTCGGCTTCATGACCGCTTTCGTACCTCTAGCCTGACGACGTGCGCCCACTTGATCCACGCCTGCTCCGCTGGGCCGCGAGCACGCGCGCCTTCCTCGGCGTCATCGTGCTGCTGGGGAGCCTGACAGCCGTCCTGGTGATCGTGCAGGCTCGACTCATCACCGACGTGGTCGTGGGTGCGTTTCAACAGGGCCTCGGGCTTGAGGATCTGACCCGCACCCTGGTGCTTTTGGCGAGTGTTGTGCTGGTGCGCGCCATCGTGGTGTGGGCAGCCGAATGGGCCGCGGCTCGAACGGGTGCGCGCGCCAAGAGCGAACTGCGCACTTCGGTGATGGAAGCGCTCGTGGTGAACGGTCAGGGCCGCGATGAAGCTCCGACGACCACTGCCGCATTGGTCACGCGCGGCGTTGATGCGCTCGATGGCTACTACGCGCGGTACCTGCCGCAGTTGGTTTTGGCCGTGATCGTGCCGCTGGCGATCCTGGCCGTGGTGGTCGGTCAGGACCTGCTGTCGGCCGTGGTGATTGCGGTGACGCTGCCGTTGATCCCGCTCTTCATGGTGCTCATCGGGATGTACACCCGGAGTCGCGTCGATCGGCAGTGGGCGGCCTTGTCACGCCTCAGCGGGCAGTTCCTCGACTTCGTCGAAGGTCTGCCCACCCTGATGGTGTTCGGGCGTGCGAAGGCGCAAGCAACGGCACTGCGCGAGGGCGGTGAGCGCTATCGCTCGATGACCATGGGAGTGCTGCGCGTTTCCTTCCTCTCCTCGCTCGTTCTGGAACTGCTGGCCGCTATTGCTGTCGCCCTGGTGGCGGTCGAGATCGGTCTGCGTCTGGTGTCCGGCGGCCTCACGTTGACCACCGGCCTTTTCATCCTGATTCTGGCGCCCGAGGCCTACCTGCCGTTGCGCCTAGTCGGTGTTCACTATCACGCGGCGGCCGAGGGCCTTGGTGCTGCTGATCAGGTCTTCGTCTTACTGGAGGGTGAGGCAGAAGTTGATGATGCCGGAGCTCCGTCGACACAGACGTCGGCCGAACCGCCTGCCATGCCCGAGCTCGTGGGAACGCGCCTCGAACTGATCGCCGCAATGGTGGTGCATCCAGGGCGCGACTCGCCCTCCCTGCAGCCACTGTCGCTCTCGATCCCTCCGGGTCGCTGTCTGGCGGTGATCGGCGCCTCTGGTGCTGGCAAGTCCACGTTGCTTGAGGTTCTGGCCGGCGAACGGAGCCTGACGTCGGGGCGCATCGAGGCGGTGGCGTCGGACGGCTCGCGCACCGATGCCTCGAAGGTGGATGCGACGGCGTGGTCGCGCCAGGTAGTACTCGTCGAGCAGCGACCCCACCTGATCGACCCTGATGATCTGTCGTCACCGGCACCAACGGTGCGTGCGGTGATCGCCGCCGCCGATCCAGAGGCCGACGAACGCACGATTCGGAGCGCCCTTGAGGCGGTCGACCTCGCAGACGAACTCGATGCACGGAATGACCCATTCGGATCGGTGACCTCTGTTCACGAACTGAGTTCAGGGCAGCAGCGCCGGGTGGCTTTGGCCCGCGCTCATCTGTGCGATGCCGCGTTGCTGCTGCTGGATGAGCCGACGGCGGCGGTCGATCCGCAGACCGAGCGCATCGTCATCACGATGATCGGACGGTGGCTTGATGAGGGGCGCACCGTCGTGGTGGTCGCGCACCGATCAGCGGTGCTCGATGTCGCAGACGCCGTCGTTCGCCTTGATGCACGGGCCCCGGACGCATCGCGCGGATCGCCCGTGGAGCCGGCTCTGCGCGGCGTACTGGGAGTGGGCTGGTGAGCCGGACCTCGTCGGTGCGACGCGTTGCAGCCCACATGGATCGTGCACGTGGACGCATCGCCGCCGCTGCCGCGCTTGGGGCTGTTGCCTACGTGTGCGCGATCGGTCTGCTGGCCGTCGCTGCCTGGTTGATCGCGCGCGCCTCCCAGCAGCCGCCGGTGCTCACGCTCACGGTGGCTGCGGTATCGGTGCGCGCCTTCGCCATCGGACGCTCGGTCTTCCGCTACACCGAACGTCTCGTCGGACACGATGGCGCGTTTCGGGGGCTAGGTTCGCTCCGCGTACTCATGTACGAACGCCTTGAGCGGCAGGGTCCGGCGCGCACCGGATCGCTTGGTCGGGGCGACCTCATGCAGCGCATGGTGGGCGACGTCGATGCGATGCAGGACTTGCCTCTGCGCGTCGTCCTCCCCTGGACCCAGGCTGGCATCGTCGCGGTGTTGAGCGTTGCGGTGGCCTGGTGGCTGCTCCCGGCCGCCGGGGTGGTCATGCTTGTCGGACTTCTCGTGGCGGCCACTGCCGTGCCTGCCCTCGCCATGCGGGCCGCCTCGGATGCCGACGACCGTGTGGCGGGCGTCCGTGGTCAGCTCTCGGCCGCGGTGCTCGGCGCACTCGAATCAGCGATCGACCTGCGCTCAATCGGAGCCACTGGCTCGGCGATGCGGAACTTGGCGCAGGTCGACGAAGCGCTCGTTCGCGCGCAGCTGCGGTCATCACGTGGTGCCGGCCTGGCGGCAGGGGTGTTGGTGCTGGTGCAGGGTGCGGTAATCGTGGCAAGCGCGGCGGCAGGTGTGGTGGCGGTGGCCGATGCGCGGCTGGATGGCGTACTGCTGGCCGTGGTCGTGCTGCTTCCTCTAGCCGCCTTCGAAGCCAGTTTGACGCTGCCCACCGCTGCGCTCGCGTTCCGTCGGGTGCGGGCCAGTGCCGATCGGATCAGTGAGGTTCTGGACGCACCCGGGTCAGAGCCTCGACCGGTCACCACCGGAGGCACCGTTGGGGGCTCCCGCGGTCTAGAGCTTCTCGGCGCACACGTTCGATGGCCGGGAGCAACGCGAGACGCCTTGCATGGCATCGACCTCAAGGTTCAGCGCGGTGAGAGTGTCGCGGTGGTGGGGCCCAGTGGAAGTGGCAAGTCCACCGTGGCAGCCGCGTTGGTGCGCTTCCTCGATGTCGCTGGCACCTACCTGCTAGATGGAGTCGACGCATCCGCGGGGGATGCCGACGATGTGCGCCGGCGAGTGGGATTGCTCGCGCAGGAGGCTCACGTCTTCGATACCACGCTCGAGCAGAACTTGCGCCTGGTTCGGCCCGATGCTGCGGATGCCGAACTGGTCGATGTGCTTGAACGGGTGCGTTTGAACGCGTGGGTGAACGGGTTGCCGCGTGGGCTGGATGAGGAGATGGGCGAAGGCGGGGTACGAATGTCAGGTGGTCAGCGTCAGCGCATCGGTCTGGCTCGGATGCTGCTCGCCGATTTCGACTGGGTGGTGCTCGATGAGCCCACCGAGAACCTCGACACCGACACCTCGTCGGCGCTCATGGATGACATTGTGAACTCGTTCGGTGATCAGGGCCTCGTCCTCATCACCCACCGGATGAGCGATGCCATGCGATGCGATCGCGTGGTCGTGCTCCACGAGGGATTGGTCGCTGCTGAGGGTGCGCCGGCAGCTGTGCTCGTCTCGTCCGAGTGGTTCGCCGAAGGCCTTCGGCTCGAGCACGAGAATGACGAGTGGGATGCCCTCGCGTCGTCCATGCCGGTGGGGCAGGTTCTGGAACTAGGCGGACGATCGGGTCGGGTGCGCTAAGTCGCCAGGTCCATCGTTCAGATGGTCGCTGAGCTACCAGGGTTCAGTAACGGGGACGCGACTGGCGACGCACAACGAAAGCGGCGGCCTGGGTTCGGCGTTCCATGCCGAGTTTGGCGAGCAGCGAGGACACGTAGTTCTTCACGGTCTTCTCCGCCAAGAACAGCGTCTGGCCGATCTGTCGGTTCGTCATGCCTTCGCCGATCAGGTCGAGGATCCGACGCTCTTGATCGGTCAGTGCGGCGACGCGATCATCATCCTGATGCGGTGCGCGCAGCCGTTCCATCACGCGCTGCGTCGCCAACGGATCCAGCAGCGAGCGTCCTGAGGCGATCGAACGGATCGCATCGAGGAGGTCGTTACCGCGAATGTCCTTGAGGACGTAGCCTGACGCACCGGCCATGATCGCATCGAACAGCGCCTCATCATCGGCGTACGAGGTGAGCATCAGGCACTGGACGTTCGGCATCACGTTCCGAATCTCGCGGCACACCTCGACTCCGCTGCCATCGGGGAGTCGCACGTCAAGAACGGCGACGTCGGGATTGACCATAGGAATGCGCTGCAGTGCCTCGGCGGCCGTGCCGGCTTCACCCACCACGGCCATGTCGGCCTCGGCCGACACCAGATCGATCAAGCCGCGCCTGACGATCTCGTGATCATCGAGAAAGAACACCTGGATGCCGCTCACGCCATGCCTGCCTTGGTCGAGGTCGGTGAGGCTCGGTCGATGAGACTGTCGGCTCGCAGCATCAGCCCTGGTAACCGGCGATCGGATCGAACACGTGGATGCCCACGGGGACACCAGCCTGCACGGTGAAGATCGTGCCAGTGTCGTCGTGGAGGATCGAAGTGGCATGCGCTTCGGCGACTTCGGATGCCTCAAGCACCTTCATCCCCATCTCACGCATCATGTCGCCCCCGCCGGGCCCGAGGATGGGCGTATCGACCAGGCCGGGGCACACCGCGTTGATGCTCACGCCCTCGGCCTGCAGCGATGGCGCGATGGCGCGGATCCACCCGATGACGGCCGACTTACTCGCACCGTAGATCGGGCTCTGTGTGTGCGCGGCGATGCCAGCGATCGAGGCCGTTACCGAGATGGAGCCGCCTCGACCGGCCATGGAGCGGAAGAGTTCGCGGGTTCCGTAGAAGACCCCGCCCACATTCACGTCCATGACGCGTTCGAACAATTCATCGCTCACGTTGCGAAGGTCGTCGAAACGCGCGCCGACTCCTGCGTTGAGTACTCCGATGGTGAAGTCGTTGACCGCGGTGAGCGCGGCCCATTGGGCTGAATCGCTCACCTCCAGGTGGGCGAACTCGGCACCGATCTCCGACGCGAGTGCCTGGCCGAGGTCGTCGTTCACATCGGTAATGACGACAGAGGCGCCCTCGGCCACCAGCATGCGCGAGGTGGCTTCACCGATGCCGCTGGCACCACCGGTCACGAGTGCACGTTGGCCATCAAATCTGGTCATGGTGGCGACTCCCGAGCGTCGACAATGTTGGGCGTGACACTACCGAAGTCGCATATGGTGCCGGGGAAACTCGAGTCGCCTCAGGCGGACCGGATGATCGGGTTCAGAGCTGAAGCCGCCAGACCGCCGGGTTCCACCCCCGGGAGGAATTCACGCCAGGTACCGCTGATCAACGTGGGTGAATCGATGACGCGCGCCCCGTCCGCAAAGTAGGTGGTGGCCAGTGCGCGGCGTGGTTGCAAAGTGCGATTGGGTCCCGCGGTGTGGAAGCACAGAGCTGAATGGAACGAGACGTCCCCGACCTCGAACGGGCCGTCCTCGATCGCTACCCGGTGATCGAGCAGTCGCTGGGCTACAGCCGCGTCGTAGGACGTCCCGACCTTGTCGAACTCGAGATCACTCACCAGGTCGCGCACCTCTGCGCCGCGGGCGAAGGCGAGCGGACCCATCGAAACCGGAATCGCGGAGACCGGAATCCAGGCGGTGACGGCTTGGGTCGTGGCCAGTGGGAAGTGCTCGGCGTCGTGGTGCCAGGGGGTACGGCCACAGCCTGGTTCCTTCGACAAGGCGTTGTCGTGATAGATCCTCACGTGCGGTTCGCCGAGCAGTTGAGCGGCTAGTCCTCCGAGTCGAGGCGACAACGCTACGAGCCGCATCACATCGTCGTGCAGCCACATCTGTTCGAGCGCGAGGAAGCGGCCAGCGGTGTCGGATCCGTGCTCGGCATGAAGCAGCACCTCGAGTCGCTCGGCCAAGCGACGTACTGCTTTCGGCGACAGCACGCCTGGCAGCTTGACGAAGGTGGTGGCGCGAAACTCTTCGACATGTCTCGGGTCTAGCGGGTAGGGCTGAGCAAGTTCGGCCTCGAGCTCGGCGTCGCTGGCCGGCAGCGCATCCGGGAGACCCGGACCGGGAGCTAGGGGCGAGGAAGCGGAATCGTTCTGCGCCAACGTGACGTACCAGTCCCACCAGTCCTGGTCGTTGCCGTCCCAATCCTGATCGATCCCCTCGCCACGGTTTGCGGCGGGCAGATGCGGGTTGACCTCGTTCAGACCCACAGGAGCATCGCTTCATGCTCGAAGACGTAGGAACCGTCGGCACCGCGACATGAGGCCAGGTAGTCACCGAGCACAGGGGCCGACTCCATCTCCTCGAGCCCAACCGTGTCGTCGAACGCGCAGCGCTGGAGGAATCCTTCGGCCACCGCGCGATCGTCGGTTCCCGTTGTGTAGGTGACGGTTTGCACGCGCACATCAGCACCGGTGGTGATCAAGGCGTCGCGCACCTGCTCGGCGCTGGTGAACGGTGTTGCCTCACGAATGCCGGCCCGGTAGGCGTCGTAGAAGGCGAGGTAGTGGGATCGGCTCGTCGCTTGCGCCACGAGGCCGAGCCCGCCGGGAGCCAAGACGGCCATGAAACGCGACATCGCGAATTCGAGCTCGTCGGGCGGGAGTGCGTAGAGGGCGTGCGTGGCCCACACAACGTCGTAGGCCCCCAAGTGATTCGGAATGTCCTGCAGGGTCATCACCAGCTCGCCGCGGGCAATAAAGGGTGGCTGGAGTACGGCCTTGGCCTCCGCCACCGAGAACGGCGAGGGGTCGAGCAAGTCGTAGGCAACAGGAGGCAGCTCGGTCAGGTTGGTGTGGCGGACCAGTGCCGTGGGGAACTTGCCGCTTCCGCACGCAACATCCAGCAGGGACCACCCCTCGTGCGCCCGCTCGCCGAGCAGCGCCGGCCAATCGACGGCAACCGCCAACTGGCGGTAGTCCTCTGTGGCAAGCGCGTAGAACGACTCCATCTCGCCGCGGCTCTCTTCGCTCCAGTGTTGGAGACTTCGGGCCGCGGTATCCTCTTGACTCACCGTTCTCCTAGGACTGGTTCCGACCATTCGGGGTGCGCGGTTATACGCGGTCTTGTTTCCTTCAACCTATTGCCTTGCGATCGCGACCACAGGAAGACGTGTGAACCTCATCCCTAATTCCAGCATTGACCACTTCGATTCTCTGTGCCAGGCGGTGGCCCTCGCTCCGCCACTCGGTGGCTTGGAAGCTGATGCCTACGCGCGCGGCCACGCAGCATTCGAAAGCCGTTCGAACCAGCGTGGTCTCATCGCTGATTGGCTCGTGCAGCGTTTGACCGGGGTCGCATCGGATTCGTTGGCTGTGCTCTCGGTGGGTTGTGGCGATGGCGACTTGGATGCCGTGGTGGCCGAGCGACTTGTGGCCGATTCATCGCTTAAGCACTCGGTGCGCTACGTGGGCGTTGAGCCCTTCGAGGGCAGTGCCAACCGCTTCAGCCAGCGGATGCAGGCCATCGAGGGTTCAGAGTTCTCAGCCAGCGTTTACGTGTCGCCGTTTGAGGATGCGCACCTCGACGAAACTTTTGATGTCGTGACGTTTGTCCACTCGATGTACTACGTGCCGGATGTCCTGGGGGCAGTTGAGAAGGCGGCGCGTCATGTGCGCGATGGTGGCGAAGTGCTGGTGCTGAGTGCACCGCGGGGGGAGCTCAACCGCTTGGCCGGTCTTCTTGCCCCACCGATGGAGGGCCACGATCAGTGGTTCAGCGATGACGTGCACAAGGCGTTGGTCGATGGAGACCTCGCCTTCTCCATGCCCGCTACCATTGACGCGGTGGTCGATCTCACCGCTGCAGAGGACGACGTGCTCGACTTCACGGTCCAGGCCCGTCTGACGGATTCTGTTCGCGACCTGGTTCGTCGTTACCTGGCTGACGTTTCTCTGATTCCGGGCCGATCGGTCGTGGCCCACCCGGTCGACGTCTACGTTCTGTCTTCGTGAAGAGGTCGCGAGGACGGCGAAAGTGCGCAATGATTCGCTATGATTTTTTCGGCACCACAGCTTCCCTGCCGCGTCCGCTTCTCTCGTTTCGCTGTAGGTGACGCATGAGCACCGTCAAGCAGCCGGTCTTCCAGGTTCTTCTTGACCCCGGGTGGGCACGAGGTGGACTTGTCGAAGACGTGCGTCGAGGGCTAGGGGCGCAACCCAGAAGCTTGCCGCCGAAGTGGTTGTACGACGATCGCGGCTCGGATCTTTTTGATCAGATCACTCGTCTTCCCGAGTACTACCCCACAGAACGCGAGCGCTCAATCCTGCGCACGCACGCACGCGAGATCGCTATCGCCTCCGGTGCAACGACGATCGTCGAGCTCGGCAGCGGAACATCCGACAAGACGCGAACTCTGTTGGATGCCTTCTCGGCTGAGGGAACGCTCGAACGCTTCGTCCCTGTCGACGTGTCGGAATCCACTCTGCGTCGTGCCGCGGCCGAGCTCAGTTTGGCCTACCCCGGTCTGCAGATCGAAGGCGTCGTCGGTGACTTCACCTTGCACCTGGGGCACCTGCCGCATGGCGGAACGCGCATGGTCGCGTTCCTTGGCGGAACCATCGGCAATCTTTACGTCGAGGAGCGGGCAGCCTTCCTTGGGGCCCTTGCTGACACGTTGGCGCCCGGCGACTCGCTTCTCCTGGGCACCGATCTGGTCAAGTCGAGTGAACGCCTGATCGCTGCATACAACGACAGCCAGGGCGTCACGGCGGAGTTCGTCGCCAATTGCCTGGTGGTGTTGAACCGCGAACTCGGCGCCGACTTCGATCTCGAGGCCTTCGACTACATCCCGTTCTGGGACCCAACCCTTGAACGGATGGATCTGCGACTGCGCGCTCAGAGGCCTCAACGGGTGCGGATTCCAGGAGCCGACCTTGAGCTGGATCTGGCTCCTGGTGAGGAGATCCACGTCGAGATCTCGACGAAGTTCAGGCCCGAGTTGATCCGCGAGGAGTTGCTCGCGGCGGGGTTCGGTGTGGTCGACATCTGGACCGATCCTGATGGGGACTACGCAGTGACGCTGGCCCGACGTCTGGGCTAGGCCCTCGACGATGCGCGACGTCCTTGGTGGTCGTGCGTCGACTCGTCGTAGCGTTGCGCCCGTGAGTGCTGATCAGGCAGGTGTTGGCCCGAACTCCGGCTCGGCGACTGATGACTCGTCGTTGCTCCGTGAAGGGTCTCTGCCCGCTGCGTGGGTCGATCGGTGGCGAAGCGATCCTGATGCCGTTGTGCTCATCGATGGGATGAACAACGAGTTGACGGCCGGCGAGATGGAAGCGCTGACGGCCGCTCGAGCCGCCGCGTTGTTCGCCACCGGTGTGGGCGCCGGCGCCACCGTGCTGCTCTCGTGCTCGGCCAGTATCGACCTCGTCCTCACCTACGCCGCGCTCATGCGCCTCGGAGCCACCGTGCTCCCTGCGAATACTGGATACACCGAGCGCGAACTCGAGTACATCGTCGAGGACGCTCGTCCCATCGCGGCGATCGTGGACCGCCCTGGCCACTACGTGTGGTTGCAGCGCCTTGGGGTGGAACTCGTGCTGGGGCCTTCGCTCGATCTGCCAGAAGCTCCGATGTCGGCTGGTGCACTGCCAGAGATCGATCCCGGTGCGCCCGCCTTCATCGCTTACACCTCGGGAACGACCGGCGCTCCCAAGGGAGCCGTCCTGACGCACGCGAACCTCCTGGCCGGCGCCGAGTCGGTGCGGCGAGCATGGGATTGGTCGCCCGATGATCGTTTGGTGCTTGCGCTTCCTCTGTTTCACATGCACGGGCTTGGCGTCGGTGTGAATGGAACGCTGCTAGCGGGTGCTTCGGCCGTCGTTCTCGATGGCTTCGCGGCGGATCGGGTGCTCGACGCCGTGTCCCAGCACCGGGCCACCATGTTCTTCGGCGTTCCGACGATGTACTCGCGGTTGGCTTCGTCCGACCGCATGCGCGAGTTGGCTGCCCTGCGCCTGGCGGTGAGCGGATCGGCGCCGCTTCCTGCTTCCGTCTGGCACCGGATCGCCAAGGGCAGCGGGCAGCACGTGCTTGAGCGCTACGGCATGACGGAGACGGTGATGCTCGCCTCGAACCCGCTGCGCGGAGCGCGGCGTCCGGGAACCGTCGGCCTCCCGCTCCCCGGGGTCGAGATTCGACTCGGGGACGGTGAGGGGGTGGAGGTGCGCGGACCCAACGTGTTCAGCGAATACCTCGGCCGGCCGGAGGCGACCGCTGCGGCCTTCACCCCGGAAGGCTGGTTCAAGACGGGCGACGTCGGGGCGGTTGACGCCGATGGTTACCTGCGCCTGGTTGGCCGCTTGAGCGAACTCATCATCAGCGGTGGCTTCAACGTGTATCCGCGCGAGGTCGAAGACGTGCTGCGCGAGCATCCGTTGGTCCGCGAGGTGGCCATCGTGGGGACGCCCGACGAGGAGTGGGGAGAGATCGTGACCGGTTACGTCGTCCTCGAGGACGCGGCCTCGGCCTATTCCTCATGGAGCAGCACCCTCATGGCGCACTGCTCCGAACGCCTTGCTCCCTACAAGCTGCCCCGTCGTTGGTACCGGGTGAGCGAGCTACCGCGCAACGCCATGGGCAAGGTCGTGCGGTCCGAGCTGAGCCCCCCTTAGGTTGGGCGGGTGAACGCTCGCGTGGGACTGCTGCAGGTGCGCATCGATTCCGGTGAGACGGTGATCGATCGCATCCATCGAGTCGTCGCCGTGACGCGGAACTGTGCGGACGGTCGCTTCGATGACATCGAGGTCGTTGCCGCCGAGGGGATCGATGCCACGCGTCATCCCGACCTCCTGGTGCTGCCCGAACTGTGGACCGTGGGGGCCTTCGACGCCGAGGGCATGCTGTCCAATCCGGAGTCGATCGATGGTGGGCTCGTGTCGCGGCTGAAAGAGGTTGCACGCGACACGGGAACGTGGATCCACGCGGGATCGATCCCGGAGCGGGCCGCTGACGGGAGCCGCTTCAACACCGCCGTCCTCATCTCGCCCGAAGGGGTGGTGGATGCGGTCTACCGCAAGGTGCACCTCTTCGGCTTCGACGAGGGTGAGGCCGTCCTACTGGAAGCGGGCAGCGATCTCGTCGTGCGGCCGACGCCGCTGGGCGCAACCGGCCTGGCCACGTGCTACGACTTGAGATTCCCCGAACTTTTCCGCGGCTTGCTCGACGCCGGATCCGAGACGTTCCTGATCACTTCAGGATGGCCGCTCGCGCGCATCGAACACTGGCGTGTGCTGCTGCGGGCGCGGGCGATCGAGGACCAGGCATGGGTGGTGGCGTGCAACCAGGTGGGTACTCACGCGGGGGTGACGCTGGGAGGACGATCCACCGTCGTGGATCCTTCGGGGGAGTTGGTGATCGAGGCACCCGCCGAGGGTGAATGTCTGGTGTTGGCTGATGTGGATCCGTCGGCCGTCGCGCGAGTTCGTACTGCGTTTCCCGTGCTGCGTGATCGTCGTTTGTAGATCATCCGGATCTTGCTGTTCCGCCTGACGGACCGCAAAGGATCGTCGGCCGTTCGGTTGAGTCAACCTCAGGTCATAGTGCCTTCCGGCTTCACGCGAAGCCGCGCATACTCATCGCATGAAGTCGTTGGTGCGCGTGGATGGCCGCCGCGTCGTCGCCTATGACGAGGTGGGTTCTGGGCCGCCCCTGGTGTGCATTCCCGGCGGTCCCGGGTTCTCCGGAACACAGTTGTCGGATCTCGGTGGACTCGATGCGTTCCGCACTTTGGTGCGGTTGGACATGCGCGGCGCAGGCGAATCCGATCCCCCGGAGTGTGCGTCTTGGAGCTTCACCGACTACGCACCCGACATCGCACTGGCACTTGATGCGCTCGGACTTGACCAAGCGGATCTGTTCGGCCACGCGCACGGAGCGTTGCTGGCTGTTGCGTTCGCGGATGCGTATCCGGATCGCGTGCACTCTGTGGTGCTCGACGGCGTTCCTGTCAAGACACGTGAGGTTGTTGATCGTCAGGGTGATGAGGAGATGCCCGCGTACTTCCACAAGTACGACAGCCGTGTCGAGAACTACATGGAGACTCACATGGGGCAACTCTTCGAGCCGGCGCTTGCATGGTTTTGGGAGCACGACTCCTCGACGGACTTCCCCGCCATGGTGTCGTCTTGCCAGGCCCGCGCCCTCGTCATCACCGGCAATACTGATCCTCTCGCGGGCACGCTGGCCGCGACCGCCGTGGTTGAGCGGATGGCGCACGGGGAACTGGCGATCATCGACAAGGCCGGGCACTTCGCGTGGTTCGAGCAACCCACCCTTTACTGCAAGGCCGTCATGGACTTCTTGGAGCGCCCGATCTGATCGTTGGTCGGCCGAGCGTCAGGCGTCGCGGTGATAGCTCGCGATGAACTCGTCCATCGTCATCGCGGCGACCGTTTCGGTGATCAGGTTGAGATCGAGATCCTTGAGCGCGCGGAAACTCAGATAGCCACCCCCGAAGTCGACCATGCGACGTGACGGCGAACGCCAGCGGGCACGGAAGTCGATCTCGGCCGGGCTGTCGTTGTAGAGCGTCGTGAGGTACAGGACGAAGTTGCGCTTCTCGGCGTCGATCGCGGCGTAGACCATCGGGCGTCCATCGACAGGATCTGCGTAGCGGCTCAGCGGCACCTGAAACGTGGGGAAGCCCCATGCCATCGTCTCTTCGAGTCCCTCAGGCAGGTTCGTCCGAATCAGATCTCGCACCGCCTGGACGATGACGCGGTCATTGGAGGACAGGCTCTTCAGGTACTGCTCGACCGTGCGCGTCTTGGGAGGCATAGGCCCAGGCTACGGGCGGTCTTGGAAGGCCATCCAGATCAGTGGGATCTGCAGCGGCATTCGGAGCCAGGCGATGATGGCTTGCGGTGAGTCGAGGCCATTGTCCGAAGTGGCGTCGAGCGCCATCTGCAGGTTGCCCGGCCATACGGCGAGCAGCAGCGCTGCGCTGGCGGGACCAGCCCAACGCCTTCGGGTGATGAGGCCGTAGGCGCAGATGAGCTCGGCCGCTCCGCTGACGTAGACGACGGCGGTGGGTTCGGGGAGCCACGACGGGATGAGAGGTGTGAAGATCTCAGGCCGCACGAAGTGGACGACGCCGCTGAGGGAGAACAGGGCGGCGAGGGTTCGGGGCGCCCACGCGCGGGGTCGTTGCGTGCGGGTTGTGGGGAGCGCCATGCCTTGACTGTGGCACGGCGTTCAGGCGTTTGCCGGTCAAGCGGTTGCTTTGGACGTCGAGATCAGGCGGTGAGCTCGTCGATCAGCAACGCCTGCTCCGCAGTCGGACGCCATGCAGCCGCCTCGACGTTCGCGGCGACATGCTCAGGCTTCGTTGCGCCAGCGATCACACTGACCACGCCGTCTTGCGCGGCGAGCCATCCCATGGCCACCTGCAGAATCGAGACGCCCGGGAGCGCAGCCTCGATCTGCTCGACCTTCTCCATCTTGGCGTCGTCGGCGAACCCGCCCCAAGTAGCCAACCGCGTGCCTTCGGGGGCCTTCTGGCCACGGGTGTACTTGCCGCTGAGCAGGCCGGACTCGAGCGGGAAGTACGGAAGGATCGCCACGTCCTTCGCCTTCGCGGCAGGAAGAAGATCACGCTCGATCTCGCGGCTCAGCAGGCTGTAGCGATTTTGCGCCGAGACGAAGGGCGCCCAACCGTTCACCTGCGACGTCCACGCGGCATCAACCAACTGCCACGCGGCGAAGTTGCTGCAGCCGATCGCACGGACCTTCCCCGACTGCACAAGCCCGTCGAGAGCTTCGAGCGTTTCGTCGATCGGCGTCGCAGGGTCGGGAAAGTGCACCTGGTAGAGATCGATGTGATCGCGACCGAGCCTGCGCAGACTGTCTTCGGCGTAGCCACGCACGGCGTCGGCCTCACCTGCGCCCCTACGGCCGCCGCCACCTTCATGTCGGTGCTGCGCGCCGAACTTCGAGGCGATGACGACGTCGTTGATGCGGGTGCCCAGAGCGGCGGCGAGCACCTCTTCGCCCTGACCGTGCGGTCCGCCGTAGATGTCGGCCGTGTCGAAGAAGGTGATGCCGGCATCAAGGCTCGCGTTGACTACTGCGTCGACCTGTGGCTGGTCGATCATCAGACCGAACGGCAAGCACCCCATCCCCACCACGGAGACCTCGATGCCGCTGGTGCCGGGAAGGGTGCGGTTCTCCATGGCTGAGTCCTCACGATGAGCTGGTGGGTTGTCCGGGCTGGCTGAAGTATTCCGCGCACTGCTCGGACCGGCTCGTCGATCGGTGCTTCGCCCCGATCGAGCGGGTGACGGGATCCGTCGCCACCGCTGTTCGCGGTGGCTCCTCCTGATTCCCGACTGTTCACCTGGTCTCATGACTGTGGCCCCCGCATCAGCGAGGGCCACAGTCATGAGAGCGGGTGACGGGAATCGAACCCGCACTGTCAGCTTGGGAAGCTGATGTTCTGCCATTGAACTACACCCGCCAGGGCGTGCGCCCTGCTCCGACGTCGTCGTCGGTACGGATGCAGTATGCCGCAGACGCCTTGCCTTTCGCGGAGTTGGGCAAGCACGGGCCTAGGCTCCTCGACATGGCGTCGAGAGCGAGCGGTCGCGAGGGGATGACCGCCGTCAACGACTTCCTGACCGCCCCGGGCCGCGGGTTCGGCACCCGGGTGACGACGGCGAAAGCGGCGATCGCGGCGACGGTGGCCTACGCCATCGCGGCTTGGCTCGGGCCGCAGAGCCTCGCCGTGTTTGCCCCGTTGGTGGCCCTCTTCACGGTGCAGTCCTCTGCCTACGCCACGCTTGCGCAAGGCGTTCAACGTGTCACTGGCACCATTCTCGGCGTCCTGCTCGCGACCGTCTGGCTCGAAGTTGCCGGCACGACGTGGTGGTCGATCGCCATCATCGTGGTCATGGGGGTCTCGGCCGGTCGGTTGTTGCCGCTTTCGTTCGCTGCCCAAGCGCAGATTCCGATCGCGATGCTGCTGGTGCTGCTCTTTGGTGCGGCCATCCCCGACTACCCCTACTGGAGGGTCATCGACGCGGCGATCGGCGGCGTCATCGGCATCCTGGTCGGGCTCGTCATTCCCGAACGTCCGCAGGTGGTGCCAGCCCAGGCCGCATTGGTCTCGTGGTCCGATGCACTGGTCGGGCTCATCACCGCTATGGGCCGCGAGGTCGCGCTGCAGGCCCCCAGCCTTCCTCCGGGCGCCAGGCATGCGTTCGTGCTCCGATCACGCGCGCTCTACGACATCGCCGCATCAGGACGTGCAACTGTGGCGCACGCTCGCGAAAGCGTCGCGTTCAATCCGCTGGGTCGCCGAGCGCGCGAAGCGGTCGTCTCGCTGACGCTAACCGAACGCTGGTTGGTGCGCCTGACGCTAGAGGTGCGCGTGCTGTCGGTCACCATCGACGACATGTACGACCGCGCTCACCGCTCGCCTCGGCTGCCGCGCGAGACGCTCTCGCGCCTGCTCATCGCTCTCGGCGCCCTGCTGGAGCAACGCGGTCGCGGGCTTGACGTTTCGGCGGGCTCCCTGGCCTTGGCACGCGAGCTATCCGAGGCCGTCGACGTGGTGGCGGCGCTGCCCTCCAGCGACGCGATCCCGCTGGCCAGCGTCTCGCTGCTGGGCCGCATCGACCAGCTGCGGCAGGAGGTGGCCGACCCCGAACTCGGCCCTGCCATGGACGCCCCCACCCCCTAGCCCGGTGCGTTACTAGTCCGAATGTGGGGGTGTCGGGTGCTGCAGCACCCGACACCCCCACATTCGAACCGTCACCCCTGCGTATTCGTGCGGAGTCGCTGGGTCGAACGTCGGGCCATGACTCGGCCCGCTAGCCTCGCCACGTGCTGCTCTCAGATCGCGACATCAAGGCGGAGATCGCGTCCGGACGAGTCGTCCTCGAGCCCTTCGATGTGGGGATGGTTCAGCCGTCGTCGATCGATGTGCGAATGGACCGCTTCTTCCGGGTGTTCGAGAATCATCGCTACCCGCACATCGACCCCGCCGAGGAGCAGCCCGACCTCACTCGTCTGGTCGAGCCGCTGCACGACGAACCCTTCATCCTGCATCCGGGCGAGTTCGTCCTGGCGTCGACCTACGAGGTAGTGACGCTGCCCGACGACGTGGCTGGTCGCCTCGAGGGCAAATCCTCGCTCGGGCGCCTTGGTCTGTTGACCCACTCGACGGCTGGATTCATCGATCCGGGCTTCAGTGGCCACGTCACGCTTGAACTCTCGAACGTCGCCACGCTGCCGATCAAGTTGTGGCCGGGGATGAAGATCGGCCAGCTGTGCCTCTTCCGGCTGTCGTCGGCGGCCGAGCACCCTTACGGCTCCTCGATCTACGGCTCCCGCTATCAGGGACAGCGCGGTCCGACGCAGTCGAAGTCGCACCTTTCGTTCTACCGCACCGACGTCTCCTAACCCAACCCCCAGTGCGTTACTAGTTGGAATGTTGGGGTGTCGGGTGCTGCAGCACCCGACACCCCAACATTCCAACCGCTATCCACAGTTCCGTTGGCCTGCGAACCCTGTTTCACATCTGTGGATGGCCTCACGTTTGCCCTCGCGTGGGCTCACCATGCATTGGTGTCGTCACTTGCACCAGCCCTGGCCGCCGCCGCATCCGAGCAGTTCGGCTGCTTCCTGTCCGATCAAGCACTGCTCGCGGGGTACACACCGAGCGAGATCCAGTCGGCGACGCGGTCGGGTGCTTGGCGCAGGCTCCGACGCGGCGCCTACTGCACCGCTGAATGGTGGATGGTCGCCGACGACGTGGCACGACACCTCGTCGTGGCACGCGCGGCGCAACTCCAACTGGGGGCTCGATCACCCTTCAGTCATAGCAGCGCTGCGCTGCTCCATGGCCTTCCGCTCGTAGGCCCAATACCGAGCCAACCGGAGCTCACTGTTCAGCGCGAGCATCGAAGTGCAGCGACGGGGACGAAGCTCCACTCCGCACGCCTGTTTCCCTCGCACGTGATGAAGATTCGTGGCGCTGACGTCACGACACCGGCACGCACCGTGAGTGATCTTGCTCGTACGGCTCCGCTCGCCACCGCCGTGAGCGCAGGCGATGCTGCCCTGCGGTTGGGTGTCCTTACTGAGTCCGACTTTGATCCTGTGTTGAAGGACTGTTGGACGTGGCGCGGCATCGCTCGAACCAAGCGTGTCATTCCGCTTCTGGATGCGCGTTCGGAGTCGGTCGGTGAATCGATCAGCCGCGTCCGCATGATCGAGCATCGAATTCCGCGGCCTGAACTCCAGTACGTCATCGTCATCAACGGCCGCTCATTTCGGACTGACTTCGCGTGGCCGGCGCTCAGGATCGTGGGCGAATTCGATGGGCGCATCAAGTACGGCGGCCCGGATGACCTTTTCATCGAAAAGCGGCGAGAAGATGCGATTCGCCGTGAGGGGTGGCTCGTCGTCCGTTGGGTGTGGGAGGAGTTGTGGGGGGAAGCGCCTGCGTTCGTTCTCCGGCTACGTCCCGTCATGGAGCAGCAGCGCCGCGCCATGAGTGCTTGAGCGTCCCCTGGCTCCCGTGGGTGAAGGCCTGGTTGTTGGGGTGTCGGGTGCTACAGCACCCGACACCCCAACAACCAGGCTAGTAACGCGGAACTAGGGGGTGGGGGGGCGGACGGACTCGAGGAGGAGCCGCGAGACGTCCACCACCTGCACCTGCTCGGACTGCTCGAGGCCGGACTGCACCTCGGCAACGCCGTCGCTGATCATCACGAGGCAGAAGGGGCAGCTGACGGCGACGGTCTTGGCGCCAGTGGCGATCGCCTCTTCGGTGCGGTTGGTGTTGACGCGCGAACCGATGGTCTCCTCCATCCACATCCGCGCACCGCCGGCGCCGCAGCAGAAGCCGCGGTCGCGGTTACGCGGCATCTCGCGCAGGTCGACGCCAGGAACGGCATTCACCAGCGAGCGAGGAGGTGAGTAGATCTTGTTATGGCGGCCCAGGTAGCACGGGTCGTGGTAGGTGACGCTTTCGTCGATCGGCTTCACCGGCGTCAAACGACCCTCTGCCACGAGTGAGTCGAGCAACTGCGAGTGGTGCACGACTTCGAACTGTCCGCCGAGCTGGGGGTACTCGTTGGCCAGGGTGTTGAAGCAGTGCGCGCACGTGACGACGATCTTCTTGGCCGCCACCTCGTT
>Ga0105048_10002517_pt1 | contig 29828 bp, 6 predicted proteins | sample MAT05_FD_78382 | JGI IMG/M metagenome (GOLD analysis project Ga0105048, IMG submission 78382) | Freshwater microbial communities from Lake Fryxell liftoff mats and glacier meltwater in Antarctica - MAT-05 | ecosystem: Environmental > Aquatic > Freshwater > Ice > Liftoff microbial mat | place... | reverse complement strand
CCCGACCCGGGCGTGGAGGTCCGGGGCGAGGGTGGCCGTCGAGATCATCGTCCCGACCGCCCCGGCGAGGCCGATCGACAGCCCCTCGGCGGTGGCGGTCGCGTTCCCGGCCGACGTGGCGCCGACGGCCGCCGTCCCGGCGACGGTCGCGTTCCCGTTGACGTCGGCCCACACCCGCGGGGCGGCGGTCGCGGTGGCCAGCGGGGTGGCGAGGCCGACCAGCCCGCCGCTGCTCGCCTCGGCCACCGCCGTGGCGTTGTTCGTCGAGTTGGCCTGGACCGACAGCGACCCGCCGGCCAGGACCGACCCGTTCATCGCGGCGGTCACCGACCCGGCCGGGGTGGCCCGCGTGCGGTCGCCCGCCGTCGCCCGCGCGATGCTCACGCCGAGCGCCACGGCCCCGACCGACAGCGCGTTCGCGGTGGCCGTGGCCGTGTTCGTCGCGGTCGAGGTGAGGGTGACCGCGCCGGCGGGGGCGGCGGTCACGGTCGTGCCGGTGCCGACCGAGGCGTCCGTGGCGGCGTTCGCCTCGGCCGTCGGCGTCGCGCCCTGCCCGCTCAGGAGGATGCCGGCGCCGGTGGCCGACGACGTGGCCTTCGCCCCGGTCGTGGTGGCGTGCGTCGCGGACACCGCGAGGCTGCCGACGTTGAACGCCACGCCCGACCCGACGCGGCCGGTGACGGCCGGTGACAGGGTGGCGTCCGACACCATCGACCCGGCGCCGAGGAGGCCGCCGCTAAGCGAGCGGGTGTCGGCGGTGGCGTTGCCACTCGTGGCGGCGCCGATGGCGGCCGCACCGGTGACGGTGACGCTCCCGTCGGCCGCGGCGAGTACGGCCGGGGACGCGGTGGCTACGGACTGGCCGACCTGCACGGTGATGCCGACGCCGAGCCCGCTGGAGTCGGCCGTGGCGGTCGCGGAGTTGTTCGCGATCGCCTGGACGGCGAGCGACGTACCGGCGGCAACCGACCCGGCGAGGTGCGCGGTAACGGCGCCGAGGCCTTGCGTGCGGTCGCCGGCGGTGGCGGTGGCGAGGCTCGCCCCGACCGAGGTCAGCGCGATCGACAGCGACTTGGCCGTCGCCGTGGCGGTGTTCGCGCCGGTCGCGGTGAGGCTGACGCCGCCGGTGTTCGCCGTCAGGATGGTGCCGGCGCCGACCGACGACTCGACCGCGGCGTTCGCGTTCGCCGTGGGGACCGCCCCCTGGCCGCTGGCGATCCCGCCGCCCGAGGCCTGGGCAGTGGCCGTGGCCCCCGCCGAGTTGTGCGTGGCGCTGAGCCCGATGCTCCCGGCGGTGACCGTGAGGTTCGGGCCGATCTTCGTCTGGAGGTCCGGGCTGACGGTGGCCGTCGGCTTCATCACCCCGAACCCGACGCCGACCCCGATCACCAGCCCGCCGGCGGTGGCGGTGGCGGTGGCGTTCGAGGTCGAGGACAGGGTGGCCGCCCCGGTCACGTTCACGTTCCCGCCGACCGTGGCCCGCAGGGTCGGGGACGCGCTCGCGGGCACCAGCGTCACCTGCCCGCCCCCGATGCCCGCGGTCGCGGCTTCGCCGAGGGCCGTGGCCGCGCGGTCGGCGCGGGCGGATACGTCGAGTGACGCCCCGCCGGTGACGGACCCGTTCATGACGGCGGTGGCGCGGCCGTTTGCGTCGGCGCTCGGCACGCTCGCCCCGGCCGCCCCGAGCAGGCCCAGCGACAGCGTGCTGGCGGTGGACGACACCGCGAGCGCCGAGCGGGCGGTCACGCCCACCGCCCCGGTCGTGCCGTTGATCGTCGCCCCCGTCGCGACGAAGGCATCGACGGTCGGGTTGGCGGTGGCGCTCGGGAAGGCGCCCACGATGCTGCCCGCGAGGCCCGCGCTGCCGGCCCGCGCCGACGCCGTGGCCCCGCCGGCGACCGGCGCGCCGCCGGCCGTGAAGTTGTGCCGCGCGTTCACCGACACGCCGGCCCCGGTCACCTGCGCGGCCGGGCCGACGTAGGCGGTCAGGGTCGGGGTGAGGGTGGCGATAGCGATGCCGGCGCCGATGCCGAGCACGCCGATCGACAGCGAGCGGGTGTCGGCGCTGGCGGTGTCGGTCGCGGCCGCGGTCACCGACACCGGGCCGGAGCTGGTCACGGTCGCGGCGTTGCCGATGTGGGCGTCCAGCGTCGGCGTGTAGCTGGCGATGGCGACGTTGGCGACGCCGGCCGCCAGGCCGAGCGCACCGGCGGTGATGTCGCCGACGGCCCGTCCGGTGGTCACGGCCGCGACGGTCACCCCGCCGCCGCCGCCGACGTTCGCGTTCAACCCGGCCCCGACCGACCCGCCGACCGTGGCGACGGCCACGTTGAGCGAGATGGCCACGGCGCCGGCGGCGGCGCCGATGGTGCGCCCCTCGGCGACGGCGTCCGAGTACGCGGCCACGGTCACCACGCCGGCCGGGCCGGACGTGAGGGTGGTGGTCGGGGCGGGCGAACCGACGGCGTTCGGGTCGTTGGTCGCGGCGCCGGCGGTGGCGGTCACGTTCGGCTTCAGCACGGACACGGCGACGGCCCCGGCGAACCCGCCGAGGAGGCCGCCCGAGATGCCCGTGGCGCGGGTCGTCACCTTCGTCGCGTCGTTGAGGGGGACCGGGGTGGCGCCGCTGGTGTCCTGGTTGTTCGTGGCCCGCACGGTGACGGCGCCGCCGGTGCTGGTAACGACCGCGTTCGTCCCCACGGTCGCGCTCACCGTCGGCGTGACGGAGGCGACGGCCACCGACGCGCCGATCGAGACGCCGCCCGAAAGGGTGATGCCGAGGGCGACCGCGGTGTCGCTGTTGTTCACAAACGGGTTGCTGTAGGTGACCCCGCCGGCCACCAGGTCCGGGCTCGCCTGGAGGGTGCGCGACGTGGCCGCGGCGGTGACGGCGACCGGGCCGGTGGTCGTGACGCGGGCGCCCGTCCCGAGCCGGGCGGTCACCAGCGGGTTAACGATCACCACGGCGGCGGTTGCGTTGAACGCGCCCAACGCGCCGCCCTGGGCGGCGATCGACCGGGCCAGCACGGACGTGTTCGACGTCGCGCCGACCGTCAGCCCGCCGACCGTCTGGCCGGTCTGCCCGACGGCCACGCTCCCGGTGGTGGCGGTGGTGAACCCGCCGACGGACGCCACCGCCACCGACGCCCCGACCGCCACCGCCCCGATCCCGCCGCCGAGCACGGTCGGCACGACCGTCCGGTCGGCGGCCGCCGTGACGGACACGCCGCCGCCGGCGCGGGTGACGGCCGCGCCGTCGCCCACCAGCGCCGTCTGCGTGCTGTTGTCGGTCAGGACGAGCACCTGGGCGCCGACCGTGACCGCGCCGACGGACCCGCCGAAGGCGAGACCGGTGACGGCGTTCTTGGCCCCGGCCGCGACGACGACCGAGTTCCCCGCCGCGGCCCCGGCCGACACCAGCGTGCCGGAGCCGATGCTTGCGGCGGTGTTGTTCTGGACCGTGGCCACGGCGATCGACCCGCCGACGGCCACCGCCCCGCCGCTGACCTGCCCGGCGAGGACGTTGAAGTCGAGCTTGTCCTTCCCGCGGACGGCGACGCTGCCGCCGGCGGTGATGTTCGCGTTCCGGCCGATGGCGCCGCTCGTCCCGGTCGGCACGGCGGTCTGCCCGGTGGCGGCGGCGGCGCGGCCGTTCGGGGCGCTCGATTGAATCCGGCTCGTGCCGGTGCCCAGGTTGCTGGCGACGCGGTTCTGGCTGGTCTGGTTCGTCGTGCCGTCGGTTTGGTTGCCGGTCAGCACCTTCTGGAAGCCGTTGCCGCTGTCGGCCCCGCCGGCCTGCCGGTCGGCGAACGCGACCACCCCCTCGCCGCTGTCCGCGGCCAGGGCGTTGTCACTGGTCTGCGGCCGCCAGGTGGTGTGGTCGGTGTCGGTCACCGGGTTGACGTTCGGGTCGGCCCCCGGCCCCACGTCCTTGTTGGCGACGTAGACCATGCCGTCGGAGCCGCGCACCACGTCGTTCTTGGCGTACCCGGCCCCGCTCTGCCAGTCGTAGCGCCGCCAGTTGGCCGTGTCGGCGCTGGGGTTGCTGCCGCCGGCGGGGATCGGGTTGCGGGCGAGGTAGGTCAGTCCGCCGAACGTCACGGTGTCGTTCAGGTTGTAGGTGGCGGTCGCGCTCCACGCCCCGCGGGCGGTCACCTGCGTGCCGTCGGAGTAGTTCGCGGTGAAGTCCGCGCCGATCGACCACACGGAGATCGACGCGGCGATGCCGACCACGCCGACGCCGACGCTCACGGCACGGGTCTGAATGTCCTTCTTGCTCAGCCCGGCGACGACGACGTCGCCGGGGGCGAACACCGCGGCGCCGTCGCCGATGTAGGCGGCGGTGTTGTTCCGCAGCACGCCCACGTCGATGCCGCCGGCGATGCCGGCGATGCCGCCGCCGAGCGCGCCGCCGGTGGCGTCCACCTTCACGTCGTTGACGGCGGCGACGTACACGCCGGCCGTCGCGTCGCGGGTGACGCCCGCGGCCTGGTTCACCTGCGCGCCGGCGCCGATGTACGCGGTCGTGTTCGACTGGATGACCTCGACCGTGACGCCGCCGGCGACCCCGGCGTACAGCCCGACGCCGCCGGCGATGCCGATGGTGAAGGCGTCCTCGGCAGACCGCGCCTGCACCGCCAGCCCCTTCGCGCCGTTGATCTGCGCGAACGCACCGGTCGCGGTGTCCTGGTCGGTGTAAAGCCCGTTGAGCGCCGTCGTCGTGTTCCCCGCGGCCTCGACCGACGTGTTCGTGCCGACGAACGCCTGCGTGTCCTTGTTGAGGATCAGCACGCCGACCGAGGCGCCGATGCCGGCGCCGCCGATGCCGACGCCCAGGGCGCCGGCCACGGCCGTCGTCTTCGTCTCGTCAACGGCGTTGACGAGGACGTTGCCGCCGGCGTTCACCATGGCCCCGGCCGCGGTCGGGGCGGCATCGCCGAGCGACGCCCAGGTGGTGTTGTTCATGACCGTGACACCGACCGCCCCGCCGACGCCCGCGGTGCCGGACGCGGCCACGCCCGCGGCGATCGACAGCACGGCTTCCGACGAGGTCGCGGACACGGTCACGTCGCGCCGGGCGGTCACCTTCGCGCCGGCCCCGACCGTCGCCTTGACGGTGTTCGTGACGACGCGGATGTCGGCCCCCGGCGTGATCGCGGCCGTGCCGCCGACGCCGACCGCGCCGGCGACGCCGAGCTGGCGGTAGTCGTTGGCCGCAGCCACGAGCACCGACTGCCCGGCCCCGGCGGCGGAGTTGTCGCCCAAGTTCACCCGGGCGTTCGCGTCCACGTGGGCGAGCGTGTTCACCGTCATCACGTTCACCGACCCGCCGACGTTCACCGCCGCCGTGCCGCCGCCGCCGGCGCTCACGCCGGCCACCGCGACGCTGTCGCGGTTGATCGCCGTCACCGCGACGCCGCGGAAGTTGGCGTTCACCGCCGGCGTGACGGCCGCGCGGCCGGTGAGGCCGAGGAGCACGTTCCCGACCGTCTGGGCGACGGTGTCGCCGCTGTCCGGGGCCGTGTTCGGGAGGGCCGCCTCGTTGACGGAGGTGATGCGGTGCTGGGTGCCGGTCGCCGTAGCGGCGCTCAGCCCGGTAATGGGCACGGGCACGGCGGCCACCGCGTCGGCGTTCGTCAGCGCGAGCCGGATCGTCTGCGGCCCGGTGACGATGGCGTAGTAGACGACCGGGTCGACCGGGTTGCTGCTGGTGCGGGGGACGTTCGCGAGGAGCGGGACGGTTTGCGGAACCGCGTTGACGTAGGTGATCGGCGCGCCGCCGTTCGTGTGGTACGCGACGGCGTCGCCGGTCGTCAGCCCGTGAGCATAGCCGAGGTTAATGGTGTCACCGCCGGACACGGCGGTCTGCGGGTTGAACGTCGTCGCCGTGGTCGTAACCGTCAGCCCGGTGGTGACCGACGTGGTGTCGTTCGCCCCGCGGCCGATGACCGTGGCGTTCTGGCCGACGAACGCCTCCGTCGTCTTGGTGACGATCGGCACGCCGGCCGCGGCGCCGACCCCGGCCGTGCCGCCGAACGACACGTTCCCGGCGACCACGTTCAGGTTCGTCCGGTCGTCGGCGGCGACGACCACGTTCCCCTGGGTGGTCACGGTGGCGCCGTCGGAGGCGAGCGGCCCGCCGTCGATGTACGCGCGGGTGGTCGGGGTGAGGATCGACACCCCGGCGTTGACGGTGACGGCCGCGGTGCCGCCGCCGCCGGCGCTGGCCGCCAGCGAGGTGATGTCCTCTTCGGACGTGGCCGTCACAACCACGCTCCGGTTCGCCGTCACCGTCGCCGACTTCCCGACCGACGCCTCGGTGGTCTTGGTGATGACGCCGACATCCACGCCGACGCCGATCCCGGCCGTGCCGCCGAACGCGAGCGAGCCGCCGGCGCCGAGAACCTCGGTCTTGTCGGTCGCCGCCACGACCAGGCTCGTCGGCGTGGTGCCGCCCGTCGCGGTGACGGTGGCCCCGGCGCCGACCCCGGCGGTGACGGTGTGTGACAGCACGTTGACACTGACCGACCCGGCCACGCCGGCGGTGCCGCCGCCGGCCCCGGCCACGGCCACGGACGTGATCTTCTCCTGCGTCGTCGCGGTGACTGACGCCCCGCCCGGTCCGCCGGCGGTGAGGACGCCGTTCGCCCCGACGCCCGCGGTGAGGGTGAGCGTGTGAACCAGCACGGTGGAGGCGACGCCGACCCCGGCCTGCCCGCCGAACGCCAGCCCGCCGGCGTACAGCTCGGTCGTGTCGGTGGCGCGGTCCGGGTTGTCGGACGCGGCGATGGTGACGTTCCCGCCGGCGATCAGCGACGCACCCGTTCCGGTGTACGCCCGGGTGCCGAGGGTCAGCACGTCCACGAGGATCGACAGGGCGACGCCGGCCGTGTCGCTGCCGACGCCGGCCGACGCCGCGATGGTGAACATCCGCTCGGTCGCGGCGGCGGTGATGCTGGCGTCGCCGCCGGCCCGCACGTTGGCGTTGTCGCCGATGAAGGCGTTCGTGTCCTTGGTGATGACCTCTACGTCGACGCCGATGCCGAGGCCGACCGACCCGCCGCTGACGCCGAGCCCGCCGGCCACGTTCGCCACGCGGGTGGCGTCGGTGGCGCGGAGCGTAAGCGTCTGGGCCGCGCTCGGGGCCGCGCTCGCGTTCACGACCGAGCCGCCGCCGACGTAGGCCTGCGTGGTGGTGGTGAACACCTGGACGACGACCGACCCGCCGACCGCGACGCCCTGCGTGGCCCCGGCCCCGGCCAGCGCCACCGCGGTGACCTCGGGCTTCGGTAGCTGCGACGCGAACGGCAGCCGGGTGTCGGACAGGTCCACCGCGATCGGGTTGATCGAGGCGTCGGCCGTGATCGAAGTCGCGCCGGTGGCGTTCGCGGTGGTGGTCGGCCCGAGGTAGGCCTCGGTGGTGTGGGTGACGACGTTCACGACCGCGGCGGCGCCGACCGCGTTCTTGCCGAGCGCCCCGGCGGCGGCGATCCCCTGGATCCCGATCGGGCTCGTGGCCGCGACCGTCAGCCCGCCGGCGGTGGCGGTGAGCGTGGCGCCGGTGCCGGTGTTCGCTCGGTGGGTGAGGGTGACGACGTTCACCCCGACCGTGCCGGCGACGCCCGCCTTCGTGTTGCCCCCGGCCGCGGCCAAGCCCCACGCCACGAACTCGTTCTTCTTGCCGGCCGGCGTCAGCGCCTGGAGCAAAACGTTCGACCCCTGTACGCTCGCGCCGTTACCGACGACTGCGGTGTTGGTGGCGGAGGCCACGTTGACCGACACGGCGGCGCTGATGTTCGCCTTGTTCTCGGCGGCGTCCAGCGCGAAGCTGGTGCCGGTGGCCTTGGCCGTCGCGCCGGTCAGGCCGGTGGCCGTCACGCTCACCGGGCCGCCGGCGGTGATGACCACGCCCGGCCCGACCGCGGCGGTGTTCGTCGCGGTCTCGACGTTCACGCCGATGGCCGCGGCGACACCGACGCCGCCGGTCCCCTTGCCCGACTGCACCTTGGCCTTGTCCGTCGGGCTGCCGGCCTGGCCGCTGTTCACCTGCTTGTCGGCCGTCGGCAGTACCACGCCCTTGCCGCTCGTCGGGCTGTTGCTGTTGTTCACCTGGTCGTCGGCGGCGGCGTCGGCGGCCTTGGCGGCGGGGCTGTTGCCGGATGCGCTCGCCTCCATCTGCGTCGTCGTCGTCGTGGTCGTCGTGGCTGTGATGCTGACCGCCCCGCCGGCCGAGAAGCTGCGGTTCGCGGCGGCGGTGGCGTCGTCGGTCGAGACGTTCACGCCGATGGTGGCCCCGACGGCCACCTTGCCGCCGGCCGCGTGCGCGTCGCCGTCCACGGCGGCGCTGGCCGTGTGCGTGGCGCTGATCGTGCCGCCCCCGGTCAGCGTCAGCCCGCCGGTGCCGGTGCCGAGCCGGGCGGTGACGGTGTTGCCGACGATGTTGATGCCGACCGCCGGGCTCACCGCGATGCCGTCGCCGGCGGACGTGCCCGCCTTCACCTTCGCGTCGACCGTGCGGGCCGAGTCGGCGGTGACGGACAGCGTGCTTCCGGTCGCCGCCCCGCCGGTGCCGGGGCCGGCGAGCGTGACGCCGTTCTCGACCTCGGCGCGGACGACGCGGCCGGTGAGGACGTTCACCGCGACCGACGCCCCGACGCCCGCCTTGCCGGCCTTCCCGAGGGTGGTGGCGGCCGTGGCGTTGGCGGTGTCGGCCTCGGTGTTCGCCGCCGCGAGGGTGAACTCGCCGCCGCTGGTGGTCACGCTCGCGCCGCCCCTCACCACCGCCTCGGTGGTGTTGGTAGCGACCACGTTCACCGCGAACGCCCCGGCCACGCCGACCTTGCCGTCCGCCCCGCCGGCCGCGGCCCCGGCCTCGGCGGTGGCGCTGACATCGTTCGTGGTCGGGTTGCCGCTCTTGTCGAGCGCTGGGCCGGCCGTCAGCCGCAGGCCCTGTGTGGTGATGCTGTCGCGGGCGCCGATCGTGGCCGAGTTCGTGACCTCGGCGACGTTCACCGCCACCGCCACGCCGACGCCGATGGACGCCGTGCCGGTGGCCGTGCCGTCCGCGGACGTGATCGCGTCGGTGTGGTTCTTCGAGGCGACGGTGAGGAGCCCGCCAGACAACACCGTGAGGTCGTCGGCGAGGCCGGCGCGCGAGCTGTTCAGCACGACGTTGACGCCGATCGCCCCGGCGAGCGCGAGCTTGCCGTCGGACGAGCTCTGGCCCGGCGACTTGGCGGCCGTCTGCCCCTTCCCCGCGCCGACGGAGCTGGACTGCGTGTTGGCGTACTTGATCTGGTCGTCGGTCTGCCCCTGGGTGTTGTCCGTGGCCGGCGTCGCGGCGCTCGGCGACTTGCTCGCCGTGCTCTTGGTGCCGCCGGCGGCGGTGGCGCTCGCGTCAACCGTGCTCGGGGCCGCGGAGCTCGACGACAGCGTGACCGGGCCGGTGGCGGTGAACGACCGGTGGGCGAACGCGGTCGCCGACTCGTCCACGACAGCGACGCCGACGGCGATGCCGACCGCGTTGCCGCCGCCGGCCTTGCCGGACGCCGACGTGTTCAGCAGGTCGGTGTTCGACGCGGTGATGGAGACCGCGCCGCCAGCGGCGAGGGCGGCCCCGGTGCCGAGGCGGGCGGTGGCCGTGGCGTTGACGACGGCGACCGCGGCCGAGATGCCCGCGGCCGAGCCGGCGCCGCCGCTCGTGGTCGAGGCCTTGGCGCCGTTGACGGCCGTGGTGGTGACGGTGCGGGCGGCGGTGGCCGACAGCGTGAGGGCGCCGGTGTTCTCCAGCCCGGCGCCGTCCTTGACCTCGGCACTCACGGCGACCGGCACGATGTTCAGCGCGATCGACGCGCCGACGCCGATCTTCTTCGCGGTGGCGCCGGCCCCGTCGTCGGCCGGGGTGGCGGTGGCGAGGTAGGCGGACGTGCCGGCCGCGGCGAGGGTCGTGGCCCCGCCGCCGGCCCGGACCGTCGCGCCGCCGAGGATGGCGGCCTCGTAGGTGTCCTCGCGGACGATGTTCAGCGCCAGCGCCCCGGCGACCGCCACGTCGCCGGCCGCGGCCCCCGCGGAGGCGTCGGCGGTGAACGTGTTCGTGCCGTCGGCCGCGGCCGCGCCGCCCGTCGCCGACTTCGCGGAGAGCATTACCCCGGTTGCGTTGACCGTCCCGCCGATCGTCGCGGACACGACGGCGAGCGGGACGTTGACCGCGACGCCGACGCCGATGCCGTAGTCGGCCCCCTTCGAGGTCGGCGTCTTGGTGGCAGAGCCGTCGGCCCCCGCGCGGGCGTCGGTGTCGCCGGCGGCGGCGACGGTGACCGCCCCGCCGGCGGTCAGGGTGAGCCCGGCGGCCACGTTCGCGGTCGCGCGGTTCTCGCTGACGTTCACGCCGACCGCGCCGGCTAGGGCGATCGAGTTGCCGCCGCTGTCCTTGGCCTTCGCGGGGGTGGCGGTCTTCGTCGCCCCCTTCGACCCGACCGAACCCGCCTGATCCTTCCCGTAGGTCTGCTGCCCCGCGACCTGCTGGTCGACCGTGGGGTCGGTGCCGGCGGGCTTGGCCTTGGCGTCCGACCGCTTGCCGCCGGCCGCGGACGCGCTGGCGTCGGCGGTGGAGCCGGCGACGGAGCTGGCCGACAGGGTGACCGCCCCGCCGGAGTGGATCGACCGGGCAGGCTCGGCAGTCGCGGCGTCGAACGCGACGGTAACGGCGATGCCGATGCCGACCGCGGTGGTGCCGCCGGCCTTGCCGTCGGCGGTGGTGGTGCCGGCGTCGGCGTGCGACGCGGTGATGCCGACGGCCCCGCCGACCTTGACCGTGGTGCCGCCCGGCGCCGTGCCGAGCCGGGCCGTGGCCGCGGAGTCCACGACCGCGATGCCGGCCGAGATGCCGACGCCGGTGCCGTCGGCGGCGGTGCCGCCGTTGATGGCGGTCGTGGTGACGGTGCGAGCGGACGTGGCGCTCAGCGTGAGGTCGCCGCCGATGCCGACGCCGCCGGCCGCCGACGGCATCCCCGCCGCCGGGCTCACGAGCGTGACGCCGTCCTCGACCTCGGCCCGGCTCGTGGCCGGCACGATGTTCAGCGCCACCGACGCCCCGATGCCGAGCTTCTTGGCCGTCGCGCCGGTCGTCTCCGGGGTCGGCTTCGCGGTCGCCGTGTAGCTCCCCTTCGCGTCGGCCGTCAGACTCAGCGAGCCGCCGCCGGCGTCCACCGTCGCGGCGGGCTGGGCGGTGACGCCGGGCTCGGCGACGCGGGCGCCGCGGAGCACGGCCTCGGCGGTGTCCTCGCGGACGATGTTCAGCGCCAGCGCCCCCGCGAAGCCGACCGACCCGCCGCTCGCGCCCGCGGCGGCGTCGGCGGCGAACACGTTGACGCGGCCCGCGGCCGTCCGCGCGGCCGACAGGCTCACACCCTTTGCCGTCACCGTCGCCCCGGCGCCGACCGCGGCCGACACGACCGACAGCGGCACGTTGATGGCGATGCCGACGCCCACGGCCGGGTCGGACGCCGAGCCGCTGGAGGCGTTGCTGGCGCTGCCGTCGCCCTTCGCCGCAGCCGAGGTGCCGCCGGTCGCAGTGACGGCGAGCGGCCCGCCGGCCGTCAGGCCGACGGCGCGGACGAGCCCCGTCTCGTCGCCGACGCCGGCGAGCGCACGGTTCTCGCTGACGTTCACGCCGACGGCCCCGGCCAGGGCGAGCGAGCCCTCCGAGGTCTTCGCCGACGCCGGCTTCCCCTTCGTGGCCGTGGTCGAGCCCTTGCCACCGGTCGCGGCGGACTGGCTGTTGGCGAGCGTCTGCTGGTCGTTCACCTGCTGGTCGACGCTCGGGTCGGACGTGCCGCCGGTGGACTTCTTCGCGTCCGACCGCTTTCCGCCGGCCGCGGACGCCGACGCCAGCGCGGCGGTGTCGGCGTCGGAGCTGGCGGCGATGGTGACGGCGCCGCCGGCGTTCAGCGAGCGCGCGAGGGAGGCGGTGCCGCCGTCGAACGCGACGGTGACGGCGAGCCCGATGCCGACCGCGGTGGTGCCTCCGGCCTCGCCGTCGGCGGTGGTGACGACCTTGTCCGAGTGCTTGGCGGTGACGGACACGGCGCCGCCGACCACGAGCGGGTTGGCGGCCGACTCGCCGGCGGTGCCGGCCGGGGCGACGCCGAGCCGGGCCACGGCCGACGAATCGACCACGGCGACCGCGGCCGAGAGGCCGACGCCGGTGCCGTCGGTGGCGACGCCGCCGTTGATCGCCGTGGTGGTGACGGTGCGGGCCGACCCGGCGGACAGGGTCACGTCCCCGCCGACGGTGGTGAGGGTGACGCCGTCCTCGACCTCGGCGCGGCTCGTCGCCGGGACGACGTTCAGCGCCACCGACGCGCCGATGCCGAGCTTCTTGGCCTTCGCGCCAATCGTCTCCGGGGTCGGCTTCGCGGTCGCGGTGTAGCCGGCCTTCCCGTCGCTGGTCAGGCTCAGGGCGCCGGTCCCGGCGGCGACCGTGGCGCCGCCCTTGATGACGGCCTCGGCGGTGTCCTCGCGGACGACGTTGACCGCCAGCGCCCCCGCGACGCCGACCCCGCCGCCGCTGGCGCCGGCGGCCGCGTCGGCGGCGAAGGTGTTCGTGCCGTCCGCGGCGGAAGCGCCGCCGGAGGCGCGGGTCGCGGACAGGGCGACGCCGTTGGCGGTGACGTTCGCACCGGTGCCGATGGTGGCGGAGACGACGGCGAGCGGGACGTTGATGGCGACGCCGACGCCGACCGCGGGGTCCGAGCCGCCGCTCGCGGCCTGCGAGGCACTGCCGTCGCCGCCGGCGCGGGCGTCGGAGTCGCCCGCCGCCGCCACGGTGAGGGCGCCGCCGGCCGTCAGGGTGAGGCCCGCCGGGATGCTCGCGGTGGCGCGGTTCTCGCTGACGTTCACGCCGATGGCGCCGGCGAGGGCGAGCGAGCCGGACGAGGTCTTGGCCTTCGCCGGCGCGGCCTTCTTCGCGTTCTGCTTCGCCCCCACGTCCGACGCCCGCTTGTCGGCGAGGGTCTGCTGGTCGGCCACCTGCTCGTCCACGCCGGGCTCTGTTCCGCCGGACTTCGCCGGCGCGTCGGTGCGCTTGCCGCCGGCGGCGCTCGCCTTGGCGTCGGCCGTGCTCGCGGCCGCGCTCGTGGCGGACAGGGTGACGGCGCCGCCCGCGTTGAGGTTCCGCGTGGTGGTGGCGGTGGCGTCGTCGAACGCGACGCTCACGGCGATGGCGACGCCGGCCGCGGTGGTGCCGCCGGCCTCGCCGTCGGCGGTGGTGGTGCCGGCGTCGGCGTGGGTGGCGGTGATGCCGACGTTCCCACCGACCTTCAGCGCGGCGCCGGTGCCGAGTCGGGCCGTGGCGCCGCTGGTGACGACGGCGATGCCGGCGGTGATGCCGATGGCGGTGCCGTCGGACGCGGTGGCGCCGTTGATCGCCGTGGTGGTGGCGGTGCGCGCGGACGTGGCGCTCAGCGTGAGGTCGCCGCCGATGCCGACGCCGCCGGCCGCCGACGGCATTCCGACTGCCGGGCTCACCAGCGCGACGCCATCTTCAACTTCGGCGCGGCTCGTGGCCGGCACGATGTTCAGCGCGATCGACGCCCCGACGCCGGTGGCCTTGGCCGCCGCGCCGCCGGTGTCCGCGGCCGGCTTCGCGGTGGCGGTGTAGCTCCCCTTCGCGTCGGCCGTCAGGCTCAGCGCGCCGCCGCGGGCGTCCACGGTGGCGCCGGTCTTGACGACGGCCTCGGCCGTGTCCTCGCGGAGGATGTTCAGCGCCAGCGCGCCGGCGATGGCGACCTTGCCGCCGCTGGCGCCGGCGGTGGCGTCGGCGCTGATGGTGTTCACGCCGTCCGCGGCCGACGGGCCGCCGGTGGCGCGGGTCGCGGAGAGTGCCACGCCCTTCGCGGTCACGTTCGCGCCGCTGCCGATCGTGGCCGACGCCACGGCGAGCGGGACGTTGATGGCGACGCCGACGCCGACGGCGATGTCGCCGCCGGTGGTGCCGGGGTTCTTCGTCGCCGCGCCGTCGGCCTTCGCGGCGGCGTCGGTGTCGGCGGCCGCGGCGAGGGTGAGCGGCCCGCCCGCGATCAGCGTCAGGCCGGCCGGGATGCTGGCGGTGGCGCGGTTCTCGCTGACGTTCACGCCGATCGCGCCGGCGAGGGCGATCGAGTTGCCGCCGCCGTCCTGGGCCTTCGCCGGCTTGGCCCCCTTCGAGCTTCCCTTGGAGCCGGTCGCGGTGGACTGGCCGGCGGCGTAGCCCTGCTGGCCGGTCACCTGCTCGTCGACCGGCGGGGTGGCGCCGCCGCCGGCCGGCTTGGCGTCGCTCGGCTTGCCGCCGGCCGCGGTCGCGTTCGCGGCCACGGAGCTGGCCCCCGCGCTCGACGCCGACAGGCTCACGGCCCCGCCGGCGGTGAGGTTGCGGGTGGTGGTCGCGGTGGCGTCGTCGAACACGACGCCGACGCCGATGGCGATGCCGGCCGCGGTCGCGCCGCCGGCCGACCCGTCGGCCGTGGTCGTGCCCTTGTCGGAGTGCGTCGCGGTGATCGACACGTCGCCGCCGACCTTCAGCGTGGTGCCCGTTCCGAGCCGGGCGGTGGCGCCGGCGTTCACCACCGACACCGCCGCCGAGATGCCGGCCGCGACGCCGCCGCTCGACTGCGCCCCGTTGATCGCCGTCGTGGTGGCGGTGCGAGCGCTGGTCGCGCTCAGGGTGAGGTTGCCGCCGATGCCGACGCCGCCGGCCGCGCTCGGCATCCCCGCCGCCGGGCTCACGAGTGCCGCCCCGTCCTCGACCTCGGCGCGGCTCGTCGCCGGCACAATGTTCAGCGCGACCGACGCCCCGACGCCGGCCTTCGCCCCGGCCGTGACGCTGTTCGCGGCCGGCTCGGCGGTCGCCGTGTAGGCGCCGGCGCCGTCGGCCGTCAGGCTCAGGGCGCCGCCGCCGGTGTCCACCGTTGCGCCGGTCTTGATGACGGCTTCGGCCGTGTCCTCGCGAACGATGTTCAGCGCCAGCGCTCCGGCGACCGCGACCTTGCCGGCGCTCGCCCCTGCGGTGGCGGCGGCCGTCATCGTGTTCGTGCCGTCCGCGGCCGACGGGCCGCCGGTCTTACGGGTCGCGCTGACCGCCACGCCCTTCGCCGTTACGGTGGTTCCGCTGCCGACCGTGGCCGACACCGCGGCGAGGGGAACGTTGATGGCGATGCCGACGCCGACCGCCAGGTCGGCCCCGGTCGTGCCGGGGTTCTGCGTGGCGCTGCCATCGCCGCCGGCGCGGGTGTCAGTGTCGCCGGCCGCAGCCACGGTGAGCAACCCGCCGGCCGTCAGCGTGAGGCCGTCCGGGATGCTCGCGGTCGCGCGGTTGGCGCTAACGTTCACGCCGATCGCACCCGCGAGGGCGACCGAGTTGCCGCCGCTGTCCTTGGCCTTGGCCGCCTTCGCCCCCTTCGTGCTCCCCTTCGAGCCGGTCGCGGTCGATTGGTCGTCGGCGAACGACTGCTGCGACGTGACCTGCTCATCCACGCCCGGCTCGGCGCCGCCGCCGGACGCCGGCGCGTCGGTGCGCTTGCCGCCGGCAGCCGTGGCCTTCGCGTCGGCGGTGGTCGCCGCGGCCGAGCTCGCCGAGAGCGTCACCGCGCCGGCCGCGTTCAGGTTCCGCGCGGTGGTTGCGGTCGCGGCGTCGTCGGCGACGGTGACGCCGATGGCGACGCCGGCCGCGTTCGCCCCGCCGGCCTTACCGTCGGCGCCGGTGGTGACCTTGTCCGAGTGCTCCGCGGTGATGGAAACCGCGCCGCCGACGGCGAGCGTCGGGGCGCCGGCCGGCGCGTTACCCAGCCGGGCCGTGGCGCCGCTGTTCACGACCGCGACGGCGGCCGAGATGCCCGCGGCGGTGCCGTCGGTGGAGGTGGCCCCGTTGATCGCCGTCGTGGTCGCGGTGCGGGCGCTCGTCGCGCTCAGAGTCAGGTCGCCTCCGACGTTCGACACCGCGACCGTGTCTTCGACCTCGGCGCGGCTCGTGGCGGGAACGATGTTCAGCGCGACCGAGGCTCCGATGCCGAACTTCGAGCCGCCCGCCCCGCTACCCGCCGGCTGAGCGACCGCGGTGTATGCGCCGGCGCCGTCGGCCGTCAGGCCGAGCGCCCCGCCCCCGGCGTTCACCGTGGCGCCGGTCCGCACGACCGCCTCGGCGGTGTCGCCGCGGACGACGTTCAGCGCCAGCGACCCGGCGACGCCGATCGACCCGCCGCTCGCCCCGGACGCCGCCTCGGCGCTCAGGGTGTTGGTGCCGTCGGCGGCCGTGGGGCCGTCCTTGGCGCGGTTCGCATTCAGGCTCACGCCGGCGGCGGTGACCGTCGCCCCGGCGCCGACCGCGGCCGTGACCTCGGCCAGCGGCACGTTGATGGCGACGGCCACGCCGACGGCCGGGTCCGACGTGCCCGAGCCGGCCGGCGTGGTGGTGGCGCTGCCGTCGGCCTTCGCGGCCGCGTCGGTGTCGCCGGCGGCGCTCGCGGTGAGTGCCCCGCCCGCGGTCAGCGTGACGGGCGCCCCCTCGTCGCCGACGCCGGCGGTAGCGCGGTTGGTCGAGACGTTGACGCCGACGGCGCCGGCGAGGGAAATCGAGCCGCCGGATGTCTTGGCCTTCGCCGCCGTTCCCTTCGACCCGGCCCCCGCGGCGCTCGACCCGCCGGCCGCGGCCTGGTCGTCGGCGAACGACCGCTGCGAGGTCACCTGCTCGTCCACGCCCGGCTCGGCGCCGCCGCCCGCGGGGGCCGGCGCGTCGGAGCGCTTGCCGCCGGCGGCGGTGGCCTTCGCGGTCGCGGAGCTGCTCGCGGCGCTCGACCCCGACACGGTGACGGCGCCGCCGGCGGTGAGGTTGCGGGCGACGGACGCGGTGCCGGCGTCGTTCGCGACGGTCACGGCGACAGCGATGCCGGCCGCCTTCATGCCGCCGGCCGAGCCGTCGGCGGACGTGGCGGTGGTGCTGGCGTGGGCGGCGGTGAGGGAGGCGGCGCCCGTCGCGTCGGTCGGGGTACCGGTGCCGAGGCGGGCGGTGGTGGACGCGGTGACGACGGCCACCGCCGCCGACACGCCCACGGCCAGCCCGCCGGACGAGGCACCGTTGATGGCGGTGGTGGTGACCGAGCGTGTGCCCGTGGCCGCGAGCGTCAGGTCGCCGGCGCCGGTGAGGACGGCGCCGTTCTCGACTTCAGCGCGGCTGACGGCCGGGACGATGTTCAGCGCCACCGACGCCCCGATGCCGACCTTCTCGCCCGCCGTGGTCGCGGACCCGGCGGGGCCGGCGAAGGCGGTGCTGGACGACACGGCCGCCGCCGTGAGCGCCACGTTCCCACCGCCGGCGGCAACGGTGGAACCGGTCTTCACGACCGCCTCTGCGGTGTCGTCGCGGACGACGTTGATGGCCAGCGCCCCGGCCACGGCGGCGTTGCCGGCGCTGGCTCCGGCGGTGGCCTTGGCGACGAAGGTGTTCGTGCCGTCGGCCGCGGTCGCCCCGTCCTTCGCCATCGTCGCCGACACGGTCAGGCCGGTGGCGGTCACGGTCCCGGCGACGGTCGCGGACACGGCCGCGAGCGGGACGTTGATCGCCACGCCGACGCCGACCGCGAGGTCCGCGCCGGTCGTACCCGGGTTCTGCGTCGCGCTGCCGTCGCCGGACGCGGCGGCGTCGGTGTCGCCGGCCGCGGCGACGGTGAGCGCGCTGCCCGACGTCACCGACACGCCCGCCGGCACCGTGGCCGTGGCGCGGTTGGCGCTGACGTTCACGCCCACGGCCCCGGCCAGTGCGACGGACTGCCCGCCGGCGGTCTTGGCCTTCGCCGCGGTGCCGCTCTGCCCCTTGCCGGCCGCGCTCGACCCGCCGGCCGCGGCCTGGTCGTCGGCGAACGACCGCTGGCCCGCGATCTGGTCGTCCACGCCCGGGGCGGCCCCGCCGCCGGCCGGCTTCGCGTCGGACTCCTTGCCGCCGGCCGCAGTCGCGGTCGCCGCCGAGGAGCTGGCCGCGGCACTCGACGCCGACAGCGTGACGGCACCGGTCGCGCTCAGGTTCCGCGCCGTCGTGGCGAGTGCCGCGTCGGTGGCGACGGTGACCGCAACGGCGATGCCGGCCGCGCTGGCGCCGCCGGCCTTGCCGTCGGTCGTGGTCGTGGTCTTGTCCGCGTGGTCGGCGGTGATCGAGGCCGCGCCGCCGACGGTGAGGGCGGACCCGGTGCCGACGCGGGCGGTGGTCGAAGCGTCCACGACGGCGATGCCGGCCGAGATGCCGGCCGCGACGCCGCCGCTCGACGTGGCGCCGTTGATCGCCGTCGTGGTAACGGTGCGGACTCCGGTCGCGCTCAGGGTGAGGTCGCCGCCGACGGGGCCGATCGCGGCGCCGTTCTCGACCTCGGCGCGGCTGACGGCCGGCACGACGGTCAGCGCCACCGACGCGCCGACGCCGAACTTGCTCCCGCCGCCGCCGGTGCCGGCGGGCTCGGCCATCGCGGTCGCGGCCGACGTGCCGGCCGCGGTGAGCGTCAACGAGCCGGTGCCCGCGTTCGCGGTCGCGCCGGCCTTCACCACCGCCTCGGCGGTGTCGTCGCGGACGACGTTGATCGCCAGTGCCCCGGCCACGCCGACGCTCCCGGCGCTGGCCCCGGCCGTCGCGGCGGCGCCGAGCGTGTTCTTGCCGTCGGCCTTGGCGGGGCCGTCCTTCGCCATCGTCGCGGTCACGGCGACGCCGGCCCCGGACACGCTCCCGGCCACTGTCGCGGCCACCCGCGCGAGCGGAACGTTGATCGCCACGCCGACCCCGACCGCCAGGTCGGCGCCGGTCGTGCCGGGGTTCTCCGTCGCGCTGCCGTCGCCGGCGGCGGTCGAATCGGTGTCGCCCGCAGCGGCGACGGTGAGCGGCCCGCCGGCGGTGAGCACGACGCCGACCGGCACGGTGGCGAGCGCCTTGTTGCTGCTCACGTTCACGCCGACGGCGCCGGCCAGAGAGATCGTGCCGGACGACGACTTGGCGTTCGGGGCGGCGCCGGCCGAGCCCTTCCCCGCGGCGCTCGACCCACCCGCAGCGGCCTGGTCGTCGGCGAACGACCGCTGCGACGCGACCTGCTGATCGACCGACTGCGCGGCCCCGCCGCCGGCCGGCTTGGCGTCGGCCGACTTACCGCCGGCCGCGGTCGCCCGCGCCGCCGCGGTGGTGCCGGCCACGCCGGTCGCCGACACGGTCACGGCGCCGGCCGCGCTCACGTTCCGGTTGGGCGTCGCGGTCGCCTCGTCGGTGGCGACGGTGACGGCGACGGCGATGCCGGCCGCGCTCGCCCCGCCGCCCTTGCCGTCGGCGGTGGTGGCGACCGCGGCGGCGTGGTCGGCGGTGATCGCCGCGGCGCCGCCGACGGTCACCGCGGCGCCGGTGCCGAGCCGCGCCGTGGCCGCGCCCGACACGACGGCGACGGCCGCCGAGATGCCGACGCCCGTGCCGTCCGTGGCGGTGCCGCCGTTGATTGCGGTCGTGGTGACGGTGCGGGCGCTCGTCGCGCTCAGCGTCAGGTCGCCGCCGACGGCCGCGACGGGGACGCCGTCCTCGACCTCGGCGCGGCTCGTGGCCGGCGCGACGTTCAGCGCCACCGACGCGCCGACGCCGAACTTCGCCCCCGCGGCGCCGGTGCCGGCCGGCTGGGCGGTGGCGGTCGCGGCCGAGCTGCCGGCCGCGGTGAGGACCAGCGAGCCGGTCTTGGCGTTCACGCTGCCGCCGGCGCGCACCACGGCCTCGGCCGAGTCGTCGCGGACGACATTCACCGCCAGCGCGCCGGCGACGCCGACGTTGCCCGCGCTCGCGCCGGCGGTGGCGGTGGCCGTGAGTGTGTTGGTGCCGTCGGCCTTCGAGGGGCCGTCCTTCGCCGCGGTCGCGGACATGGTCACGCCGTTCGCCGACACCGCGCCGCCGATGGTGGCCGACACCGTCGCGAGCGGCACGTTCACCGCCACGCCGACGCCGACGGCGGTGTTCGCGCCGGTGCCGCCGGGGCTCTTGGTCGCGCTGCCGTCGGCCGTGGCGGTGCTGTCGGTGTCGCCGGCGGCGGCGACGGTGAGCGGGCCGGCGGCGACGACCGTGAGGCCGGCGGGGATCGCGGCGGTGGCGCGATTCGAGCTGACGTTCACGCCGACGGCGCCGGCGAGGCTGACGGACGCGCCGCCGGCCGTCTTCGCGTTCGCGGGCTTCGCGCCGTTGGTGCCGGCGGCGCCGCTCGCGGCGGCCTGTTGGTCGCCGTAGGCGAGCTGGTCGCCGACCTGCGAATCGACCGACGACCCCGCGGGCGCGTCGGACGCCTTCCCGCCGGCGGCGGTGGCGGCGGCCGCGGCCGTGCTGGCGCCGGCGCTCGTGGCCGAGAACGACACCGGGCCGCCGGCCGTCAGCGACCGGGCGGTCGTGGCTGTCGCCGAGTCGTTGGCGACGGTCACGGCGATGCCGACGCCGACGGCCGCGTCCCCGGCCGACTTCGCGCCGGACGTGGCGGACGTGACGCCGGCGTGGGTCGCCGTCGCGGACACGCCGCCGGTGGTCGTGAGGGCGGCGCCGGTGCCGAGGCGGGCGGTGGTGGCGTCGTTGACGACGGCGATGCCGGCCGAGATGCCGGCCCCGGTGCCGCCGGTGGCGCTGGCCCCGCTGTTGGCGGTGGCGGCGGCGGTGTGGTCGGACGTGGCGGCGAGCGTGAGGTCGGTGGCGCCGGCGAGCGAGGCGTTGTCGGCCAGCTCGGCGGTGGTGCTGCTCGAAACGACGGCGAGGCCGATCGACACGCCGGCCCCGAGCTTCGCGCCCGCGGCGCCCGTGCCGATCGGCGCGGCGGTGGCGGTGGCGTCGGCCGCGTCGGCCGCGGTAAGGGTGACCGGCCCGTTGGCGCCGACCAGCGCCCCGCCGCGGATCACGGCTTCGGTGGTGTTCGCGGGGACGATGTTCAGCGCCAGCGCCCCGGCCACGGCCACGTCGGCGCCGCTGGCCCCGGACGTGGCGCTGGCGGCGAAGCGGTCGCGGCCGGTGGGCGTTGCCATGCCCGCCGTCAGGCTCACGCCGGCGGCGTTGACAACGGCCCCGGAGCCGATGGTGGCGGTGGTGGTGGACCGCACGAGGTTCAGGCCGACGGCCACGCCGACGCCGAACGACGCCTTCCCGTTCGTCCCCGCGGCCGAGCCGTCGGCGGTGGCGCTGGCGTCGGTCGTGGACTTCGCCGCGAGGGCGAGCGCGCCGCCGGCGGTGACGGTGCGGTTGTCGGGGATGGTGGCGGCGGCGGCGTTCGTGGCGATGTTCACGCCGACGGCGCCGGCGATGCTCACGCCCGCGCCGGCGCTGTTCTTCGCGGCCGGAGCCTTTGCCCCGCCGGTACTACTAGGCGCCTGGGCGTCGGCGGCGGCGACTTCGCCCGCGACCTGGCCGTCCACGCTCGACCCGGCGGGGGCGTCCGCCGCGGCCCCGCCGGCGGCCGACGCGGTGCCGGTGGCGCTCGACGTGGCGGCGCTGCTGGCGGTGAACGTCACCCCGCCGCCGGCGCTGAGGTTGCGGGCGGTCGTCGCGGTGGCGGAGTCGTTCGCCACGTTCACGGCGATGCCGATGCCGGCCGCGTTCGACCCGGCGGCGCTGGCCCCGGCAGTGGTCGTAACGGTGTTGGCGTGCGTGGCCGACAGCGTAACGGTGCCGGTCGCGCTCTGCGCGGCGCCGGTGCCGAGGCGGGCCGTGGTGGCGGCGTTCACCACCGCGACGCCGGCCGAGATGCCGACGCCCGTGCCGCCGGTCGCGGCCGCGCCGTTCACCGCGTCGGTGGTGACGGTGTGCTGGCCGTCGGCGGTGAGGGTCAGGTTCGAGGCGCCGGTGAGGGTGGCGCCGTCGGCCAGCTCGGCGCGGACGGTCGGGGAGACGATGCCGAGCGCGACCGACGCGCCGATGCCGAGCGTGCCGCCCGCGGCGCCCGCACCCACCGGCTTCGCGGTCGTGGTCGTCGCCGTCTTCGCCGTCGCGGTGAGGACCGCTGCCTGCCCGCCGGCCGCGGCCGTGCCCGTGACGACCGCTTCCGACGTGAGCCCGCGGGCCACGGTGATGGCGACGGCGCCCGCGACGCCGACGTTCGACGCCCCGGCGCCCGCCTTCGCGGTCGTGGTCAGCGTGCTGGTGCCGTCGCCGGCGGTGCCGGCGGTGACGTTCACACCCGCGCCGGTGGCGGTCCCCGCGATCGTCGCCGAGGTGAGCGACAGCGGCGCGTTCACCGCCACGCCGACGCCCACGCCCGTCGCGGCGGTGCCGGTCGCGCTGCCGTCGCCGGCCGCGCCCGCGTCGGTATCCCCGGCCGCGGCCACCGTCACCGCGCCGGCGCTCGTCACCGTCACGCCGGTCGGGATCGTCGCCACGGCCCGGTTACTCGACACGTTCACGCCGACGGCCCCGGCCAGCGCCACGTTCCCCGCGGAGGTCTTCGCCGACGGGGCGGTCGCGCCGCCGGTGCCGGCCGCGCCGCCGTTCTGGGCGCGCTGGTCGGCGTAGCCGAACTGCGACGCCACCTGCCCGTCCACGTTGCCGCCGCCGGCGTCGCCCGCCTTCCCGCCCGCGGCCGACGCCGTCGCCGCGGCCGAGGTCGCGCCCGCGCTCGTCGCCGAGAACGTCACCGCGCCGCCCGCCGTCACCGAGCGCGCCGGCGAAGCGGTCGCGGCGTCGTTCGCCACCGTCAGTGCGAAGCCGATGCCGGCCGCGTTCGCCCCGGCCGCGCTCGCGCCGCCGGTCGTCGTCACGGCATCGGCGTGCGTCGCGGTCGCGCTCAGCGTGCCGGTCACGGCCAGCGGCGCCCCGGTGCCGACGCGGGCGGTGGTCGTGGCGTTCACCACGGCGATGCCGGCCGACACGCCCAGACCGGTGCCGCCGGTCGCGGCCGCGCCGTTCACCGCGTCCGTCGTCACGGCGTGCCGGCCATTCGCGGTCAGCGTCAGGTTCGACACGCCGGTCAGGGCGGCGCCGTCGGCCACCTCGGCCAGCACGGTCGCGGTCACGGCGTTCACCGCCACCGAGGCGCCGACGCCGAACTTGCCGCCGGACGCGCCGGCGCCGGTCGGCCGGGCGGTCGCGGTCGAAGCCGTCTGCCCGGCCGCCGACAGCGTCAGCGGGCCGTTCACCGTCGCGCCGCCGGCGGCGACCGTCGCGCCCGTCTTGGCGGTGACGATGTTCAGGGCCAGCGCGCCGGCCGCGCCGACGTTCGTGCCGCCGGCGCCGGACGTGGCCGCGGACGTGAACGTCGAGGCCGTTGGGGCGGTCGCGGCCACCGTCGTGCCGGCCGCGGTCACCAGCGCCCCGCCGCCGACCAGCGCCGCGTTCTCCGTCCGCGCCCGGTTCACCGCGACCGCAACCCCGACCCCGGTGCCGCCGCCGCCGGTGGCGGCGCCGTCGGCCGTCGCGCCGGCCCCGCCGGCCGTCGAACTGGCGACCCGCGCCGCGCCCGTCGCCGTGAGCTGCCCGGTCGAGGTGACCGACGCCCGGGTGGTGCGCGTGAAGTCGGTCACGGCCACCGCCCCGGCGAGCGTCACCGGGCCGGCCGAGGTCTGGGCGTCGTAGTCGGTCAGCGCCTGCTGCGTCGTCGCGCTGTTGCCGCTGGCGCCGGACGCGGTCGACTTCGCGCTCGTGGCGGTGTTGCCGGCCGAGTCGGACGTGATCGTGATGGTGCCGGCCTGCACCGTCGCCGCCCCGGTCACGCTCGCGGTCGACGTGTCGGACACGATCGTGATGGCGAGCACGCCGCCGGCCGCCGTGCCGCCCGCGGCCGAGCCGTCGGCGGCGATCGTGACGTTGATCGTGTCGAGCGACGTGAGCGTGAACGCGCCGCCGGCGGTGATGCCCGACGTACCGGTCACCACCGCGCTCGCCACACCAGTCGAGCGGGCCAGGGCGAAGGCGGCGTCGACGGCGGTGCTGCCGGTCGCAGTCGCGGCCACGGTCGCGGTCGCGGTGGTGGTCGACGCCGCGCCGATGCTCACGTCCTGCGCCGCCGTGATGACCGAGTTGCCGCCGACGAGTACGTTCGCCGTCGAGGTCGTCGTCACGTTGGCGACGTTCGCCTGCTTGGTGCCGTCGAACGCGCCGGTCGTGGCGGCCGTGGCGGTCGAGGCGGCGCTGATGCGGACGTTCGTCCCGGTGATGGTCGCGGTGGTGACGGTGACGCCGGCGGCGGCGGTCGCCGTCGTGGTTGTCCCGAACAGGGTGTTCACCCCGCCCCGGGTGTCGCCGGCCGTCAGCGTCACGTCGCCGGCCGTGGCCATCAGGGCGGCGCCGGTGGTGACGGCGATGCCGGCCGCGGACACGGTCGCGGCGGTCGCTTGGTACTGCCCCGCCACGGTCACCGAGGTGACGTTCGACACGGCCAGCGGGCCGGTGAGCCGCACGCGGTCCTGGAGGGTGACGGCCTGGTTCGCGGCCCCGCTCCCGGCGGCGGTCAGCGACACGACCCCCGCAGCCGGGTAGGACGTAGTGGTGGTGCCGTCGAAGACGGTGATCGTCTCCCCGGACGCGCCGACCGCGCCGACCGTGGCCGCGTCGTTCGCGGCCGACAGCTGCACGTCCAGAACGCCGGTCGGGGAGAGCGACGACGAGACGGCGAACAGGGTGCGGTCCTCGAGGTTCTCGAGGAATGACCCGACCGCCTGCCGGGGGAGCGAGACCCCGAGAAGAACCGGGCGGCGGCGCCGCCGCCCGGTGCGCCGGATTTTCTTACCCAGCAAGACGGCGCCCAGCAAAAGGGCCGGGAGCCGCCAGAGGCCGCGGAGCATGGGGCGAATCCTGGTGCGGTTCAGGAAAGTACGCGACGCCCGGCGGCGGGCCGGGGGTCGCGGTTCGTCCTGAGGCTGATGCAGACAGCAATCGTAGGGAGTAATCGTAACGTATGGCCGGCGGGCCGCAAACGGCAAAACCGCCTCACCTTCTAACCCTTCGGACCGACCAGCAGGGCGAACCCGGCGAGGTTCCGCAGCGCCTTCTCGACCGCCGGCCCGAGCACCTGCCGCACCTCGGCCGGGTCCGTGACCGGCGTGTCGTCGCCGTCGCGGCGGAGGACGTGCCCCTCCACCTCCAGGTGCGCCGCAAGCGATTCCACCAGCTCGGCTTGCGTGCGGGTGCCGTCCGCGTCGCGGACGAGCCGACGGTGGATGAGGTCGAGTTCGAGGAGCTCGCCCCGGCGGCTGGTCACCGACCCGCCGGTCGCGGCCTGGTGCCGGGCCAGAGCCGACGCCTCCGGCTTCTCGGCGACCGTGGTCACAAATTGGTCAGATGCCAGCCGCCACTCGACCACCCCGGCGGCCATCCCGGCGAGGAGGTCGCCGGCCAGGAAGTCGGTCGTCTCGTCCGACCCGCACAGGCCCCGGGCGGCGGCCTCCACCTCGGCGAACGGCACCGCCGCCGGCCAGCGGTCGCGGAGCACCGTCAGGGCGGCCTTCGTGAGCGGGTGGCGGACGGTCAGCCCGGCCCCGCCCGGCGCCTGGAACTCGACCGCCGTCGTGCCCGTCAGGTCCGGGTCGGCGGCGACCGGGGCCGCGGCCGTCGCCAGACGCAGGCCGGTCACCACCGACCCGTCCAGCGTGCGGTTGAGGCGCGCCGCCCGGTTGCACACGAGCGTCTGCCGGAAGTACCGGCAGCGGACGAAGTCCATGTACTGTTCCATCTGCAGGATGTCGTGCGCCCCGAGCTGCCGCAGCGTGTCGGCCACGGCCGGGGCGAAGTTCGTGGACACCATCGTCGAGAACTCGGCCTCGCCGAGGTACTGCAGTCCGTGGGCGCCGAGCTTCGCGGCGAACTCGTGGAAGTACACCGGCTGGTTCACGTCCTCCAGGTGCTCGTGGTGGAGGTACGACTCGTCGGCCGCGGCCAGGTGGGCGAACTCGTCCTGCAACAGGCGGGTGTACTTCGTCCCCTCCGGCGGCCCCGACTCGGCCACGAACTTCACCAGCGCCTTGGCCTGCCCCAGCCGGGTCGGCGCGTCCGGGAACTGCGACCCGTGGTAGCGCATCATGTCGCGCACGATGCCGCGGACGTGCCACCCGGGGTACGTGTTGTAACTGACGTACCCGACGCCGTTGCGGACGAGGCTACGGCGGACGATTTCGAGGATGCGCTCCTGCACCGCCGGCGGCACCCACGAGTAGACGCCGTGGCAGACGACGTAGTCGAACTCGCCGAGGTCGCCGGCCGCGGCGATGTCGAGGTGCCGGAGCTCGACGTTCGTGAGGCCGAGGGCCTGGACCTCGGCCCACCCGTCGGCGATCTGCCGGGCGGAAGCGTCGATCCCGACGAACCGCCCGCCGGGGAAGTCGTGGGCCATGCCGACGAGGTTCGCCCCCGCGCCGCAGCCGAGTTCGAGCACGCGGGCGGCGTCGGCCGGCGGGGCGTCGAGGCCGAACAGTTTGGCGACGGCGGCCAGGCGATCGGGGCGGGTCTGGGGGAAAGGGGCACTGCGGTACGGGATCTGGTCGTAGCTGGTCGCCACGTCGGCCTCGGGCGGGGTAGGAGGGTCAGGGTGTCTGGTTAGTATGCAACGGACCGGAGCGATGGCGCCGGAAAAATGTCCCGTTCGCCGGAACGGGCCGGTGGACCGTTCCTCGGGCGGCCGGTCCTGCCGGGGCAGGGGTGATGACCGGCGGCCCTGCCTCCGACGGTGGCTACTGTTCGGCCTTGAACCTCCAACAGCCAACGTCGCCGTCGTCCGGCCCGCCGTTGTCGAGGGTGGTGTGGCTGCTGTTCGGCCTCGAACCACCGGCGGTCAACCGCCACAACAGCCCGGTCGACACCCTCCCGCCCGGAACCCGAGGTCCCAGATCAAACTGTCCTTTTCAATCAACCCCGTCGGGCGACGAACACACACTTCACGATCAACGAATCAGGAGCGCCCTTCTCAGAGGACTGCACTGATCCGTTGGTGGCGTGATCGGCTTGAAATGGGTTGAAGTGCGCTACCCGTCCCCGAAGACTTGGCGATTGAGATAATACACTTGATCGGCCCGGACTTTCAAGGCATTTCGGTGGCATTGCCCGGCATCGAGAGCGGTACTCCCAGATCCGACCGACGCAGCGTGGGAATGCCTGCCCCCAGCCTCACGGCCGTTCGACGGCCGCGAACAACTGCGACATCGTGACCGCCAGCGCGGCGGCCAGCCGCTCGATGTTGATCAGCGAGAGGTTCCGGGTGCCCCGCTCCACGTCCGACAGGTGGGTCCGGTGGATGCCGGCCTTCTCGGCCAGGTCCTCCTGCGTCAGCCCCAGCTCCTCCCGCCGCACCTTGACGGCGTAGCCGAACCGCTCGCGGACATCGAGCGTGGTACACCGCTCCCCCTTGCGGCGACGGTATCCCCATGTAGACCTGTCGTCGGTCCGGAGTCCATGACACCTAAAAGAAAGCCCGCCGGGCCGGCGGACGGGCCCGCGACTGATGGCCCGTCCTCGCCCCACGCTCCCGTACGAGACGGGGGTGGGACGGGGACGGACGATTCGACAGCACCGGCCGAGCGCCGGGTGAACCGGTCAGCGGGTCAGCGTGAACCGGACGGCGGCCAGTTCCGGGAACGCCCGGATGACAGCACGGATCGCCTGCCGGAGCCGGTCCAGGAACTCGGTCCCGGCGAGCGCCTCGCGGACCGCCTCGGAGTGTTCGTCGGGCAGGCCCGGGGGGACGCGGACGGTCAGGTGCAACTCGTCGATGACGACGGACTTCGCCATCTTGCATCCCTCCGATGGGGTGGTTGCTTCGACCGGCGCCCGGTCAGTTCCCGAGCACGTCCGTCACGCCGGGCACGACCAGCCGGGAACACGAAGAGGCCGGCGGCCCGGCCGGCACGCAGGCCGAGGCCGCCGAACACTGGGGCGGCCCAGACCACCAGCCCGGTCGGGTAGCCGAACGGGAACGGGGCGAACGAGGTCAGGGACGCGACGCCGATCGCGGCGGCGGTCGTGTTGTCGTCCGGGGCGGCGGCCCTGTCGGACCCGGCGAAGGTTCCCCGGTCGCAGGCGACCGACACGAACCAGCACGCCGCCGACAGCGCGACGAAGATCACCAGCGCGAGCAGGTACACCACGACGGATGCCTTTCGGACAGGGGCGTGGTCAGCCGGTCAGGTAACCGGCGGCCGGGAGGAAGAACAGCAGCGCGAAGACGAGGGGCATGGGATCGCTCCCGGGGTTCGTGGGGGTGAGGCGGGCGGCGGGGTGGAGAGCCGGGCACCAGGCGTCGCGTGAGCGGGGCCGCACGGGCTGGGCGTTCCCGAAGGAACGCCGGACCGGCCGGGCCGACGACTTCGACGCGATACCCGGCTCCCCACGCCGCCGCCGGTGGTCAGGGGGTGCCGCCGAGCCCGAGCACCCCGGCCGAGCGGCGGACCCAGGCGCCGACCTGGGCGGCGACGGCGGCGACCGCCCCGCACGCCCCGGAGATCACGGCGCTGGCGGCGTGCGGGCACAGGTAGGCGAGGGCGCCGATCACCACCCCGACCCCGGCGCCGACGGCCAGGATCTTCTTGACGGGCATCACCAGCGCCAGGGCGCGGAGTGTGGCCGTGACGGACGCCGCCGCATCCCGGCACCGCCGGGTCGCGGCCTCCCGGGCGACGGCGAGGCGGGCCTTCAGCCGGCTCCACCCGCTCGGGGCGGCGGGGTCGGACACACGGGGCGGGGCGGCGTGTTCGTCGGGGGCCGCGGGCGGGGCGGCCGGGACGACGCCGGCGATCATGGCCCGGAGGTCGGGGTTGGCGAGCAGTTCGAGGACGACATCCCGGACGGCCTGCCGGGCGCCCTCCCGGGTGGCGTCGGCGACCGCCTCGGGCAGCGCCTCGGCCAGGGCGTCGATGATCGTGTCCATCCGGTCGAGCTGGTCGCTCAGCTGCTTCCGGGGTCGGCCGTTCGTGGTCGCGGGCGCGGTCATAGTCCTTCTCCGTGTGGGTGATTGGTGCGGGTGGTGCGTGTCGTCGGGCCGGCGGTAGCCCCCGGCCGCGCGCGGTCGCACCCCGGCTGCGACCCGCGGGCCGAGGCCCCGGGGCTGGTACGGGCGAGCCTCGCGTCACGGGCAGGGGACGGGGTCAGAGGTGGCCGAGCCGGGCGGCCCCGGCCCCGAGGGCGTCGCTGGCGGCCAGGAGGTCGGCGGCGGCGGCCAGGACGGCGACGGCGGTCCTGGCGAGCGGGCCGCCCAGCAGCCCGAGGAGGCCGACCCCGAGGCCGACCCCGGCGGCGGCGAGCACGCCCCCGCCGGTTCGGCCCGCCCACCACCGGGCCACCGCCGCCCCGGCGGCGACGGCCGCCGTCACCCGGGCGCCCGGGGGCGGCCCGGCGGCGCGGTCGTCTCGCTCCTCGCGGTCGGGGTCGTCGTCGTCGCGGTCGTCGGCCCACGGGTCGCGCGGCCGGCCCCAGCCGTCGTCGCGGTCGTCGCGGCCGGTCCACGGACCCCGCGGACCCGACCGGGCCGGGGCCAGCACCCGCCCGGCGAGGACCGCGCCGACGACCTCCTTGACGGCATCGCCGACGGCCCGGGACAGTTCCCCGGCCACCGCGACGCGGACCCGCTCTTTGAGGTTGCTGACGAACGCGGCCAGGTCGGCGAGCTGGCGGCGGACGAGGGTCGTCACGGCCCACCCCCCGGCCCGAGGTTGAGCGCCTTCAGGTTCGACCACACCTGGCTGAGCACCTTCTGGTGCCGCCGGCCGGCCTTGACCGCGGTGACCAGCCGGCCGGCCTTGGTCAAGGTGTCCGCGACGGCCGCCCGGAGTTCCTCGGCGGCGGTCAGCAGGTCGGGCGGGTCGGCGGCCGTCGGGTCCGGCGGGTCGGGGGGCGCGTGCCCGTT
>Ga0105048_10002515_pt1 | contig 29841 bp, 24 predicted proteins | sample MAT05_FD_78382 | JGI IMG/M metagenome (GOLD analysis project Ga0105048, IMG submission 78382) | Freshwater microbial communities from Lake Fryxell liftoff mats and glacier meltwater in Antarctica - MAT-05 | ecosystem: Environmental > Aquatic > Freshwater > Ice > Liftoff microbial mat | place... | reverse complement strand
GTGGGAGGTATTCGACATCACCTTCGTCGGCCGCACCGTGACAGTGGTTCGCAACGGTGTGACCACGATAAAGCGGAAAGAGATCGAGGGCATCACGGGCGGTGCGCTCGACGCGAACGAAGCGGAGCCGGGTCCAATCTATATTCAAGGCGATCACACCGGCGGACTGAAGTTCCGGAATGTTACGATTTCGGTTCCGGGGCGGTAAGTCAACTCGCTTGCCAGTTCTCACTAATTCGAGAGGAAATCCGCCCCCAATACCCCAACCAAACCCCGCTCACCGTAAAATAAAACATGCGCATCGCCCTCGGCCAGATCAACACCACGGTTGGTGATCTCTCCGGTAACGCCGCCCTCATGCTCCGCACCGCCCGCCGTGCCGCCGAAGCCGGCGCGGATGTCGTCGTTTTTCCTGAACTTTCCCTCCTCGGCTACCCCCCACAGGACCTTCTGGATCGCCCCGCCCTTCTCGATCAAGCCCAAATCGAAATCGAAAACCTCGCCACCGCCGCCGCCCCGCTCAGAATCTCCATCGTCTGCGGCACCGTCGAACCCGTCGACTCCCACGAAGGCAAACGCATCTGGAACACCGCGGTCGTCCTGCGCAACGGCAAAATCCACTTCCGCCAGCGCAAAATGCTGCTGCCCAATTACGACGTCTTCGACGAGCAGCGCTACTTCCGCTCCGCCGAAAAACAGGATCTGCTCCAACTCGGCGCGAACACCGTTGCTCTCACCATCTGCGAAGACGCCTGGAACGACAAGAACTTCTGGGATAAACGTCTCTACGAACGCGACCCCGTCGACGAACTCGTCAAGCAAGGAGCCCGCGTCCTCATCAGCATCAACGCCTCGCCCTATCACATGGGCAAGCGTGAACAGCGCCGGCAGATCTTCGCCAACACCGCCCGCCACCACGGAATTCCCGTCGTCTACGTCAATCAGGTAGGCGGCAACGATCAACTCGTCTTCGATGGCTCCAGTTTCGCCATGGACCCCACCGGAAAGGTGATCGCGCAGGCCGCCAGCTTCGCCGAGGACCTCGTCATTGCCGACATCAACTCGAACAAAGGCGACCTCCACGGCAGCCACGCCGGCGAATGCGACGCAACCTACGAAGCATTGGTTCTCGGCACCCGCGACTACATTCGAAAGTGTGGTTTCTCGAAAGCGGTCATCGGCCTCAGCGGCGGCATCGATAGCTCGCTCGTCGCCTGCATCGCTGTCGAAGCGCTCGGCCGCGACAACGTTACGGGCATCGGCATGCCCGGGCCATACTCCAGTGATCACAGCGTCACCGACGCCCGCGCCATGGCCGAAAAGCTCAATATCAAGTTCGAAATCCTCTCCATCAACAAGGGCTACGAAGCCGCTAACGAAGCCCTCGCGCCCCTTTTCACCGGCACCGCTCCGGGTGTCGCCGAAGAGAACATCCAGTCCCGTCTCCGCGGCCTCACGCTGATGGCCTTCTCGAACAAGTTCAACGCCCTCGTTCTCACCACCGGCAACAAAAGCGAAATCGCCGTCGGCTACTGCACGCTCTACGGCGACATGTGCGGCGGCCTCGCCGTCATCTCCGACGTACCCAAAACGCTCGTCTATGAACTCTGCCGCGTTGCCAACAAACGGCTCAAATATCCCATCCCCGAATCCGTCTTCACCAAGCCCCCTAGCGCCGAACTCAGCCCCGATCAGAAAGATTCCGACTCGCTCCCCGAATACGATATCCTCGATCCCCTTTTGAAGGCCTATGTCGAAGACTTTCTTCCTCCACCCGTCATCGCCGAACGTCTCAATCTCCCCCTCGCCCTCGTCCGCGAAATCGTCGCAAAAGTCGATCGCAACGAATATAAACGCCAACAAGCAGCGCCCGGCATTAAGGTCACCTCCAAGGCCTTCGGCATGGGCCGCCGCTACCCCATCGCGCAAAGGTATCGAGAATGAAACAAATCTATTGGGCCGCCGGACTCATCATCCTGGCCGCCGCCGCCATGCTGTCCCAACCCGGAGTACAACAGGTTGTCGGTGCGCTCTCCGGCGGCCGGTTCTTCCTGCCTACCGGCCAAATCGTTCAGCCCGCAGGCCGTCAGCTCCAGCTGGACACCTTCCCGATGGCCGCGATCCTCACGCCCAATAAGCGCCATCTCCTCATCCTCCACGGCGGTTACAACAAGCCCTCCGTCGCCGTCTTCGACCCCGCCAGCATGACCGAGCTCTCCCGCGTCTCCTTCGATGACGCCTGGCTCGGAATCGCCGTCCATCCCAATAGCCATACGGTCTATGTCGGTGGCGCCTCCCGTCACAGCGTCCACGAACTCACCCTCTCCAACGAAGGCCGCCTCGCCCCCTCCCGCGTCTTCGAAGTCACCCCCGCCGCCGAACGCAAACCCACCGATTTCCTCGGCGATCTCGCCCTCTCCGCCGATGGCCGCCTCATCTACGTTGCCGACCTCTTCAACAACGCCATCAAGGTCATCAACCCCCAGTCCGGCCGCGTCATCGAAAATTGGAAGACCGCCCGCCGTCCCTACAAAATTCTCTTCCATCCCGACGGCAAAACATTCTTCGTCTCCAGTTGGGCCGACGGCATCATCACCCAGCACGACTCGCAGAACGGCGCCATCGTCAACCGGGTGGGCGCCGGTTCGCACCCTACCGATATGGTCTGGCGCGAGAAGCGCACCGGCGACGAGGAAGGTGAGTCCGATCAATTCAAAGGCCGCATCTTCGTCACCCTCGGCAACACGAATTCCGTCCGCGTAATCGGCGTTAACGAAACGAAAGAACTCCGCGCCATCGAGACCATCAACGTCGCCCTCTACCCCGATTCTCCCGCCGGCATGACTCCCAGCGCCCTCGCCCTCAGTGACGATCAAAACACGCTCTACGTCGCCTGTTCCGATGCCAATGCCGCTGCCGCCGTCAACGTCGCCGGCGGCCGCAGCCGCGTTCTCGGCTTCATCCCCACTGGCTGGTATCCCACCGCCGTTCGCACGCTGGACGACAAGCGCCTCCTGGTCCTCAATGGCCGCGGCAATCGCAGCTTCCCCAACCCCCGCGGGCCCAGTCCCGTTCGCCTCCCGGCTAATGAACATCTCGGCGCCGGCGCTCCGCCCCAATATGTCGGCCGCCTCCAGCAAGGCACTGCATCAATCATTCCCACCGTCGACCCCGCCGATCTCATCGCCTGGACGGAACAAGTCCGCCGCAACACGCCCTTCACCGAAGAGAAACTCTATCTCGGCCATCGCGGTGACTCCGCCGTCATCCCCGCCCGCCGGGGCGAGCGCTCCCCCATCGAACACGTCGTCTACATCGTCAAGGAAAACCGGACCTACGATCAGGTCTTCGGCGCCATCGGCAAAGGCAACAGTGATCCCTCCCTCACCGTCTTCGGCGCGAAAGTAGCCCCCAATCATTACAAGCTCGCCAACGAATTCGCCCTCCTCGACAACTTCTACGTCAACGCCGATGTCAGCGCCGACGGCCACAACTGGACCACCGCCGCCATCGCCCCGGACTACGTCCAACGAATGTGGCCCAACAGCTACGGCGGCCGCCGCAAAACGTATGACTACGAGGGTGGTGAACCCGCTGCCACTCCTCCCGCCGGCTACATTTGGAATAACGTGATGGCCAAGGGGCTACGCGTTCGCAACTACGGCTACCACGTCACCAATCGCCCCCTAAAAGACGTGAACGACAACAACCACGCCGCCGCCATTCGCGATCCCGCGCTCGAGCCCGTCACTAACCGCGCCTACCGCGCTTTCGATCTCGATTACCTCGACATCGACCGTGCCAAAGTCTACATCTCCGATCTTGCCCGCATGGAAGGCGAAAAGCGCTTCCCGCACTTCTCCATCCTCCGCCTCGGCAATGACCACACCTCCGGCGCCAGCGCCGGCAAGCGTACCCCCATAGCCCAAGTCGCCGACAATGATGCGGCGCTCGGCATGATTGTCGAAGCCCTCTCCCGCTCCAGTTTCTGGCCTAAAATGGCCATTTTTGTTCTCGAAGACGATGCCCAGAACGGCCCCGATCACGTCGACTCCCACCGCTCTCCCGCCTTCGTCATCTCCCCGTACGCCAAACGCGGCGTCGTCGATTCCACTTTCTACAACACCACTTCCATGTTGCGCACTATGGAACTGATCCTTGGCCTGAATCCCATGACCATGCATGACGCTGGCGCCCGCCCCATGGTCAGCCTCTTCGCTCCCTTCCCTGAGCTCAAGCCCTTCTCCGCCGAAAAGCCTAACGTGTCGCTCGAAGACCGCAACCCTGCAAACACGGCTCTCGCCCGCCGCTCCGCTCGCTTCGATTTCTCTGAAGCCGACGAGATCGACGACGACGAAATGAACGATATCATCTGGCTCGCCGTTCGCGGCACGCCGCCCCCGACGCCCGTTCGCAGCTTCTTCGGAAAATAAAGAATGCCGCAAATCGACGTATGCTTCGTCTGGCACATGCACCAGCCCTTTTACAAGGATCTCGTGCGCGGCGAATACAAGCTCCCCTGGACTCGCCTCCATGGCCTGAAGGACTACTACGGCATGGTGGAGATCCTCGCCGAATTCCCCAAGGTCCACCAGACCTTCAACCTCGTTCCGTCAATGCTGGTGCAGGTCGAGGACTACGCTGCCGGCGTTGCCAACGACCCCTTCCTCCGCCTCGCCCTCAAACCGGCCGAGTCGCTCTCCGACTCCGAAAAGCAGTTCCTCCTCCAATACTTCTTCCAGGCAAACGTCGAACATCTCATCTTTCGCTACCCGCGCTACGCCGAGCTCTACCAAAGCCGTACTCGCCCCTACACGTCACAGGACTTCCGCGATCTCCAGGTCCTTTCCCAACTCGCGTGGTTCGACGAGTTCTTCCTCACCGGTGACCCCGAAGTGGCCGCCCTCGTGAAGAAAGCTCGCGACTTTTCTATCGAAGATCAGGCCCTCCTCGGCCGCAAACAAACGCACGTCCTCGGCGAGGTCATTCCCGTCTACCGCAAGTTCGCCGCCACCGGCCAGATTGAAATTTCCACCACGCCTTTCTACCACCCCATCCTGCCGCTAGTCTGCGACTCCAACATTGCCGGCATGTCCAATCCGCATGTTCCGCTACCCACGCGTTTCCACTATCCGGAAGACGCGCGCGAGCAACTCCGCCGCGCCCGCGTCTACATGGAAAAGCAAACCGGCGTCGCGCCCATCGGCCTCTGGCCCTCGGAAGGTTCCGTCTCCGACGAAGCGCTCACCCTCGCCGCCGAATGCGGGTTCAAGTGGTTCGCCACCGATAACGGCGTCCTCAGTCGCACGCTCGGCCGCAACGCCGGCGCTGTCGAGACATATCGTCCGTACCTCTGGCAGCGCGGCGGCCATGAACTCCATGGCCTCTTCCGTGACCACTACCTCAGCGATCTCGTCGGCTTCACCTATTCCAAGATGGGAGCCGCCGAAGCCGCCGATCATCTCATCTCCCGCATCGTCGAAAACGCCGGCGGGCGCGACTCGCTCGTCCCCGTCATCCTCGATGGTGAGAATGCCTGGGAGTACTTCCCCGAAAGCGGCCGCGAGTTTCTCCGCGAACTCTACCAGCGTCTGGAATCCACGCCCAATCTGAACGCGCTAACCGTCAGCGAGGCCCTGGAACGCCATGCGCCCGTGCCGCTCACCGGCATCTTTCCCGGCTCCTGGATCAGCGCCAACTTCGATGTCTGGATCGGCTTCGATGAGGATAATCGCGCCTGGGAATATCTCCTCCGTGCCCGCCAAACTTACGACAAATACGCGCACACCGTGCCGGAAGCCGATCGCGAAGTGGCCTATGAGGAGATCCTCATAGCCGAAGGCTCCGACTGGTGCTGGTGGTACGGTCCGCACCACGAATCGGCCAACCGCACTGAGTTCGATCAACTCTTCCGTGACCACCTCTCCAACGTCTACCGCCTTCTCGGCCAACCCGCCCCAGAAGAGCTTAGCCGGCCCATCCTCAGGCTCTCGGTCACTGAACACAACATCCGCCCCGCGTCCCAAATCAACCCCGTTATCGACGGCGTCGTCACCTCGTATTTCGAATGGATGGGCGCCGGCGAATACAAAGTCGATCACCGCCAGGGGGCCATGCACGGCGGCCGCAGCGGCCTGCAAATGCTCTACTACGGTACTTGTGGCGAGGACTTTCATATCCGCCTCGACTTCGATCCCATGCCGCAGCCGGCGCTCCTTGAAATCCGTATCAAAACCGAGCGTGGCGAACACGCGCTCCGCCACCCGGACTTCGCCGCGCAACGAACCGTGGAAGCCTCCGTCCCCTTGAAATCCCTCGGCTACGAACCCGGTGAGACCGTCCCGTTTCAACTCTCTCTCTGGCTCGATAGCCTTCCCGTCGAAGCCCTCCCCCTGAACGGCTGGCTCCAGTTCGAAACCGGCGAACCGTCCCACTGGCCCTAAGCGAATGCTCTCCAAGCGAATCGCCGTGCCCGCCGGATTGATTCTGCTTGTCCTGCTCTTCTTTTGGAAGCTCACCTTCACAAACGAATACGTTTGGTTCGACCACCCGGATATGGTCTACATCGAAATTCCGCGCCTCTAGTTTCAGGCGCGCGAATTTCGTCAGGGCCATTTCCCGCCCTGGGGTCCGTCGATCTGGGCCGGCCAATCGCTCATCGGACAAACTCAGCAGTGCCGACCGCTACCCCGATTGCGCGCCGTTCGTTGGGCTTGCCATTGTTGGCATGCCGCTCTTGGGCCTGGCCAGCGCGCGAACGGAAATCAAAGCACGCTGGGTAGCCGCGGCCGCGGGGCTGGCATTGCTGTTCGCCTTGAGCGCCGCGACGCCCCTGCACGACACCTTGTATTCCCTCCTGCCCGGCGTAGGCAAGGCTCGGATTCCGGTACGCGCCAGTCACATCTTAAACCTCGGCCTGTGTATCCTCGCCGCCTACGGACTCGACGGCTTTCTCGCCGGCCAATCGGAACGCGGCACTCGCCTCCTGCGGCAAGGCCTCCTTCTTTAGGGTGTCGTCACGATCGGCTGGGCCATTGGCAATCCCGCCCTGGACGACCGGCTCCTGTTGTCCGGATTCCTCGCCATCGGGCTTCCTGTTTCCGTCTTTTTAAAACTCCCCGGCACCGCCGCCATTTGGATCGGCGTAGCCATCCTTCGGCACTCGCGAGAAATTACCCGGGTATGCTCACGGAGAGTGACCCACCGGCCCAACGGGGCCGGGGATGATAATGCCTTGCCCATCTGCGGCTCACGGGCCAAGGTGCGGTGCCGGGGGTGGGCAACTCTATCGGAGCACAAGTGGTCAAGTCTTGGTGAGCGCCGAGGCCATCATTGAACTGCTCGGCGTCACCACCGCCACCTATTCCTCAAGGCGCCGCGAAGATCAAAACAAGTTCTCCCGCATGTTGGAATCGGACCGCGACATCGCCGAATTCCTGCGCGGCCGGGAACAATAGGCGCCGGTGCGCTTGGACGTGAAAAACACCGATGTACCCATCAATTTCGGCGACTACCACGGCGTCGATGTTCTCGGCGGCTACATGGCCGGATTGCCCGAAAATCTAATCCGCTCGGAAGCTCACTCCGAACGGTCGAAGACTGTACTCGCCGTCACGCATGACATGGCGAAAGCGCCGGATCGCGAGGGACAGGTTTCCCTCTATGAAGGCAAAAGCGGTCTAAAAGTCTTCCGCAATCCAGAGACGCGTCCGCGCGCCTGGAGCGTCCACCAGGCCATTCCCGCCACCATTCTCGCCGGCCTCCGCGACCGCCTCCAAGTGCAACCCCTCGACGTCCACCGCCAGACCATTCTCCTCGCCGAAACTCCGGCCCTGGAAAGCTGTGACGGCGATGTGATAAAAATCGTCAGCCGCAGCCCCAGCCGCATGCGCTGCACCGGAGACGCCTTCTATCCGGCCTGGGAAGCCGCCGTGGACGGCAAGCCCGCCCGCATCTGGGAAGCCTATGGTTTCGTCCGCGGCGTGGTGGCGCCCGCCGGCGCGCACCAGATCGATCGGCTCTTCCGGCCGGGCAGTTTCTATGCCGGCGGAGCGCTGTTTATGATGGGACTGCTGTTGACCGCCGTACTCGTATGTCTGCGGCGATGATAACGTAGAAGAGCTTTATGAATTCCGTCACTTTCACCCGCCCGATCGAAGGCGCCTATGCCGAGATCCTGACACCCGAAGCGATCCAGTTTCTGCTTGCTCTCTCCGAGGAATTTGAAGATCGCCGCCAGGACATCCTCGGACGGCGCTCCGAGAGCTGGGAGGGCTTGCGGCAAGGATTGCTTCCCCGCTTCTTGGAAGATACGCGCATCATCCGCCAGGACACTTGGAAGGTCGCCCCCATCCCGCCCGCCCTGCAGGACCGCCGCGTGGAAATCACCGGGCCCGTCGAACGGAAGATGGTCATCAACGCGCTGAACTCCGGCGCCTCCGTCTTCATGGCCGATTTCGAAGACGCCAACTCACCCACCTGGGACAACAACCTCCAGGGCCAGCTCAACATGCGCGACGCCGTCAACGGCTCCATCGCATTTACCAGCCCGGAAGGGAAGGAATACAAGCTCAACGAAAAGACCGCGGTGCTGCTAATCCGTCCCCGCGGCTGGCATCTCGTCGAAAAACACATGCTGATCGGCCGCAAAGCCATAGCCGCTTCGTTCTTCGATTTCGGCCTATACTTCTTCCACAACGCCGCCGAATCGCTGAAACGCGGACGCGGGCCGTACTTCTATTTGCCAAAGTTGGAGAGTCACCAGGAAGCGCGCCTCTGGAACGATGTCTTCGTCTTCGCTCAGAATTACTGCGGCATACCGCAAGGCTCCATCCGCGCGACGGTCCTGATTGAGACGATCATGGCGGCATTCGAAATGGACGAAATCCTGTACGAATTGCGGAACCACTCGGCCGGCCTGAACTGCGGCCGCTGGGACTATATCTTCAGCTACATCAAGAAACTCGGCCACCGCGACGATAAAATCCTTCCGGACCGCGCCCAGGTCACCATGACCAAGGCCTTCCTGAAAGCCTACGTCGATCTGCTAATTCAAACCTGCCACAAACGCGGCATCCACGCGATGGGCGGAATGGCCGCCCAAATACCTATCAAAAACGATCCCGCCGCCAACGAACAAGCGCTGGAACGCGTGCGCCAGGACAAGCTCCGCGAAGTGAAAGCCGGACACGACGGCACCTGGGTCGCCCATCCGGGGCTAATCCCCATCGCCAAAGCAGTTTTCGACGAGTTCATGCCCCAGCCGAATCAGATTTCGGTCCTCCGCGAAGATGTGAACGTCACCGCGGAAGACCTGCTGGAACCGGTAGTCGGCGACGTCACCGCCGCGGGCCTGCAGATGAACGTCGACGTGGGCATCCAGTACCTGGAAGCGTGGCTAAACGGCAATGGCTGCGTGCCGATCTACAACCTGATGGAAGACGCCGCCACCGCCGAAATCTCGCGCTCGCAAGTCTGGCAGTGGGTGAAACACGGAGTGAAGCTCACCGACGGCCGCACTGTAACGCCAGAACTGGTGCGCGCCGCCATCGACGCCGAACTGGCAGCCAAGCCCGGAACACCCAACAAACAAAAGGCCGCGGAGATCTTCGCCGACATGATGACCCGCGATGACTTCCAGGAGTTCCTCACCACCGCCGCCTACCAGCACATCGACTAAAGCCCAAACACGTAATAAACCTTATCCGCCGCAACCCCCACATACTGCCGCCCATCAACGGCAAATGAAATGGGATTCGACGCCACCGCCCCGCCCGAATGAAAGTTCCACAACGGCTTTCCCGTCCGTGCATCCAACGCGAAAATGTTGCCCTCGTTGGAACCTGAAAATACCAGACCACCCGCCGTGGACACAAAACAGCTAGAGTCTCATCGGCCTAACTCCCATTTCGCGATCGCCTCCAAATGAACCTCGTCCGGCCCATCCGCCAGCCGCAACGTGCGCGCATTCGCCCACATCGCCGCCAGCTCAAAATCCCCTGAAACACCCGCACCCCCGTGCGCCTGAATCGACCTATCAATAATCCGCAGCGCCACATTCGGCGCAATCACCTTAATCATCGCAATTTCCGCGCGGGCCACTTTGTTCCCCACGGTGTCCATCATGTACGCCGCCTTCAACGTCAGCAACCGCGCCTGCTCCAGCTCAAGACGTGATCGAGCGATATCGGCCCGAATCGTCCCCTGCTCCGCAATCGTCCTCCCAAAAGCCGTCCGCGATTTCACCCGCCGGCACATCATCTCCAACGCCCGCTCACCCACACCAATCAACCGCATGCAATGATGAATCCGCCCCGGCCCCAACCGTCCCTGCGCAATCTCAAACCCGCGCCCCTCCCCAAGTAAAAGGTTCGACACCGGAACCCGCACATTGTCGAACACCACCTCCCCATGCCCGTGCGGCGCGTGGTCATAACCGAACACCGTCAACAGCCTCTCCACCTTCACGCCCGGCGCATCCATCGGCGCCAGAATCATCGATTGCTGTTTATGCTTCGGCGCCGAAGCATCCGTTTTCCCCATGAAAACAGCAATTTTGCACCGCGGGTCGCCCGCCCCCGACGTCCACCACTTCCGCCCATTGATCACATACTCATCCCCATCGCGCTGAATCGACGACTCAATATTCGTGGCGTCGGAAGACGCCACCGCCGGCTCCGTCATCGCAAAGCACGACCGAATCTCCCCATTCAACAACGGCGCCAGCCACCGCCGCTTATGCTCCTCCGTCCCGTACCGCTCAATCACCTCCATATTGCCCGTATCCGGCGCCGAACAGTTGAACACCTCCGGCGCAAAATGAACCCGCCCCATGATCTCGCACAGCGGCGCATACTCCAGATTCGTCAACCCTGCCCCATTGGCGCTATGCGGTAAAAACAGATTCCAAAGTCCCGCCGCCCGCGCCTTCGGTTTCAACTCTTCGATCACCGGCGCCGGCCGCCAGCGGTCCTCCTCCACCTGCGCATGAAACAGCTTTTCATTCGGATAAATGTGCTCATCCATGAACGCCTGCAATCGCTGCCGCAGTTCCTTCACCTTTGGCGTGTACTCGAAGTGCATGGCTTATCTCCCCGTAAAATTCGGCGCGCGCTTCTCAACAAAATGGGCGACGCCTTCCCGAAAATCGTCTGTCCGCAAACTCGCCAGCATCGCCGCCTCCGAAGAAATCGTCGCCTCTTCCAGCGACTGGAACATCGCGTTATAAACCTGCTGCTTCATCACCGTCATCGAACGCGGCGATACATTGTTGGCCAGTTCCAAAGCATACGCCCTGACATCCACAAGAAACGAATCCCCCGGAATAACGCGGTTTACAAGCCCCATCCGCTCGGCCTCATCCGCATCGATTATCCGCGCCGAAAACAGTAAATCCAGCGCATGCGCATGACCAATCAACCGCGGCAGCATCCACGCCATCCCATACTCCGCAATCAACCCCCGCCGCGCAAACGCCGTCCCGAACTTCGCTTCGTTCGAAGCAAACCGCAGATCGCAGTACAGCGACAAAATCAACCCTAGCCCCACCGCATGCCCGTTGATCGCCGCAATCACCGGTTTCGACAACGACGGAAAATACGAATACTTGCGCTGAAAATCCGCCCGGACATTCGCCTTCGTCGCCGCCGGCGCATGATGACCCAGCGCCGCCGGAGCCTCCCCCGCATCGGCAATCCCTTGCAGCAGCGACATATCCGCCCCCGCGCAAAACCCCCGTCCCGCGCCCGTCAGAATAATCACCCGAACCTCCGGATCACCCTCGGCAATCGCCATCGCCGCGCGCACCTCCTGGTCCATCTGCGCCGTCCACGCATTCAACTTCTCCGGCCGGTGCAGCGTAATCGTCGCGATACGTTCACTCACGTCGAAGCGGATCTGCTCATAACTCATCGGTGGGTTCTCCATTCGGGCCGCGTCAAATGCGGAATCTCATTCATGCTGAATAGCTGCACCGCATCGCTCTTAACCTGCAGGACAGTATAGGACGCATTGTGCAGCACCCCGGCAATGCGCAGCGCGCGCGTGTCGTGAATGTCCAGGGCCCGCCCCGCCCAAATCGCCGTCGGAGTCGCCGACGTGAATACCGCGACATTAGCGCCCGCCGCCATCGGCGCCGTCGTCACCCGCTCCTGAAACGAAGTCCAGGATTCACCGTCGTATGGATACTCCGCCGCCAGCCACGCCTTCACAATTCGCATGTCGCAAGGCGTCCAGCGGCGATGCACCTCCGCCGTCTCACTCGCCCGCGCCTGCTCCCGCATCGCCTCATACTCCCGCTTGAACTCCGCATCCGCCGCGCAAAGTTGCGGAGCCATTGACCGGTAAATATGATCCAGATCGAACTCCCGCCACGCATCGTGCGTCTCAATCTCCGGAAACGCCAAACCCGCGTCCCGATACGCCTCCGCCACCTGCGCCGCCGTCTGCTTCTGCCGCTCCATCCCCCCGCAATACACCGCCCCGAACGTCAGACCCTGCGAAGCGAAATGCTCGCCCAGCAGCCGCGCCTGTTGCCGCCCAAGCTCGGACAGCGTGTCGTAATGATGCCGCGTCCCCGCCTGCCCATGCCGGATCAAATACACCCGGCTCATGCCCGTCCCTCCGCCAGCGAAGCCGCCAGCAAAACCAGCCCCGCCGCGCGTTCCCCGAAGTCCTTGAACCGCTGATCGGTCGTCTCGCCCAAATGAAATCGCAAATAAATCTGCTGCACAATCACCGCCAGTTTGAACACACCCAGCACCTCGTAATAAGCCACATTCGACACATCCCGCCCCGTCTGCCGCGCATACCGTTCGATAAGCTCATCCCTGCCAAACCAATCCGGCTCCAACGTCAACGCCGGCACACCCGCCGTCCGCACACCCGGCCGATTCACCCAGCACCAGTAAGAAAGCGTCGTCCCCAAATCCGCCAGCGGATCCCCAATCGCCGTCATCTCCCAATCCAGCACCGCCGCAATTCCCCCGCCATCCACCATCACGTTATCCAGCTTATAGTCGTTGTGAACAATAGCCGCCGCACCGCTAACCGGCAGCTTCTCCTCTAACCAGCGAATCACCTCCTCCATCAAAGGAATCTCACTCGTCCGCGCTCGCCGCCAACGCTCCGCCCAGCCCTTCACCTGCCGCTCAATAAACCCCTCCGGCTTCCCCAGCTTCTCGATACCTCCATCAAGCGCAACACAATGCAGCCGCGCCAAACAATCGATAAACCGCTCGCTAATCTCCCCCGGAGTCAGTGCCAACTCCGCCGGAATAGAATCCCGAAGAATCAACCCTCGCCGCCGCTCCATCAGAAAAAACGTCGCCCCAATCACCCCCGGATCCTCGCAAAGTCGGAACACCCGCGGAGCCTCCGGAAACTGCGGACCAATCGCCGCCAACAACCGGAACTCCCGCGCCATATCATGCGCCTTCGGTGCAATCGTCCCCATCGGCGCACGCCGCAAAACCCATTCCTGCGTCCCACTCGTCACCAGATAAGTAAGGTTCGAATGCCCACCTGGAAACTGAGCAACGCTCACCGGCTCACCCAGGTACGCGCCAAGTCTCTCGACATCAATCTGTTCGCCCCCGCGGACGGCGGCCGTGTCCGATTCCACTTTGCTAGTCTATCCGCGAAGCGTCAGCACGTAATACCGTGCCTTCGACTTCCCGACATTCTTCCAACCGTGTTCAATATTGGACTCCACATAAGCCACCGATCCTGGACCAAGCGTCGACACGGCATCACCGATCATCACCTCAATCGTCCCTTCATTCACAATCAACATCTCCTCGTGAACATGCTTATGCGGCGGATGCGGAGCCAGCCCCGCGCCCAGTTCCGTCTCGTGCATCTCCACGCGAAAACCGGTATGCGTTTTCCCGTCCAACACCGGACGGGACTTGTTCTGGCTGTTCCCGCTCGGGCGCACCGGCAGGTCTTCGTACTTATAGGTTTTGGACGGCAGCGCGGGGCTCTGGGCGCGAGCCTGCAGCGCGGCGAACATCAGGGCAAGGTGTCGGCGTTTCATGGCTTTTTGGTAAAGAACTTGGGAACAATCAATTCCTGCGTGTAGCGGTCATGTTTGCGAAGTGCGTCCATGGCCTCGGGCATCCGCATTTTCTTGATGATCGCGCGGAGCTGCTCCTCGCCAAGTTTAGCCCACGCGGCACGCTCCGCGGACGTCGCCGGCAAGTCCCTGTCGCCGCCGTGGGACATCACATCCGGTACCCACGAACCCAACGTCAAACTCCCCGAAAAGCCCAGCCGCCCCAGCGCTGTCAATCCGTCATTCGCCGGAATCGCCCCCGCCGGCTCGGACTCCTTCGCCCCATAATCCCCGCGCAGCGGCAAGTCTTCAATATGCCCCGCAATGCTATGCGCGCCATAAATCGTTCGCGACCGCTGCTCCGCCGTCAACTGCAATCGCGGCAAATAGGTGTCCATGTTGATGTAGAGAATCGGAACCCGCGTCTCCTCGAAGAACTCCCGCACCAGCGTTCCCACCGTCAATGGCGCCGGTCCATGGCTCGCCGAAATATACACCTGCCGCCGGAACCCCTGCCGCAGCAGCGAATGCGCCAGTTCTTTCAAAAACGCCGTCCCCGCCTGCGGCGTGCTGTAAATCGACGATGGCGCCAGCGACGTCGTCCCGGGGTATGACCACATCAGCCCCGGCATGTAGAGCCCGCCCGTCTCCTCCGCCATCAACTTCGCGTACGCCAGCGGCCACGTATAGTCGCGATTACTAGGCTGAATCCCATTGGTCTCAACGGCGCCAACCGGGATAAAAATAACGTCCGTCTGTTTCAGCGCCTCGCCCACCTGCACTTGGCTCAGGCGAGTAAAGTCCCGCGTATGAAGCTTCCGCACTTGAGCGAAAACCGGTGAAACAACAACCAGCAAAATGATTAGGGCACGCCGCATAGGTGCTTCTTATGATATAAGATCGATTATGCGGTGGTCCTGGCTGATCGTCGGCGCGGTTTCGCTTTGTGCGCAGCGCGCGCCATTGTTCAAGGATGAAGTCCTGCCGGTGCTCGAAAAAAGCTGCACCAAGTGCCACGGCGCTGAACAGAAAATGGGCGGGCTCGATCTCTCCACCTTCGCCGGCGTCATGAAAGGCGGAGCCAGCGGACCCGCAATTGCGCCCGGCAAATCCGCCCGCAGCCTCTTGTGGATAATGGTCGAGTCGAACAAAATGCCCATGGGCGGAGCCCTCTCCGCCGCCCAGAAGCAACTCCTGAAAACCTACATCGAACAGGGGCGCTTCCCCGCCGCCGAATCGGATTCCGAAAGAGCCGCGAAGGAGTCCGCGAAGATCACCCCGGAGGCCCGCCAGTGGTGGTCGTTCGTCAAACCTGTCAAACCCGCCGTCCCCTCTGTCAAAGGAATTACACGCACTCCCATCGACGCCTTCGTCCTCGCCAAACTCGAGGAAAAAGGCTGGAAAATGCAGCCCGAAGCCGACCGCGTTACGCTCGCTCGCCGCGCCTATCTCGGCCTCACCGGTCTGCCTCCCACCCCCGCCGAAGCCAACGGCTTCCTCGACGACAAATCACCCGATGCCTACGAAAAACTAATCGGCCGCCTCCTGTCCTCCGAGCGCTATGGCGAACACTGGGGCCGCCATTGGCTCGACGTCGCCGGCTACTCCGACACCCGTGGCGACGCCGGTGATTCCGAACGCGAAGTCTCCTGGAAATACCGCGATTACGTCATTCAGGCGTTCAACAAGAACAAACCCATCAACCGCTTCCTCCTCGAACAAATCGCCGGCGACCAACTCGTCAACTACAAGCACAACGCCGTCCCCGCGCCCGATCAAATCGAGCCCCTCACCGCCACCGGTTTCCTCCGCACCACCGCCGACATCACTGACAACCAGACCATCTACGAAGTCGACAAATATTTCGACGCGCTGCAGAAGGCCATGGAAACCAGCCTCTCCTCCGTCCTCGGTCTCTCCATCGGTTGCGCCCGCTGCCATGACCACAAATTCGATCCCATCCTCCAACGCGACTACTTCAAACTGACCGCTTCCTATCAAGCCGTCTGGGACCCCGAAAACTGGCTCGCCGGCAGCCTCAACTTCGGCCCCTGGCCCAGCCGCATGGTCCTCCATGTCGACGCCGCGAATCGCGAAGCCTGGATAAAAGACGTCACCAGCAGCGGAGCCAAACAACTGCGCCGCCGCGACGATCTCTTGGAAGCCACCTACCAACGCTTCCGCTCCGAACTCCGCGCCGGCCGCGAACTCCAGCCCGGCCGCCGCGTACAGATCCGCCAAGCCATCGAAGACGATCCCGACCTCGAAGTCGATCGCAACGCCCCCCGCGATTTCATCGCCGACGAGGAACTCGAAAAGCGCTTCCCCGAATTCGCCGCCTGGAAAGCGGAAATCGCCACCCTCCGCGCCAACCGCCGCAAGAAGCAATCCGCCATCGATCCCAACTACATTGAAGCCGCCTGGGACGTCTCGAAAACCCCATCTCCAACGTACATTCTGCAGCGTGGCAACTATCTCGCACCCGGCGCCGAAGTGCAGCCCGGCATCCCCGCCGTCCTCGACGATCCCAATCACCCGATGGTCTTCCCGGACCCCGAAAAGCATCCCGAATGGAACCATACCGGCCGCCGTCTCACCCTCGCCAACTGGCTCGTCTCGCCGGAAAATCCGCTCGTCGCCCGCGTCTTCGTTAACCGCGTCTGGCAGTTCCACTTCGGCGAAGGCCTCGTCCGCTCCGTCGATGATTTCGGACGCCAAGGCGACAAACCCACCCACCCCGAACTCCTCGACTATCTCGCCGTCACGTTCCAGGAAAAGGGCTGGGACTTGAACTGGCTCACCACGCAGATCATGCTCTCGCAGGTCTACCGCCAAAGCTCGTCGGAAGTGCCGGAATATCTCACTGCCGATCCCTCCGCCAAACTGCTCTGGCGCAAGCCGCCCATTCGCCTCGAAGCTGAAACCATCCGCGACTCCATGCTCCAGGTCAGCGGCCTGCTGCAATCCAAAATGTACGGCCGCCACGAGCCCATCAAGCGCGGCCCCGATGGCCAGTGGCTCGAGGATGAAACGAAAGGCAGCGCCAACCGCCGCAGCCTGTATCTGCAGCAGTCCCGCACCCGCCCGGTGGCCTTCCTCCACGCCTTCGACGCCCCCACCATGACCGCTGACAATCAAACCCAGCGCTTCCGCTCCGCCCTCCCGTCGCAGTCCTTGGCGCTGTTAAACAGCCCTCTCTTATTGCGCACTTCGAAGGCCTTTGCCGGCCAGGTGTTGGAGCAAAGCCGCGGCGATATTGACCAGGCGTTGAAGATGGCCGTGACCGCCGCCTACAACCGTCCCGCCACCGCGCGCGAACTGGCCATCGGCAAACAAGCCGTCGCCTCCGGTCCCGACGGCCTCCGCCTCTTCCTGCAGGCCCTTTTCGGCGCCAACGATTTTCTGTACAGTTACTGAGGAGTGACCACGCGATGAAACCATTTCTATCTCGCCGCCAGGCTTTGCAGGAAGCCGCGCTCGGCTTCGGCGGCCTCGCCCTCAACGCAATGATCGCCAGTGCGGCCGAACAGAAATTCTACGATCTCCGCGCCAAAACGCCCCATTTCTCCCCAAAAGCGAAGAACGTCATCTTCATCTACGTCGGCGGCGGCCCCAGCACCATCGACATGTACGACCCCAAACCCGTCCTGCGCCAGTTCGACGGCAAGCCCGCTCCCTTCGAAATCAAGGGCCGCGCCCTCAACGGTTCGCAGCAGGTCATGGCCAGCCCCTGGGAGTTCACCAAGTGCGGCCAGAGCGGTCGCGAGATCTCCAATCTTCTCCCCCATTTCCAAAAGGTCGTCGACAAAGTCTCCTTCGTCCGCTCCATGCAAACCGACCGTATCGACCACTCCACCGCCCAGTTCACCTTCGTCACCGGCCGCGGCTTCACCGGCTTCCCCAGCCTCGGTTCCTGGGTCAATTACGCCCTCGGTTCGGAGAATCAAAACCTCCCCGGCTACATCGCTCTCGGCGAAGGCGCCAGCATCGGAACCCGCGCCCACTCCTCCGCCTGGCTGCCCCCCGTCTTCACCGGAACCGAAATGCGCGCCGACGCCAAGGCGCCCATCTTCGACATCAAGCGGCCCGACACCGTCACCCCCGAACAGCAGTCGCGCCTCCTGGACATGGTCAGGAATTTGAACCGCGAGCAGCAGACGCGCCATCCGCTCGATCAGGATATCGAGGCCCGCATCGCCAACTATGAACTCGCCGCCCGCATGCAAGTCGAAGCCATGCGCGTAGCCGACCTGTCCAGCGAAACCGAAGAAACACGCAAGATGTACGGCTGCGATAGCAAGGCCTCCGGCCAGTTCGGCAAACACTGCCTCATGGCGCGCCGCCTCGTGCAAAGCGGTGTTCGCTTCGTTCAGGTATACGGTGGCGGCGGCTGGGACACCCACAGCAACATCGGTGGTCAACTGCCCGGCCTCTGCCAGTACATTGATCAAGGCATGTCGGCCCTTCTCGCTGACCTCGATCAGCGCGGCATGTTGAGCGACACCCTCGTCGTCTGGTCCGGCGAATTCGGCCGCCTCCCCACCATCGAGGCCAGGAACGCCGCCCCCGGCCGCGATCACAACCCCTACGGCTTCAACATGTGGATGGCCGGCGCCGGCGTCAAACGCGGCTACGATTTCGGTCAGACCGACGAACTGGGCTACGCTGCCGTCCCCGAGTTTCGCGTCGGCCATGCCGACATCCACGCCACCATCCAACACCTGCTCGGTGTCGACTATCGGAAGAACACATTCTTTTATGAAGGCCGCGACGAGTCGCTGGTAGGCGTGACACCAGCCCGCGTGCTCAAAGAGGTATTGGCATGATGATCAATCGAAGGCGTCTTTTGGCTGGCTCTTTAGCAATGCCGGCATTCGCCGCGGCTACCGGCGGCGAAGTGAAACGCAACGGCGGAACCCGCATCAAAATAGGCCTCAACGCCTATTCGTTCAACAAACCATTGATGGCCGGGAAGATGACCGTCCACGATGTCGTGGACTACTGCGCCAAGCAGCAGATCGACGGCGTCGACATGACCGGCTACTACTTCCCCGGCTATCCCGAAGTGCCGAAGGACGAGTTGCTCTATAGCTTGAAGCGCCACGCCTTCCTGAACGGCGTGACCATAACGGGGACCGGTGTTCGCAATGACTTTGCTCTCACCGACGCCTCCAGCCGTCGCGGTCACATTCAACTCGTGAAGGACTGGGTCGACGTCGCCGCCAAACTCGGCAGCGACATGGTTCGCGTCTTCGCCGGCAAGGAACTTCCCAAAGGCTATACCTTCGACCAGGTCCTGCAGTGGATGATCCCGGCCTTCCAGGAGTGCGCCGAATACGGCAAAAAGAACGGCGTCATCGTCGGTCTCCAGCACCACGACGACTTCCTCAAGACCGCGGACGAAACCATCCGCGTCGTCAAGATGGTGAACTCCGATTGGTTCAGCGTCATCCTCGACGTCGGCAGCCTCCGCCAGGGCGACCCCTACGCCGAGATCGAAAAGCTCCTGCCCTACGCCAGCAACTGGCAGATCAAGGAACATGTCTGGTACGGCACGAAGAAGGTGGACATCGACCTCCCGCGCATCCGCGCCATCATTGACAAAGTCGGTTACCGCGGCTTCACGCCCATCGAAGCGCTCGGGGAAGGCGATCCCGCCGAAGTCGTCACCGCCTTTCTGCACAAGGTGCAAAAGGCGTTTTCCTAGCCCTACTTCAAGTCAAAAAAGCCAAAGAAGAACAGGCACGCCGCCTGCGTTTTGGGCATACCCCGCGCCGACCCGATGATCGAGCCGTGATCGCGAACGTCGCCGTCGTCCTCCACCTTGCCGCGCAACGACCCACTCTCCCGCACACCGCCGTCCGATTCAACCTTGCCGACAAGCGAGCCATTCTTCCGGATCGAGCCATCCGATTCAATCTTGCCCACCAAGCTGCCCTTCACGCGAATATCGCCGCCGCTTTCGAAGCGCCCGACAAGATTGCCGTGGATGCGGACATCGCCGGACTCCACGCTGCCTACCAGCGAACCGCGGAGTCGGATGTCCCCGGCAAACATCGTGGCCGTGAACATGGTCAGAAACAGGATGAGGGTTCGTCCAAACATGCTTCTACCCTAGCAGTTCTCGAATCACTTCGCCGCCCGTCTGGCTAAGCTGCTTCTCTCGCCCGGCGTGTACATAGCGGAGCTTGGAATCGTCCAGGCCCAGCAAATGAAGCAAGGTCACATGGAAGTCGCGAATGGGGTGAACGGTCTCCACCGCCTTCAATCCAGTCTCATCGGTGGCGCCGATAATGTGCCCTGCCTTCACGCCTCCGCCGGCCAGCCAGCACGGCATCGCCGTCGCGTTGTGATCGCGCCCCCAAGCCTCTCCGCCGCCGCGAATGCCGTTGTCCGGACTCCGCCCAAACTCCCCGCTCCATACCACTAGCGTCTCGTCCAAAAGTCCGGTTCGTTTCAGGTCTTTCAACAGCGCCGCCACCGGCTTATCGATCGCCCGAATCCGCGCCCCATGGGCATTCTCAATATAGTCGTGCGAGTCCCACCCCATCACGATCACCTGCACAAAACGAACCCCGGCCTCGACGAGCCGCCGCGCCAGCAGGCAGCGCCGGCCGATCGGATCATCCCCATACATCGCCAGCGTCTCCGGCTTCTCCGTCGACAGGTCGAGCACCTTCGGCATCTCCGCCTGCATCCGGAAAGCAAGCTCATAGCTGGCTACCCGCGCCGCTAGTTCAGCATGCTCCGGATGCCGCTGCTGGTGCTTGGCATTGATCGCGTTGAGCAGGTCCAGTGTCGCCCGCTGCCGCTCCGGTGTCACACCCGGCGGCGGCGCCATGTCCAGCACCGGCGCGCCCGTTGGCCGCAGCGGCGTGCCCTGATGCACCGCCGGCAGGAAACCATTCGACCAGTTCGCCGCCCCGCCCTGCGGGTAAGCCGTATCGGGCAGCACGACGAACGTCGGCAGATTCTTATTGATCGAGCCGAGGCCATACGATGCCCACGCGCCCAGCGCCGGATCGCCCCCAAACTGATTGCCCGTGTTGAGGTGATAAAGCGCCGTCGGATGGTTGACGCTCTCCGCATGCAGCCCCCGGTAGAAGCAGACATCGTCCACGACCCCCGAAAAGCTCTCGAATAGGTTGTTGATCTCGATGCCCATCTTGCCCGCCCGCCGGAATTGAAAGGGCGACTTCACGTAATACCGTTCGCCCGTGTTCATATTGGCCTCGAACTTGTTCCTCTCCTTCTGGAACTTGGTCATGTGGATCGAGGCGAGCCGCGGCTTCGGGTCAATGGTGTCGATGTGGCTTGGGCCGCCTTCCATCAGCAGGAAGATGCAGTTCTTGGCCTTTGCCTTATGATGCGGCGCCTGCGCCGCCAGCATCGCCGGCAGCGCCACCGCGCCAAGACCCATGAACTCACGCCGCGAGCTAGTAAACATAGGCAAACTCATTGGAATTCAAGAGCGCAAGGATCACATCGGCAAGCGCGCGAACCGCCGGTGTTGTCTGGCTGGGATGGAGGTTTTGCTCAAAAGCGGCCGGGTCTTCCTGATGCACGAAGCGGTGCTGCTGGCCCGTGAGCTCACTGGTGATGGTGTGGACAATGGGCTTGTTCTCCGGCCGCGACGGAGCCGCCGTAGCGGCGTGGAGCTTGCTCAGCTTGTCTAACGCCGCCATCGCGTCCCGCTCCTCGGCGGCATCGGGCAACCGGCCCAATACTCGAAGATACGCCGAACGAACCGGCTGCTTGTCCAACTTCGCGGCGAGCGCTAGAGCCATGTCATGCACGAACTGGCCATTGAACAGCGTGAAGGCCTGCGTCGGCAGGGTGGCCGTTTCCCGGCGGTCGCAAGACATATCGAGACTCGGAGCATTAAAGACCTCGAGCATCGGATCGATCAGGCTGCGCTGCTGGAAGGTGTAGATACTCCGCCGGTTGCGGTCACGCTTGGCGGGCGAAGCGCGGTAAGCCGGAGCGAGCGAACCCATGCGGTGCTGGGCCTGGCGCGCCACGTCTTCATTGATCTGCGGATAGACGCCGGGCCCCCCGGCATCCAGACTGAGCTCACCGGTCACGGCCAGAATGCTATCGCGAAGCACCTCGGCCTCCACCCGGCGCGGCGTGAAGTCCGCCCGCTGATAAGCCGCCGAGAGCAGGATCGTCCGGTGCATCGCCTTGACGCTCCAGCCGCTCTCAATGAAGCGGGCCGCCAGCCAGTCTAGAAACGCCGGATTGCTGGGCTTTTTGCCCATTTTTCCGAAGTTGTTGGTATCGGCCGCGATGCCCTCACCGAAGTGATACTGCCAGATCCGGTTGACCATCACCCGCGCCGTCAGTGGATTCCGCGCATCCGCGATCCAGTTGGCCAGCACCGATCGCCGGCCCGCTACTGTCTCCGGCACCGCCGGCACGGGGTAGTCCAACAGCGTCAACAAACCCGGGGTGACCTTCTCCCCGGGCGCCTGTAGATTCCCGCCGGGAAGCACGAACACATCAGTCGGTTTGCCTGGTCCGCTCGAAACCGAAAAGGCCTTCGGTTCGAACCTGTCGAGCGACTCTTTATAAAGCGCCGTGTGCTTCTGGTGCAGCTTGAACTCCTCGAGAATCTCGGGGTCCTTCTTCCCCCGCAGTTCCTCCATCCGCGACTTCGCCTTATCCGCGACGCCCTGCATATGCGCCTTCGCCGTGGCCAATCCCGCGACGTTCTCCGAGGGCAGGAAGGGTAGCTCCGGCTTGGCGAACTCGGTGCTGCCAAAGACCGCCTGCATGCGGTAGTAGTCCTTTGTGGGCAGCGGGTCGAACTTGTGGTCATGGCATTTAGCGCAGCCCAGCGTCAGCCCCAGAAACGTCGCGGCCGTCGAGTGGGTCGCGTCGTCAAGGAACATCTGCCGCGTCACCGCCTCCACCGACATAGCCGTATGTTCCCACGGCCCCATACGAAGGAACCCAGTCGCAATGCGGGCTTCAGCGCTATTGGGGTAAAGCTCGTCGCCGGCGATCTGTTCCCGAACGAACCGATCGTACGGCTTGTCCTCATTGAAGGCGCGGATCACGTAGTCGCGGTAGCGCCAGGCGTTCGGGCGCTCATAGTCGTTCGAGTAGCCGCTGGTGTCGGCATAGCGCACAACGTCGAGCCAATGGCGGCCCCAGCGCTCCCCATAGCGCGGGGAGGCCAGCAACCGGTCGACCAGCTTCGGCCACGCATCGGCGGCCTTGTCCTGCGCGAAGGCGTTGATCTCGTCCGGAGTGGGCGGGAGGCCGGTAAGGTCAATGGTGACGCGGCGGATGAGCGTGCGCCGGTCCGCGGCCGGCCCAGGCTTCAGGAAGCCGTCGATGCTCGCGGCCTTGTCTCGGGCCGCCAACGGCTGGAACGCCCAAAGGTCCTCCGCTTTGTATCCAGCCTTCGTTTCCGTCCACGGCGCGCCGGCGTCGATCCAGTCGCGGATGGCTTTAACGGCCTCCGGCGCCAGCCGTTTGGAGGCGTCTCCCGGCGGCATCTGCACGCCATCCCTGCCCTCGATCATGCGCACTAGCAAGCTCTCGGCGGCCTTGCCGGGGATGATCGCCGGGCCCCGGAGCCCGCCGCGGATCATCGACTCGCGGGTGCGAAGGTCGAGATTGCTGAGGGTCATCGCCGTGCCATGGCAACCCTGACACTCCTTGACCGCCAGCGGCTGGGCGTGGGCCGTCGCGAGGAGACAGAGTAGGGCCAGGGTGTGCTTCATGTGCGTGTCAGGATGAGATAGCGGACGTCCCCCACCTGCTTGCCGGGGATGTCCGTTGCCCGCAAGGTCATCGGGCCGCGGCCCTTCTCCAGGTGGATTATACCAAGCCGGAGCGGCTTGAAGGCCTTGACGTAGGACTCGCTGCCCCGGTCAACGCGGTCTTCCGCACGACCCTCAAGCGGGGGGTCGTGCGCGACGTCAATCTTGGCCTCAACCCGGCCCCCGCGGCCGAAGAGTTCCACAGTGGAGCCAACATCGGCGGCCGGACAAGTGTAGTAGAGATCGGCTGCATAATCGCCCGGTTGGAGCACCTCGACGGTCCAGGTTATGCGATCCTCTCTTTTCGTCCATTTGGTGAAGAAGGAGCAGTTTGGGGCGCGGGCGCTGCGCTCGATGCCGCCATTCCCGACGCCGTCGCGCGCCGGTAGCCAGGTGGTCTTCGCGAAGCCGACGGGATAAGGCCGGTCATCCGGCCCGACGAACGGCTTTACTTCAGCGGCGTAGCGCTGAACCGCGGCCAGCAGGCGGCTGGCGACGTCAGGCTTATCGGCCGCGATGTCGCGCTTCTGGTTGGGATCGGCCACCATGTCGAACAGCTTGCCGTCAGGATCGAGCCGGAACTGCTGGGTCCGCACGCTGAAGCGGTTGCGCTGCTGGGAGAAGATCATCCGGTCCGGCCAGATCGGCGTGTCTCCCTGGAGTAGCGGTTTAAGAGTCACGCCGTCGAGCGGCTTGGGCGGGGTCCATTTCACGCCAGCGAGGTCAGTGACCGTCGGGAGGATGTCGATGGCTCCGGCGATCTGTTTCACCTTTTGGCCAGCCTTGATATGGCCGGGCCAGCGGATCAGGAATGGCGCTCGCACACCCCCTTCTTCCACCGTGCCCTTGCGGCCCTTCATGCCGCCGTTCCAGCGCCAGCCGTTGGGGCCATTGTCACTGAAGTAGATCACGACGGTGTCGTCGGCCAGGTTCCATTCTTTGAGCTTCGCCAGGACGCGCCCCACGTTCCAATCGATGTTCTCGCACATGGCGAGCGCGGCCCGGGTATGTTCAATCTCCTCCAGTTTTGGATCGGTGGCCCGAAGCGCCAGATTCGCGTTCCGGAACTTGCCGTAGAACCGCTCCGGCACCTGCATGGGCGAGTGTGGGCTGTTATAGGGGATGTAGCAGAAGAACGGCTTGGCGCGGTTCTGGCCGATGAAGGCGAGGGCGCGGTCCGTCAGGTCGTCGATGATGTAGCCCTTGCCGCGGATCATTCGGCCATTGTGATCGAGTTCCGGCGTGAAGTACTGGCCCCAATGGCCTGACGTGAAACCATAAAACTCCTGGAAGCCCCGGAAGTTCGGATGGTACGGCGGTTGCGTGCCGTTGTGCCATTTGCCAAAGATTCCGGTGGCGTAGCCGGCCTCGCGGAAGACCTCGGCGATAGTCCGTTCCCCGATGTTCAGCCGCTCCTCGCCGGTGCTGACGCCGCGGACTCCGCCGCGGGCGTGGTAGCGCCCGGTCATGTATTCCGCGCGAGTCGGAGCGCAGACCGGGCAGACGTAGAAGCGATCGAACATAGCGCCATCGCGGGCCAAAGAGTCGATATTGGGCGTGCTGAGGTTGGTGTTGCCGTGAACACTCAGGTCGCCCCAGCCTTGATCGTCCGCCAGAATAATGACGAAATTCGGCCTTCGGCCCGGAGCCGAAGTTTGCGCCGATAATGCGAGAGTCCCCGTTAAGAACTGTCGCCGTGAAATCCCCATGAAGTTAAGTTACACTAATCGTCGAGCAAAACTTCGACCTTCTCTTCGGGGCGGGCGCGCAGCGTCGAATTGCGCATCAGCATGCGGGCACAGGTGTTCCAGCGAAGGATGGCGTCGTCGTTTTCGGGCGGGCGAAGCGCCTCTGCTTTTTCGAACCAGTCCATGGCCTCACGGAGCGAATCGTAAGCCTCATAGCCAGCGAACGGCGAGCCGCGACGCAGTGTCGTTGAGGCCTCCCGCTCACAGATCAGGCCGGAGAAATAGGCGCGATCATACGGGTCGCGAAGCTGGCGGACGACCTCTCGCGCTGAACTGGGCGCGACGCCTTGCGGAAACTGATCGGTCCGCGACAAGAGCAGGGCCACGAGGGCGGCCTGGTTGTCGGGTTCGACCCGAAGAATGTCGAGGCAGATGCTCTCGGCCAGCCACGACTCGTTCAGCAGCCGGTAGCGCTCCACTTTGGACAGAGCCTCCGGAACGGAATGCGCCGAGATGGGTTTCAGCTCGAACATGGAACCCTCCTTTGCCCTCGTTACTTGAACATTTTGAACAGCCGCTTCAGGGGGTCGTAGTACTCGTCGACGACCCGTTCCTTAAGCGGAATGATTGCATTATCCGTAATTTTGATCTCTTCCGGGCAGACCTGGGTGCAGCACTTGGTGATGTTGCAGTAGCCGATGCCGTGCTTGGATTTCAGGTCGTCCAGGCGGTCGGCCGAATCGAAGGGATTCATCTCCATGGCCGCTGAATAGACGAAGTAGCGCGGGCCGATGAACTCGTCGTGGAGGCCGTGTTCGCGGAGAACGTGACAGACGTCCTGGCACAGGAAGCACTCGATGCATTTGCGGAACTCCTGCGGCCGATCGACGTCGTCCTGCTGGGCTTTCCACGTTTCGCCCTTGGCGGGCGTGAACTTCTTGATGCCCATCTTGACCTTGTAGTTCCAACTGACGTCGGTAACGAGGTCTTTGATGTGCGGGAAGGTTTTCATGGGTTCGACGGTGATGGGCTCATCGAGCGGGAGCGTGTTGAGCCGCGTCATGCACATGAGGCGGGGTTTGCCGTTGATCTCGGCGGAGCAGGAGCCGCATTTGCCGGCCTTGCAGTTCCAGCGAACCGAGAGGTCATTGGCGTCGGTGGCCTGGATGTGGTGAACAGCGTCGAGCACCACCATCCCCTCGGAGACGTCGGTCTGGAACTCTTTATAACCGCCGGAGCCGCGCTCTCCGCGCCAGATCTTGAAAGTGGCAGTGGCCATGGCTACTTCATCTCCTCAATAATCTGTTTGAGATCGGCGGGCATTTCGGTTAACGGCGTCCGGGTGAGGACCGGCCGGCCATCGGGGCCTTTGTGCAGAACGATGTTGAATTTGGCGCATTCGGCGCTCTTTTCCGGATAGTCGTCGCGGAAATGGGCGCCCCGGCTTTCCTTGCGATCCGACGCGGCGCGGGCGATCAGTTCGGAGACGGTGAGCAAGTTCGGCAGGTCCAAGGCCGTGTGCCAGCCGTTGTTGTATTCGCGGTTGCCGGGTACGAAGACCTTGTCCGCGCGCTGGCGGAGCTTGGCGATCTCTTCGACGGCTTGGGTCATCTCCGTTTCGAGGCGAACGATGCCGACCTTCTCCTGCATCATGTCCTGGAGCTCGTATTGGACCGCGTAGGGGCTTTCGCCGCCGGTGCGTTCGAAGGGCTCCAGCGCGAGGCGGGCGGCGGCTTCGAGCTGCGTTTCGTCGACGGCGCCGGCCTTAAGATCCTTGGCGTATTTGGCGGCGTATTCGCCGGCGCGGCTGCCGAAGACGAGGAGGTCGGAGAGCGAGTTGCCGCCGAGGCGATTGGCGCCGTGGAGACCCGCGGCGCACTCACCCGCGGCGAACAGGCCGGGGACGGCGCACATCTGCGAATCGGGATCGACCTTGACGCCGCCCATCATGTAATGGGTTGTCGGGCCGACTTCCATGGGGTCCTTGGTGATGTCGATGTCTCCCAGTTGTTTGAACTGGTGGTACATGCTGGGCAGCTTGCGTTTGATGACTTCGGCGCCGTTGGGCAGGCGCTCTTTGATCCAGGCGATATCGAGGAAAACGCCGCCGTGCGGACTGCCGCGGCCTTCGCGGACTTCGCGCTGAATGCAGCGGGCGACGTGATCGCGGGTGAGGAGTTCAGGCGGACGGCGGGCTTCCTTATCGCCCTGCGTGTAGCGCCAGCCTTCCTCTTCGTTGTCGGCGGTCTGGCCCTTGTAGAGGGGCGGGATGTCGTCGAACATGAAGCGCTTGCCCTCCTTGTTGCGGAGGACGCCGCCTTCGCCGCGGACGCCTTCCGTCACGAGGATGCCGCGGACGCTGGGCGGCCAGACCATGCCTGTTGGATGGAATTGCACGAATTCCATGTCGAGGAGTTCGGCGCCCGCGTGATAGGCCAGCGCGTGGCCGTCGCCGGTGTACTCCCAGCTATTGCTGGTGATCTTGTAAGCGCGGCCGATGCCGCCGGTGGCGAGGATGACTGCTTTCGCACGGAAGAGGCGGAAGCGGCCGCGTTCGCGGTCATAGCCGAAGACGCCGGCGATGCGTTCGCCGTCCTTGAGCAGGGTGAGGACGGTGACTTCCATGTGGAAGTCGATGCCCTGATGGATGCCGTGGTCCTGGAGGGTGCGGATCATCTCCAGGCCGGTGCGGTCGCCGACGTGGGCGAGGCGCGGATAGCGATGGCCGCCGAAGTTGCGTTGCAGGATATCGCCTTCCTTGGTGCGGTCGAACAGCGCGCCCCATTGTTCGAGTTCACGAACGCGGTCCGGGGCTTCCTGGGCGTGCAACTGGGCCATGCGCCAATGGTTGAGATACTGGCCGCCGCGCATGGTGTCGGCAAAATGGACTTTCCAACTGTCGCGGCTGTCGACGTTGCCCATGGCCGCGGCGACGCCGCCTTCCGCCATTACAGTATGGGCTTTGCCGAGGAGAGATTTGCTGAGAACGCCGACCTTCGCGCCCGCGCCCGAGGCCTTGACGGCGGCGCTGAGGCCAGCTCCACCGGCGCCGATCACGAGGACGTCGTGTTCCAGCGTTTGATACTCGATCATCTAAAAAAGTCTCCAGTCGTGCCAGATGCCCATGGAGCAGAGGCGGACATACAGGTCAGAAAAGCCAACGGAAAAGAGGCTGAGCCAGGCGAAGCGCATGTGCCGTTTGTTGAGACAGGAGGAGCCGTCGTAGGCGCTCTTGCGAAGGGGTGATTTCGAGATTACGTCGAGTTTTCCGCCAACGAGATGGCGGAGCGAGTGGCAGCCAAGCGTGTACGAACTCAATAGCACAGTGTTCGTGGCAAGGATAATCGTTCCAACGCCGATTCCGAACCCATCCTTAAACCACATGGCCAACCATACATCGTGGGCGAGCAGAACGATAAATATCAGCGCCAAGTAGAGGAAGTAGCGATGAATGTTCTGCATGATTAGCGGAAAGGACTGTTCGCCGCAGTAGGACTTGCGGGGCTCGCCGACCGAGCAGGCGATGGGATCGGCCCAGAACGCTTTGTAGTAGGCGCCGCGATAGTAGTAGCAAGTGAAGCGGAATCCGCCGGGCGCCCAAAGGATGAGCAGGGCCGCGGAGAATGGCGCCCAGCCGGGCCACCAATCGGGTTTGGGCCCGAAGATCGCGTGTTCGGAGCCGAAGAGTTCGGGCGAATAGAACGGCGACAGATATCCTTCGTAGCGATAGTGATTGCCCTGGAAAGCGGCCCAGGTCGAGTAGACGATGAAGGCGCTGAGACCAAGGAAGACGGCCAGCGGCTGGATCCACCAGTTGTCGCGGCGGGATGTTTGGCCGAAACCGCCATTTTTTAACGGAACGTCAATCGACGACAACGAAGCACCTCCCGAGTACCATAGCCCTTTTGGGCCATGGGCAAGCATATCGGTCAGGTCGAACGGATGCAAGGGGGTGCGGCGGCGGTTTTTGGGGGTCTCATGGTTCATCCTCCGGAAAAAGCGGTTTGATGTCCCGGCGAATGGCGCTGTGGAGGGGTTCGCGGCTGGTGAACTGGCCGGGCGGGGCGGTGAACTCGGAGTTGAATTCTTCTTCGGCCTGGGAGAAGATCTTGTGGTAATTTTCGCCCGTTTCGCGCCATTTTTCGTAGAAGTGGCCGGACTGGCCGGTGGCCGTGCTGAGCAGGAACATGCGGCCATCGGGGGCGGCGAGGATGGATTTGAGCGCCGGGAAGAGTTCGTCGGAGGCGAAGGCGGCTTCGTCAACGACGATCAACCGGGGCGCGGAGAAGCCGCGGATATTGGATTGATCGTCGGGCAGGGAGATCAC
>Ga0105048_10002513_pt1 | contig 29853 bp, 29 predicted proteins | sample MAT05_FD_78382 | JGI IMG/M metagenome (GOLD analysis project Ga0105048, IMG submission 78382) | Freshwater microbial communities from Lake Fryxell liftoff mats and glacier meltwater in Antarctica - MAT-05 | ecosystem: Environmental > Aquatic > Freshwater > Ice > Liftoff microbial mat | place... | reverse complement strand
TGTGCCGCCGATCCGATGTATTGTCACACTGGAGGAATAACGCGATGAAGAGGTTTCAAGGGAGAATACCATTGGTAAACACCTTCGGAAAAGCGTCTCTACATCCAGTCGACGGCACACCCTCATGAGCGGGGCCGTCGGCTTATTGCTGCGCGGCACCTTCATTCAGGGGCAGCATAATCATCTCAAGGCAAAATACGAACAATTAGCTGCGCCCGAGCGTCTGTTGGCCCCGTCCGCTCGTTTCGTCAAGCGAGGAGCGTTTTTTCCAGCAGATCAAATCAAAGCGATTGCTCAATCGGATAGCGGCTTTCAATTTGTTTTTGGTTTTTCCAAGACTAACGTTGCTGCCACTGCGAAGACGCCTGACTTAAGCAAGTGGCACGCTGCCGCTGCAAAAAAGCGGTCGAGCTTAGAAAATGGCCTGCCAAACCCAACATTAGTTTCGCTGGATGAATGGATCTTACGAGTATCCGACACAACCCCACAGTGGGTAACTGAACTTATTCAGAAACTTTCCACTGAACTGACGTCAGCGCCTTTGCCCGCGCTGAATCACCCTATCGAGCTCGTTCAAAGATTGGTTACACTCGGCACCCCGGAGGCTCTCGCGATAGGTGAAATGATAGCGACACGCCAAGGTAATCAGAGGATAGCGTGGCGCTTCAAGTTTCCCATAGCAATGTTTACCCTTAGCGTCTTGACCGGATATTTTTGTGATAGCCGTCTGGGGCTAGTGCCGATGTGCCTCTTAGCGGTGGTAACGTTTTTTGCCTTTATGTTTGGAGTAGCCTCCCTAGTTTATGAGTTAAAGATTTGGCGAGCTCGCTCTACGATGCGTGGACTGTTGCGCGACGTCAAACGACTCAGGCAACGAGGAGCAAACTGAATATTTCCTCAGATTTTGGCCCATCACGCCGCCGGCAATTCCTTCCTTCGGCGGATGATGCCCGCGAGCGCACGGAGCGACTCATTCACCGCTGCCGCGCTGGGGGATGCCTTCGCCACGTCCGGATGCAGCAGCACCACATTCGTGCCCTGCGCGTAACGGCGCGCGTATTTGCCGCGCACGCCGCCAGCGAAATCGTAGTTCTCCCGCATCGCGGGAACGGCTGTCTTGCTAGTCGCTTTCTTCATGGTGTTTTCGTTCCCGGCGGTTCGCCCGCCGGGCGCCGATGATGCGCAGATTGAGAGCGCGTTTACTTGGAAGCGCGGGACTCCAGCCATTGCTGGAGCGAACTCTGGCTTTCCCCCGAAGGACGCCCGGCGACGATGCCTTCGATGCTGATGTCCTCATCAAGGTCCGGCCAATGAATGCCCTCACCACCGCCGATGAAGCGGAAGTTGCCGCGCTCCCCGTCATTTCCGTGGAGCAGGCGCGGATACCACGCGAGCGGCACCGCGATGGAACGCCCGTCGGCAAGCTCGACCATGAGCGTGTCGGACGTGACGCGGACTGCGGTCGCCTTCAGCGATGCGGAATCAAGAATCAAAGTAGTCATGCCAGCGCCGCAAGATTATCGGGCGGTGCTGGATTATCAACCGCTGAATGTCGTTCAGCTCCGCACGGGGAAAGCCGGCGCTGGACTGCAATGAAACCGGCTCCAGCCAGAACTTCGCCGTGCCGGTGTCGCGCTCGACGTGAACATGCACCGGCTCATGCCGATCCCCGGCGTAAAAGAAAAAGCGATACGGTCCAGTTCGCAGGACGGTTGGCATCCCGCGAATGCTGCTGGAATTATGGCGCCCGGCAAGAAGGAACGCGGGAGACACCGGCATCCCTCTCGCTTTTGCCAAAGCTTTACCTCTCGTCCCTTCCGAACGAAGCTCCCGGGCATGAACCCCACCCGTCTTTTTTCGCTGTGCCTTTGTCTGGTCGCGTTCGCCGTCCGGGCGGAGCCGGTGCCGGTCGAGACCACTCCCAAGCTGGAAAACCTGAACAGCCAAATCAAGGCCAACGCCGGGGATTCGCAGGCTTACGCGAACCGCGGCTACACGCTTGCCCTGCTCGGGCGAAAGGAGGAGGCGCGCGCGGACATCCGGAAGTCGGTGGCGCTCAAGGACACCGGGCCGATGCACAACCGCGCGGGCTGGGCCTATTTCAACCTGGGCGACTACGCCGAGGCGGTGCGCGAATTCGAGGTGGCCGTGAAGATGAGCGGCTTCAAGTCGCACTACGATTACTACTCGCTCGTGCTCGGCTACTGGGGCACCGGGAAGACGAAGGAGGCGCTGGAAAACTACCAGCTCGCGGTGGAGCGCGACCCGCGCTTCGGCGAATACAGGACGCTCGCCGAGCGCACCGCCGAATGGACGCCGCTGGAGCGCCGCGCGATCCATGAGATTTACGTGCTGTGGAGCAAGACCTGGAAGCCCTGATGCTGATGGTTCGAGTTGCCGACCTCGCCATTTGTTACCGAGGCCTTCGTTGACCTCCACCGGCGCGTCGTCCACTTCATCCGTTTCAAGCAGGACAAAGACATCGTAGTCATTCTGGATCCCCGCTTTTTTACGGGGTGTGCCGTCGACTGGATGTAGAGACGCTTTTCCGAAGGTGTTTACCAATGGCATTCTCCCTTGAAACCTCTTCATCGCGTTATTCCTCCAGTGTGACAATACATCGGATCGGCGGCACACCCTTCTTACGAAGAACCGCGGGAACCCATTCCTGGAGGCGCTGCCGAAGTGTCCGGTAGAGATTGTATTGCCCCAGCCCCAAGCGGCGAACACGACCAATAAACTCAGGACAGGATCGTATGTTGACTACTAGTGGCAGTCGCCCATATCCTTTCCGGGATGAATACCAACACACCAACCCTCGACCAACTCCAGCGAGGGCTTCAGCTCGCAGAACAAATTGCAACACTTGAGGCCGAAATGACGGCGATTTTCGCAGGCAACGCCGTGCCCACTCCCGTGGTCGCGCCGACGCCAGAGAAAACGAAAAGTGCCGGGAAAGGCCGCAGGAAGCTCTCCGCGCAGGCACTTGCTAATATCCGGGCGGCTCAGAAGGAGCGGTGGGCCAAGGTGAAAGGCCAGAAGGAGCCATCCAAGGCAGCGGCCCCAAAGGTTGCAGCTAAGACGACGCGCAAACTCTCTCCCCAGGCTCTTGCCAATATCCGGGCAGCCCAGAAGAAGCGCTGGGCGAAGGTGGAGAAGCAGAACACTCCAGCCAAGGCAGCCGCCCCGGAGGCACCGGTGAAGAAGAAGCGCAAACTGGCACCCGAGGTCCGGGCCAAACTCGCTGCGGCCATGAAAGCCAGGTGGGAAGCCGCCAAGAAGAGTGGTGGCCCTGCACCTACGGCAAAGAAATAGGCACGGCAACGTTCCAGACGACCGGTTCTGAACTGGTTTCTGGTTCCGCGGAACGCGGACCTAGTGCCTAACATCCGCGCGTCCGAACGCCAGCCGACTGGAGAGCCAGAGCCGACCGAAAGGTTGGCGAGAAATATCGCAGCAAAGGAAGATGTCTTCCAGACACGACCCTGCCCTGCATGTCTTTGCCCTTCGGCAGCACCGCAACCGGGTCTCGCTTTTGATCGCATCTCGCGGTTATCGGCGGGCCGGGACGCCTTCTTTGACCAGCGGCCGATTCCTCGGTATCTCATCTACTTTGCTATGTGAGAGCGTATCCGCCGCAGCCGATGCGCGTAGCCTTCAGCACATGAGGCAGACCCCGCAATATCTCACGGACGAGGACGGCGACCGCACGACAGTCGATCTGACACATTCGGCAGGACGGCTGTCGCAGTCGGCATTCGAACCGGAGGGGTCTTGTTCCTTTGGCGGGGGGTGCGCATGGGGCTTTGTGAAGACGGGATGAGTGTGGATTTGACCCGCAGGGCGTGGCTCCCGCATGGTCGGCACTCATGGATATCCGCAAAGCCGTCATCACTGCCGCCGGGAAGGGCCAGCGCATGCTCCCGTTGCAATCGCTCGTTGATCGCGACCGGGTCACGAAGAGCGCGCTGGCGCTCATCATTGAGGAGGTGCTCCGTGCGGGCATCGAGCAGATCGCGGTGGTGATCGCACCGGGAGATGCGGCGGCTTTCCGGGCGGCTGCGGGGGAGCACGCGGCGCGGCTGACTTTCATCGAACAGGCGCAGCCGCTGGGATACACGCATGCGGTCGCGTGCTCGGCGTCGTTCTGCGGGAATGATCCGTTTCTTCTGCTGGTCGGGGACCATCTGTATCTCTCGCACGCGGGCCAGGGTTGCGCCCAGCAGCTTGTGGCGATCGCGCGTGCGGAGAAGTCGGCGGTGTCGGCGGTGCAGAGCACGCACGAGAGCAAGCTGCCGTACTACGGTGCGGTCGGCGGCAAGCTGGTGGATGCGGCGCGGCGGCTTTATCAAGTGGACACGGTGTTGGAAAAGCCGACGCCGACGGAGGCGGAACAGCGCATCAGTGTGCCTGGGCTGCGCGCGGGATACTATCTGTGCTTTTTTGGAATGCATGTGCTCACGCCGGCGGTGCATCGGCTGCTGGCCGAGCATTTGGCAGCCGCGCCGGGCCAGGAGAACACGGTGCATCTCCGCGCGGCTCTCACGCAGCTCGCCAGCCATGAGCGTTACCTCGCGGCGGAACTGGACGGACGGCGCTACGATTTCGGCGTGAAGTACGGTCTGCTCACGGCGCAGCTCGCGCTCGCGCTCGATGGCAAGGACCGCGATGAAGTTCTCCGCGGGATCGTGGAGCTGCTCGCGAGCAACAGGCCCCCGGCGGAATAAGCGATGTCACTCGGCCTCATTTCCCTCATCACGTCGGCGGACGCAGCGGTCCGCGATCGCGCACTGGACGAAGCCTGCAAGGGCGCGTCGCTCGACGAGCTTCTCGCGGAATGCGAATCGCTGGATGCATTCCGCCGCACTTCACAGAATCTCTACGAGCGCGTGCGGGCGCTGTTCTTCCTGTATGCGATCCATCGCTTCCATCTGCCGACGCGCCTCGGAGGTGGCAGTGGCAGTGGGGCAGGCGACTCGCCTGCCGCAGTCTGTTCAGGCGACTCGCCTGAACATGCTCCCGCGGGCGAGTCGCCCGCGGAGACCAAGGCAGGCGGGGTCGCCTGCCCCACTGGCTCTGCCACTGCTCGCGGGCTCATCCCGTTCCGCGGGCACGAGCAGTTGCTCGAACGGCGGTTCGAGGATGCGATCGATCTTTTTCAATCCGCGCAGAAGGCGGACGGCCCGAGCGATGGCCTGTCGTCGGCACTGGCGGCGGCGTATCACCGGCTCGCTTTCCAGACGCTCGCCGACCAGGTGCGGCGCAGCGTGCGGAGCGTCCGGGGGAATCAGTGGATGTTCCGCATGGGCCATCCGCTGGACCAGCCCTTGCGCATCCGGCCCGAGCTGCTGCGCGCGAATGCGGACGGCTCCTACCCAATCCTGCGCGAGCAGACGCCGGTGCGCATGGACCTCACGCACTCCGCGTGGAGCGACATCTTCTTCCTCGGGATGGATTACCCCGAAGGCGCGCGTGTGCTGAATATTTCCGTGGACCTCGGCGTTCACGGGCGCGATGCGGAGACGAAGCCGCCGGTGAGCGCGTGGTTGCGCGTGATCGATGAGCCGGTGCTGCGGCTCGTCTCGGTCGATCTCGGCGCGAGCGCGGAGATTTCTACGCTGTCGGAGGTGTTCGACTTTGCAAAGGACTACCTGGGCCTGCTGAAAGCCGCCGTCATCGCGAGCGGCATCGTGCCGCCGGGGATCGAGGGCAGCGGGCAATCGCTCACCGATCTGCTCGCGCAAATGCTCGGACCGGGTCGCGGCCTCGAGCTTGTCTCCAGCGTGAACGACATCCCGAAAGGCTCGCGCCTCGCGGTGTCCACGAACCTTCTCGCCGCGCTCATCGGCGTCTGCATGCGCGCGACGGGCCAGGCGGAATCGCTCACCGGTTCACTGCGTGAAGATGAACGCCGTCTCGCACTCGCGCGCGCGCTGCTCGGCGAATGGATCGGCGGCAGCGGCGGCGGCTGGCAGGACAGCGGCGGCGTGTGGCCGGGCATCAAGCTCATCGAGGGCGTCGCCGCGCAGGAAGGCGATCCGGAGCACGGCATCTCGCGCGGACGGCTCATGCCGCGGCATCACGTCTTCACGCGCGAGGAGATCCCCGACACGGCGCGCCAGGCGTTGCAGGATTCGCTCGTGCTGGTCCACGGCGGCATGGCGCAGAATGTCGGGCCGATTCTCGAAATGGTGACGGAGAAGTATCTGCTTCGTTCCTCCGCCGAATGGCATGGGCGGCAGGAAGCGCTCGGCTTTCTCGATGAGATTCTCGGCGCACTGCGGGCCAGCGACATCGCGCGCGTCGGCGACGTGACGACGCGGAATTTCGCCGGGCCGATCCAGGCGATCATCCCGTGGGCATCGACCTATTACACCGAGCGGCTCATCGAGCAGGTGCGCGCGGAATTTGGGAAGGACTTCTGGGGCTTCTGGATGCTCGGCGGCATGAGCGGCGGCGGCATGGGATTCATCTTCGCGCCGCATCGCAAGACGGAGGCGCAGGACCGCATGCAGGCGATCATGAGCGCGACGAAGAAGGAGCTGTCCGCATCGCTGCCATTCGCGATGGAGCCGGTCGTGTATGATTTCAAAATCAACGAGAACGGCACCTTTGCCGATCTGCTGAACACCGGCACCGACACGAAAGGCGCGCCGCTTCCGCTGATGCCGAAGGGCTACTACCTCCTCCTCGCGCCAAAGCTTCTCCGCGAAGATCCCAAGACGCTCACGCCATCGAAGCGCGCGGAGTTGGACAAATTCGCCGCTGCCTGCCGCACACAGCCGGAACTGCGCGGAATGGTGCGGGAGCTGTTCGACGCCCTGCTGCCGCGCGGTCGGGAGGAACGCGCCGGCGCGCAGAGCCTGGAGGCGTTGCTGGCCGAGAATGGATTCGACCGCGAAGCGCATGAACAGATCCGCGGAGACCTGAAAGCCGGCCGCATCGGCCTCGCGCAAAACCGGCTGCCAGCGAACAGCGTGATCGAAGACGTGCAGCCCGGCGATGTGATGGAAGCTGGTGAGCCGCCGGCCACCAGTGGGGCAGGCGACTCGCCTGCCTCAGTCTCTTCCGGCGACTCGCCGGAAGATCGCCAGAATGCCACATCCCCATTCCGCCCCTTCCAGCCCGACAAGCTCGCCGAAATCACCCGCCGCCGCCTCCCCCACTGGCAACAGGATGGCTGCACGTATTTCGTGACATTACGGCTGGCCGACTCACTCCCACGCACAGCCTACGAGCAGTGGCGCGTCGAGCGTGACGAGCATCTTGCAAAGATCGCCGGCAACCTGGAGAGCGTCCGTGAGGCGAAAGCCCTGTTCACGGACCGAATCGAACACGAGTTCGACAAGGGATTCGGTGCCTGCGAACTCAGGATGCCTGGCATCGCCGCCGAGTTGGAGAGGATCCTCCGCTTCCACGATGCCAAGCACTACTCTCTCGGCACCTTCGTCGTGATGCCGAACCATGTGCATGTTCTCCTCACTCCAGCAACGGGGCACACATTGAGCAGCATCCTCCAAAATTGGAAATCGGTGTCGGCCCACGGCATCAACAGGCTCCTGAATCGGACGGGCACGTTGTGGGAGGATGAGTCGTTCGACCACATCGTGAGGGATGATTGGCAACTGCGGAAGTTTGCGCGTTACATCGAGGAAAACCCGGCAAAGGCCAGGCTGCCGGAAGCGGCGTATCGGACCGGAGTCGGGAAGGCAGGAAATCCCGTGGGGCAGGCGACCCCGCCTGCCGCGGCCAGTGGGGCAGACGACCCGTCTGCCTCGGCCAGTGGGGCGGACGACCCGTCTGCCGCGGCCAGTGGGGCAGACGACCCGTCTGCCGAGTCTCAGCGGGCGACTCGCCCGCGTTCCGGCGAGTCGCCGGAACAGACTGAGGCAGGCGAGTCGCCTGCCCCACTTCACCTCGGCGACTCACTCGATTCCGGCGACTCACTCGATTCCGGCAACTCACTCTATTCCGGCAACTCACTCTATTCCGGCAAGTCACTTCATTCCGGCAAGTCGCCTGACACATTCACGACACGCGGCATGGACGCGCTGCGCAATGGCGAAGTCGCCGTCGTCACGCTCGCCGCGGGCGCGGCGTCGCGCTGGACGCAGGGCGCGGGCGTCGTGAAATCCCTCCACCCATTCTGCAAGCTCGGCGGACGGCATCGCACGTTCCTCGAAACGCACCTCGCGAAATCGCGCCGCAGTTCGCGCCTCGCGGGCAAGGCAGTGCCGCACATTTTCACCACGAGCTACCTCACGCACGAACCCATTTCCGCCATCCTCGCCGCGCGCGGCAACTACGGCTACGAAGGCCCCGTCCTGCTCAGCCGCGGCAAGAGCGTCGGACTGCGTTTCATTCCCGCGGCGCGCGACCTGCGCTTTGCATGGGAGGAAATGCCGCAGCAGATGCTCGACGAGCAGCAGCAAAAGGTCCGCGAATCGCTGCGGGCCGCGCTGCTCCGCTGGGCTGAGGGCACCGGCGAGGCCTCCGACTACCGCGACAATCTCCCGTTGCAGTGCATGCACCCCGTCGGCCACTTCTACGAAATCCCAAATCTCCTGCGAAACGGCACGCTCGCCGCATTGCTCCGCGACCGCCCGCAGTTGAAGACGCTGATGCTCCACAACATCGACACCGTCGGCGCAAATCTCGACCCTGCAATCCTCGGACGCCATCTCCACAGCGGCGCGACGCTAAGCTTCGAAGTCATCACACGCCGCCTGGAAGATCGCGGCGGCGGTCTCGCGCGCGTGGACGGACGCACCCGGCTGGTCGAGGGACTCGCCATGCCGCGCGAGGAGGTCGAATTCGGCCTCACGTACTACAACACCCTCACCACTTGGATCGATGTGGACGGGCTGCTCCGCGCATTCGGCCTCTCCCGCTCCGATCTAGCCGATGAACCGAAAGTCCTCGCCGCCATCCGCGACCTCGCCGCGTCGGTGCCCACCTACATCACGCTCAAGGACGTGAAGAAACGCTGGGGCCACGGGCAGGAGGACATTTTCCCCGTCGCGCAATTCGAGAAGCTGTGGGGCGACCTCACCGCACTGCCGGAGATCGACAGCAAGTTTCTCGTGGTGCCGCGGCTGCGCGGCCAGCAGTTGAAAGATCAGGCGCAACTCGATGGCTGGTTGCGCGACGGCTCGGCGGCATTCGTCGAGTCGCTGTGCGAGTGGTCATAGTCGCGGCGCATCGCGAGCAGCAAGGTAGTCGCGTTGAAACAGCATCCTGATGCCGATGATCAGGGCGATGCCCGCGACGGAATAGGCCAGCGCGGTGAAAGAGAGCAGGCGATCGATCCCGAGTGAGTGCTTCCACATGCCGCCGAACAGAGTCGCAAAGCCTGACATGATGGCGCCACAGAAATTCAGCGCGCCGACAGCGGAGGCGCGAGTGTCGGCGGGCACGACTTCAAAGGCGGCGGGAAAGATGTTGCCCATCAGCAGACCGCTGAACAAACCGAACGCCACGGCGGCGATGCGGGTGACGTTGAGCGTGTCGCTGCTGCCGAGCGCGTGCAGGCACGGGGCGCACAGGACCAGGCTCGCGACCATGAGCCACATTCGCGCGGCCTTGGTGCGGCGATACAGGACGTCGGCAAGCACACCGCCGCCGAGCAGACCGATGAGCGTGGCGCCTTGCAGGAAGACGGTGGCGTTGAACGCCGCGTCGGATTGATTCAGCGAGAACTTGTCGTGCAGGAACGTGGGCAGCCATCCGTAGAGCAGCCACAGGCCGAACACGAAAATCGGAAACACGACGCACAGCAGCAGGAAGGTCGGCACCTTGATGAGCGCACTGATCGCGAATGCCGGGCGCGCGGCCGCTGTCGTGGCAGCGGTGCCTTCATTCACCGTGCGGAGAAAAAGGAAATAGGGCAGCGCATAGAGCACGCCGACGGCACCGAGCATGAAGAACGCGCCGCGCCATTGCCCGCGATCCGCCATCCAGCCGCCAAACCAACTGCCCGCGACCGTCCCAGCGACCTGCGCGGTCGTGAGCGTCGCAATTGCGCGCGAACGCAGCTCCGGCGGATGCGCGTTTGCCGTGAGCGCGATGGCTGTCGGAATGTAGAGGGATTCGGAGATGCCCATGACCGCACGCAGCACGAGCATCATCGCGCCGCTGGCTGCAAAGCCGGTCGCGATGGTGACGATGCTCCAGACGACAAGGCTCAGCACGACGAGCATGCGTTTTGAAAAGCGATCGGCGAGCTGCCCTGCGACAGGACAGCCAAACGCATACACCCACAGGAACACCGCGCCCACCAAGCCGAGCTGCCGGTCCGTCATCGCGAGACCGGACTTGAGCGACGGGAACATCGAGAACACCGCCTGCCGGTCGCAGTAGTTCAGGAAGTAGGCGACCCACATGAACGCAACCAACCGCGCCGCGTGGCGTGCCTGCAGCGATGAAGTGGGTGGCGGCGACGTCAAATATTGGAAGCAGTACGGAGGTTCAAAATCGGGGGGAAGCCGGGCAGTCGTGGAGTTGATGCTCCTGGCGTTGTTCAGCGCCGCCGGATCATTCGCAGCACTGGCGAGTCCCGTCCCTCGCTGGACGCAGACTGCTTCCCGAGGGTCGCAGCCGCCGGGCCGCGTTCGCTGCGAATGGGCGACATCACTGCGGAAGCGATCTCGCGATTTCATCCACGCGGTAGCCGATCCCGGTCGGACCGAGCGTGGAGAGGTCGAGGACGCCGTTGCGCCGGCGGTAGAGGCCGGGGTGAATTTTTGCCTCGGGCACGGAGGCTTCGGGGCAGAACTGCATCCCGTTGCTCTCCACTCCCATGATGGTTCCGGCGTGCGCGGCGAGCAGCACATGGGAGATCTGCGCGAGCATCGGGTTCGTGAGGTCCTGGACCATGAGCGTCATTCCGTGCGCGCGCGCCCATGCGAGGCTGAGCAGCGCGCCGGTGAGCGTCTTGCAGGTCTTCAATGCGACGCCGGTCCAGCCGAGTTCGCGACCGAGCCGCACGAAGCGCCAGTCATGTGCGCTTTCATCTAGGAAGAGCGGCTTGCGCGCACTGACGCTGCGGACGTCGATGCGGTGCGCATCCAGATCGTACGGGAAGGGCTGCTCGATGTAGAGCAGCATGCCGTAGAGGCGCGGCTGCTCCACGAGGAGACGGTCGAGGATCTCGCAGACGTATGCGGGGTCGGTGACCGTGCAGTTGAAATCCGCGCTGAGCCAATCGCAGCTTTCCTCGATCGAAATCGCACCCACGCGAAGCAGCCGCTCGTAATCCCACGCCGCGTCATTGCCGCGCAATTTCACCTTCAGACATTTCAGCCCATCGGTGCGGATCCAGTCCCGCAGGACGGCGGGGCAGCCATCATTCGGCTCCGTGCCGGTGAGGTCGGATGGCTCCAGCGGATCGAGTCCACCGACGAGGTGCCACACTGGCAGGCGCGTCTGCTTGGGCCGGAGAAAATGGGGCGGTCGCAGGTCGCTGAATCGGGAGTCGCCTTCGAGAAAATGTGCGAGGTCGGCGGAAAGGAATTCCTCGCCGAGCGTCGCGAAAACCGGCCGGGAATGCAGATTGCCGAATGCGTCGTGAATCGCGATGTCGAACAGTGAGTGGCACACCAGCGCGGCGAGATGCGGCATGGGTTCGGCGTGGCCGGCGTTGGCCTTGGCGAGCAGCGAATCGAGCAGACCGTGCTGGAAGGCGTCGCCGAGTTCCATCGGATGACCCTTTTGGTCGAACGTGACAATTTCCCGCGCCAGCACCTCGCAGAACTCGCGCATCCGCCCTTCGCGTTCGTCCCAACTCAGCGCGCAGGGCCACACCCAGGCGACGCTCAGCGGCGTCTCGCCCCAGCCTTCGGCCGAGCGTCCGGATCGATCCTCCACACGGACGCGGGTCCGCGCACACAGCGACCTCGTCACCGTCTGCGCGCCGAACTTTAAGGGCACCCGCAATTCGACCGGGATGAAGTGCAGGACGGCTTCAATGACGCGGATGTCGGTATTTTTTCCCACACCGGCAGCCTGAAGGAACGCGATGCACGATGGCAAGCGGGACGTGGCGCCGGGGGAAGACCGACATCGCGGTTGACCACAACCGGATGACACTTACAGTCGTAACCTCAGCTAAATACCAATGGCACAGCAAAATCCTCGTCCGAACCGCGACCGCGACCCTAATGGGGGCAACGGTTCAGAACCCAACTTTAACTGGCGCGGGCTTGCCCTGTTTGCCGCGGCGATTCTGTGCATCGGGGCCGCCTTTTACCTCCGCGGTCCGAATGCGAATACCAAGACGCTCTCCTATCCGCAGTTCCGCAAGGCACTCACTGAAGGGCTGATTCTGCCGGAGAAACTCGCAATCGTGTCCGAGGCTGGCAACCCGACTGACTCCATCCGCGGCTTTTTCAAGCCGTCGAAGGATGCGAAGCCCGAGGCCTTCCGGACGCAGGTCAATCCGCAGTACAATCAATACATCGAGGCTGAACTCGCAGCGCACGACATAATCCCCGAGATGGACTCCGGGAACAACAATCTGCTCCTGTCCGCGCTGCTGAACTTCCTGCCCATCGCGCTCATTCTCCTGCTGTTGTATATCTTTTTCCGGCAGCAGCTTCGCATGGCGGGAAAAGGCGCGCTCAGCTTCGGCAAGAGCAAGGCCCGCATGATGGCGCGCGACAAGAACAAGGTGACTTTCAAGGATGTCGCCGGTGTCGAGGAGGCAAAGGAGGAGGTCACGGAAATCGTCGAGTTCCTCAAAGACCCGAAGCGTTTTCAAAAGCTCGGCGGTCGCATCCCGAAGGGCGTGCTCATGGTCGGCCCTCCAGGAACCGGCAAGACGCTGCTCGCCCGCGCCATCGCAGGGGAGGCTGACGTGCCGTTCTTTTCGATCAGCGGATCGGACTTCGTCGAAATGTTCGTGGGCGTCGGCGCGAGCCGCGTGCGCGACATGTTCGAGCAGGGCAAGAAGGCCGCGCCGTGCCTCATCTTCATCGATGAAATCGACGCCGTGGGCCGTCACCGCGGACACGGTCTCGGCGGCGGACACGACGAACGCGAGCAGACGCTGAATGCGCTGCTTGTCGAGATGGACGGCTTCGACACGCAGGATGGCGTGATCATCATCGCGGCAACGAATCGCCCCGATGTTCTCGATCCCGCGCTGCTGCGCCCCGGCCGTTTCGATCGGCAGGTCACCGTCTCCCTTCCGGACGTGAAGGGCCGCGAGGAAATCCTGAAGGTTCACTCGAAAAAGGTGAAGCTCGCCGACGATGTGAACCTGGGCGTCATCGCCCGCGGCACGCCCGGCTACAGTGGCGCGGAACTCGCCAACGTCATCAACGAAGCCGCGCTCATGGCGGCACGGAAGGGATCAAAATCCATCACCACGCCGGACCTCGAGGAGGCCCGCGACAAGGTGCGCTGGGGCAAGGAGCGCCGTTCGCTCGCGATGAGCGACAAGGAAAAGGAGAACACCGCCTACCACGAGGCGGGACACGCTTTGCTCGGGTGCTTCCTCGAGCACACCGACCCGCTGCACAAGGTGACCATCATCCCGCGCGGACCTTCCCTCGGCTCCACGATGTATCTCCCGATGGAGGACAAGTACACCCATCGGAAGAACGAACTCCTCGACCGGCTCGTGATGATCATGGGTGGGCGCGTCGCGGAGGAACTCGTCTTTGGTGACGTCACCAACGGCGCCCGCGGCGACATCAGCATGGCCAGCGGCATTTCCCGCAAGATGGTCTGCGAATGGGGCATGAGCGAACGCCTCGGCATGGTCGAGTACGGCGATCACGAAGAACACGTCTTCCTGGGCCGCGACCTCGGACGTTCGCGCAATTTCAGCGAAGCCACCGCGATGGAAATCGATCGCGAAGTGAAGAAACTGTGCGACGACGCCTACAGCCGCGCCAGGAACCTCATCTCCAGCAATCGCGACAAACTCGAAATCATCGCCAAGGCGCTGCTGGAGTTCGAGACGCTCGATGGCGAGCAGGTCAAGGACATCGTCCAGACCGGACAGATGCGCAATCCGCCCAATCCTCCGCCACCGAGCCCGGCCAGGAGCATCGAACCGATGCCCACACCCGAGAAAGCAGCGGGAGAGCAGGCCAGCCTCGACTTCCCCGGCGGACTGAGCGGCGCGCCAGCGTAGTCGGCAGCCGACGACGTGAGGAGGCGGGCGTGCATTTGCCGGATCGCACAGTCCTCTTTTAGGCGCGTTCGAGCGCAACCTATGAGCAATCAACCGATTCGAATCGACGAGGGGGATGGTGTTTGGCCGCCCGACAACTACACCGGGGAATGGGTCTATCATTGGCCCAACGGTCAGCTCAAGTATCACGCGCATTACCTCGATGGAAAAACCGAGGGGGGGTGGTTCTCTGCTACTGGGACAACGGCCAGATTGCCCAGCGGCGTGTCTCCGCGGCGGGCATCTGCCGCGAAGTTTGGACCGATTACTTCGAGAATGACGCGAAGTTCAAGGAGACCGACTATCGGGATGATTCTAACTTTACGATTCGCTACTTCGGCCCAGACGGAGATGTTATCCGCAGCGAAGTCTGGCAGGATGGCGACATTGTCCACGAGGAGGGTGAAGACTTGCTCGCCGAATGAATGCGCTGAACCTGCGGTCGCTGAGGTTGAGGTTGTTGACGGCATCTGAGCATTTCAACATGGACTCCTCCGCCCAACACCATTTCCTGCGCATCACATGAGCCTCGAAAAAGTCGTCGTCGTCGGCGCCACCGGCTATTCCGGTGAAGAACTCGTGCGCATCCTCTCGCGCCATCCGCATGCCGAGATCGCTGCGGTCACCTCGCGCCAGCTCGCCGGCCAGACCCTTGCGAGCATCTATCCGCGATTCGCCAGCACGCGCTACGCGGCGCTCAAGTTCATCGACTCCGCCACGGAGGCAATCCTCGCGACCGGCGCACGCATCGCCTTCCTCGCACTCCCGCATGGCGTCGCCGCCGAATACGCCGCACCCCTGGTGAAGGCAGGCCTCAGGGTTCTCGACCTCAGCGCGGACTTTCGCATCAAGAACCTCGCGACTTACGAGGAGTTCTACGGCGAAAAGCACCACGCGCCCGAACTCGCCGCAGTTTCCGTGTATGGACTGCCGGAAATTTACCGCGACAAGATCCGCACGGCGCAGCTCATCGCCTGCCCCGGCTGCTATCCGACGAGCATCCTCATCCCGCTCATTCCCCTTCTCCGCCGCCGGCTCGTGAAGCCCGGCAGCATCTGCGTTTTCAGCATGAGCGGTGTCAGCGGCGCAGGCCGCAATGCGAAGCTCGATTACCTCTTCGCCGAGTGCAACGAAAGCGTCCGCGCCTACAGCGTGCCGCAGCACCGGCACCTCGCCGAGATCGAGCAGGAGCTGAGCATCGCCGCCGGCAGCAATGTCGCGATCAATTTCACCCCGCATCTCATCCCGGTGAATCGCGGCATCCACACGACCATCTACGCCGCGCCCGAGGACAGCATCGAGCCGTGGCATCTCGCGAATGCCTGGAACGAAGACTACGGCGACGCCAGGTTTGTCCGCCTCCTCGGCGACAAGGAACTGCCTGACACGAAGAACGTCACCGGCACGAACTTCGTCGATATCGCGTTCCGCCACGACCCGCACACCGGGCGGGTCGTCCTGCTCAGCGCCGAGGACAACCTCGTGAAAGGAGCCGCCGGCCAGGCCGTGCAATGCCTGAACATCCTCTGCGGCTGGCCGGAGGAGACCGCGCTGCTCTGACACCGACTTCATCAATCACCATGGCACACCAGAAATCCGACGGAATGAACTACGCCCCCGTGGGCAAACCCGCGCCGGTGGTGAAACCGGGTGAGTTTGTCTTCGCGGCGGCGGCACTCGATCACGGCCACATCCACGGCCAATGCCAGGGACTCACCGAGGCGGGCGGCGAATGCCGTTACGTCTTCGATCCCGATGCGGCGAAGGTGGAAAGGTTCCGCGAGAAATATCCCGCGGCGAAGGTGCTCCGCTCGATCGACGAAGTGCTGGAGCAAAAGGACGTGCAGCTCGTCGCCAGCGCCGCCGTGCCGAGCGATCGCGGGCCGCTCGGGTGCCGCGTGCTCGATGCGGGCAAGGACTACTTCACCGACAAGGCACCCTTCACCACGCTCGCGCAGCTCGAAGCTGCGCGCGCGACCGTCAAGCGGACAGAAAAGAAATATGCAGTGTACTATTCCGAGCGCCTCCACGTGGAGGCGAGCGTCCGCGCCGGGCAGCTCATCGGGCAGGGCGCGATCGGGCGCGTCGTGCAAGTCATGGGCATGGGGCCGCACCGCAGCAATCCCTCGACCCGTCCGGCGTGGTTTTGGAGCCGCGAAAAAATGGGCGGCATCCTCATCGACATCGGCAGCCACCAATTCGAGCAGTTCCTCACCTACACCGGCGCGAAGAGCGCGCGCATCGTGCATGCGGCGGTCGCGAACTACCACCACAGGCAGCACCCCGAATTCGAGGACTGGGGCCAGGCAAACCTCATCGCCGACAACGGCGCGACCAACTACGTCCGCGTGGACTGGCTGAACCCGCAGGGCCTTCGCACGTGGGGCGACGGACGCACCTTCATCCTCGGCACCGAGGGCTACATCGAGGTGCGGAAATATCTCAACGTCGGCGCAGACGCCGAGAGCGGCAACGCGGGCGTTGAAGGCGATCACCTTTTCCTCGTGGACAACAAGGGCGAGCACCACATCCGCTGCGCGGGCAATGTGGGCTTCCCGTACTTCGGCCAGCTCATCCTCGACTGCCTCCACCGCACCGAAAACGCCATGACCCAGCAGCACACCTTCCTCGCCGCCGAACTGTCCCTGCAAGCGCAGGCCGCCGCCATCCGCATCGAATAGATGCGGAGTTGAGTGATGTCAGTTGAGAGTTGAGAGGTTCAAAATCAGCGCCATCACTCGAAAGGAGCACTAGTCCCCCGGCTGAAGTCTTCTCTCAACCCTCAAGCCTCAACTCTCAACTCCGCTCCCAATGCCCGACCTCTTCGCCGAACTCGCCACCGCCCTGCGCGAACGCCTCGCCGTCATCGCCGACCGCGAACTCTACGCCCGCGATCCCGCCGTCCATTTGGAAAAGCTGAAATCCGTCTCCGAACGCATCACGCACCTCGGCGACGCCCTGCCGCGCCCCCTCCCCGGCGACTTCGCCCACTACCTCCAGCGCGCGAGCTACGACAAGGCGCTCGCGTGGCTCGAAGCGAACAAGCCGTAGCGCAGTTACGAGTCCGGCCCCGGCATTTTGCGCGAGCTTTTTCTTCGCACTCGGGCCTTGGCTGCGCATCTTCCGCGCGCTCATGCGCGCAGTCCTTGCACTCGAAGGCAGTCGTCACTTCTCGGACGCCTTGGTGCTCGCGCTGCGGGAATCGAGGAATGCTCCTGCAAATCCTGTGCTATCGAGTGTGAAAGGCGTCGAGAATTGCTGAAACCCGCTTTGAATCGCGGCGATGTTTCCCGAGTAGAAATTCGCGGCGATCGATCCATTCGCGAAGCTCATTTTTCCGAGCACACCGAAGCCGTTATTCGTCGGATCGGAATCCATATTGTCGAAGAGCACGAAACCCGATGTCGCGACCGCATAGGCTCCAGTCCCTTGATCGTTGGTGTTTCGGATGGTCACGATGGCGGCATTGAGAACTCCGGGTGCGACTGACGCGGTTGCGAAGGCGGCTGCGGCCGTGGAGAACCGGAAAAATGTGAGGCTCTTGCAAAACCTACACGGTCACCGACGCGCGGCGTCATCGCTCAGAGGAGTGAAGGCATCTCGCCCTCTTACGGCTGAGGTTTTGCAAGAGCCTCGTGTGAGTGACGTTTTCATTGAAGCGTTTTGTTTCGGGGGTTGGGGGAAGTCTTCACAGGTGATTTTATTCCAGCGTCGCCGGCGCTCCGGGCAGCCGTTTGCTCACCGAGTCCGGCGGCCAGCTTATCGAACCGTTCGAGGGTCAGCGCTGCGACTTTTTCCCCCAGTTCGATTCCATTGCGCCCCGCGAATGTGTAATGAATGCCACCCAGAATTCGGCTGCGGGCGATTTCCTCGGCGCACCGGCGCAGCGAGGTGAATCTCCGCGTCACCCCGGGCACATCATCGCTCGTCGCGGTGAATTCCACCTGATCGCTTCCAAGGTATGCAGCGAGCACCGTCGCAGCAGCACCGCTGAACGCCGCATGGCCGGACACGTACTCCGGATGTGGCGGACACGGGAGCAGCGAATTCCACGCAGGATCGTTCTCCGTCCGCGGATTTTCGTCTTCGTCAGCCCGTTGGATCGCGGTGACTGGCCGCCAGAAATTGTAGTGGCACTTCGCTTCCCAAGTCGCCACGCCGGCATCCGCCATCGCCACATTGATCAACGCAAACAGTCTCGCGCAAGGCACGGCGGCGGCATCTCCTGCCGCACACCCTGGATCAGGGTCTGATTCCACACCACCACCGGATTCCCCGCGAAGCACGGCGCCCCGGCGAGCGACCAGAGCAGCGCGAGCAATGCCGCACGTCTTCGCATTCCCCTTCGCCCGGAATCCGATTCCCTCATGGGGTCACCGTCCTTTTCACCGTCAGGCGCAGGAACATTTGCGGCTGCTGCCCTGTCACCAGCACGCTCGCTCACATTTCGATGGTTTCCGCGTCCTCGACCCCGGTGGGAAACGACGGCACCACTGTCGGCCACGTTTATAGGTCCGCGCTGGCCTGCACTTTCGCTTCCAATCCCTCCAACACTCTCCAAACGCGATAGGTCAGCGTGAGCTACTGCAGTTGGCTCTGAAAATCCATCACGGTCGCTACCACTGGCACTTTTGCGGGGTCGGAGGCGTTGGCCTGGCCGCGCACGAGCATCTCCAGAAGATTCGCCAGCCCGTCGGTTCCGGGATCGGCGAGGTCGCCCGAGATGGTCGGATCATTCAGTTCCGCCGGCGTGAAGTTGAGCCGCTTACACTTAGCCACCGGCCCGTATCCGGCGAAGGCTGGAATCCTCATGCCCGCCGTGTCCGCAAACCAGATGTTGTAAATCACCAGTGGCACATCGCCAGCGCCCACACCGGCCTCCACGCTGATCGGCAATTCGAGGATCAGGTTTTGCGGCAGCGCGGTATTCGGCACGGAATAGACGACCACCCGCGTGAGGCCCGTGGCCAGCTCGCGATCCGTGACCCGGCAGCACTGACCCGCAGTCTTCAACTCCGGCGTGAGGAAGCTGACCTTCGCCGCCGGGTAGCTCAAGTCGAACTGCAAAGCCACCACCGCGTTCGAGCCCAGCAGCTTCACCGGCAGCGCGGTCGAACTCGCGGATGCATCCTTCGGATTGCCGAGTTCCAGGGTGGCGGCCCACGTGGACGCGACCGTGGCCGCAACAAACACCAGCAGCAGTTTGGAATATGGGATCATCGGTTTCATGGCAGTGGCTTCGTTGTGTCTCAGCCCTCACGGCTCGGGAGGTGGTTGCGGTGGCTCTTCTCGTACCACGGGGCTCTCCGGCTCCCGGGCAGAATGCCTCTCGGGTGCTTTCAGCGTTTTCCAACCCGTCGCGAGCAATGGGTCCGTCTCCTGCCGCACCAGGACAAAGAGCTTGTTCACATCGAAATCAGCCGCCTCGCCAAGCTGCTCGCGTGCGCGCCGAATTTCCTGGAGGATTTCGTTTTCAGGCATGGGTCAAGCATTCACGGGTTCGGCTGGAGTGCAAATCACCGGACAGATCATTCCCGCTCCGCCGCAGGCATGTTCGATGCGCCGAATGAGATGCGGATTGTGGATATGTTTGCAATTCCAAGTGAGCAGAAAGTCCATCTGACAGGCCGCAGCCATGCCGATGTGCGCCGCGTCTTCGGAGCCCTGGCGGGAATGATTTTCTCCCCAAGCGACCGCCGCGTGAGTTCCTTCGCTGCGTTACTCTCCTCGAACACCGTGCAAACGCGCAGCTTCTCGATCCGGCTCGCGGCAAAGACCGGATCGCCGCGCCCGACCTCCGCAAGCACAAACCGTGAAACGAAACAGTCGTAACGCTGCCGGTGATCGTTCCACCAGTCCTCGGTCGCCTGCTGGTCCGCGGCGAGTTGCAATTCGCGGCTGCGCCGTGCCGTGAGATCACTCGGGATCGTAGGCTCCACATAAACTTTCGGAAGGCTCATCCCGAATGGTCGTGGCTGATGCACGCCTCGCCGCCGCACACCGCGGGGTCACTGTCGATGCCCGGAAAGCTCTGCCCGAGATCGCGCGCGACCTTCTGCAGCAACGCGGCCTTCTCTCCCGGCGTCAGCGCCTCCGCGGCCGCTTCGATTTCGGCGAGGGTGCTCATGGCGGGGATTGTAGCATTGCCTGCGGAGTTCCGTCTATTTCACCGTGCAGTCGGCGCAGGCTTGGATTGCGGCGGGCGCTCATACTGTTTGCAGTTTCTTCACCACGAAGTTGTTGAGGCTTTCGCCGGCTGCTTCCGCGCGGAGCGAGAGAAGGCGGTGCAAGTTCGGATCAAGACGCAGCACAAACTTCCCACTGTATTCCTTCCCGGCGCTCCTGGCGGGCAGCGGGTCGCCGTGGCCCAGTTTCATGCGGATGACATCCTCGACGATGTCGCGGAGCTGTCGCAGGACTTCCTCTTCGGTGTCGCCGTGGCAGCTTTGCCCGACCAGCGGTGGCGCGCTGCCGATGAAGCATCGATCTTCGTCGCTCCACTCGACGAGCTTTACGTATTGGGCGGCGAGCGCCTTCGGGTCATTCTTCTTTTTCATGGGCTTCATTGATTTTCTCGCGGACCTGCTTTTCCTGATAATGCTTCGCGTCATCACCAAGCTGACCGGAGATCACCGCTGCCACGCCAGTCCGGTGGCGAAATTTGCGGTGGCTGCCTTTCCCCGGCTCAAATTCAAACCCCGCTTTTTCGAGGTCTTTGATGAGTTGGCGAACTTTTCGCGGCACGGCATATCAGTATCAATGCGATACTATTTCGCAAGTAATTTTCAGGCTTGGGGCTTTCGCATGGTGTGGCTGATGCACGCCTCGCCGCCGCACACCGCGGGGTCACCGCCGATGCCCGGAAAGCTCTGCCCACCGCCACGGATGCCGGAGCGGCCGGACGCCCCGCCAGCCAAGCCGCCGCGACCTCCTCGCGCTTGGCCTTCACCAGCAGCGCGTCATCGATCCGCTGCCGCTGCGTGAGCTGCGTCTGCGCCTGTGCGAGCACCGCATCGAATTTTGGCGTGCAACGCTTTCGTACGCGCAGCGTGCTCCTTTTCCACCCGCGCGAGCTGCAAGCGGATCGCCGCGCGGAGCTGCTTCACCGACGCAGCGGCGGCGGCATCGTCCCGCTCCAGAAACCCATTCGTGTCGCCAAATCGCTTCTGCTCGTTGCGCAGCGCGCCCGCGCCTTCCAGATCGGCCGCACTGCCCGCCTTTTTGAAAGCCTCATCAAGCGACATCAGAAAAAGCAGCTTCACCTTGTTGAGTTCGGCCTCATGCACAGCGGTGACATCGCGCTTGAACGCCGCCTGCCACTCCGCATCCGTGGTGGCAATGCACTTCTGCATCTCCGTCTGGGCGGATCCCGTGGATGGGGCAGGCACCGCCTTGTCCTGCGCTTGTAGGTGAACGACGTCCATGGCGAGCAGGAGCAGGATTACCAGGCGGGGACTTTTCATGGTCTGAGGATGCGGTTTTCGTATGCCAAATCACGGCAGGCGGCGAGGGAATATCACCAGCGGCACCGCGCCTGCGGGCAACGGGATAAGCACGTGCGCCGCGCCGTCCGCGGGCGAAAGTCCGTCTTGTCGCCGCGGCGGATTCTGGTACGGGCTCAATGATGCTGAATCGCCCCGTCCTTCATTCGATCGCCCTGATGTTCTGCCTCGCCAGCTCTGCGAGTGCCGCCTCTTCCAGTTCCCTCGAACGGGAGTATCAGCAGGTGCGGACGATCGCCTTGCGCGACCCGCGGGTGCAGGCGGCGTATCGCGATGCGGACCGGAGACTGGAGGCGAAGATCCTGCAAATCGATCCTGCTCTGAAACCCTACGTGGAGCAAAAGCAGGGCGCGAAAGCGCCGGTCCAGACATCAAGGTTCACCAAGACTCCGCCACCGCCTGAAACCAAAGTTGCACCACGTAAAACTCCGCCGGCCAGGAAGACCCATACCGTCGCCACCGGCGAGACTCTCGGGGCGATCGCCGGGAAATATCGGACTACCGTTCCGGCGCTCAAAGCCGCGAATCACATCAAAGACGAGCGCAAGCTGGGTGTCGGCCAGGTATTGACGATCCCCGAGGCAAAGTAGGCGATGGGGGAGTCTCAGGACGTGATTGAAAGTGAGTCCAGTGGATGAGCAAAATGGTGGCGTCGAGCGTGGCGCCAGCCTTCGGACTGCGCGCGGCTTGACGCCGCTTTCTCTCGCCCCGGGTCCGACGCGCAAATTCACCGTTGCCCCGCAAAGCAACCCAGCGCCTCTCGTCCGCGCGGCGCATTCCGCGATTTCGTCCATCGCTCCTCCGCAAAGCCAAAGCGGAGTCGAGCCTCCGCAGTCCAAAGCGTCGCTGCACTCATGCGCCGCTCAGCCTTGGCCGGCTACCAGCCTGTGGACTCACATTCAATCACGCCCGAATCCCCCCACGGTCTGGTGCAGGCGGGTCTGAGGCCCGGCCGGTTCACATCGGATTTCGGAATGCCACGCCGTCGCGCCCACTTTCGGCATTTTCCCTGACTTTTTTCTTCGCACGCACGCTGCGGATGCGCATCTTCCGCGCGCTCATGCGCGCAGTACTTGCACTCGAAGACGGTCGTCACTTCATCGGTGAATCCTTTGGTGCTCCGGGGACGGCGGTCGGCGAGGCGTGTTTCAACACCTCGATGACCGGCTACCAGGAGGTGCTCACCGATCCCTCGTATCGCGGGCAGATCGTGGCGATGACCGCGCCGCAGATCGGCAACTACGGTGTCAACGACCTCGACGATGAGAGCAGCGCCGTCCATGTGCGCGGGTTCGTGATCGAGGAGCTTTCCGCCATCACGAGCAACTGGCGCGCGACGAGCGATCTGAATTCGTATCTCGCGAAATGGAAAATCCCCGGCATCCAGGGCGTGGACACACGGGCGCTCACCAAGCACCTGCGCTCACGCGGCGCGATGCAGGCGTGCATCACCAGCGAACTGGATGTGGAGCAGGCCATCGCCCGCGCGAAGGGTGCGCCGCCGATGGCGGGATCGGATTTTGTGAAAGAGGTGACGCCGGGCGCGGCATTCGACTGGGATCCGGATGGCACGCTGTCACACGAGTGGACCATCGTGAAAGGCGACGGCTCGGAGGTGGAAATCCGCGAAGGCAACGAGGTCTTCAAGAAGCTGCCGCCGGTGAGGCATCAGATCGTCGCGTACGATTTCGGCATGAAGACGAACATCCTGCGCCGGCTGCGGCAGGAGGGCTTCGGCGTGCGCGTGGTGCCCGCGACCTTCTCCGCCGAGGACGTGCTCGCGCTGAAGCCGGACGGTGTGTTCCTATCCAACGGCCCCGGCGATCCCGCGGCTCTCACGTATGTGCATGACAACATCCGCAAGCTCATGGGCCGCACGCCGATTTTCGGCATCTGCCTCGGGCACCAGATGCTCGGCTACGCGGTGGGCGGAAAGACGTTCAAGCTCAAGTTTGGCCACCGCGGCGGCAATCAACCGGTGAAGGATCTGCGCACCGGCAGGGTGGCGATCACCTCGCAGAATCACGGCTTCGCGGTGGATGCGGAGTCGCTGCCGTCGAATGTGGAAGTGACGCACATCAACCTCAACGACCAGACCGTCGAGGGCCTCACATGCAAGGACAAGCCGGTCTTTTCCGTGCAGTACCACCCCGAGGCCGCGCCGGGGCCGAATGACGCGACGTATTTTTTCCGCCAGTTCGCCGAGATGATCGACCGCGGCAAATAGACCCCACGGACCGGCGGATTTCCTCCTTTCCTGTCCCCCGCTCCCAAAGTATTCCCCTGCCATGCCGAAGCTCCAGATTGTCCGCCCGGACGGAACCCAAACGGACCACGAATTGACCGAGGAAATCCTCACGATTGGTCGCGCGCCGGACAATGTCTTCCCAATCGACGACGCCAGTGTCTCGAGTCACCATGCGCAAATCTCCAAATCATCCGGCGTCTATCTCCTGAAGGATCTCGGCTCCACCAATGGAACCCAGGTCAACGGCACGGAGCTTCAGCGCGAGACCGATTACACGCTCACGCCCGGCGACAAGATTCTCTTTGGCCACGTGGAATCCGTCTTTGACCCCGAGCATGCTGCCGAAGGCCCGCAGGAATTGCCCGAGACCGAGACCCGCTCGGTCGCCCCGGCTTCGAAGAGCATCAAGCCTTCGAACTTCATGAACGCCTCGCCGTTTCAGAAGACCGCGGCAAAGAAGGACACGGCCGGCATGGCAATCCTGTTCCTGGGAATCATCGCGATCCTCGCCGCGCTTGTGGTGCTGTGGCTGGCCACGCAGATGCAGACTTCGTAGCAGCCGGTTGGCGCGCGAAAAGCGCGGGCGGTTCCCCTGAGAGGGACCACTTCTTTCCAAGTGCCAGGCCGGATAGCGTTCGCGCATCGCTCCCATTTCTCAAGATGCCTGCCGATCCTCCGCCCGAGCCCCCACCCCGGCACAAGCGGCGGCCTCGTTACTCCGGCAAACACCCGCGCCGGTTCGAGGAGAAGTACAAGGAACACGATCCCGATCGCCACCCGGATACCGTCGCAAAAGTCCTCGCCTCCGGCAAAACACCCGCCGGGACCCACAGGCCGATCATGGTTGCGGAGATCCTCGCCGCGCTCGATCCCAAGCCCGGCGACATCGCGGTGGATTGCACGCTCGGCCACGGTGGCCACGCCCGGGAAATCCTCGCCGGCATCCAGCCCGCCGGTCTTCTCATCGGCATCGATGCCGACCCGCTCGAATTGCCAAGGACCGGGGCGCGCCTGCGCGCCGCCGGGTTCGGTCCGGAGACATTCGTCACCTGTCGCAGCAACTTCGCCGGGCTGGCTCAGGTGCTCGCGATGCATGGAGTCGCCGGGGCGGACGTATTGATCGCCGACCTGGGAGTCTCATCGATGCAGCTCGATGATCCCGCGCGCGGCTTTTCCGTGAAACTCGACGGCCCGCTCGACATGCGGATGAATCCGCTCCGCGGCCAGTCGGCGGCTGCACTGCTGGAGAAGATCCGACCCGCCACGCTCGCCGCGATGCTGGATGAGAACGCCGATGAACCCCATGCGGCAATGCTCGCTCCGATCCTTGCCGGCCGGCGCTTCGAGGGAACATCCGCGCTCAACGCCGCCATCCGCGCTTCACTTTCCATGCTGAAGGAAGACGACCTCGCCCTCACCGTGCGCCGCGTATTCCAGGCGCTGCGCATCGCCGTGAACGATGAGTTCTCCGCGCTGGATTCCTTGCTTCGCCGGCTCCCAGACTGCCTGAAGCCCGGCGGTCGCGCTGCGATCCTCACCTTTCACTCCGGCGAAGATCGGCGCGTGAAGAAGGCATTCGAATCAGGGGTCCGCTCGCGCTGTTACGCTGAAATCAACGCCGGGGTCATCCGCCCTCAGGCTGCCGAAGTGCATTCCAATCCGCGCGCCAGCTCCGCGAAACTCCGATGGGCGAAACGCGCAGAGTAGATCCAGCACCGGCGAGAAAAGAAATGCGCTCGCTCATCGCCGAAGTTGTCCAGAGCGGGTTGTTCAGGCAGAAGTGCAGACAATGAGATAGGACGACGATGGCCCATTCACCCGTTCCCCCATGCCAATGACACCGCCCCATGAACGCAGCCCCCGAGTCTAGGACAGTCCACACGCCGATGCCGCGTGTGCTGTGGTGCATTCTTGCGCTGCTGTTCGTATCGGTCGCGATCAACTACATCGACCGCGTGAGCCTCTCGACCGCAGCGCCGATGCTCGTGAAGGATCTCGCGATTCCGCCCGCAAAACTCGGGCTGCTGCTGTCCGCATTTTTCTGGAGCTACGCGCTCCTCCAGATCGCCTCCGGCTGGTTGGTGGATCGCTACGAGGTGAAATGGGTGATGGCGATCGGCTACCTCGTGTGGTCGCTGGCGACGGCGGCGACCGGCTGGGCGAATTCGCTCACAGCCTTGCTCTGGCTTCGCCTCCTGCTGGGTGTGGGCGAATCGGTCGCCTATCCCTGCTACTCGAAAATCCTCGCCGCGCATTTCTCCGAAAACCAGCGCGGCCTGGCGAACAGCTTGATCGACGCTGGCACCAAATTTGGCCCGGCCTTGGGAACGCTGGCCGGGGGTATGCTCATGGCGCGTCACGGCTGGCGTCCGGTCTTCATCGTCCTCGGGTTCGCCAGCCTGCTCTGGCTGCCGGCGTGGTTCAGGTGGATGCCGCGCGGGCGCAACCCCGCGCAGACGGCACCGGATGAGGGGCCCAGCTTCAAGGAGATTCTCTCCAAGCGATCCGCGTGGGCGACTTTCATGGGACATTTTTGCGGGAACTACTTTTGGTATTTCCTCCTCACCTGGCTGCCCTCCTACCTCGTCAATGAACGCGGCTTTTCCATGGATGAAATGGCGAAGCTCAGCGCGGTGGCGTTTTGCGTGACCGGCGTGGCAACGACCCTGACTGGATGGCTGGCCGATCGCGCGATCGCCGCCGGAGCTACTCCCACGCGCATCCGCAAGGGATGCGCGACATTTGGGCTGACTTTCGCCACCGCCGTGGTCGGCGTCGCGTTCGTGCAAAACGCGACGGGGGCGATGGCCATCCTGATGTTTTCGTGTGTCGCGTACGGGGTCTTCGCGTCCAGCCATTGGGCCATCCCGCAAACGATCGCCGGGCCATCGGCGACGGGCAAATGGTCCGGGGTGCAAAATTGCATTGCCAATATGGCCGGCGTGGCGGCTCCCGCGGTCACGGGGCTGGTGGTCGAGAAGACCGGCCACTTCTTCTGGGCATTCGCAGTATCCGCAATCGTCGTCCTGAGCGGTGCCGCCATCTATGCCTTTCTAGTGGGACCGGTGACGCCCGTAGTGTGGAAAGTCCACGGACAAAGCTAGACCGATCTCCGACCATGCCACCTCCACTTTCTCTCGACGCCATCGGTCGCCTCCCTGCACCGGACGACAACGTCGCCATCGCCACCCGCCGTCTCGAAGCGGGCACGGCGATCATGTTGCACGGCGCAACACGCGTGCTCGCGCACACCGTGCTCGAAGGCCATCGCTTCGCGGTGCAGCCGATCGCCGCCGGTGAGCCGCTGCTCTCGTGGGGCCTGCCATTCGGCCTCGCACTGACGGCCATCGCCGCGGGCGACTACGTGTGCAATCAATCCATGCTCGAGGCGCTCGCGATGCGGCAGCTCGACGGCGCGAAACTTCCCGCACAGCCGAATTTTTCCGACCTCCTCGCACCGTTCGATCTCGATGAAAAATCGTTCCGCGCCGGATCCGCCATCGCGCGTGCGGAAGTGCCTGGCACCTTTTCCGGATTCCGCCGTCCTGGCCGGCGCGGCGTTGGCACGCGCAATTTCATCGTGATCCTCGGCACCACTTCGCGCACGGCGAGCTTTGCCCGGCTGCTCGCCGCGCGCCTCCAGCCGCTCGCCCGCGTGCATCCTTCGCTCGATGGCATCGTGGCCATCGCGCACACCGAGGGCGGCGGCACCGGCGAACCGCACAACGCGGCCGAAGTGTTGCGCGCCCTAGCCGGTTTCATGGTGCATCCGAATGTCGGCGCGGTGCTCGCGCTGGACTACGGTGTGGAGCCGATCACGAACGCGCGGTTGCACGCATTCATGGAAGAGCGCCGTTATCCACTCGACGACGTGCCGCACGAATTTCTCACACTGCGTGGCGGCCTCGCCGCCGGTCTCGCCGAGGGCGAGCGGATCGTGCGCGGATGGCTGCCGGAAGTTTCCGCACAACAGCGCACCGACGAGCCGCTCAGCACCCTGCGCATCGCGCTCCAGTGCGGTGGCTCGGATGCGTTTTCCGGAGTCTCGGGAAATCCGCTCGCCGGTGCCATCGTGCATGAGGTCATCCGTCATGGCGGCACTGGCGTACTCACGGAGACCGATGAGGTCGTGGGTGCCGAGGCTTACATCCTGCGCAACGTCCGCGACCTCGCGACCGCGCGCGCTTTTCTCGACGCAATCGAAGGATTCAAGACCTACCTCTCGTGGCACGGCGTCACCTCCGAGAGCAATCCGAGCGGCGGAAACAAATTCCGCGGCCTCTACAACATCGCGCTGAAATCTGTCGGTGCCGTTCACAAGAAAGATCCTCGCACGCGCCTCGACACGATCATCGAATACGCCCAGCCCCTGCGCGACATCGCGGAGCCCGGCTTCACTTTCATGAACGGCCCGGGCAACGATCTCGAAGGCATCGCAGGGCAGGTCGCTTCCGGCTGCAACCTGATCCTCTTCGTCACGGGCAACGGCTCCGTCACCAATTTCCCGTTCGTTCCGACGCTGAAAATCACGACCACGACGCGCCGCCATGAATTGCTCATCCACGAGATGGACATCAACGCCGGCCGCTATCTCGACGGCGAACCGATGGAGGCCCTCGCCGCAGAATCCTTCGCGCTCACGCTCGCGACCGCTTCGGGCCGCAAGACCAAGGGCGAACACGCCGGCCACTCGCAGGTCTCGCTCTGGCGCAACTGGGCGCAGACCGACACCTCGCGACTTTCCGGGCTCCGGGCACGCACCGCGCCGGACGGCATTCCCCTCTTCCGCGCCACCGCCGCACTTTCCGAGGATCCGCAGGCGCTGCGAATCCTTCGCACCGGGACCGGATTCGCGACCGAGCGAATCGGTCTCGTGCTGCCCACGAGCCTGTGCTCCGCGCAGATTTCGCGGCTCGCCGCCGAGCGTCTGAACGCGAAGCAACTCGGCCGTGCCCACGGCATCTCCCGCTTCGTCGCGCTCGCACACACCGAGGCGTGCGGCTCGTCGGGCGAGACGCTTTTCCGCATGCTCGGCCGCACCTACCGCGGCTACCTCACACACCCCAATGTCGCCGCCGCGCTCCTGCTCGAGCACGGCTGCGAAAAGATCACGAATGACGCGATGCGCCACGAACTCAATGACGCCGGCCTGCCCGCATCACGCTTCGGCTGGGCGAGCGTACAGCTCGACGGCGGCATCGCCAAAGCGCTCGACAAGATCGAAGCCTGGTTCCGCGAAAAGCTGGCCTCACTCCCTCCCGCCACACCCATCGAGACGGACTTTGGCGCGCTCACCGTAGGGCTGATGACTGCCGCGCCGGTGAGCGATCCCACAGCGACCGCGCTCGCATCCCTCACACGAACGATTGTCGGGCGCGGTGGATCCGTGCTCATTCCGGAAAGCGATTCCCTCTTCGCCGATGCTTCATTCCGCGCTGGCGCGCTCGGCGCCATCGTCCCGCACGCCACGCTGGCCTACGGTCAGCCGTTCACGCAGCCAGGCCTGCACATTATCGCCACTGAGACCGATCACTGGGTGGAGAATATCACCGGCCTCGGCGGCTGCGGCGCGCACCTCGTGCTCGCCGTCGTCAGCGAACACGCCCGTCAGGGCCACCCGCTGCTGGCCGTCATTCAGGTGGCAGAAGCCTCGCAACGCGCGCATCTCGCCACGGAGGATATTGATGCATTCCTCACCGGCAACGCCGACGAGGATCGAAGCGCGCTCGAAAATCTGCTCACCGCCGTCGCCGAACTCAGCCGCCTGCCCGTCGCAAACGCGCAGGGCTTCGTGGACTTCCAGTTCACACGTGGGCTGCTCGGAGTCACGTCGTAGCGTCTCATCGCGGAGGCAACGCCCTTGGTCTTCACGTTTCCCAATGAGCCCGAAAAAGGCGATGGCGTGAACCGCGGATTGCGCGGAT